>RRZT010365298.1_pt1 | contig 17973 bp, 16 predicted proteins | sample 2165551 | NCBI WGS metagenome assembly RRZT01 (sample SAMN10456910, study PRJNA506462) | wastewater metagenome | biome: wastewater; feature: sludge; material: wastewater sludge; isolation source: wastewater sludge with Escherichia coli K12::gfp cells carrying plasmid... | place: USA: Moscow, Idaho...
CGTTCCGTTGCGGCAAGAATACCCGCCACGAAAAGCATGGTGTTTACCCAGCTAGGAAGGTTAATCGGGGACTCAAAGGACCAGCCAATCCAGGTTGAGATGACATCCATATTGGCGAAGAGTTCGACGATCTGAGGAAGGCCTGTCACCAACCCAACAATGAGAATCGCGACTGCTACCCAGCCAATCGTCTTGCTCGTGCGCGGGTAACGGCTATCAAATCGTGCGCGCAATCCTTCCGGCGCATGTCGATCAGGCTGCAGCACCTGCTCCGCGCCGTCGTCGTTGACGTAATGAATCCGGCTCAAACCATACATGCTGGTTTCGACATCAATAACGCCGCCCGGTACCGCGAAAGTAGCCGGTACATTAGCGCGAGCAATCTGAATGCCATTGCGGTACAACGCCGCTGGCGGCACCTGCATCTTGCCATCACCTGGGCCGTGAGAACGGCTGTTTGCGGCCTCATTTGGCGTTGTGGAACCCGAGGACGCATCCTCGTGATGATTCGAATCTGTGGGATCTTCCCCGGCAGACGCATTCTTATCCGGATCCTTATCCGGGCCGAAAATGAAGTCTTCAACGGAGGAACCGATCCCGGACAACTTGTCGATGGTTTCGGCGCTTCTCAGATCCTCGGCGAAGAAGTGGACGTCAACGGCGTAGGTGTCGAGAACGTTGCCCTTACCGGAGCCTTCGAGTTGTTTATCCGTCTCCTCAGGCGGCAGGTCAATATAAAAGACCGAACGAGAAAACGACTGCCATAGGCGATACTTCGTAAGTTCGCTGCCGTCGCCGGGTCGGACTTTCTTGAGTCGCCGTCGTCGTCTCCATCTCATCAACCGACCTCCTTCACATCGCTAGGGCTATTCCACCAATTTCTCCCCGTACTCCGCCAGAGCAACATCTCCCCACGGTGGTGGCGACGTGATGCAGGTCGCCGTCGCCACGTGAAAGTCATAAGAAGGGCTTGCAGTAAACACAGTTTCAGCACAGGTTGCGCCACGAAAGTGAAGTCAAGAGAAAGGACTTCACATGAACTGGACACTCGTAGCCATTGATCTGGCCCTCATTATTTTGCTCGTACTCGGGATGTATCGCAGGCGGCATGGGCGCAAGGACCTGGTGGTGTCCTTCATTGGAGCAAACGCCGGTGTGCTCGTTGTTGCCTCGGCGCTCATCAACGTGTCCTCGACGGCCTCACTCGGTGTGGGCCTTGGGCTGTTCGGCGTTCTGTCGATCATCCGCCTGCGTTCCACCGAACTGGAACAGCACGACGTCGCCTACTTCTTCTCCTCGCTCGCGATGGGTCTCATCGCAGGAATCGGAGTGGGGCAGCTATGGCTCACGGCAACCTTGATGGCCCTCCCCGTCGTGGTTCTGGCGGTCGTCGATCATCCTCGCTTCATGGCCGGATCACGCAGGCAGCGGATGGTTGTGGACCGCGCCATCGCCAACGAAGCCGCGCTTAGCGCCTACCTTGCCGAGCTGCTCGGGGCTCAGATCACTCAGGTGACGGTCATCCAGACCGACTTCGTGCTCGACAAGACGATCGTCGACGTGACCTACCGCTTAGCAACCGGTAGCCCAACCGAAGCCGTAACCAGCGCAGAAGCAGGCTCATCTCAGGGCGAGCATGCACCTCTCTCGTTGTATGGTTCCAACACGGCCGAGGCAGCCGTCGCGCCCGAATGGGGAACGAACCATGCTACCAGCGAAGGCCACGCGCACCGATTCGCAGGTACGGTGAACGACCGATGACGCAAACACTCGGAATAAACCACCCCTCCGCTCAGCGGTTGCACTCCTCCGCAACAATGGCAAGTTCACCCACCGCAAGAGAACACCTCTCTGAGGGGACATCATCACTCAGCCCCCTCGACCAGGCAGCACAGCTAATGCCCGCTATTAGTCTTGACGAACTCAACGCCCTTGCCGCACTTCAGACCCGCCGCGATCGCAAATACATTCTCAGTCAGGACATCGCTACCGAATTAGTCGCTTGGCTGGCCAGCATGGACTCCCGCGAGGGCGCACGGGTGCTGGAAATCGATGGGAACCGTTCCTCCCTCTATGACTCGATCTATCTTGATACCCCGGAGATGACCTGCTATCGCATGGCCGTGCAAAAGAATCGCCGACGGTTTAAAGTCCGCCGCCGCACCTACATGGATTCCGGGCAGAGCTTTCTTGAGGTGAAAACTAAGTCCGCCAGCGCGCAGACTGTCAAGGACCGCGTCGAGTGGGACGCACTCGGTACGGAGCAACGCGCCTCGGAGTTCATTGGTGAGTGTCTCGCTCCTCGCGTGGATGCTGACACACTTCATCTGGAACCGGCACTGCGAACCCGCTATCGCCGCACAACAATTCACCTAGCGGCATCGAACATGCGTCTGACGATCGACCAGGATCTCACCTGGATCGCAGCGGACGGCTCTGCGACGGCCCATTCGGACGCAGTCATTGTCGAGACGAAATCTCCGGGCCATGCGTCACATGCAGATCGCTATCTGTGGGCGGCCGGGTATCGTCCGCTCCCCTCCTCCAAATATGCGGCTGGCGTTGCACTGTTCCATCCGGAACTACCGCGCGAGCGCTGGACTCGAACAATCGACCGGTACCTCAAGGCTGTCGTCGACCCACACTAGACCTATTCCCTCCGCGAAACTCCCCAATCCACAGGCCCGCTGAGTCTCGTTAAGCGACCCAACGAAAAATATCTCTGTTATTCGACAATGCGTGTGCCATACGTACAGGCATGGTGCGATTTCGAAGATATTTTTCACCACACTCCGAGTCAGGCATCGAAATCATCTGCATCAGGTGTGTGGGCCCGGCGTCAATCCATCTCGCGGTATCAATCGCGTCAATCATTAACTTCCGAAAGGCCATCATGAACATCTCTCGCTTCTACAAACTGCCCGCGACCGCCCGCACCCGCCGCATCCACGCGGCCGTACTCGGCATGTTGGGTGCTGGCGCGCTCGTCCTCTCGGGGTGCTCGACCACCGGAACGGCCAGCTCCACCACGGACACCGCGGCTGGAACGAGCGTGAGTGCCACCGAATCCGCAGATAGCACGGCAAACAGTTTGGGTGAGGCGACGGCGGCCATCGCCATCACGTCAACTGACCAACTTGCTGACGCGACCCACTACGATTCGGACGACGCCGTCTACGAGAACTCCGACGTCACCACGGTGACGCTCAGTGGAACCTCAGCAACCGCGTCGGGCCCGGACTCCTCCGATATTTCGGTGAGTGAGGCGGACGGCGAGGCCATCGTGACAATTTCAGGCACCGGAACCTATCGCCTCTCCGGCACGCTGACAGGCCAGGTGGTGGTCACCTCCGATTCGGAGGCAGCGGTTCAATTGATCTTGGACGACGCGTCGATTACTTCGTCCACGGGCCCGGCCATCAACATCACCTCCGCCGACGAGGTGACCGTCATTCTCGCGCAGGACTCGCAGAATACGCTGACCGACGCCACCACGCGCCCGAGCGACGAAAGTGATCCCAATACGGAGGCCTCCGCCGCCCTCTACTCCAAGGCTGATCTCACGGTCACGGGTGCGGGCTCGCTCGCTGTCACGGGCAATTACGACGACGCCATCCACTCTAAGGACGGCCTCGTCATCGATGGTCCCAACATCACCGTTACCGCCGTGGACGACGGCATCATCGGCAAGGACTATCTCGTCCTCGTCTCCGGCTCCGTCAACGTGACCAGCACCGATACCGGGTTCGGCTCGGACAACGATGAGGAGGAGAACCGCGGCTGGCTTTCGATCCTCGGTGGCTCGCTCACTGTCGCAACGGACGACGACGGCGTCAAGGCTGAGAATGCCATCGCCATCAGCGGCGGCACCGTGGACGTCACGAAGTCCGAAGAAGGAATCGAAGCCGCTCGCATCCTTATTAGCGACGGCACGGTTAACGTTATGTCGAACGACGACGGCATCAACGCCTCCGGTGGTTATGGCACCGAAACCTCAACGGAAGATGCTGCCGCTCCAGGAGGTGGTCAGATGCCTGCCGATGGCTCAATGCCTGCCGATGGAACGATGCCTGAGGGTGACCCGCTGACAGGCGAGGCTCCCACCGACACCCAGGGAGACATGACCGGTGGTGGGGCTCCTCAAGGATTCCCCGGTGGCGGCGGAGGCGGAGGTATGGAAGCCGCGGGCGACCAGATGATCACCATTACCGGAGGAACCATCACGGTCAATGCCGGTGGTGACGGCCTCGACTCCAACGGCTCCATGGAAATCAGCGGCGGAACCATCACCGTCAACGGTCCAGAGAACGATGGGAACGGTGCACTAGATGTTGCTGGCACCTTCGAGATCACGGGTGGAACCTTGCTTGCGACAGGAAGTTCAGGCATGGCGGAGGCGCCGGATACGTCGTCGTCGCAGACGTCAATCAGCACGGCACTTGGGTCGAGCGTAGCCTCAGGGACACCCCTGGCGATCGCCGATTCTAGCGGCAAGATCGTTGCAGCGTTCACGACCTTGAAGTCGATTTCTCACGTGGTCTTCTCCTCTGAGTCGCTGACCGCAGGTGAAGAGTACACGGTGTACCAGCTCGCCTCAGAGGGCCAGACTGACCTGGGCACCGCAACGGCACTGGTCACTGCGACCGCGGGAGAGTACACCTCCGGTGGTATGGGAGGGATGGGCGGCCGTCCGTAACCTGCACATTCGCCTACTTGAGGGTTCGTGTTCGACATTGGCCGCTACACGGCGAGTTCGTGCACGAACGCCTCATCGGAACTGAACAACAACAGCTGCCGGAACTGAACAACAATATCTAGGAGGAAGCCATGAGAACCGTCATGCGGATGCACACGGAACAGCCACTACAGACGCGCCCCGCCGTGACAGCCCATAATGGACTCATGGCTTCTTCCTCCCTCTCCAATTCGGCGTCCCAGCCCGGCTCCCAACCAGACTCGGCCTCTCCCCTGGTGGCGGGGGTCGGCCCCGAGCTCATCAAGCTGCGCGACAAGCTTCCCCAGCTACAACACCCCAACGGATCGCCCGTCCGCGCGCTCGTTGTGGACGACGAACCGATGCTCGCGGACCTCGTCTCCATGGGCCTGACGATCTGCGGATGGCAGGTGCAGGTGGCCCATTCGGGCCGTGCCGCCGTGGAAGCAGCCCGCAACTTCGTGCCCGACGTCCTCGTCCTCGACTGGATGCTTCCTGAGTTCAATGGCTTGGAAGTACTGGCCAAGATTCGTGCTTTCCAGCCCGATATCCCGGCGCTTTTCCTCACGGCCAAGGACGCGGTGGCCGATCGCATCGAAGGTCTCTCAGCCGGAGGCGACGATTACGTCACCAAACCCTTCGCCATGGGTGAGCTCTTGCTCCGTCTGCACCGCCTCGTCGAGCGGTCCGGGGTGGTCTCTCAGGATACCGAGGAGGTTGTTGTCGGGGACCTCGTGCTAAACATCCGGACACACGAGGTCACTCGCGCGGGCGAGAGTATTGATCTCACCGCCACCCAGTTTGAACTGCTGCGTTACCTTATGGAAAACGCCAAGGCGGTGCTCTCTAAGTCGCAAATCCTTGACCACGTCTGGCAGTACGACTTTGCCGGACAGTCAAACATCGTTGAGCTCTACATCTCTTACCTGCGCAAAAAGATCGACGCCGGCCACGACCCCATGATCCACACCGTGCGTGGCGTCGGCTATGTCATCAGGCCCGCTTGAGATGGGTGCGACTGATTCGATGACGTCCGTCCGGCGCCGTTCACTCGCGTTGCGGACGATGGCCGGGGTGGTCGCCGTCGTCGCCCTCGCGCTCGCAGCTCTCATGGTGACAACTCTTGGCATCGCCGGACATGTCGTGACTTCCCAGCTGCGCGACACACTTACGGAATCGTGGCGACGCACCTCCAGCTTCGTCAGCAATACCGGTCCCGTCCCAGGTGCGTCCTTACCCGGCTTCAAGGATCCGGGCGGCGGATCGGGGTCGACCAACACGAATTCTTCCAACACAGGTTCTTCTCCGACGGATACTGCCACCAAGAATCCCATCAACGCGCCCGGACTTCCGGCGGGCGGTATCGTGATGGTCATCGGAAGTGACGGTACGGTCAGCTCTGCGGGACATATCGACGAGTCAGGCCAGCGAGTGGCCCTAGACAGCGAGTCCGTGTCGCAGCTTCTCGACGTGGTGAAGAGCAACAAGGAAGCCTCGACCTCGCAAGGGTTGTTTAAGGAGATCGATCTTTCGTTTGGTCGCTACGCGATCCGAGCTGCTCCCATCGTGTCCGGGAAAGGTCCGGGACCAGCGGACACGAGCGGGTTCTATGGAGGCGACGAAAACTCTTCTGGCGATTCCGCAGTTTATAGCGGGACTGCTTATGACGGTACTGCCGAGGACGAGACGGCCGGAGTTGAGCGAACCAAGGACAACGGGCACAGTGGAGGCAACAGCACCGCGGATGCCTCCACCTCTGACGGAATCCTCCTTCTCGGGATTTCGACTGATCAGGCAGACAATACAAAAGCACGCCTTCTCGCGATTCAGCTTGTTGGTTCATTCCTTGCCCTCCTTGCTGTTGGCCTTGGTGTGTGGTGGTGGATCCGTCGCTCACTTCGCCCGCTGCAACAGGTGTCGCATGTGGCAGCGAAGGTCTCGGAAATTCCGATGGCGTCAGGTGATGTCGATCTTCATCGGTACCGTGTCCCCGATAACCTGGCGCTGCCCAGGGACGAAGTGGGCGACGTGGGGCACGCACTCAACCGGCTTATTGACTCGGTGGACTCCGCGTTGACTGAACGCTCCGCATCCGAGGCGAAGCTCCGCGCATTTGTTGCTGACGCCTCGCACGAGCTGCGCACTCCCCTCGCCGCCGTGCGTGGATATGCCGAAATGATTCAATTGACCGAAGCTCTCGACGAGAATGGTGAGAAGCTCCTCCAGCGGGTCTTGCAGCAGTCGGAGCGGATGAGCGCCCTCGTGGAGAATCTGCTCCTACTTGCTCGGCTCGATGCCGCTGAGGAGGCTCGCACCGGAGCCACGGATTCTGAGAAGTCAGTTGCTCGGACGTCGGTTGCCCAGAACGACTCCTCGACAGGAACGGGAACGAGTGAGGATAGCTCAAGCAAGCAGGTCACCGCTCCGCCGATGCTCCAAAAATCGAAGATCTTCGACCTCGGCGAACTTGTTCTCGACGCCGTCATGGATGCCACCGCCGCGGGCCGCCGCCACGAGTGGACGGCCGATATCCCGGATGATCCCGTCCTCATTCGCGGCGATGCGGGCCACATTGCTCAACTTCTTGGCAATCTCTTGTCGAACGCACGCAAGCACACGCCCGAGGGAACCGCAGTGACCGCTCAGCTTACGGTTGAGGGCAACACCGCTGTTTTCACCGTGACGGATACCGGCCCCGGGATTGATCCCGCGCTCATGGGGAAGATCTTTGATCGTTTTGTCAGGGGTGATTCGGCACGCACTACCTCCGAGGGGTCAACCGGCCTCGGGCTTTCCATCGTGCGCTCCGTCGCTCATGCTCATGGAGGCGACGCAACCGTCACGTCACGGCCTGGGCACACGGAGTTCCGGGTTGTGCTTCCGTTAGCTAGTAGGGATGGTAGCTCAACGGGTTGAGGAGGGTGAGAGATCGGCTCAGCAATCGGAACCGGTAAGGCCCGTCCGTTCAGCGGATAACCCAGATAAGGCGGGTAGAACCTCCCCACCGTTCATCCCGGACACCAACCATTCCGGGTTAGGCTTGGACCGTCCAACTCGCCGTGGCCGGAAGGGGCTTCACGTGTTTCGCTCGCTTTATGTTTTCGCAACGAACCTTGTGTCGTCAGCGTTCGCGATGCTACTCGCGCATCTGTTGCTTGGACCATCCGTGCGGGTGCGGATCTTCGGTTTCATCACCTCGGTGGTGGTGTTTACGGTGGCGCAAACGATAGTAGCACCGCTCGTCACGAGGATGGCGAGCAAGCATGCTACGGCCCTCGTCAGCGGTGTTGGCCTCATCTCAACGTTTCTAGCGCTATTCATCGCCACCCTCTTTCCGGGTGGAATCCGCATCTGGGGCCAAGGATGGATTAGCGCAACGCTCCTCGTATGGGCCGTGACGGCCATGGGAAACTGGATCGCGATCGACATCTATTTCGAGCGGTATATCAAGAACCGCGAGGAACAATAGCCAAGCTACGTGACGGGCAAAATCCCCACGCACAAAACTCTCGCGCCCGGTCGGTAGACCGGGCGCTTGTCATACCAGCATGGAGAACTACTCTTTGGCGCGCTCGCGCGTGCCGAGATTTCCATCCACTTCGTCAGCCAGATCAGTCATTCGGGCCGTCTGTGGGGACTCGTCCTGCCAGCGTTCCTCGAGGTCGGCACGCAGGACCTGCTCCTTGCTCGGATTCGTGTAATCAGCCTCGGCGGCGCTTTGAAATCGTCCGGAATCGTCGTGTGCATCTGAAGTATCCATGACACGAGCCTATTGAGACACCGGTCACAAATCAATCTCTTCCCGGGTTCCGCCGACCTCTTCCCGGATTCCTCGAATCTTTCCCCGGGTTCCTCCGACGCGGCCCGGATTCCCGCCTCGCACCGCTACACCCCTTGACTCCTGGTTCAATCCAGAATAACATACAACCAAATGGTTGTAGAAAATGTAAACTTCATCCCTCCCTCAGACGACGAGGCCAATCGGATCTTTCGAGCCCTCGCCGATTCGACCAGGCGCGATATCATTCGCCGCACCCTCACGGCACCGGTGAACGTGTCAACGCTGGCCGCCGAATACGAGATGTCATTCGCCGCCGTGCAGAAGCACGTATCCGTGTTGGAAGGAGCCGGGCTAGTGACGAAGAGACAACACGGCCGTGAGCGCCTCGTCCACGCCAATCCCGACACCCTGCAACGGATTCAGTCCCTCTTGCAGTCCTACGAGCAAATATGGCGCGACCGCGTCTCCCGGCTCGACGCCCTCTTCGAGAGCGACCCAACCTAACCTCAACGCCACATCCACCTCCACGTGAAAGAAGGACTGTCATGCCTATTACCGCCGTTGACCGTGACCCCAATGCCCTCACACTGACGATCACCGCCGACTTTCCTGTCTCCCGCCAACGCCTCTGGGACGCCTACGCGGATCCGCGCCAGCTAGAGAAGTTCTGGGGGCCGCCGGGATGGCCCGCAACCTTCTCGCGCCACGATTTCACACCGGGCGGTTTCTCTCACTACTACATGACCGGCCCCGACGGCGAGAGATCAGGCGGATACTGGGAATTCGTCGCCGTCGACACCCCACATTCCTTCGAGGTAAAGGATGGCTTCGCCCTACCTGACGGCTCCCCAAACGCCGACATGCCCTCAATGCGCATGGTCTTCACGTTCTCCGAAACCGACTCCGGCGCGCGCATGATCACAACCACCTATTTCAATTCCGCGGACGAACTCGAACAGCTGCTCGCCATGGGCATGCTCGAAGGCACGAAGGCTGCGATGGGCCAGATCGACGACGTTCTCGCGGATCTCACCTCTTTCGCTCACGGGAAGCTGACCGAAGCCCAGATTCTCAGCGACACTCAGGTTCGCGTCAGCCGGGTCATCCGCGGCACCCGCGAACAAGTCTGGCGCGCACACCACGAACCTGAGCTGATGCAACAATGGCTCCTCGGACCCGACGGTTGGACGATGCCGGTTTGCGAGATCGCAACAGAAGTCGGCGGGACCTACACCTACGAGTGGGAGTCCGACGACGACGGCAGCCGCTTCGGTTTCACCGGCGAGTTGCGCGAATCCGTGGCCCCGTATCGCTCGGTGTCGACTGAGCAAATGATCGGTTCGGATGGTCCGGTCACGCTCAACGAAATGACGTTGACGCCGGTGGAAGGCGGCACGCTTCTCAGCATCGTCATCACCTATCCCAGCGCGGAAGTTCGCGACATGATCCTCGCAACCGGCATGACCGGCGGCATGGAGACAAGCTACGCGCGGCTCGAAGACCTGGTCCTTGCCTAGCCCACTTGCCTAGCGCCGTCGAACCTACAACAGTTCGTTGCGCTCGAACGCGCGATAAATCCCGTCGTCCAGCAAGCTCTCGGTCACCTGATCCGTGAGTACCTGGACGTCGGGATGCGCGTTTCCCATCGCGATCGAGGTGCCACACACCTCGAACATCTCGACGTCATTCCAGTTATCGCCAATACCGATCGACTGCTCCGCTGCAATTCCGAGACGGTCCAGGGTCGCGAGGATTGCGGCACCCTTATTGATACCCAGTATCGTCACTTCACCGGAGGAGCCGAAGGGCACCGGGATCGTGCCACTGACAACGGCATACTCGGACGAAAGGTCGGCAAGAAGACTCTCCATCGCGTCGACGTCGTCGTTCAAGAGGACAGCCTTTGCGATACCGGAGCGGTCAAGCAGCGCGGGATCGCTGAATTCTTTGACGGCGATGGTGAAGAAGTCGAGCTCCTCGGGAGCCACACCTGCCTTCGCCGCTTTTTCAAGGTGTAATTCCTCGTCACGCCGCCGGTAGTTCTCCATGAGTTCGGGCAGGCCCGGGCTCGCAAAGAGGTGGTCGTAGGACTGGAGATACCAATGTATGCCCCGCCCAGCAAAAACAGATTCAAGTTCGACGACGACGTCCTGCGGCATCACCTGCGACACGATCAGTTCGTCGCCGATGGTGGCAAATGCTCCACCGTTGGATACGACGCCGTCGAACCCAATGTCGAGGATCTGGCCAAGCAGCTCGGGCATGGCTCGGCCGGTGCTGAGGAAGACGAGATGGCCGTTCGCGCGTGCCCTGTGGATTGCTTCAATGGCGGAGTCCGGGATGTAGCGTCCGTCAAGGAGCAAGGTTCCGTCCACGTCGATAAAGATGGCGCGGCGGGAGGAAGTCGTGGTCACTGGCGTGGTGTCCATAGGTGTTCTTGGCGTCCTTCGATGGGAGATGGGCGTGGTGGCTGATGGTGATGTACGTGGTTAATGTCGGTGCACGCGAGTGCGCGTCGAGATTGCCAGTTTACGCGACCGGAGGCACTCGATTCTGCCAGCACAGCTCCGCTTCTAGCCGGGCGGCAAATCGCAGTAACGTCACTTCATCACCGGGCCGCCCGATCGCCTGAACACCCATCGGCAGCGGGCCCTCCCCCACGGGCATCGAGATGGCAGGGAGTCCAGCCACGTTGAGGTAGCTGGTGAACGGGGTGAATTGGCATTGCTGGATGAAGTTCTGGTTGCCGTCGCTGGGATCGAAAGAACCAACGAGAGGGGCCGGAGTGGAGAGCATCGGGGTGAGGACGAGATCATAGGGGGCGTAGTCTGCGATAATCTGGCTTTCGAATCGGCTGAGGGCCGCGAGCGCCTGCGGAAGGTCTCCCGCTGGTCGAGTGCGGCCGGTGCGGATGAGCCAACTGGTGAGCGGTTCGAGGTGATCGAGGATCTCGTCGGGCAGGGGGAGGCCCGAGGCGCCACCCATCCAAATGGCGCGGAAGGCGTCAACGTACTCGGGGAACGGTGTGGGCTCCACACGCTCGACCCGGTGGCCGAGCTTCTCGGCAAGTTGGATCGTGGCGGCGAGGGTATCTTCCGCTTCTGGGTCCAGGGTGATCTCGTATTGACTCGCCCACGGAGACCAGGTGTTCCAGCCGATGCGCAGAGGCTGGGGCGCGGCGGGGCGAGGAGATTGTGCGGGCTTTGTTCCGCGCGCGGTGGGTTCGATGAGCGCGTCAAGGAAGGATCCCGAAGGCGGAAGGTTGGGCGACGGAGCGCGCAGAGCGAAACGGTCAGTGCCGCTGCACATACCGTCAAGAAGTAGGGCGGCATCCGCGACGGTACGCGCGAGCGGTCCACCCACCGCGAGCCCGCCGAGCGAGTCAATGCCGGATGCACCAGGTACACGACCGCGCGACGGTTTAAGGCCTACCAGTCCACAAGCCGCCGCTGGAATGCGCACCGATCCCCCGCCGTCGCTACCCGGAGCAAACGGAAGCATTCGCGCGGCAACAGCAACGGCAGCACCGGCGGACGAACCACCCGGATCGCGTTCGGTATCCCACGGGTTTCGCGCATGGCCGGCGGGGAGGCGGTTTTCCGCGTAGGCCGGGAAGCCAAACTCCGGCACATTGGTTTTTCCCAGAGAGACGCCACCGGCGGTGTCCATATCCATCACCAACGGCGACGACGTCTGCGCCACGTTATTGACGAAGGCACGCGAACCGTAGCTGGTGGGGACTCCGGCGCGGTCCGTCAGATCCTTGTCTGCGAAGGGCAGGCCCCACAACGGAGAGTCGTGGCGGGAGGGGCGAGGCTCACGGCCGGAAGAGCGGGCGAATTCGCTGGTGGACAAATGAGCAGGAGCGCCAGGGTCACATCCGTCCTCCAAGGCCTCTGCCCTCGCGAGAGCGGCATCGGTGGTGACAGTGGTGAAGGCGTGGAGGAGCGGATTCAGCTCCTCGATCCGGTTGAGGTAGTGCTCGGCGAGTTCGACCGGACGAAGCTCGCCGGTTTCCAGCAAATGGCGCTGTTCCACGGCGGTCAGGTTGTGGAGTTCAGTCATTGCGTGCCTCCCTGAGATTATTGATCTGTGCTCACTACAGCATATTCTCTTCGCACGCCGCTGGTTCCCAAGGTCACAGCAGAATTCTCGAGGCTGCGGTGTGTCAGGAAGGTAACCATAACTAGCCCTCTATCCCTCGCTCTCAGCCCCGTCTTCGGCCTCAGCCAGTTCCTTGTAATACTGCGCCTGCTCGGCCACCCTATTGTTGTAGTCGATCGAGTGGTTGTAGGAGGTAACCGCTGCGACCCAGTTGTCGGGAACAGACATGTCTCCTCCGGCAGAACACAGGTATCTCGCTGCTGCTAGCACCGCGTCATCAATGTGCTGTGGATCCTCAATTCCGTCCGCATTACCATCCGCCGCCCAGCGCGCCCATGTGGAAGGAATAAACTGCATCGGCCCCACGGCGCGGTCCCATTGTGAATCACCGTCAAACATGCCCTTGTCCGTGTCCGGTATCCGCGCGATATCCTGGCCTCCATCCAGCGATACCCCAATGATTCGCCCGGACGGATATCCATTAGCCTGGAGATAGCTCTCATCAATCGACCCGTGATGGGACTCAACCGCGCCAATGCCTGCGAGAGTGTTCCAGCCCAAACCACACTCGGGAGATTCCTGTTCCAGCACGAGTGCCGCGCCGGTGTATGCCACGAGAGCTCGCTGGGGTATCCCGGTGCGCTGCGCGACCTTCGATACCCACGCGGCATCTGAAAGTTCACTCAACGCGACCTCCTGCTGGGGCGACAAAGCAGAGGATGGCGCAGCAAGATCATCAAGCGTGCCCCGAGATGTTGGCGTGGACGCAGATTCATACCCGGGCACCCGGCGAACCTGATCGGAGGACAGCATTCCCGTGAAGATCCAGGCATAAGAAACCACCACTCCCAGGACGACGAGCACAATTCCATACACTCGCAGGCGGTGGCCACGACGCTCAGTCATGCCCGCCCCGGCCGCCACCTCCAAGAGTTCATCGAAGGTTACCTCCGTTTTGGGAGTGCCCTCGAACTCGCCGAGAATCGTCCCCAACGCATCAGTGGGGGTTCCGGGATTGTCACCCGGAACCCCGGTAGACTTCCCACTCACGTGCTGCTGGAGCCGGGGACCACTCGCTTGTTGCGCCCTAGCTTGTAAGCCGTGTAAACAGACACCGCAAGGACCACAACGATCCCGCCCGCAACCACGAGCCATACGCTCAGTGGCAGCGCTGCAAGAGCTTGTTCCACCGCCGCTCGTGTGAGTGCTTTCCCCGTGCCTTTCTGACCAGCATGGGGTACGACGCCATTTTTTGCCGTGGTCGCGGCTTTGGCAGCAGCCTGGTCGGCAGATAGCGGCATCACTCCGGTCTGAGTATTCTGCCCGGCATGTGCTTGGTCGTTGGCAAGCTGAACCTGGGTGCGTTGCGCGACCGCCGAATTAACCTGCTGCGCGGCCGCCTGGTCGGCCTCCGTGGGGGCCACCGAGCAGAAGACGTTGCCGAGCGGAACATCCCCCACTTGGAATACGTAGGTGTGGCTTGACGTGCTGATGCTTGCGCCTGTTGACGGGTTTGTCAGCACGGCGTGGGCCGTCAACGTGTAGATACCTTTCTCGGAGAACACCCATTGCGCGTGCGTATGAGCCGGGCTGGCCTGCCTGATGACGCCAGGCAGCGATGTTCGTCCACCGTCCAGTACCGGATTGAGATCCCCGAAGGAGCCCTGGCTATAGATGTATACCGTTCCCGGGCCATCAACATTTGTCACGTTGATTCCCACATTCGAATACCCACCCGACTTTGTATTATTGGTGTCCCAACCGGGCCAAATAAGTGATTGATCCTGCGTCAGCGGAAGAAGATAACCCTGCGGTGCGCCCGGCAGCCCGCTGGCAACGGGTTGATTTGCTGATTCCTTCACCTTGAGCAGCACCGTTTCTGGCGCGCGCTTCACGTGGGAACCGGTAACGTCCTCATTCAGCTGCATGACTGCTGTCCCGCCCGCCTCGGACACGAAGAAGGTGTCAATGTGCCCGTAATCGAGGACGATACCCGGCTGACAGTTACCCGGTGAGGTCGCTCCGTTGGTTGGCTGGCCTCCCGGATTAGAATGGAATGAAGGGCCAGGGTTCGGAGTGGGATTAGCTGAAGGGTTAGGCCTCGGATGTGGATCGGGTCCCGGACTCTGTGACGGATTCGGATCCGGCGACGGGTTTTGCCCAGGCCCAGGCCCCGGGTCAGGATTGGGATCCGGGCCAGGCACATGTGGCTGTGCAACCTCCAGGTTGTCCCACCCCAGCACCTTTCCGTCGGTATTCTTCATTGCCACCCGGTACCGCCCAAGGGCGATGTCCTCTCCAATCTGCACGCTCAACCGCCCGGCGAAGTCCACCTGACGCCAGCCAATCCAGTAGTTGGTGTCGCTCACGAACCATACCGACACCCACCGTCCGAAGTACTCGGTGGAGGTGAGCGAGAGGATGACGTCGTCGAGTGGCGCCGCCGGGTTCCGTAGCGTTGTCACCTTGACGCCGTCTCGGGCCGTGAGTGAGTCAAGTTCGGCCGGAGTCGGGGCGACGGCGTCGTCCTCGGTTGGAGCCGGTTCCTGCTCGCCGGGGATGGTGACGGAGACCGATTCGGAACTGGAGTACTGGAAGTCATTGGCCCAAGTGGGGACGAACTCCGCGACTATATCATGCTGTCCGGACGTCATATACTCGGCGCTAAACTCAGCGCCGCCGTCGACCAAAGGCGTATGTCCAAGCACGCTGCCGTTGCCTCGATCCACGAACTGGACCGCTCCCTCAACCTGCTCCTCACTGGCTTCTGGGGTAACGGAAGCATGGAATAAGGGCGTCTGCGCATCTGGTTCGGATACCACCTCGATGGCCGTCCGAGTATCCTGGCGGTGCACATCCATGTCCCCCACCACGAAGGTGTAGACATTGCTCGCACTCTGTTTATTGCCATCTACAGTAGCTTCAGCTTCAAAGGTCAGATGGTAGGTGCCGGGGACGGTGAATACCCAGTTCATGTGGACATGCTGAGGCACGTCGAGGCTCCAGTCCGGCATCTTCTCCTGGGAACTGAACACCCGCTGGGGTGTGGTTCCGTTCTGCAAGAAGAGTTCCACGTTGCCGGGGCCGGTAACATCAAGCATCCGAATCTTCACTGGGTTATCTCCCGTTTTCCCTCGCAGATTCGGATCCTCGGTGGAAAAACCGGGCCAGATGAGTGTGGCATCCTGAGTTTGCGGCGCCATCCAGATGGGATCGCCAGGCTGGCCGAGGAACGAAAAAGCTGCCATGTCCGGAACTTGCGTCTGCGCCGCTGCATCCACGTGGAACAGCGTTTCATGGGTAGCGAGTCGGGTGCTCAGGTCGGTGACACCGTCTCCATTCACATCAATATCGGCCTTGGTCTGAAGGTTCAACTTCCCGTCGTCGAGATACACCGAGACAGCGTCCGTGTGAACGTTCTCCAAAATCTGCTTCTCCCGCGGAAGTGGCGCCGGAGTCAACTGTTGGCCAACCAAGGGCTCGGCCGAGGCTGAGGCAAGTCCCGCGACGAGCCCACCCAATATAAGGGTCACGGCCGTCAGAAAAACCACCACTACCCTCCATATCACGATGGTCGGATCTGCACGTCGCGCGGCGTTCATGCCGATACCTCTTCCTTCTGTGTGTCCGTTGCCAGTTGCTTCTTTTCACGTTGCTCGGAGTCAGTAGCCTGGGCGCCTGAAAACTTCGGCTGGGAGTCTTCGCCCGATTTCACATCGACGACGTCCTCCACCTCAGCTACCTCGTCGCTCCGTTTGAAGAGTCTCGCCAGCAGCCCGTGTTTAGGGGCGCCGAGCCAGGCAAGGAGGAACAACGAGGTCGCTACCAGGACGATCGTTCCACCCGCCGGTGTGTTAAGACTCCAGGAGAAATACAGTCCGAGCATCGCGGAGAGCCCGCCCACGAGGGGCGCGATGATCATCATCGTGATGAGCTTGTCGGTGAGGAGCCGCGCAGTCGCGGCGGGCGCGATAAGTAGAGCCAGCACGAGAATGTTGCCGATAGTTTGAGTGGAGACAACCACCGCAATGGCCACCATGACATAGAGAACCAGATCGAGCCAGAAGACTGGCAGACCCATGGCGCGGGCCGTCTCGCGGTCCAGCGTGATAGCCACGAGTTCCTTACGTAGCAGCAAGAGCACACTAATAAGGGCGATACCGGTGAGGCCCACAACGTAAATGTCCGAGGTGGGGATACCGGTGATCGAACCAAACAGGAACTGTTGCAGGGAGCCTGCGTATCCGGGCGCACGCGAAATGATGACGATACCGAGAGCGAAGGCACCGACGAAGAGGATGCCAATGATGGAGTCCTCTTTAATACGCCGATTCTGGGAGAAGATGGCGACGAGCAGGGCGGTGGCCACTCCGGCCACCGCGCCGCCCAGCACCAAGTTGCCTCCCAGCACGAATGCGGTGGCGAGTCCGGGGAACACGGCGTGGGCGACGGCGTCGCCAATAAACGCCATGCCACGCAACACAACGAAGCAGCCGATCACTCCGGAGATGACACTGGACATGAGAGCTACGGCGAGCGCCTTGGGCAGGAACGCAAGATCAGGGTTGAGAAGATCCTGAAGAAAATCGAGAGGAGAAAGCATCAGTCTGCGATACCTACGGCTTCTAGTAGTGGGGAGTTGTCGCTCACGTGAAAGGTGTTCTGCCAGATGCGGCGGTCGGTCGTCTCTTCCGGTGTTCCCTCCGCGATGACGCGTCGGTTGATAAAACACAGGCGCGAGCAGTCGTGCACCGCGCCAGCGAGATCGTGAGTGGTCATGACGAGCGCCTTGCCTTCGGCGGCAAGCTCCTGAAAGAGGTCCACGAGGAGTTCTTGGGTGGGCATGTCGAGTCCGGTAAACGGCTCGTCTAGCAGTAACAACGAGGGATGCAGAGCAAGCGCGCGTGCTACCAGCACGCGCTGGCGCTGGCCACCCGAGAGTTCGCTAATGGGACGGGAGCGTAGGTTCGTCATCTTGACACGTGCGATCGCCTGACCTACCGCCTCGTAGTCCGAAACCTTGGGCCTGTGAAGCCAACCAATGCGCGAAATCCGGCCGGAGAGAATGACCTCCTCCACCGAGATCGGGAAGTCCCAGGCAAACTCATGACGCTGGGGAACATAGCCGATCAAACCGCGTTCCTTACGGCGCGAATTCCCGTTGATGGTCACTGTGCCACTGTGAACCGGAACCAGCCCCAAGATAGAACGCAACAAGGTAGTTTTGCCTGCGCCATTGGGTCCGAGCAGTCCAAGGAACTCTCCAGCTTGAACCTGGAGCGAGACATCCTGAAGGACCGACCGGCCGCCGAGGCGCACGGAGATATTCTCCGCCTTGAGCACACTCATGAGTGGCCGCCTCCGTTTCCTTGAG
>RRZT010462249.1_pt1 | contig 17966 bp, 14 predicted proteins | sample 2165551 | NCBI WGS metagenome assembly RRZT01 (sample SAMN10456910, study PRJNA506462) | wastewater metagenome | biome: wastewater; feature: sludge; material: wastewater sludge; isolation source: wastewater sludge with Escherichia coli K12::gfp cells carrying plasmid... | place: USA: Moscow, Idaho...
CGCGGCTCAGGCGGTGGTTTCGTCCCTGAGGGCGCGGCGCAGGATCTTGCCGACGTTGGTCTTGGGCAGTTCGTTACGGAATTCTACGAATTTTGGAACTTTGTAACCGGTCAGGTTGGCCTTGCAGTGTTCGATGATGTCTCGCTCGGTCAGTGCCGGATCCTTGCGGACGACGAATACCTTGACGACTTCGCCCGACTTGTCGTCCGGCAGGCCGATGCAGGCCACCTCAAGTACTCCCGGATGCATGGCGACCACGTCCTCGATTTCGTTCGGGTAAACGTTGAAACCCGAAACCAGGATCATGTCCTTTTTGCGGTCGACCAGCTTGACGAAGCCGTCGGGAGTGATGACCGCCATGTCGCCAGTAGCCAGAAAGCCATCCTGTCCCAGAACCTTGGCGGTTTCTTCCGGCCGGTTCCAGTAGCCTTTCATGACCTGCGGACCCTTGATGAACAGTTCACCGGCTTCGCCCATGGCAACTTCTCGGCCTTCCAGGTCACGTATCTGGATGTCGGTGGAAGGAACGGGCAGGCCGATGCAGCCGTTGTAGGCGGGCAGGGTCAGCGGGTTGATGCAGGCGGCCGGGCTGGTTTCGGTCAGGCCGTAGGCTTCGATCAGCGGAATGCCGGTGACCTGTTTCCATTTGTCTGCCACGGCTTTCTGGACCGCCATGCCGCCACCCAGCACGACCCTCCAGCTGGAAAAGTCGAGCCTGGAAAAGTCGGGGTGGTTGACCAGTGCGTTGAACAGGGTGTTGACGCCGGTCATGGCGGTGACCTTGTACTTGCCCATCTCCTTGATGAAGCCCGGAATGTCGCGCGGGTTGGTGATCAGGATGTTGAGGGCGCCGGAACGGGTGAAGACCATCAGGTTGGCCGTTAGCGAGAAGATATGGTAGAGCGGCAGGGCCGTAACGATGATTTCCTGTCCGGGGCGGACCTGGTTTTTCACCCATTCGGCAGCCTGCTGCATGTTGGCCACGATATTGCCGTGGGTGAGCATGGCGCCTTTGGAAACGCCGGTGGTGCCGCCGGTGTACTGGAGGAAGGCAATATCGTCGTGCGTCAGCGCAGCATCCTCGCAGCTGGCCTGCCGTCCGGCGGCCAGCGCATCAAGGAAGCGGACATGGCCCGGCAGCCGGTAGGGCGGCACCATCTTCTTCACCTTGCGCAGCACGAAGTTGACGATGGTCCGCTTGGGGAAACCCAGCAGGTCGCCCACGCCGGTAACGATGACCTGCGTGACCGGGGTGCGGCGGATGACCTGCTCCAGCACGCTGGCAAAATTCTCGACGATCACGATGGCGTCGGCGCCTGCATCCTTGAGCTGGTGTTCGAGTTCGCGCGGAGTGTAGAGCGGGTTGACGTTGACCACGGTATAGCCGGCCCGCAGGATGCCGAACACCGCAACCGGATATTGCAGCAGGTTGGGCATCATGACGGCCACGCGGCTGCCGCGGGCGAGCCTGAGCGTGTTTTGCAGGTAGGAGCCGAATTCGCGGCTGAGGACATCCAGTTCGCCGTAGCTCAGCACCTTGTCCATGTTGGCCATGGCCGGCCGGTCACGAAACTGCCCGACGGCCTGACGGAAGACGTCCGGGATTGAGGCGAACTCGTTGGTGTCGACTTCATGACGCACGCCCGGCTCGTAGTTCTTGAACCAGATCTTTTCCATGGGTGGTCTCTCCTCGGTTGGGCTGCTGTGGCGCAGGTCTTGTATGTCTGCCTGGTGTGGTCATGCAAAAAGGATGGTTGACATGACGAGCCAAACGGTCGTTTGATTTTGAGTGACTTTAGCCCAGTTATCTGCATGTCGTAAAGGGAGGCGCGCACGCCGGAGTGCGTGCTCTCCGGCAAAGATAAGGCAGAGCGCGGTTTTCTTCCGGTGAAAAAGCGGGTAAAATCTGATTGTTTAGGGATGGGCGTTTCGCCCATTTTTTATTTGCGGAACGAAACTGAATGGATGTCCGTACGTTGTTGGAAACCACCCTGTCCGGGTTGGGTTATGAGCTGGTCGATTTCGAACTCGGGCATGGCGGCCTGATGCGCGTGTTCATCGACGCGCCGGCAGGAATTGCACTGGATGATTGCGTCAAGGTGAGCAACCACCTGACGCGGCTTTTTACTGTGGAAAACATCGATTATGACCGGCTGGAAGTCAGCTCGCCCGGTCTTGACCGTCCGTTGACGCGCGAAGCGGATTATGCGCGCTTTGCCGGGGAGCGGGTGCGCATCAAGACGCGCCATCCGCTCGGTGAACGCAAGAAATTTGCCGGCACGCTGGTCGGGCTGGCAGACGGACAGGTCGAACTCGATATCGATGGCGAGCGCGTGGCGATTCCGCTTGCCAGCATCGACAAGGCCCGGCTTGACCCGCAGTTTTAAGCGGGCAAACGGGGACAGCCGACTGCGGCGATAGCCCACAGGATGTGTGGGTGCAAGAATTCGGAGGAATCATGAGTCGCGAAATTCTGTTGCTGGTGGATGCACTGGCACGTGAAAAAAACGTCAGCAAGGACATTGTTTTCGGTGCCCTTGAGCTGGCTCTGGCTTCGGCCACCAAAAAGAAAATCAGCCAGGATACCAATCAGGACGAGATCGACGTGCGAGTGTCGATCGACCGCCATACTGGCGCCTATGAAACCTTCCGCCGCTGGACCGTGGTGGAAGATAACGACCATGAATTCCCCAGCCGCCAGATCGCCATGTCTGACGCAGCCGAACACGAAGTCGAAGCCGTTGTCGGGACCATCAAGGAAGAACCGGTCGAGGCCATCGAATTCGGCCGTATCGGCGCCCAGACGGCCAAGCAGGTCATCCTGCAGAAAATCCGTGATGCCGAGCGCGAGCAGGTGCTCAACGATTTTCTGGACCGCAATGAAAAGCTGGTGTCCGGTACCATCAAGCGCATCGAACGCGGCAACGTGATCATCGATCTTGGCAAGCTCGAAGCCTTGCTGCCGCGCGAACAGCAGATTCCCAAGGAAAACCTGCGCGTCGGTGACCGGGTCAAGGCCTACCTGTTGCGCGTGGACCGCATGGGCCGCGGGCCGCAGATCATCCTGTCGCGCATTGCGCCGCAGTTCATTACCGAGCTCTTCCGTCAGGAAGTGCCGGAAATCGACGACGGCATGCTTGAAATCAAGGGCTGCGCCCGTGATGCAGGCAGCCGCGCCAAGATTGCCGTCAAGGCCAATGACCCGCGTCTTGATCCGCAAGGCACCTGCATCGGCATGCGCGGTTCGCGCGTGCAGGCCGTGACCAACGAGCTGGGCGGCGAGCGTGTCGACATCGTGTTGTGGGCTGGTGACATCGTGCAGTACGTCATCAATGCCCTGTCGCCGGCCGAGGTGCAGCGCATCCTGATCGACGAAGACAAGCACGCCATGGATGTCGTCGTGGACGAAGACCAGCTGGCGCTGGCCATCGGCCGTGGCGGCCAGAACGTGCGTCTGGCTTCCGAGCTGACCGGTTGGGTGCTCAACATCATGACCGTGGCCGAAGCCGAGGAGAAGCACGAAGCCGAAGATGCTGCCATGAAACAGCTCTTCATGGATGCCCTGGATGTCGACCAGGACGTGGCCGACGTGCTGGCCAGCGAAGGCTTTACCACGCTGGAAGAAATTGCCTACGTGCCGCTCGAGGAAATGCTGCAGATAAGCTATTTCGACGCTGAAACCGTCAACGAGCTGCGCAGCCGTGCCCGTGAAGCCCTGCTGACCCAGGCAATTGCATCAGAAGAAAAGATGAACAGCGTCGAAGATGCCCTGCGCGAACTGCCGGGCATGACGCAGGACGTCTTGGTCAAGCTGGCTGAAAACGGCGTCACCACCCGTGACGACCTGGCCGACCTCGCCGTCGATGAACTGGCCGACATGACCAACATCACCGAAGACGAGGCCCGCGCGCTGATCATGAAGGCGCGCGAGCACTGGTTTGAACAGAAGTAACGCCCGGCGAACCGGACGAGAAGCATGGAACAGGAAACCGCATGCAAGAAATGAATGTCAAACAGTTCGCCGGCGAGTTGAAGATGCAGCCCGAGCATTTGCTCGAACAGCTCAAATCCGCCGGTGTCAACAAAACCTCCATCAATGATGCATTGAGTCACGCTGACAAGGAACGCCTCCTTGACTTCCTGCGGCAAGGCCGCAACGAAGGCGGGCGTGTCACGCTCAAGCGCAAGGAAACCTCTGAAGTGCGTGCCAACGACGCTTCCGGTCGCTCGCGTACCATCCAGGTCGAAGTGCGCAAGAAGCGCGTGCTGGAGCGCCCGGCAGAAGCCGCCCGTCCGGCAGCAGCGCCTGAGGTAGCCCAGGAAGCTCCGGCTGCCGAAATGCGCGAACCGGAAGCCCGTCCGCAGGCTCCTGCCGCTGAACCGGCCCTCAAGCCGGCTGACCGTGTAGGTGCTCCGGCCGTGCGCACCGAACGCAAGCCGGAACCGAAACCCGAGCCTGCCAAGGCAGAACCCGCTCGTGCTGCCAAGCCGGAACCGAAGCCGGAGCCTGTCAAGGCTGAGCCGGCCAAGGCTGCTGCCGAGCCGGCTCCGGCTGCCGAAGCCGCACAGCCGGCCGCTGCACCTGCACGTCCGGTGTCGATCCTGAGTGCCGAAGAAATCGCCTCACGTGAAGCCGAAGAGCGTCGCCAGGCCGAGCTGCGTGCCCGTCAGGAAGCACTGATCCGCGAACGCCAGGAGCGCGAAGCCCGTCGCATGGCTGCCAAACTGGCTGCCCAGCAAAAGGCCCAGGAAGCCGCCAATCCGAAACCGGCAGCCGAAAAGCCCGCTGAATCGCGTCCGGCCAGGCCGGCCGAAGGTCGCAGTGGTGCCCGTCCGGCGGCCGGCGGTGCCCGTCCGGCTCCGGCAGCAGGCGCGCCGGCAGGCGCTGCCCGCCCGGCTGGCAGTGGTGCGGATGACCGTCGTGGTGTCGGCAAGAAAACCGGTGGCGGCAATACCGATCGTGATGGCGGCAAGAAGCGCGGCGGCCTGAAAACCCGTGGCGGTGATGCCTCCTCGGGCTGGAAGAGCGGCTCCCGCAAGGGCAAGCGTCAGCATCAGGACAACCAGCACGCCTTCCAGGCACCGGCCGAGCCGATCGTGCATGAAGTCATGGTGCCGGAAACCATCTCGGTGGCCGATCTGGCCCACAAGATGGCCGTGAAGGCTGCCGAAGTGATCAAGGCGCTCATGAAGATGGGCATGATGGTCACCATCAACCAGGTGCTTGACCAGGAAACCGCCCTGATCGTGGTCGAAGAACTCGGCCACATCGGCAAGGCTGCCAAGACTGATGATCCGGAAGCCTATCTGGACGTCGAAGACGGCAATGTCGTCGAAGCCAAGCTGGAACACCGCGCGCCGGTCGTGACCGTGATGGGTCACGTCGACCACGGCAAGACCTCGCTGCTGGACCGCATCCGCAAGGCCAAGGTGGCAGCAGGTGAAGCCGGCGGCATTACCCAGCACATCGGTGCCTACCACGTGGATACCCCACGCGGCATGATCACCTTCCTCGATACTCCGGGCCACGAAGCGTTTACTGCCATGCGTGCCCGTGGTGCCAAGGCGACCGACATCGTTGTGCTGGTGGTGGCTGCTGACGATGGCGTGATGCCGCAGACCATCGAGGCAGTCCACCATGCCAAGGCAGCCGGTGTGCCGATCGTGGTGGCCGTCAACAAGATTGACAAGCAGGGTGCCAACCCCGAGCGCATCCGTCAGGAGCTGGTCGCCCAGGAAGTGGTGCCGGAAGACTGGGGTGGCGACACCCAGTTTGTCGAAGTGTCGGCCAAGCAAGGCCTCAACATCGACGGACTGCTGGAAGCCATCCTGCTGCAGGCCGAAGTGCTGGAACTGACCGCTCCGGTCGATGCACCGGCCAAGGGCATCATCGTCGAAGCCCGTCTGGACAAGGGTCGTGGCTCGGTGGCAACGCTGCTGGTGCAGTCGGGTACCCTGCGCAAGGGTGACGTGCTGCTGGCCGGTACCGCATTCGGCCGCGTGCGTGCCATGCTGGACGAAGACGGCAAGCAGATTGAAGAAGCCGGTCCGTCGATTCCGGTGGAAATCCTCGGTCTGTCGGATGTGCCGGGTGCCGGTGAAGACGCCATGGTGCTGGCTGACGAGAAGAAGGCGCGTGAAATCGCCAACTTCCGCGCCGGCAAGTACCGCGACGTTCGCCTTGCCAAGCAGCAGGCCGCCAAGCTGGAAAACATGTTTGCCCAGATGGCAGAAGGCGAAGTCCGTTCCCTGCCGCTGATCATCAAGGCCGACGTGCAAGGTTCGTACGAAGCCTTGGCCGGCAGCCTGCAAAAGCTGTCGACCGACGAAGTGCGCGTGCAGATCCTGCACTCGGGCGTCGGTGGCATTACCGAATCGGACGTCAACCTGGCAGCGGCTTCCAATGCGGTCATCATCGGCTTCAACACCCGTGCCGATGCCACTGCCCGCAAGGTGGCCGAAGCCAACGGCGTGGACATCCGTTACTACAACGTGATCTACGATGCAATCGACGAAGTGAAGTCGGCGCTGTCGGGCATGCTGGCACCGGAGAAGAAGGAAGAAATCACCGGTACTGCCGAAGTGCGTCAGCTCTTCGTGGTGTCCAAGGTTGGCACGATTGCCGGCTGCATGGTCATCGATGGCATGATCAAGCGGACCTCGCGCATTCGTGTCATCCGCAACCACGTGGTGGTGCACGACGGCGAGCTCGACTCCCTCAAGCGTTTCAAGGACGACGTCAAGGAAGTCAAGCAGGGCTACGACTGCGGCATCATGCTCAAGGGGTTCAACGACCTGCTCGAAGGCGACCAGCTGGAAGCCTACGAAATCGTCGAAGTTGCCCGCTCGCTGTAACCGGGTTGCATGACAGGGCGGCGGGGCGATACCCGCCGCCTTTTTGTTTCAGGAGACAGAATCATGGCTCGCAAAAAGGGATTTTCCCGTGCCGACCGGGTGGCCGACCAGATCCAGCGTGATCTGGCCGAGCTGATCCGGGTCGAGCTGAAAGACCCGCGCATCGGTTTCATCACCCTGACCGGGGTGGAAGTCACGCGCGATTATTCGCATGCCAAAGTGTTTTATACCGTGCTGAACAGCGAGGACCTGTCGGAAACCCAGTCCACGCTGGAGAGGGCGTCTGGCTGGCTGCGCAGCGAAATTGCCCGTGGTATCCGGCTCTTTACCGTGCCGGAACTGCATTTCGTGTACGACGAATCGGTCGAGCGCGGCATGTACATGGACCGTCTGCTGGATCAGGTCGCAGAAGCTGACGCGCAATTGTCGCGTGACGACGACAAGCAGGGTTGAAGCATCGGCATGGCGCAACAGAAACCCCGCATTGAGCGCCGTCCGCTGGATGGCGTGCTGTTACTGGACAAGCCGTGCGGCATGACCAGCAACACGGCCCTGCAACGGGCCCGCTGGATGTTCCGTGCGCAGAAGGGCGGACATACCGGTGTGCTGGATCCGCTGGCGACCGGTTTGCTGCCCCTGTGCTTTGGTGAAGCCACCAAGTTTTCGGCCTTTCTGCTGGATGCTGACAAAGGTTACCGGGCCACGCTGCGTTTCGGGGCGGTCAGCTCGACGCTGGACAGGGAAGGCGAGATTACCCCGGTGGCACCGCCGGCGTTTGACCGGGAGCAACTGGAGGCGGTCATCCGGGATTTCATGGGTGTAATCGACCAGGTGCCGCCGATGTATTCCGCCCTCAAGTTCCAGGGCAAGGCGCTCTATGAGTATGCCCGTGCCGGGGTCGAGATCGAGCGCAAGGTGCGGCAGGTCACGATTCACCGGATTGACCTGCTGGCATTCGATGGCGAAACGGCGGTCATGGACGTGGCGTGCAGCAAGGGCACCTATATCCGTACGCTGGCCGCCGATATCGGCGAGCGTCTGGGGTGTGGTGCTTATCTGACCGACCTGCGGCGTACGACCACGGCGGGTTTCCGGCTGGAGCAGACCGTGACGCTGGAGCAGCTGGAGGCGCTGGACGAATCCGGTCGCGACGGGCTGTTGCTGCCGGCGGACATCCTGGTCAGCCACTTGCCCAAGGTCGTGGTGGACGAGGCAGATTTCCAGCGCATGACGCATGGCCAGCCGGCTGCCGTTGATCCGGAAAAAGCCGTGCAGAGGGATGAGAAAGCTGCGACAATCTCGTGCTTGCGCCTGTACGCAGAAGACGGGCGTTTTTTCGGCCTTGGCGAAGTCCGTGCAGACGGCAGGCTGTGGCCGGATCGCATGCTGGCAAAAGCCCGTGAAGGCTGATGCCGGTATTTGGGAGTACGGAAGGGTTGCGGCTCACCGTACTTGTCTCGGGACTCGCGTCCCTGCTTTTTGAAAATGGAAACAAAAAATGGCCATCTCGACCGAACTGAAGGCGGAAATCGTCAAGGACTACCAGCGCGCTGAAGGCGATACCGGTTCCCCGGAAGTGCAAGTTGCACTGCTGACCGCCCGCATCAATGACCTGACCCCGCACTTCAAGGCCAACACCAAGGACCACCACAGCCGTCGTGGCCTCCTGAAGATGGTGAGCCGTCGTCGCAAGCTGCTTGACTACCTCAAGCGCACCGACGCCGAAGCCTATCGCGCCCTGATCACCCGTCTGGGCCTGCGCAAGTAAGCTTCGTATCACGGAGAGGTCGCAGACTCAGGTTTGCGACCTCTTTGTTTATGGGTTGCAGCAGATTGTTTATGCTGTGACCGGCAGTACCGCAACATCATACTGTTTCGCAACGGGGGGAGCCTCTACCTATCGTGGTCAGCTTGTCGCGACGATAGGTAGGGGTTCCCGTTGCAGCCCGCCACCCGCGGGGTGGCTCAAGCCTCAAGGAAAACCTCAGTGTTCAACAAATTCAGCAAGACCTTCCAGTACGGTCGTCACACCGTCAAGCTCGAAACCGGTGAAATCGCCCGCCAGGCCTCCGGCAGCGTGCTGGTAAGCATGGACGATACCGTCGTGCTGGTTGCCGTGACCGTCAACAAGGACGTGAAGCCGGGCCAGGACTTTTTCCCGCTGACCGTCGATTACTACGAACGCACCTACGCTGCCGGCAAGATCCCCGGCGGCTTCTTCAAGCGCGAAGGCAAGCAGAGCGAAAAGGAAATCCTGACCTGCCGCCTGATCGACCGTCCGATCCGCCCGCTGTTCCCGGCCGGCTTCTACCACGACGTGCAGGTCGTGGCGACCGTGATGTCGCTCAATCCTGAAGTCGACGCCGACATTCCGGCCATGATCGGTGCTTCGGCTGCCATGGTGCTGGCCGGCGTGCCGTTCATGGGCCCGATCGGTGCTGCCCGCGTGGGTTACGCCAACGGCGAATACATCCTCAACCCGACCAAGACCGAACTCACGACCAGCCAGCTGGATCTCGTGGTGGCCGGTACCGAGTCGGCCGTGCTGATGGTCGAATCCGAAGCCCAGCAACTGCCGGAAGCAGTCATGCTCGGTGCCGTGGTGTACGGCCACGAGCAGATGCAGGCCGCCATCAAGGCCATCAACGAACTGGCTGACGAAGTCAACCCGGTGATCTTCGAATGGGCCCCGGCCGCTGAAGACACCGAACTGGTTGCCCAGGTCAAGGCGCTGGCTGAAGCCGATGTGGCAGCCGCATTCAAGATCCGCCAGAAGCAGGCCCGCAGCCAGGCGCTGGGTGAAGCATGGAGCAAGGTCAAGGCCGCACTGATCACCGAAGAAACCGAGACCCTGCGCGCCAACCACATCAAGAGCCTGTTTAAGGAACTGGAAGCCAACGTCGTGCGCGGCCAGATCCTTGCCGGCGAACCGCGCATCGACGGCCGCGATACCCGTACCGTGCGCCCGATTGCCATCCGTACCGGCGTGCTGCCGCGTGCCCACGGCTCGGTGCTGTTCACCCGCGGCGAAACCCAGGCGCTGGTGTCCACCACGCTGGGTACCAAGCAGGACGAGCAGATCATTGATGCGCTGGCCGGCGAATACACCGACCGCTTCATGCTGCACTACAACTTCCCGCCGTACTCCACCGGTGAAACCGGCCGCATGGGTCCGCCCAAGCGCCGTGAGATCGGCCACGGCCGTCTGGCCAAGCGCGCGTTGATCGCCGTGCTGCCCAAGCAGGAAGACTTCAGCTACTCGATGCGCGTGGTTTCGGAAATCACCGAATCCAACGGCTCGTCGTCGATGGCCTCGGTCTGCGGCGGCTGCCTGAGCCTGATGAACGCCGGTGTGCCGCTGTCTGCCCACGTGGCCGGTATCGCCATGGGCCTGATCCTTGAAGACAACCGCTTTGCCGTCCTGACCGACATCCTGGGTGACGAAGATCACCTTGGCGACATGGACTTCAAGGTGGCCGGTACCGAAAACGGCGTGACTGCGTTGCAGATGGACATCAAGATCCAGGGCATCACCAAGGAAATCATGCAGGTGGCGCTGGATCAGGCCAAGGAAGGCCGTCTGCACATCCTCGGCATCATGAAGAGCGCCATCGACGCTCCGCAGGAACTGTCGACCCACGCTCCGCGCCTGTACACCCTGCGCATCAATCCGGACAAGATCCGTGACGTGATCGGCAAGGGTGGCTCGGTAATCCGTGCCCTGACCGAAGAAACCGGTACCAGCATCGATATCGCCGAAGACGGCCTGATCACCATCGCCTCGGTTTCGGCCGAAGGTGCAGAAGAAGCCAAGCGCCGTATCGAAGAGATCACGGCTGAAGTGGAAATCGGCAAGATCTACGAAGGTACCGTGGTCAAGATCCTCGACAAGAACGTCGGTGCGATCGTGCAGATCATGCCGGGTCGTGACGGTCTGGTGCACATCAGCCAGATTGCCAATGAACGGATTGCCAACGTGGCCGATCACCTCCAGGAAGGCCAGCAAGTGCGTGTCAAGGTGCTGGAAACCGACGAGCGCGGCCGCATCCGCCTGTCGATCAAGGCTGCTCTGGCTGACGCTCCGCAGGCCTGATCCTGTACTGATGCCAGTCATGTCCCGGTGGGCAGGCTGGATGAAAAAAGCCGGGCAGTTTGCCCGGCTTTTTGTTTGTCCTGCTTGTCCATCGCATTGCCCGGCAGAAACGTGCAGCAACGTGACGGTCGTTCAGATGAAAGGATCTTACCGCATGGGGACCATCTGGACCGGCAGGCTCGGATGCGGCAGACGGGCTGGTGCTACCTGCGGAAGTGGCGTACTGGAGAGAGGTTGGGTGATGGTGTGGGACAGGTTCTGTTTGTGCTGGATGAAGAATATCCAGATGCAGAAAATGGTGGCGACCAGCATGGCACTGGCAATCGTGATGTTGAGCGTGCGTTGCATGCCAGTCAGTGCCGCGTTATAGCGCCGCGACCGGAACCACAGTTCCTTTTCAAGACTGTCGATCTTGTTTTCCAGCCGCTCGATACGTTTGGTCAGTCCGGCATCTTCTCCATCCTAGAGGTTTTCTGCCGAGGGTCTCCGCTCCGGAGAGTGTTTTGAGGACAACATGCTTGATTCTGGAGGTCATAAAAAAATGGGCAGGCTGAATGATGAGCCAGTTCCGGAAGAAAGAAAATGCGCCAAGTCCATGATCCATCAACAAACAGTGCAGATACTCCAAGTGCATTTGAGTCGTTGATGAGGATTGTTCATGGACAATGCATGGAAGCGGCTGCGGCCCTGCGCCTGACGGAACCCGCCAGCAATGGTTGTTGCCTGCCGGACGGGATTCTGGCTGTTTGCCGGCAGGGGTTTGCCCGACAGCAAAATCCTTGCTGGCCGGCTTGTCATGCCGCTTCATGATCAGGTCAACCAGTGATGTGGATTGGTGCACATGTTCCGAGTGACCTTTGAGTCGTTACGTTTGCCGGCCCCGCGCACTCTGTCCGTGTCTGCCGGCACTCTCCTGATCGATGTCATCAGGAGCGAGGGATTGCCGCTCTGGTGGCGATGCGGACACGGAACCTGTGGTGCCTGTGCCGTGACGCTTTGCCATGCCGGGCAGCCGGTGCCGGTGCAGCTGACCAAAAAAGAGCGCAATGTCCTGATCCGGCATGGATTCCTGCCGTCCTCTGCAGTGACCGGCACGCTATTTGAAGATGACCCGGCACAAGTCCGGCTCGCGTGCCATGTAGCCGTGATGCAGGATATGACCGTTCGTTTCTGAATTCCGTCAGGAAATGACCCGGCTGCTATAACAGGCGGGCAACATTTGATTGGAGACTGAAATGGAACTCGGCATGATCGGGCTGGGACGCATGGGCAGCAATATGACGCGCCGTCTGATTCGCGGCGGGCATCATGTGTATGTCAATGATGTGAACCTGGCCGCCAGCGATGCGCTGGCCGAGTGTGGTGCGCATGTCATGATCGATCCGGCCGACATGTGTGCCCGGCTGCCTTCGCCCAGGGTGATCTGGATGATGCTGCCGGTGGGGCGCATTGATCTGGTCCTGAGTGAAATCCTGCCATATCTCGCCCCGGGCGACATCATCGTCGATGGCGGCAATGCCTTCTACCAGGATACCCAGGCCCGCGCGCGCCAGTGCGACGTGCGGGGCGTGCATTATCTGGATGTCGGCGTATCTGGCGGTATCTGGGGGCTGGAACGTGGCTATTGCCTGATGATCGGTGGCGACCCGGTTGCCGCAAAACGGCTGGAGCCTGTCTTCATGGCGCTGGCACCCAGCACTCCTCCCGAAGCCGCCGGGGCCGAGCGCGGATTCCTGTTCTGCGGACAGTCCGGCTCGGGCCACTTTGTCAAAATGGTTCATAACGGCATCGAATACGGCATGATGGCCGCGCTGGCCGAAGGCTTCAACCTGCTGGAGCACGCCGACTTTGCCAGTCATCTTCCTCCGCAGCCGGGTGTGGATCCGGATCATTATTCCTACACGCTGCCCTTGGCAGACATTGCCGAGCTGTGGCGGCACGGCAGCGTGATTTCCAGCTGGCTGCTGGACCTGGCTTCCATGTCCCTGCTGCTTGACCCGGCGCTGGAGCAGTTTTCTCCGCAGGTCGCCGACTCGGGTGAAGGGCGCTGGACCGTGCGGGCGGCGGTGGATTCCGGTGTGCCGTGCCCGGTGCTGACGGCTGCCCTGTTCGGGCGTTACAGCTCGCGCGGTCAGGATGATTTTGCCAACCGCCTGCTGTCAGCATTGCGCTACCAGTTCGGTGGTCACATGAATCCTGCACCTGCCACATCCAGGGCATGACTCCGGTCCGTTGTGATGCGCTGGTGCTGTTCGGCATCAGCGGGGATCTGGCCTTCCGCAAGATCCTGCCAGCGGTCTACAGCCTGTTTGCCCGGCAGCAGCTTGACCTGCCGGTCATCGGTGTTGCCCGCGGTGAATTTGATCTGCCGCGACTGATCGCCCGCTTGCGCGAATCATTGCAACAGGCGCACCTGAAGGTTGACCCTGCGGCCTGCGCGCGCCTGGAGGCGCGGCTGGCCTTCGTGCAGGGCGATTACCATGACAGTGCTGCTTATGTGCGCCTGCGGGAGGCCCTGGCCGGCTGCCAGCACCCGCTGTACTACCTGGCCATTCCACCTTCGCTGTTTCCGGTGGTGATTGGCGGACTGGATCATGCCGGGGCTGCGCGCGGGGCGCGCGTGGTTGTGGAAAAGCCGTTCGGAAGGGATCTGGCCGGCAGCCGGGCGCTCAACCGGGTCTTGCACGGGGTTTTCCGCGAGCGGGACGTGTTCAGGATCGATCATTATCTGGGCAAGGAAGCCGTCCAGAACCTGCTGTATTTCCGGTTTGCCAACAGCTTTCTGGAGCCGGTCTGGAACCGTCATTACATCGACAATATCCAGGTCACGCTGGCCGAAAAATCCGGTGTCGGCAGCCGCGGACTCTTCTATGAAGAGGCCGGCGCAATACGCGACGTGATCCAGAATCACCTGCTGCAAGTACTTGCATGCCTGACCATGGAGGCGCCGACAGGCGATGACATCGAGGCCGTACGGGACGAAAAGGCCAAGCTGTTGCGGGCCGTGCGACCGCTGGAAGCCAGAAATGTCGTATGCGGACAGTACCGTGGTTACCGACAGGAGGCCGGGGTGGCACCTGAATCCCGTGTGGAAACCTATGCCGCTGTCCGGCTGGAAATCCACAACTGGCGCTGGGCTGGCGTGCCGGTTTACCTGCGATCGGGTAAAAACCTGCCCATGTCGGCTACCGAAGTGATGGTGGAGTTTCGCCGTCCCCCACAGGCCATGTTTGGCGAGCATCATCTGGGCTACAGCAATTACCTGCGTTTTCGGCTGTCGCCGGATGTTGCCATTGCCATGGGGGCGCGGGTCAAGGCTCCCGGGGAGGGCATGCGCGGAGAAACCGTCGAGCTGTTTGCCATGCATCAGCATCCGGAGGAAGCCGGGCCGTACGAACGCCTGCTGCTGGATGCGGTGCACGGTGACCCGGGGCTGTTCGCCCGGGAGGACGAGGTAGATGCGGCCTGGCGCATTGTTGATCCGGTGCTGGCCGAGTCCATGCCGGTATACGACTATGTCGCTGGCAGCTGGGGTCCGGAGGAGGCGGGCTATTTCGTCAACCGGCCGGGAGGATGGCATCCATTGCGCATGGATAGCGTAAATAGAGCCATTTTTTAGCGGTTTGTGCCATCGGTGTTTTCCTACTGTCGCCGGAAGTGATAAGTTCGGGCTGATATGCCATTTCATGTGGCAAAGACAAGGGTTCCAGAGGCTTAACCAGAATTTCAATCATCAAAGCCATGGATGCCGGAGAATTGTTTTCAGGGGAATACAAGATGTCGCTGACTGTTACGCGTGCCACATTTGATGAAGTGATGGTGCCGAATTACGCACCCGCCGGATTTGTTCCGGTCAAAGGGCTGGGGGCCCGGCTCTGGGATCAGGATGGCCGGGAATATCTGGATTTTGCCGGTGGCATCGCAGTCAATTCCCTGGGGCATTGCCATCCGCAGCTTGTCGAGGCCTTGACCGAACAGGCCGGGAAACTCTGGCATGTTTCCAATGCCATGACCAACGAACCGGTATTGCGGCTGGCCAGAAAGCTGACGGACGCCACATTCGCCGAGCGGGTGTTTTTCTGCAATTCCGGCGCAGAAGCCAATGAAGCCAGCTTCAAGCTGGCCCGCAAATACGCCATGGATAACCATGGTGCAGGCAAGAACGTCATCGTGGCGACCCGCAACAGCTTTCATGGCCGGACGCTGTTTACGGTCTCGGTCGGCGGGCAGCCGAAATACGTGGAAGGTTTTGCGCCGGCACCGGCCGGTATCCGCCATTGCGATTACAACGACATTGCCTCGCTGGAAGCCGCCATGGGCGAGGACGTGGCCGCCATCGTGCTGGAGCCTATCCAGGGGGAAGGCGGGGTCTTGCCGGCTGATCCGGAGTTTTTGCATGCGGCACGCGAACTGGCCGACCGCTACCATGCCTTGCTCATTTTTGATGAGGTGCAGACCGGCGCCGGCCGTACGGGTTCCCTGTATGCCTACATGCATTACGGTGTGGTGCCGGACATCCTGTCCAGTGCCAAATCGCTGGGCGGCGGTTTCCCGATCGGCGCGATGCTGACCACGGCCAAAGTCGCCGCCAGTTTCTCGGTAGGCACGCATGGTTCGACCTACGGCGGCAATCCGCTGGCGACGGCAGTAGCCGAGCGCGTGATCGATATTGTCAATACACCGGCTGTGCTGGATGGCGTAAAAGCCAAGGGCGAGCGGCTGTCTGCAGGGTTGCGGGCCATCGGTGAAGAGTTCGGGCTTTTTTCCGAAGTGCGCGGCATGGGGCTGTTGCTGGGGGCCGTCATGGCGCCGGCCTATGGCGGTCGGGCCAAGGATGTAGTCAAGGCTGCCGAGCAGCAGGGGCTGATGGTGCTGGTGGCCGGGGCCAACGTGGTGCGGCTGGCACCGAGCCTGGTCATTGATGATGCAGACATCGACGAGGGTCTGGCCCGCTTGCGCCAGGCTGCCGTCCGGATGGCCCGGCTGTAATCACGACTCAGGAGAAACACATGCTACAGGTTCGTCCTGTCCGGGTGTCCGATTTGCCGGCACTGGAATGTTTTGCCGAGCAGAGCGGGGTCGGGATGACGAGCCTGCCAAGTGACCGGGAGCGGCTGTTCGGCCGCATCCGGCGCTCGATGGCTTCGTTTGCCAGTGATGCTGGCCGGCAGGGAGACGAAATTTATGTCTTCATGCTGGAGGATGAAGGTGAGGCCCTGGGGACTGCTGCCATTGTGGCAAGTGCCGGCCTGAACGAGCCGTTTTACAACTACCGCAACGAAACCCTGGTCCACGCAAGCCCGAGCCTGCAGGTCAATAACCGCATTCATGCACTCAACATGTGCCATGACCTGACCGGAGCGACCCAGCTGGATGGCTGCTTCGTGCCGTCTCCGGTTGCGGCCACGGTGAATTTCCTGTCCCGGGCCCGCCTTTTGTTCATTGCCTGCCAGCCCGAGCGGTTTGCGCCGCAAATGGTGGCTGAATTTCCCGGCTGGTGTGACGAGCAGGACCAGTCGCCGTTCTGGGAGGCGATCGGTCGCCGCTTCTTCAAGATGAGTTATGTGGAAGCCGAACACCTGATTTCCACCAAGAGCAAGACTTTCGTCGCCGAACTGATGCCGACGTATCCGGTTTACGTTCCGTTGTTGCCGGGGGCGGCCCAGCAGGTCATGGGACAGATCCACCCCCAGAGCGAGCTGCCGTTTGCAGCCCTGCTGCACGAGGGGTTTGAAGCCGAACGCTATATCGACATCTTTGATGGCGGTGCCGTGCTGACCGCTGATGCCCGCAACGTGGCCACGATTGCCGGCAGCCGGCGCTGGCCGGTGGTGATCTCTGCCAGCATGCCGACCAATCCGCACGTCTGGCTGGTCGCCAATGGCAAATCAGTGGATTTCCGGGTCGTGCAGACTCCGGCCTGCCTGTGGCATGGCCAGTTGTGGATTACGCCTGAGGTGGCAGAAGCCTTGCTGGTCAGTACGTCTGACCTGGTATGTGCCATCCGTGAGGAGGTTGCAGCATGATGCTGATTCGTCCGGTCGAGCCTGGCGATCTTGATGCGCTGGTCGAGCTGTCCCGGGTCGCTGATGCCGGGCGCAGCATGTTGCAATCCAACATTGAACAGCTGTTTGTCCTGATCCAGCGTTCATGCCAGTCATTCGCCGGTGAGCTGGAGCTGGCTGACCGCCGCTATGTCTTTGCGCTTGAAGATGGCCAGACCGGCAAGCTGGCCGGTATTTCCGGGATCGAGGCTGCCCTGGGTCTGCGCGAACCCTGGTACAACTACCGGGTCGGTACCATCGTGCATGCTTCGAAGGAACTGGGAATCTATTCCCGACACGCCACGCTGTTTCTGTCCAACGATCACACCGGCTACAGCGAGCTGACGTCCCTGTTCCTGCATCCGGATTATCTGTCGGCAGACAGTAACAACCTGCTGTCAAAAGCCCGCTTTTTGTTCATTGCCCAATATCCGGAGCTGTTTGGCCCGGTGGTAACCGCTGAAATGCGGGGGTATCTGGACGCTGATGGGCGCTCCCCTTTCTGGGAGGCGCTGGGCCGGCATTTCTTCGGGCTGGATTTTGCGTACGCAGATTCTCTGACCAATGCCGGAGAAAAGGCTTTCGTGGCGGAACTGATGCCCAAGTATCCGGTGTATACCGATTTCCTGCCGCCCGAAGCCCAGTCCGTGATTGCCCGTACGCACGAAAACAGCCGGGCGGCCCGGGCCCAGTTTGAAAGTGAAGGGTTGCGGTTTGAAGGATATGTCGACATTTTTGATGCCGGCCCGACGGTACAGGCTCATGTCCAGGAGATTCGCGCAGTGCGTGAAAGCCGGGAGGTAAAAGTTAAATTTGTTGACTCTTTGCCATCCGGTGCTGTGTGCGACAAATGGTTGGTTGCCAATCATTTGCGGGAACAGTTCCGGGCAATCCTGATTGAAGCGCCGTTACCGGACTCCGGAGAGCTTCTGCTGTTGCCGGAGCAGGCTGCCCGCTTGCAGGTCAATGAAGGA
>RRZT010801411.1_pt1 | contig 17964 bp, 16 predicted proteins | sample 2165551 | NCBI WGS metagenome assembly RRZT01 (sample SAMN10456910, study PRJNA506462) | wastewater metagenome | biome: wastewater; feature: sludge; material: wastewater sludge; isolation source: wastewater sludge with Escherichia coli K12::gfp cells carrying plasmid... | place: USA: Moscow, Idaho...
CGAGGCCGTGGGTGAGCTGGAGGCCCTACTAGAGAGCTATGAGCGGGGCCGCTATCTGACACGAGGTGTGCCCTGCGCCATTGTGGGAAGGCCCAACGCGGGCAAGTCCTCCCTCCTCAACGCACTGGTGGGGTACGAGCGGGCCATCGTTACACCCATTCCCGGTACCACCCGGGACACGGTGGAGGAGCGGGTAGAGCTGGGGGGAGTTCTCCTGCGGCTCATTGACACCGCCGGGCTCCGGGAGGCGGGGGACGAGGTGGAGCGCCTTGGGGTGGAGCGTAGCCGGGCCGCCATGGCGGGGGCGGGGCTCATCCTGGTGCTGGCCGACGGCAGCACCCCCCTGACGGAGGAGGACAGGTCCCTCCTGGCGGAGGCGAAGGAACTGGCCCCCACCCTGCTGCTGCGCACCAAAGCAGACCTGCCTGCCGCACCCCTCCCGCCGGAGGAGGAGCCCGGCCTGTCCGTCAGCGTGAAGACGGGGGCAGGGTTGGAGGGCCTGGCCGCCGCTGTGGCTGCCCACTTCCCCCAGGGGGAGGAAGGGGGCGAGCTCCTCACCAACGCCCGCCAAGCCGCCGCCGCCCGCCGGGCGCTGGAGGCCCTGACCAGGGCCCAGGCAGCTCAAGGGGCGGGGATGACCCCGGACGCTGTCCTGGCCGACGTGGAGGAGGCCATGAACGCCTTGGGCGAGCTCACAGGGAGAACTGTGAGGGAGGACGTGACGGCAAGGATTTTTGAGCGGTTCTGCGTGGGGAAATAAGAAGCGCTGAGCCGGCGAGCGCAAGCGAGGGGGGTATCAAACCGGGTGTGGCCGAAGGCCGCGCCCGGTTTTCAGCTTTTGATGAACAGGTGGACAAACGTGAACGCGTATGGTAAAATGGGTTCAAAGTTAATCAAAAGTGGGTCAAATTGCGGTTGCCGGAACCGGCAGGGAGGGTCGATATGAATTATAGCATGAGACGGGATAAGATACTCGAGCTGTTGGCGGAATATGAGTTTGTCAGCAAGGAGCAAATAAAAGACGCGCTTGGCGCTTCAATTTCTACCGTACAGAGGGATTTTCTTGCCATGGAGCAGGAGCATCTGCTTGTCAGGGTATGGGGCGGCGCCAAGCGGAATGAAAACGGCAGTCTCTATAAACGGAAGATTGAGGAGCGCTCCCCCACGAAGGGGATGCTTGACATCGGCGAGATTGCGGCGGACAGGGTGAACGACGGGGAGCTGATTTTTATCGGCGCGGGGAAAACCACCCTTGCGATGGCGAAGCAGATTACGGCCCGGAACATCACGGTCATTACCAACGGAATTCCCCAGCTCGAGGTGCTGTCCAAGCGCAATGTCAACGTATTTCTGCTGTGCGGCTTTTTTAAAGAGTATTCCCACTCGGTCATCGGAAGGCAGACCACAGATATGCTGTCCTCCTACCGCTTTGATAAGGCCTTTCTGGGGACTAAGGGAATTGACAGCGACTTCTGCCCCATCTCGGGGGACGAGTACGAGTACGATATCAAGCGAATCTGTATCAGAAACGCGGGAGAGACCTACGTCCTGGCCGACTATACGAAGTTTAACCGTACCGCCATGTATGTGACGCCGTCCGAGGAGACGAAGCATTTAAATTACATCACAGACCAGCGCCTGGAGTATTTTAGCCAGTTTAAACCGGAAAAGCACGGTTATATCTGGGAGCGTAGGGACCAATAGCCCCCTACGGGAGACAACCCCCAGAAAGATGCTCCATTTGAACAGTAGCCTGTCAAGGAAGTCCCGCGGGACTTCTTTGGCAGGCTACTGTTTTATTGGGGTAAAGATAAGTTTGGCTAAATTGAACAAGTGGGACAGGCTCAAGGACAATAAAATTAATGATTTAAGTCAAATTGAGTCATTTAGATGTGCACACATACGAAAATAAAGTGATTTCGGGCATACTATTGAATAATATCGGTCAACATGATATATTTTGAACACATAAGGTCAAGCGATTGATTTACACGAGTTCATTTGAGTATTCCGTAACAGCAGGAGCACAACAGGAGAGAGGGAGATTCTATGAGGGCAATCGTTGTTTTTTACGACAGCTTAAACCGAAGATACCTGCCGCCCTATCAGCCGGACTGCGGAGTCATCGCCCCCAACTTTACCCGGTTGGCCGAGAGAAGCTGCCAGTTCGATCACAGCTACGTGGGCAGTATGCCCTGCATGCCAGCCAGGAGAGAGCTACACACAGGGCGGTATAATTTCCTCCACAGGGAGTGGGGACCGCTGGAGCCCTTTGATGACTCCATGCCCGAGCTGTTGCGAAAAAACGGCGTCTACACCCATTTGATCAGCGACCATCTCCACTACTGGGAGGATGGCGGGGCGGACTACCATACCCGCTACTCCTCCTGGGAGGCGGTGCGGGGCCAGGAGGGCGACCACTGGAAGGGGCAGGTGAATCATCCCCCCATTCCGCCGGTGGTCAAGGTGCCCCAAAAGCAGACGGGGGGTGGGGAGTCCGGACTTTGGCGCTACGACTGGATCAACCGCCAGTATATCAAAGAGGAGCCCGATTTCCCCCAGACCCAGTGTTTTGACAAGGGCTGCGAATTTATTGAGCAAAACAAAGACGCCGACCAATGGCTGCTGCACCTAGAGACCTTCGACCCCCACGAGCCCTTCTACGCACCTCAGGAATGGTTGGACCTGTACCCGGAGGAGTACGAGGGAAAGCATTTTGACTGGCCCAGAGGCCAGGTGGAGGAGAGTGCGGAGGAAATTGCCCATTGCAGGAGGCAGTACAAGGCACTGGTCTCCATGTGCGACAAAAACCTGGGCAGGGTCCTGGATCTGATGGACAAATACGACATGTGGAAGGACACCATGCTGATTGTGGGAACCGACCACGGCTTTTTGCTGGCGGAGCACGCGTACTGGGGCAAGAACCAGATGCCCTACTACAACGAGGTGGCCAACACCCCCCTCTTCATCTGGGATCCCCGCTCCAAGGTGGGGGGGGAGCGCAGAGAAGCGCTGGTGCAGATGATTGACTGGGCGCCCACGTTGCTGCGCTATTTTGACCAGGAGGTCCCGGAGGACATGCAGGGCCATGACCTGGCCCAGACGATCGTGCATGATACACCGGTGCGCAGCCATGCGCTCTTTGGTGTATTCAGCGGCCACGTCAACATCACGGATGGGCGCAAGGTGTACATGAGGGCGCCGCTGCCGGATAAGGTCAACGATATTTACAACTACACACTGATGCCGCTACACATGAACCAGCGCTTCACCGTCAAGGAGATGCGCACCATGGAGGTGGCCGGGCCCTTCTCCTTTACCAAGGGCTGCAAGGTGATGAAGATCAAGGCAAAGGATAAGTATGGGGTCGGGAGGTTTGGAAACCTGCTGTTCGACGTGGAGCAGGACCCGCTGGAACTGCTAACAATCAAAGATTCCGCCCAGGAAGAAGCGCTGATTCAGGCACTCGTCCGGGAGATGGAGAAAAACGATACACCAAGGGAGCAGTACGAACGACTCGGCCTGACGCCACCGGATGGAAAGGCTGAAAGGAGCGTGGGTGGGGCATAATGGAGCGGGATGGCTGCGGGGGCGGCTGAGAGGTACAAATAAAGAGGAGGTTTGTAAACGTGAATGTAGTGCTAAAATTTCTGCTGAACGATTTCTTGACAAAGCCTGTGATTCTGATTGGTCTTTTGATCTGCATCGGCTACATACTGCGGCGTGAAAAGGCCACAAAGGTCATTACAGGTACCATCAGCGCCATGGTGGGTATTAGCATGGTACTCTTTGGCGGCAATCAGTTCACCGCGACCCTAAGGCCCATTGTCGAGGCCGTGAGTAAGGCCACCGGCATCCAGGGCTATATCATGGACTCCTATGCCATGAAGGCGGCCAGTCAGGAGGCGCTGGGTGACCGGTTCGGTCTGATGGGCTACGCATTCCTGCTCGCCTTTGCGGTGAACCTGATTCTGGTCTACTTTGGCAAGTACACCAAGGCCAAGGGCATCTTCCTGACCGGAAATGCCGGGACGGCCCACGCCCAGTCCGTTTTGTGGCTCGTGATCGCAAACCTGGCAGTGGGCAACACGGCTGCCGTCATCATCACCGGTATCCTTGTGGGCATCTACTGGGCTTACTCCACCACGCTGGCCGCCAAGGTCTGCGACGAGGTGACGGGCGGGGCCGGATTTACCATCGGTCACAACCAGCAGATCGGCATCTGGTTCTTCGGAAGGCTGGCACCCTTCTTGGGCAAGAAGGAGCAGGACGCGGAGAACCTGAAGCTTCCCGGCTGGCTGTCCATCTTCAACAACAACGTGGTCGCCACCTGTATCATTATGTGGATTTTTGTGGGCGGCTTTATGGCACCCCTGGGCATCTCCGGCATTCAGGAGCTGGCAGGTAAGGACAACTGGATTGTGTACCTGATTACCGTCGGCATTGACTTTTCCATGAACATGGTCATTTTGTTGACCGGCGTGCGCATGATGTGCGCCGAGCTGACCGAGTCCTTTAAGGGCATTCAGGAAAGGATTGTCCCCAATGCAATTCCCGCCATTGATGTGGCCGCGATTCTGCCGTTTTCCCCCAACGCTGCTACCCTGGGCTTTCTCTTCTGCACCATCGGCACCGTCATCAGCATTGGAATTCTTCTGCTGATCAAGAGCCCCATCATGGTTCTGCCCGGGTTTGTTCCCCTGTTCTTCTCGGGCGGCCCCATCGGCGTGGTGGCCAACAAAAAGGGCGGAGTGAGAGCCGTCATCATCTCAGGCATCTTGCTTGGTATGATCCAGTCCTTTGGCTCGGTCTGGGCCATCCAGCTGATGCAGTATCCCCAGGGCATTGGCTGGTCGGGTATGTTTGACTTCGCAACCGTATGGCCGGCGGTTACCCAGGTGATGCACTGGATTGGTGGCGCCCTGCGGTAATACTTCCCCAATACAATTTGCGCATGAAAGGAATGGTCATAATAATGAAAGACAAAATTAATGTGCTGTTCGTCTGCGGCTATGGCGTCGGAAGCAGTGTCATAGCGGAGATGGTGGTCAATAAGGCCCTCAAGGCCGAGGGCATTCACGCTGAGGTAAAGCATACGGCGGTCGGTGAATTGAACTCCCAGCGAGACTGGGCTGACGTGGTGGCGATCTCTAAGAAGCTGGCCGAGGGGATTACCCTTGACGGGGCCACACATATGGTCGAGGTGGTCAATATCATGGACGGGCCGGGCATCGCAAAGCAAATCGGGAAGATTGTAGACGAGTTCTACCCCGAGGCAAGGCAGTAAGCTCCCCGCACGCAAGCACAAATGCAGTAGCCGGTCTAAAGAAGCCTGTGGGGGGCTTCCTTAGACCGGCTATTTTCCTGTTACCGAAGGCGTTTCGACCGTTAGCTCTTCTCCTCAAAGCTCACTCCGCAGCTGCGGCAGGTGATGGTAATGCGTCCCTTTCCCCGGGGGACCCGCAGGTTCTGCCCGCAGTTGGGGCATTTGAAATAGCGGTGTTCCTTGTCCCGCCGCCGGGCACGATGAAGGTGCCACCAGCGGGTCAGGGGGGAAATGATGGTCAGAAAGCGGGCGTTCTCGGCCCGCCGCCGGGAGAGATTGCGGGAGAAAATACGGAAGAAGGCCAGTGCTACGGGAAGCAGGGCTACCCATGTCAGGAAGCCCAGGTGGGGCAGGGCGGACAGGAGGTAAAGCAGGACGTATACCCCCGATAGAAAAAGGGAGAGGTGGTCCCCTCCGTTGCGGCCGTACATCATTTTTTGAAGCCAATTCATAGGAAAACTTCGTCTCCTTCACAAGCGGGAAGGTCATATCAGGACCTTTTCTATACGATTTATCATAGCGGTTGAGGGCGGTACAGTCAAGGAATGAAACGTAAACAATATGTGAACTATCTCTTGTAAGGCGGATGGAAAGAAGGTATACTTTGAAAAAACCATGGGGAGGGGCGGAAAATGAGACGGATTGATAAGGAAAACTACTATTTAGACATCGCCCAGACGGTGCTGGAGCGCTCCACCTGCCTGCGGCGCTGCTACGGGGCAATCATTGTGCGCAACGACGAGATTGTGTCCACCGGCTATAATGGTGCGCCCCGGGGCCGCAAAAACTGCGTGGACCTGGGCTACTGTACCCGGGAGGCGATGAACATTCCCTCGGGCCAGCGCTACGAGCTCTGCCGCAGCGTCCACGCTGAGGCAAACGCCATCATCTCCGCCGCGCGGAGCGAGACTCTGGGGGCCACCCTCTACATGGCCTGCCGGGATCCGGGCACCGGACACCTGGTGAGGGGCACCACCTCCTGCTCCATGTGCCGCAGGCAGATCATCAACGCAGGCATTGCCCGGGTGGTCATCCGGGAGACCGAAAGTGAGTACAGCGTGGTGGATGTGGAGGACTGGATCAGGGAGGACGACACCCTGCCTGACCTACCCGGGAATGGATGAAAGCGGGGGACTGCCTTGTGCGGTCCCTCGCTTTCTTTGCCGCTATTTGCTACGGGCACGAATTTCCTTGACAGAGTGGCACTGGGGAACTAAAATAGGATAGGTATAGTCTCTTGAAGAGCGAAATATTCGCGCTTCAGATTTTTGTGCATAATGGACAGGCCCGGTCCCCTGCACGCATACCAAATGATGATGAAATAAAAAACTCCACAGAAAGAGAGGTGCAGCCAAACCCCATGATGCCTATTTGGTTAAGTATTGTGCTTATTGCGGTGGGTGTGCTGGTCGGCATTGTCGTCATTGGCATCCCCGTTGGCATCCAGCTTCGTAAGCAGACCGCGGAAAAAGAGATCTCCAGCGCCGAGGAAGAGGCCAAGCGTATCCTCAACGACGCCATCAAGAGCGCCGAGAGCAAGAAGCGCGAGGCAATGGTAGAGGCCAAGGAGGACATCCTCAAGGCCCGCAACGATTTCGAGCGAGAGTCCAAGGAGCAGCGCACCGAGCTGCAAAAGCAGGAGCGCCGCCTTCAGCAGAAGGAAGAGAACATCGACCGCAAGACCGAGAACATAGAGCGCAAGGAAGAGAATATCCAGCGCCGCCTGGCTGAGCTGGAGCAGATCAAGACCGAGACCGAGGCTGTCAAGCAGGGTCAGATGGATGTTCTGGAGCGGATTTCCGGCTTCACAGCCGAGGAGGCCAAGAACTACATGGTCCGCCAGTTGGAGACCGAGGTCACCCACGAGTCGGCCATGAAGATTCGGGAGATTGAGGCTCAGCTCAAGGACGAGGCCGACAGCAAGGCCAGGGAAATCCTGTCTCTGGCCATCCAGCGCTGTGCCGCCGACCACGTGGCCGAGGCCACGGTAAGCGTGGTGGCACTGCCCAACGACGAGATGAAGGGCCGCATCATCGGCCGTGAGGGCCGCAACATCCGCACCCTGGAGACCATGACGGGCGTGGATCTCATCATCGACGACACACCGGAGGCCATCACGGTCTCCTGCTTTGACCCCGTCCGCCGTGAGATTGCCCGCATTGCGCTGGAGAAGCTCATTGCCGACGGACGTATCCACCCCGCCCGCATCGAGGAGATGGTGGAGAAGGCCAAGCGCGAGGTGGACGCCACCATTAAGGCCGAGGGCGAGCGGGCCGTGTTTGAGACCAATGTCCACGGTCTCCACCCCGAGCTCATCAAGCTTCTGGGCCGGATGCGCTACCGCACCAGCTACGGGCAAAACGTGCTCAACCACTCCATCGAGGTCTCCCACCTGGCGGGGCTCATGGCCGCCGAGCTGGGGGCCGACGTGGCCACCGCCAAGCGGGCAGGACTTCTCCACGACCTGGGCAAGAGCATTGACCACGAGGTAGAGGGCTCCCATGTGGCCATCGGCGTGGAGCTGGCCCGCAAGTACAAGGAGCATGAGGAGGTCGTCCACGCCATCGAGGCCCACCATAACGACGTGGAGCCCCGCACCGTGGTTGCCTGCCTGGTCCAGGCGGCCGACGCGGTATCCGCCGCCCGACCCGGCGCCCGGCGTGAAAACCTGGAGAACTATATCAAGCGCCTGGAGAAGCTGGAGGAGGTCACCTCCTCCTTCCCCGGTGTGGAGAAGAGCTATGCCATTCAGGCCGGCCGCGAGGTGCGCATCATCGTGGCGCCCGAGAAGATCGGGGAGGACCGGATGGTCCTTCTGGCCCGGGAAATTGCCAAGAAGATCGAGGACGAGCTGGAGTATCCCGGCCAGATTAAGATCAACATGATCCGCGAGGTCAAGGTCATCGAGTACGCGAAATAATAAAATGGAAGGGCTGCCGCAGATTCTGCGGCAGCTCTTTCAGCTTGTCAAAGAACTCCTCAGACCTTTTTTCATGCGCCTTGCCCTTTTCCTTCAAATCACATATAATAATGCCATTGAACCGATGGAGGGATTGCAATGCAACTCAATTTACTTGCCGTGGGCGACGTGGTCGCCGAGCACGGCATTGATTATCTCAGCCGCCATCTCAGGGACATCCGGCGCAGGAAGGAGGTCCACTTCGCCGTGGTCAACGGGGAGAACGCCTCAGGCGTGGGAATTCACCCCCGGCAGGCCGACGCAATCTTTGATGCCGGGGCCGACGTGATCACCCTGGGGAACCACACCTGGAACCGTCTTCAAATTGCCGACTATCTGGAGGACAACCCCCGTATCCTCCGCCCCGCCAACTATACGCGAAGGGTGCCCGGCCGGGGCTGGGCGGTGTACGAGGGGCCCGGAGGGGTGCGCATCGGGGTGATGAACCTGATTGGCCGGTGCGAGATGGACTCTAATTTTGAAAACCCCTTTACCACAGCGGACCGGCTCCTCTCCAAGGGGGATTTTGACGTGGCGGTGGTGGACTTTCACGCCGAGGCCACCAGTGAGAAGGGGGCCCTGGGCTACTATCTGGACGGAAGGGTACAGGCGCTCTGGGGGACCCACACCCATGTACCCACCGCCGACGGGCAAATTTTGCCCAAGGGGACGGGCTTCATCACCGACCTGGGTATGACCGGCCCGGCCCGCAGTGTGCTGGGAATCCGGCCCGAGCAGGCCATCAACCGCTTTTTGGGTGGGCTCCCATCCCGGTTCGAGTCGGCCGACGGCCCCTGTAAGCTGGGTAGCGTCCTCTTTACCATCGACACCGACGCGGGCCGCTGCACCTCGGTGGAGCGGGTGGATATGGAGGAGTGAGGCCGGAGTGGACCTGAGTGATTACAAAAGGGGGAACGATGAGACTATGATTACGTTCATCCATGCCGCCGACTTCCACCTGGACGCCCCCTTCTCTGCCCTGGCCCCCGCCCAGGCCGCCGGCCGGCGGGGGGAGCAGCGGGAGCTGCTGGACCGGCTGGCCCGGCTGGTGGAGGAGACCGGCTGTCAGCTTCTTTTGCTCCCCGGCGATCTTTTAGACGGCGGACATGTATACCATGAGACCGTCCAGGCCCTGGCCAAGACACTGGGGAGCATGAAGGCCAGGGTCTTTATTGCGCCGGGCAACCACGATTTTTATGCGCCCCGCTCCCCCTGGGCCACGGTGGACTGGCCGGAGAATGTCCACCTGTTCCGGGGGGAGGAGGTGGAGGCGGTGCCCCTGCCCCAGCTGGGCTGTACCGTATATGGCAGCGCCTTCACCGGCCCCGCCCGGGACAGCTCGCCCCTGGCCGGCTTTTCCGCACCCCGGGACGGGGGGGTACATATCTTCTGTACCCATGGCGACGTGGACGGAAAGGGCCGCTACGGGAGCATCACCCGTGAGGAGATCGGGGCGAGCGGCCTGACCTACCTGGCTCTGGGCCATGTCCACAGCGGGACGGGGGCCATGCACACGGGGGGGACCTGCTGGGCATACCCCGGCTGTTCCGAAGGACGGGGCTTGGACGAGCTGGGGGAGAAGGGGGTTCTCCTGGGAGAGATTGAGGGGGGAGCAGTCTCCCTGAAATTTGTACCCCTGGCAGGGCGCAGATATGAGATACTCACGGTGGATGTGACGGGGGAGGACCCCGCCGCCGCCCTGGAGAAGGCCCTACCCCGGGGGCGGGAGCGGGACAGTTACCGCATTCTCCTCACCGGCGAGAGCGGACCTCAGGGGCTGGACCTGCCCGCCCTGGAGGGGCTGGCAAGACCTTATTTTTACAGTCTGTCCCTCCGGGCCAGAACCCGGATGTACCGGGCGCTATGGACCCGGGCAGCGGAGGACGGACTCACCGGACTCTTCCTCCGCCGCATTCAGGAGAGGCTGTCTGCCGCCGACGGCGAGGAGCGGGAGCGGCTGGAGCAGGCCGCCCGCTTTGGGCTGGCGGCATTGGAGAACCGGGAGGATTGTCACCCATGAAAATCAAATCCATGACAGCCTCCTTCGGCAGGCTGGAGCAGGCCAGGCTGGAGCTGGGGTCCGGTCTCAATCTGCTGGAGGCCCCCAACGAGGGGGGAAAATCCACCTGGTGTGCCTTCCTCCGCGCCATGCTCTATGGCATTCCCACCCGGGAGCGGGACAGGCAGGGCTATATTGCCGAGAAAAACCGCTACCAGCCCTGGTCGGGCGCTCCGGTAGAGGGGGAGCTGGTCCTCACCTGGGGCGGCCGGGAAATCGTGATTCGCCGTGGCCCCAAGGGGGGTGCCATGTTTGGGTTTTTCTCCGCGGAGTACGCCGACAGCGGCGAGCCGGTGAGGGAGCTGAACGCTGCGAACTGTGGAGAGACCATCCTGGGGGTGACCCGGGAGGTCTTTGAGCGCTCTGCCTTTGTGGGCCAGGGGGGGGCTACCATCGGGGCCGACCCCGAGCTGGAGCGGCGTATCGCCGCCCTGGTGGCCACAGGGGAAGAGGACGTGGCCTACAGCCAGGTGGCCGCAAGGCTGCGGGAGTGGCAGCGGCGGAGAAAGCACAACAAGACCGGCCTCATCCCCAAGCTGGAGGAGGAGCTGGCCGGCATTGAGTCTACCCTGGCACGCCAGACCCAGGCTAGGGGACGGGCCGAGGAGGCCCAGAGAACCATGGACACACTCACGGCCCGCCGGGAAGCTCTGGCGGCCGACCTTAGGGCCCTGCGCCGGGTGGAGAACCGGGCCAAGGGGGAGAAGTACCGGGCCGCCCAGGCGGCACTGAGGACGGCGGAAGACCAGCTGGAGGAGCTGAGCGCCCTTGCCGGGCGGGTACCGAACAGCGATATGCTCCGGGCTGCCCAAGGGGACCTGGCCTACTATAACACCCTGGAGGCCAACCGCCGTATGGCGGAGAGCCAAATCGGCTCCGTCCAGGAGAAGGCACAGGCGCTGGAGGAGCGGAGGGACGGGGACTTCTTTTCCGGCCTAACCCCCGACCAGGCTTGGCAGCAGGCCAGCCAGGACCGGGACCGGGCAGCGGCGGCCGAACCCAAACGGCCGATGTTGGCCTCATTGCTGATATTCCTGGCAGGTGGGGCGCTTTCCGCCCTGCCCTTAGCGGTGGAGGGGCTGCCCGCCTTCTGGCCCGCGCTGCCCCTGGGAGCGGCAGTGATTGTGGCCCTCGTGCTCAACCTCTCCGCGGGGAAGAAAATCGGTACATGGAGGGCCCAGCGGGCCGGTATCTTAAAAAAATACGACGCCAGCTACCCCGACGACCTGTTGGCGAGGGCCAACACCTACCGGGAGAAATGGGTGGCCGCCCAGGAGGCCCGCCATGAGGTGGAGGCCGTTCAGGCGGCAGCCCGGCAGCTGGCCGAGCAGAAGGAGGAGCTCTTTGCCCAGCTCCTGACCCTGGCCCACCGTTTTGAGCCGGGCGTGACCGACCTCTTCGGGGTGTCCGCCGCCATCTCCCGGGGCCTGTCTGCCCGGGAGAAGCTGGGGGCCGCCCAGGTCCGGCTGGACGGTGCCAGGGCCCTGGCTTGCAGCCTCCCCCTGCCCGAGGAGGGGGAGGAGGAGGACGGGCCACCCCCTCCCGAGGGGGTCAGCTCCCAGACCTTGGCCACCCAACTGGCGGAGGCGGAGGGGGAGCTGAGCCGGTGGGCCCAGGCCCATGCCCTGGCGACGGGGGAGCTGAAGACCCTGGGGGAGGGCCCCGCCCTGGAGGCCCGGCAGGAGGAGCTGCTGGATGAGCTGGAGCGCCGTCGGGAGGAGTACGATGCCCTCTCCCTGGCGCTGGAGACCCTGGATGGGGCCAATGCCGAGCTGAGGGACCGTTTCTCCCCCGCCCTCAACGCGGCGGCGGGTGAAGTCCTGACCGCCCTCACAGGGGGGAGGTACCGCAGACTGGGGCTGAACCGCCAATTTGAGGCCCAGGCCCAGGCGGCGGGGGAGACCCTTCCCCGCAGCGTGCTCACCCTCTCCCAGGGGACGGCGGAGCAGGTCTACCTGGCGGTGCGTCTGGCGGTCTGTGCCCTGGCCCTGCCGGGGGAGGACCCGGCCCCCCTGGTACTGGACGATGCCCTGGACGCCTTTGACGACAAGCGCATGGCCCTGGCGCTGGATTACCTTCTCAAGCTGGGGGAGGAGCGGCAGATCCTACTCTTCACCTGTCACACCAGGGAGGGGAAATACCTGGCCGGACGCGGGGCCAATCTGATGCGGATATCCGATTAGGTTGCAATTTTGAGGACAGAGGGGTATAATAACCCGGAAACAGCGGCGCCGAAGGCGGCGGGGAGGGGGCGCGCCATGGCGGGCCGGAGACTGGCCAAGGCGGAAAAACTCACGGGGAAGGCGGCCCTCTATACCGACCTCTACGCCTGGCTTGTGTCCCTTACGAAGGCACTGACCGCCCTGGTTCTTCTGTTCGCCCTGGTAGGCCGGGTGGTGGGAGTGGCCGGGGACAGCATGCTTCCCACCCTCCACGACCGGGACCTTCTCCTACTCCAGGTGGCGGGGTACCGGCCCAGGCAAGGGGATGTGGTGGTGCTCAACCGGTCCTTTGCCAATGTGACAGCCCCCATTGTCAAGCGGGTGGTGGCCACCGGGGGACAGCGGGTGGAGATCACGGGCGGGACTTTGCGGGTGGATGGGGTGCTCCTGGAGGAGGACTATCTCCCCGAACCCATGAGGGCCCAGGAGGCCATCGCGGTCACGGTGCCCCCGGGCCATGTCTTTGTCATGGGGGATAACCGCAGCCACTCCAATGACAGCCGTAATCCCGCCCTTGGGGCGGTGGATGAGCGTTATCTCCTGGGCAGGGTACTGCTGGTGCTTTTGCCACCGGGGCATTTTCAGATGATGAATTGAGGAATCCCTATGGACGAAGAAAAGAAGACCGAGGACCTGGCGCCCCGCCCGGAGGAGAAGGACGAGGGGGGCCTGGCCATGTCCCTCTACGACTGGCTCCAGGTCATGACGGGGTGCCTGACTGTGCTGATTCTCACACTGCTCTTTGTGGGGCGCATCCTCTTTGTGGAGGGGCCCTCCATGCTGCCCACCCTCCACAATGGGGACATTATGCTGGTGCGCGAAATTGGCTATATCCCCCGCCAGGGGGATGTGGTGGTGCTCACCAAGCCCTTCCGGGGCATTAATGGCCCCATTGTCAAGCGGGTGGTGGCAACGGCGGGCCAGACCGTGGAGATCGACTACGACGCGGGGACGGTGCGGGTGGACGGACAGGTGCTGGACGAGCCCTATATCAACTACGAGCCCATGCATGCCCCCGTGGACTACGACGGGCAGACCTATGTGGTGGTGCCCCAGGGGGAAATCTTTGTTATGGGGGACAACCGCAACCACTCCAACGACAGCCGGGACCCGCTTTTGAGCACGGTGGATGTGCGCCGGGTCATTGGAAAGGTATTTCTGATCGCCTTCCCTCTGGAGAACATTGGAACAATTAAATAAAAAGGCTGCTGGTATGCATCGCATACCAGCAGCCTTTTTTATTCTTTAAATCAGTTCCCGGTACATGGCTGGAGCGTCGTCCTTTTTCACAAGGGCGTCTACAGCCAGCACCTCTACCTTGACCGATTTTTCGCCAAAGCGAATTTCAAGTACGTCGCCCACCTTCACCTCATAGGAGGCGCGGGCCGGACGGCCGCCCACGGTGACACGGTCGTTGTCGCAGGCCTCGTTGGCTATGGTGCGCCGCTTGATGAGACGGGAGACCTTGAGCCATTTGTCTAATCGCATGGAGGGCCTTACTTCGACACGATGTCCTTCAGCGCCTTGCCGGCCTTGAAGACAGGGGTCTTGGAGGCGGGGATTTCAATGCTCTCCTTGGTGCGGGGGTTGCGGCCGATGCGGGCGGCGCGCTCCTTAACCTCGAACCCGCCAAAGCCGACCAGCTGGACCTTGTCCCCCTCGGCCAGGGCGGCGGTGATGGCGTCAATGGCGGCGGTGATGGCTGCCTCGGTGTCCTTCTTGGACAGGCCGGCCTTTTCGGCGGCAGCGGTGATGAGTTCAGCTTTATTCATGGTGGTAGTCCTCCTAAATTTCATTGCGGCGACAGAGGCCGCCTTATACTTAAAGCGCATTGCGCCTTTAAGTGCTTGTTGACGGGGGGGCTCATCCCCGCTTGGCCCGTTCCCACAGCTTGTCCAGCTCCTGGGGGGTCATATCCTCCAAGGGGCCCTGGGCCAGAGCTTCTACCTGGGCAAAGCGGGCGATGAATTTGTCGGTGGCGGCGGTGAGGGTCTCCTCGGGGTCCACCTTGACAAAGCGGGCGGCATTGACGGCGGAGAAGAGCAGGTCACCCAGCTCCTCGGCCACATTGCTTCCCTGGGCCACAGCGGTCTTAAGCTCTTCCAGTTCCTCGGACAGCTTGTCCAGCGCATCTGAGAGGTCGGGCCAGTCGAGCCCGGCCTTTTTGGCCTTTTTCTGTACCTTTTCCGCCCGCCACAGGGCCGGGAGGGAGCGGGCCACGGCAGAGAGGGCGGCGGTGTGGGTCTCCTGTCCCTTTTCCTCCCGCTTCAAGTCCTCCCAATTGGAGAGGACTTGAGCGGTGCCGTCCACCGTCACATCACCAAAGACGTGAGGATGGCGGAAAATCAGCTTTTTGCAGATGCCGTCGGCCACGCCGTCCAGATCGAAGGAGCCGGTCTCAGCCTCGAGCTGGGCATGGAGGACCACCTGCAACAGAACATCCCCCAGCTCCTCCCGGAGGTGAGCGGGGCTGTTCTCGTCGATGGCCTCTACGGCCTCGTAGGCCTCCTCCAGGAAATTGCGGCGGAGGCTCTCGTGGGTCTGCTCGGCGTCCCAGGGACAGCCGCCGGGCGCCCGGAGGATGCGGACAATTTCTACCAAGTCCGCCATGGAGTAAGCGTGTTTGTACTCAAAATTTATCATACTTTCCAATCTCCTGCAAGGGCTTTTTACAAAATAATCAAGAAATATGAAGAAGCTTGGCAATTTTATCCCCCTTGGGCATGAGGGACAGGTCCTCCTTGGAAATGACCCGGAGGGTGAGGATTAAGACCAGATAGACCATGCCGCCCACGCAGATGGCGCCCAGGGTGGAGAGGGAGTTGCCCAGGCCCAGGGGGCCTGAGAGCAGGCCGTAGGAAGCCCAGGCGGCGGCGGCCATGCCGGCCGAGGCCAGGAAGGGCTTGAAGATGGCCCGGGAAAAGCGGGGAGAAGCCGGGATGACCCGCTTGATGATGAAAATCTCCAGGGCTACGATGACGGCAAAGCAGACCAAGGTGCCTACGGGCGCCCCGTTGATGCGGATGTTAGGGTTGCCCACCAGGGTGTAGTTCACCGCAATCTTCACCACACCGCCAACCGCCACCGCCAGGATGGGCAGGTTCACCATACCGTTGGCCTGGAGGATGGAGTTGCACAGAAGCTGAATGGAGACAAAGATTGACGCCAGGCCCAGCACCGAGAGGAGGGGGCCGGCAACGGCAACGTTAATACTCGGGTAGAGGAGTCCCATGATGGGGCCGCCCAGGGCAAAGAGGCCCATACCCATGGGCAGGGCCAGCAATAGACCCACCCGCAGGGCGGACTCGCTGATTTGCTGGGCCCCCAGTCGGTCCCGCCGGGACAGGCTGGAGGAGACAGCGGGGATGATGCTGGCTGTCAGGGGGACCATCATGGCAAAGGGCAGATTGTAGATGGGCTGGGCCTTGCTATAGATGCCGTAGAGCCCGCGGGCGGCGTTGAGGGCGGCCTCGGTGCCCATGCCGTCCACCGTCTCAAATACGTGGCGGAGCTGGCCAAGGACCAGGTTGGTGTCAATCAGTGTGACCAGGGCGCTGGCCCCCGAGCCCAGCGTGATGGGAATGGCCAGACGCATGAGGGCGGAAAAGACGCTGCGGGTGCTGTCGGCCCGGTCGGTGGCCGGAGTCCTGGTCCGGCGGCGGGTGCGGAAAAAGATGAAGAGCATATAGATGAGGGCCAGGACGCTGCCGGTGGACACACCCACAATGGCCGCGACCGAGCCGGACTCCGGCTTGCCCAGCTGCTGCACCACAAAGAGGGCCAGGCCCAGGCCTACAATGAGCTTGAACAGGGCCTCGATGACCTGGGAGATAGCGGTGGGGCGCATGTCCTGATGCCCCTGAAAATACCCCCGGAAGGCCGACATGATACACACGCAGAGGACCGAGGGGGAGAGGGCCAGCACACAGTAGACAGCCTTGGGGTTGCGCAGGACCTGGTCCGCCATGACAGGGGCCAGAACGGTCATGGAGAAGAAACTGACCAGGCCCAGGGTGAGGAAGGTAAAAAAGGCCACCCGAAACACCTTGTCTACCTGGTTGCGCCTGCCCAGCGCGTTGGCCTCCGAGATGGTCTTGGAGAGGGCGACCGGGAGTCCCGCCGTGGAGATGGTGAGGAAGAGATTATAAATGCCGTAGGCGCTGTTGTAGTCGGCCATGACGGCATCGGAGAGCACATTCCCCAGCGGGATGCGATAGACCGCCCCAATGACCTTGACCAAGATGGAGCTGAGGGCCAGAATGGCAGCCCCGCCAAAGAAGGTATTCCTTTTTTCCGCGTTAGACACAGAGAAAGCCCCCTAAAATTAGTGGAAGAGCAGGGGGAGAACGTACTGCTCCAGTTCTTGCTTGATAAAAGCCATGTCGATGGTCAGGAACTCCCCGTTCCGATATATGACCTTGCCCCGGCACATATTCATTGCCACGTCGCAGCCGTGGGCGGCGTAGACCAGATTGGAGACCACATCATGGCAGGGAATTAGGTTGGGACGGGTAAAGTCCACCAGGATGAGGTCAGCGTCACAGCCCACGGCGATGCGCCCCGTGTTTCGGCCCATGGCCTTGGCTCCGTTCACGGTGGCCATGCGCAGGGCGTCCATGGGCAGGAGGGAGAGGGGGTCGTGGTTGACGCCGTTTTGCAGCATGGCGGCAACCTTCAGGTCCTCGAACAGGTCGGTGGTGTTGTTGGAGGAGACCCCGTCGGTCCCCAGGGCCACATTGACCCCTGCCCCCATCATGGCGACCACGGGGGCGATGCCGCTGCCCAGCTTCAGGTTGGAGCAGGGGTTGTGGACTGCCGTGACCCCCTTCTTGGCAAAGAGGGCCCAATCCTCCGGGGTGGTCCAGACGCAGTGGGCCGCCAAAGTCCGTACGTCGAAGACGCCGTACCGGTCCATGGCCTGGGCGGGAGTGAGGGCGTGGCGGGCGATACAGGCCTCGTGCTCGAGCTGGGTTTCGGAGATGTGGACATGCATCCCCAGGCCCTTGTCCTTGGCGTACCGGGCCAGGTACTCCCACAGGGGCGGACGGGAGGTGTACTCCCCATGGATGGACATGTCCACCAAAATCTGTCCGTCGTGATAGCCGTGCCAGGTCTCGGCCAGGGCCCGGGCCTCGGCGGTGCCGGGGTGGGTGAGGGGATTGTAGTCCTCCTCAAAGAGGTTGACGCCCCGGGTCAGGTTGGCGTTGATACCGGCGGCGGCCACTGACTGGGCCACGTCGTCGCAGAAGAAATACATATCCTCTATGGCGGTGGTGCCCGAGGAAATCATCTCGGCCAGGCCCAGTGTGGTGCAGGCCCGGACGGCTCTGCCGTCCCACTTGTCCTCCACAGGGAAGATATACTTGTAGAGCCAGTCCTGAAGGTTGTTGCCGTCCCC
>RRZT011865935.1_pt1 | contig 17963 bp, 15 predicted proteins | sample 2165551 | NCBI WGS metagenome assembly RRZT01 (sample SAMN10456910, study PRJNA506462) | wastewater metagenome | biome: wastewater; feature: sludge; material: wastewater sludge; isolation source: wastewater sludge with Escherichia coli K12::gfp cells carrying plasmid... | place: USA: Moscow, Idaho...
GGAGAAATCATGCGCGAACTCGTCATCGACCCCGACAAAAACGACCAACCCAGAGGACTACCCCCAGAAAGAAGAATGTCCCGGGACTTCGCAGACTAGCGGGGGAAAGTGGAGAAAAGCATGTCATTGCCTGCGGTTGCGGACTTATTGGCACAGTGGAGTGAGAATGCGACGGATTGACTAATAGTCATTTCGTTCATAATCCCTCCTTTGGGTATTCTTTACCCAATTTCAGCGGAGTTTGGGGATTTCCAAACCCTCGCTCGAATATACCGTCCCGGGTGATGTTAAGGCTAGGCGTTGGGGCAACTATGGACGTCCCGACCCGGCAGTGGCATTCCAATGAGCGCACGAAGGCTCTTTCGAATTCAACCGCACCTCCTCCTTGGAGGCATCGCCGACGTGCCGCGCCCACGTGTGGGTGGCCCACGGGAAGTGGGGATCCATGCGGCTAGGGCAGGCGCGGAGCTCGAGTAGGGTACCTGCCCCCCACAAGCTCAGCTAATTCACGGACCGTCGCCTCGCAGGCGTCTTGCGGGTCGCCATGCTCCCAGAAGCGCAGGGCTACCCACCCCAGATCGGCCATCGCCAAGTCAGTTTCTCTGTCTCGCTCGATGTTCCTTTGAATCTTCCGATCCCAGAAGTCCGCATTGGCCTTTGGAGGTACGAAGTGTTCTGGGCACCCATGCCAGAAGCATCCGTCGACGAAGATCACGAGGCCCGCCCTCGTGAAAGCGATGTCAGCTCTCCTGCGGCGGTCGAAGGGCAGTGGCCAGTCAACGCGATATCGAAGCCCGGCTGCGTGCAGTCGCCTTCTCAGGGCCATCTCTGGGCCGGTGTCGCGGCGACGATTGGCCAGCATCGTCCGGCGGGCGACTTCCGAGCTAGCCCACGAAGTGGCGTTGGGGGCGACACGCACCGTGATCTCCCTGTTGTTCGACAGCTGCGGTGTGACAATTTGAGTCCTCGAGGGAAGGGGTACGGGTGGCTTCGCTCCCGCGCTCATATGAGATGGCGCCTAGGGCCGCGCGACTGACCAACTCGATGCGCGACATCGGATATGACTTCCCCACAGCCGTGGCAGATCTTGTTGATAACAGCATCGCCGCTGGGGCGAGCACTGTCGAGATCAATACGCACTTCGATGGTGAAGCGTCATACGTCCTGATTGCCGACGACGGTCGCGGTATGACGGGCAATGGACTGAACGAAGCCCTAAGGTTTGGCTCGCAGTCTCGATATGAGCTCGGCGATCTTGGCCGCTTTGGACTGGGGCTGAAGACGGCTTCGCTTTCCCAGTGCCGCAGGGTCTCCGTGGTAAGTCGTTCGAAAGCCGAGACTGGGAGGCTGTCCGTTCGCTCACTCGACCTAGACACCATCGAGGAATGGGACGAGTGGCTGATTCTGTCGAACGATCGTTCCCTGGGCGTTGAGGCCGCCAAACGGCGGCTGGGTGCCGAGCGCGGCACAGTTGTTGTCTGGGAACTAATGGATCGTGTTCTCCCAGGAAGCATGACGACGTCGGGTTGGGGACGACGACGCTTGGCCCAGCTAGCTCAACGTACGGCTGCCCACCTTTCGATGGTCTTTCATCGATTCCTGAGCGGTGAAGTGGGCCGAGCTATCCAGATCCGCGTCAATGGGGAGGCACTGCTCGGGTGGGATCCATTCGCTCGAAGCGAGACCACGACGATGTCCTTAGACCCGATGTCCTTTGAGGTCGAGACCCAATCGGGCGTTGCCACGGTTCACCTCGACCGTTACGTCCTACCGCCGCGCAGTCGGTTCTCTTCTCCCGAGAAGTTCGAAAGCCTCTCTGGTCCCCTGAAATGGAATCGGCAACAAGGCCTATACGTATACAGAGCGGATCGACTTGTTCAGAGTGGAGGCTGGGGTGGACTGAGGGCGATCGACGAGCACACCAAACTGGCTCGCGCGGCACTCGACTTCAACACGAACTTGGACCACCTCTTCCAAGTGAACGTCGCCAAGATGCGTATCAACCTCCCTCCCGCCATTCGCCAGATGCTCGAGCCTCCGATCCACGAGCTGTGCATCAGCGCCAATGACATCTACCGCCGCCATGGGGGGAAGAGGGGGGGCAGCATTCCCAAGACCATCGAATCAATCGACCTCACCGACGTAGGTCTGGCAATTCGGTCGGCTGCGCTCGAGGCGGGTCACTTGAGCGCAATCGCCGATGTGGAAGCCATCCTCAAGATGCGGTCGCCCGAGGTCAGCCGCGCATTGGGCTTCACCCGCTGACGGATCGGTGCAGTGGAAGTGGCGCCTTAGGAACCAGCCGAAACACACGATTTCTGTAGGGGGCACTCCGAGCAGAGCGGATCTGTCCGGCATAGCGAATTCGCGATCTCCATTACGGCAAGATGCGCATGCCTGGCATTCTGGCCGAACCCAACCAGGCGTGCCACGGCGAGACGCCCATCAGTGAGCCGATTAGTGAGGTCCACCGGCTGACCCGTGTACCTGGCCGCCACGCGCAGAACGCCCTTGTTAGTGATGATGGGCTCCTCGCTCGCGTCGTCCGCGCCGGAGCCGACAACGAGCGCCGCCATATCGGCGTGGGCCTTCGGCACCACCTTCTCGTTGACTAGGTGTTCTAGATCAGGATCCGATAGCGCCGACAATCCTTCGTCCAATAGCCGTTGCGCCAATCGCACAACAGATTCAGCTCGAGCCCGCCGACCGGACCAATCTCCGAGCAGAAGAACCTCCTCCGACACTCGGCACGTGTCAGCCGGAGAGTGCTGTCTAGCCAAATGGGGCCACGTGGATGCGATGGTGGGCGCCGAAGCCCGATCCAGCAGCATCTCCGCAGCAAGGACCTGCCAACGGGTTGTGCTCCATAGCCAAGGGACTGAGCCCCTGTCGCGAGCAAGGAACCACTTCGCCAACTGTTCCGAGCTGTCCTCACTGCGTCGCGCCCCGCCGATTGGCTCGCACAGCGCTTGGACGACGGCCGTTCCAACCGCCTGAGCAGCGCGTGGCGGGACCGCGTTGCCTATCTGCTTGAACGCGGCCGAAGGAGGTCCAGAGAATCGGAACCAATCGGGGAATGTCTGAATTCGCGCAGCCTCCCGAACGGTGATGGTGCGGTCCTGGCGAGGATGGATGTACCAATAGCCATCCTTAGCGATATGCGCGGTGATCGTTCTGGACAAAGAGGCCCCGTCGAGACGCTTGTACTTGTCGTCGAAGATGTCGTCGCGGTAGCGCTTGAACTCCTCTGGGAGGTCGGAGTAACGCGTACTGGAATCCATGAGGGCGAACGCGCGCCGGTCGTCATCACGGACGGGGCGAGTGATGTGGTCATAGACCCGATGCCGGTGACCGCGTGGGACCCCACGCCGTATCAGCTTCTGAAAGGAGGTCTTCGGATCCGAGTACTCACTCCAGCCCTCGGCACCCCCTTCCGGCCGCCAACCTCCCTCGACGGGCGGCAAATCCGAGATCGCATCATCGAGAGAGACGGGAGTTTTGACCGGCGACGGCCATTTGAAGCCCCTGCCACGGGCGATTGCCACCAGCATCAAACGCTGACGGAACTGAGGGACTCCGTGCTTGGACGTGTCGACAACTCGAACCTCCACCCCGTAACCCATCGTCTCCAATTCGAGCACCATGGAGCGGAGGATGAACATCTCTCGATCCAAAGCCATGTCGGGTACGTTCTCCATGATGACGGCCTGTGGGCGCGAGAGCTGAACGACCTCCAAGAAGGACTGCCACAGATTTCGGCGAGAGTCATGCGCGTCGCGAGCCCCGGTTCGAACCTGATGCCGGATAAGGGACCGCCCTGCTTTCGAGAAGGGTTGGCAAGGCGGCCCGCCGGCGAGGATCTCGATGTTGTTGGATCTAATGATCTCGGCCACCTGACTCACCATCGCTGGATCCGAGAGGTCCCAATCCACCGTCAGTCCGGGAAAGTGATGTCGATGAGTCTTGACCGCCTCCGCGTCATGGTCCACCGAAAGCACGACAGTGACACCAGCTTGTTCAAGCCCAAGGCTGAGACCTCCCGCCCCTGAGAAGAGGTCCGCGGCCAGCAAGGGCACGCCCTTCGACCGGAGCCTCGCGCACAGTTTGGAGAGACCATCCGTGTCCGTGCAGGCGTGTGGGTGCGGATCCAACGTTACGAAGGGTCCGCGCACCAGCTTCACCCCGTAGGTCCGGGAACTTCGCGCCATTCGTGCCTCCTTACGAGAGGTTACCCGTGAGGGTCCGACAATCGCGGCAACCAGCCCCGCCAGGCGTATCGCCCCCTCCGCCGGAACGAGTCGCGATGTGCGTCGCGGTGCGGTAGATAAGACATCAGTCGAGTGGCCAAGGGGGACCAATGGTTAACGCCCATTCCGATCGAGGCAGTGAGGACGCGCCCGCTTGGCTCGTTCCTGCCTTGAGTGCCGATCGCCAACTATCAGGGATCGACGGGTACGACGATCAGTCACATCCATCGGAAGGCAGCCCCATATTTGGATTTGTGTCGGCATACGCCCCGACACTCATCCCAGATCCGAACAGAAGTGAGGGCAAGCGTGAGTGACATCGAACTCATCAAGGAACACCTCGAGGTGCTCTGTCGCACCAAAGGAATCTCGGCTTCCCAAGCGGGGCGGGAAATGGTGATGGTGGGAGCGGCCCCAGAGCTGGTCGATTCGGCTATCACTGAGATGGAGATGCGAGCGAGAGAGCTGGAGAGGCTGGACTTCCCCCGCGGCGTGAATGGCTGGAACTACCGACACCAGATCAGTGATGTGAAGCGGAAGGCTTGGTACACGGGACCGGCGACATTCGACGCGTTCTGGCCTGAGTATCTGAAGAACCTGACAAAGCGGGTTCCCCAAGATGCCCTTCGCGACATTGATGCAACCTCGACCAAATCGGTCGCACAACTATGCAACCCGGGCGCCCGCGGCATCAAGAAGAAGGGTCTGGCCCTGGGATATGTCCAAGCTGGAAAGACCGCGAACTACACGGCTGTGATCGCGAAAGCGGCAGACGCCGGATTCAGGCTGATCATCGTGCTGGCGGGCATTCACAACAGCCTTCGCCGTCAGACCCAGAAGCGACTGGAGGCGGACCTCGGTCTGTCGGACCCACAGGAACACCGCTGGGTACCACTCACGAATGCTGAGAGCGACTTCGGGAATGCGTCCAAAGGGAGCGCCCTAGCCAGCCAAAGAGATCTCAGACTCCTCGCGGTCGTCAAGAAGAACCCCCGAAGACTCGAGAATCTCATCGCCTGGCTCGACAACATTCCGCTCAATGTGAGGGAAGGACTTCCCGCTCTAATCATCGACGACGAGGCCGACCAAGCGACACCCAACTCCCAAGCGGCCAAGAATCGCGTGTCCCGCATCAATGAACTGATGCGAAACCTCTTAGACCTCCTCCCGACAAGCACCTACCTGGGCTATACGGCGACGCCCTTTGCAAACGTCCTCATCGACCCAGAAGATGAGTCAGACCTCTACCCCTCCGATTTCATCATCGACATCCCTCGACCCAGCGGATACTTCGGCGCCGAGTCCATATTCGGCATTGCGCAAGCAGACGACGAAGAGGACCCGATCGACGGTTTGGACATTGTCCGAGAGATACCTCCGGATGATATCCCCGCGATCACTCCCCCGTCCCGCAAGGTCGATCGCCCGGGTTATGCCTACTCGATTCCCGAGAGCCTCGGAGAGGCCCTGCGATGGTTCGTGGTGGCTGTAGCGATCAAGCGCTGCCGTCGGCAGCATGGCCACTCCTCCATGCTCATCCATACGACGCCCTTGGTGCAGCCACAGTTCGAGATCGCTGAACTCGTACGCTCGACGGTGGGAAGCTACTCCTGCGACGACGATGCGTTCCGCGCCTCCTTCGACCGCGAATTCTGGCGCGTTAGCGGAGAGGAATGGGAGTTGGCCGAGGTGAGCTGGCCGCAAGTCCGCGGCCAAATCCCCGCGGTTCTCGAGGAACTACGCGTGGTCGTCGACAACGGCGCAAGCGACGACAGGCTTGACTACGACAGGCGCGTCATCGGCCAAGACGGCAAGGAAACTCCAGCAATCGAGACCGTCGTCGCAGTTGGCGGCAACACCCTGTCCAGAGGACTCACGCTCGAGGGGCTGATGGTGTCGTACTTCTGCCGGCGAGTGGGCACGTACGACACTCTCCTCCAAATGGGGCGATGGTTCGGCTTCCGCAATGGATACCAGGACCTGCCGCGCGTTTGGGTCACTCCCGAACTTCTCAACCAGTTCCGATTCCTGTCGACGGTGGAGCAGGAGATCCGCGATGACATCGCGCGGTATGAGACGGAGGGACTGACTCCACAAGATCTAGCCCTGCGCATCCGGAGACATCCGTCGATGGCCGTAACCGCCAAGTCGAAGATGCACCACGCCCGAAAGCTCAACATCAGTTACGGGGGGAAGCGCCTGCAGACCTTCAGGTTTCACCATCGTGACCCCGAGATGATTTCGGCGAACTTGGACAGCGTCCGGCGGATGGTGCGCGAATGCGAATGCCTCGGACTACGTCGGGATGGCTTCCCGGCCTCGCGCGTCGTGTTCCAGGACGTTCCCTCGGCGGTGGTCAAGGAGTTCCTTACCCAGTTCCGGTTTCATGAGGACCATCGCCAACTGGATGGCCGAGCGATGGTCACGTACCTCAACGAACGGACCGACGCCGCTGCTGAGAAGTGGAATGTGGTCTTGGCGGGAGGTAGCTCGCGCTACCGCACGGTGGATGGCCAGCAGGTCGATCTGGGGGCCGCCGATCTGGGACTGGCCGAGCCGATCAATATGATAAACAGGGCGCGCTTGGAGTCCGTCTCAGACTCCGGCCTTAGGAGCGCATCGGCCGACGTCAAGGCAGTCATGTCGCGGCAGGATCGATTCTTGGACATCCCTGCTGCCGACATTCCTACCCCTTTGCCCAACGACGAGGTGGAGCTCGCGCGAATCCGTGAGCGCCAGGTGGACGGCCGTGGCATCCTCATCCTCTACCCCATCAGCCCTGATTCCATTCCGATGGGCCGGAGTCGGATCACAAACTCCCGGGAAAAGCTCAATGCCGCGGGGCCTGTGATCGGTGTAGGAATAATCTTCCCTGCAGCCGCCCACGGAGACCAAGCACTCGAGACGGAGTATGTGGGACTCGAGCTCCACGGCACGGAGGCCGAGAGCCTCGAGGACGAGGAGGAGTACGAAGCCGAGCTGGAGCGGGATGATGATGACGAACCCGACTCCCAAGTCGACGGCAGCCAGTTCGTGCCTGGAGACAGCGAATGAACCCACTTGATCTTCAATCCCGTTGGGGCAGGATCGCACGACCGAAGGGAATGGCTGTTTCCGGGGATGATGTCGGGGTCTCGACGCACTGGGGACAGGTGCTGCTGGGAAAGGATGAGTTCGAGTGTCTGCACCTCCTCTTCCCGATAGGCGTAGGGCAGGAGGTACCCGTGGACCGAAAATCAAGCGGGGTCGTACTTGTGGATCAAGATCTCAGCACTCCTTCCGGTAACCAGCGATTCGCCGACTTGGTCTGCACCGACCCAGCTCTTTCCCCGGTGTTCGCCCAACTCTCCTTTGACATCATCGAGCGTGTCTCGGACCGCCCTGGTGACCCGGTGTCGGCCATTGCCCAGGCGCTCGGAGATTGGCGTGCTTTGCTTAGGGGAGGTGCGGGTCCTGCAGCTGGGGCGATCGGGCTAAGGGGCGAGCTGGAGGTCCTGTCGCAGCTTGTGAGCGAGGACCCGGTTGCAGGACTCAGGACGTGGCAGGGGCCTGATGGAGCGGTTCATGACTTTGCCTCACCCGACGGTACGAGCCTTGAGGTCAAGACAACAACTGCCCGGGACGGTTATGCCGTCGAAGTGCATGGCTTAGATCAGATCGACCCAGCCGACGCTCCCCTATGGATAATGCTTGTTCGGATTGCCCCGGACGACCGTGGGGGACGATCTGTGCATCAGATGGTCCAAGAACTCCTCGATGCAGGGACACCCCGCGACAGACTCCTCGGCAACCTGTCGAAACTGGGTTACGACCACACCAGTCCTGAGGGGTGGACCGATCCTTGGGCGGTCACGGAGCAGTCCCTCTGGATGTGTGGGCCAGCCAGCCCCGGAATCCGTAGGTCGGAGATGCCACCGAACCGGCTCCTTGGGGTCGAACGAGTGCAGTACCGACTGGACTTGTCCGCGCTCGGGGCCGCCCAAGATGTGAACACCCGGCTTGAGCTCTGGGATCGAATGGTTGGGGCCACTCCGTGACTGCGTGGGCATGGTTCGCGAAACCCTTCGGGCCAGGAGACATCGCCGGCGAAGGGGCGTTGAAGCTGCTGGGAAAGCCACATCTGGACCCGCTGCAGGTCTTGGTGCGGGAGACGATTCAGAACAGCTGGGACGCTCGGATCCCTGGTCGGACTCCGAGCTGGACTGCAAACGTTCGCACGCTGGCCCCTGCACAGCTAGAACTGCTTCGCGAGGATGTCTTCGCGGAGGGAGGGGATGGAACGGGACTGAAGGCGGCTCTGGAAGGTGAGTCCGTCTCGGCGCTGGAGATCTCCGATCGGGGGACCAGCGGGCTTGGCGGGCCGCTCAGGAACGACATTCCGCCAAAGAACGGCCAGCCAACTGACTATGTCGACTTCGTTCTGACCATGGGCGCTCGTCGCGACAAGTCAGGCGGAGCAGGGACGTACGGCTTCGGCAAGACCATCAGCTACCTGGCAAGTAGCGGACACACCATTCTCATCTGGTCCCACCCCCACGGGAAGGGCAAGAGCAGCCTTCCACTGCTTTGCGGATCCGCCGTAGGCACTTCCTTTGTCAGAGCGGGACGCACCTACACGGGCCGTCAGTGGTGGGGGGCTTCCGCGACTAGCGACTCGTTTGAACCCTTCCGTGCGGATCATGCCGACCGAGTCGGTGAGCGCATCTTCAGCTCAGACTTCGCCGACGGAGACACCGGAACCACGTTGCTCATCCTGGCACCCAACCTGAGGCGCGACCTCGAGTCGACCGCCAATGCCCTCGTCGACGCGGTCCTGTGGAACGTGTGGCCCAAGCTCCTTACGGAGCCCGGGTACTCGGAACCTCCCATGAGGATCTCCGTGCATCTTGAGGGGCTGCAGTTGGATATCCCGGATCCGACAAAACACCCACGGCTAGCTGGTTATGCCCGCGCGCTCCAGATGCTCAGGAGTGAAGAGGTAGATGCTGCCGCTTCTTCCTCACCACTGACGTCGAGCCATTCCATCACCTACCACCGCAAGGAGATCGGCAGACTCGCGATCGACCGAAGCCCCGCGATGGATTCCGTTGCAGGATCCGATTCCTCGGCGTACTCGGGACCTGGTCACCATGTTGCTCTGATGCGGCACGAGGCCGAATTGGTGGTGGAGTACAGGGCGTTGCCTGCTCCTCCCTACGGCAACTTCGACATCTGTGGAGTGTTCCGCTGCGCCCAGGACCTTGATGATGAGTTCGCGAGCGCCGAACCTCCGGCGCATGACGCTTGGGCGTGGTCTGGTCTCCCCGAACCCGCGAAGGGCCACGTTCGAACGGCCGAGCGGAACATCAAGTCCGTGTGGGCGAGGGAGGTCGCGCCGAAAAGGACCGAACCCGCACAAGGATTCACGGGCTCCACCGCGCGCATTGCCAATCGTCTGCAGGGGCTCGTCGGGGGCGCATCTGGTACCGGAGCCAGAGGTGGCGGTACAGGAGGCGGGGGTGGCGGCAAGGGGAAGGGGCGAGCACGCGCTCGTGCCATCACGGGCCCGACAGTCGGGATCGCTGGGTTCGATCGTCTCAGCCCCACCTGCACCGCAGTGAGTCTCCTCGCGAGTGCCCCAGTCTCGTCGGATGACCTGAGCTTGACCGTTGGCATCGGTTTCGACGGGGGCACGGAGGCTTCTCATGATGGTCAAGTCGTAGTCAGCGAGCTCGAGCCCACGGGTCCACATGCCGACGGGAACCCTGATCAGTTCCTGCTGTGGCGGGCAGTGATCAACCATCCCGAGGGAATCGCTCTCGATGTGAGGGCCACTTCCGCCGGCAGACCCCAGGAGGTGGCGCGGTGACCAAGATGCGAATCCTCCCCCACCAGGTGGCCAATGATGCGGTCTGGATGGCTAGTGCTTGGCATGTCGTACTAGACGGAGAGGTGCTAACTCAGCCGTCACTGCTGGAGAATTGGGACTATCAAAGCATCCTGGAGGTCTCCTACGAGGCTTCTGTGGATAGATCAGCCCTTGAGGCTCAGACCGGCCTTGGAGCCAATGACGTGGTAGCCGCCTATGCAGTTATCGACTGTCCGACGAGTAACGTCCGGCTGGCTTCGCACACCACGCTTGCCGGTGATTCCGCCGAGGTGACCATAGCCGTCGACCCAGGGTCCCTTGCTGGCTCGATGAGACTTCACCGGGGGCTCGTCCTACTCGAGGCGTATGGACCGCCGAGGCCTTGGGTGGCACGCGCGCCGGGGGCGCGACTGCTGGAGGACGAAGCACTGGACGTGGTCTTGGAGGCTGAAGGCTCACGCTTCCCTGTTCAAGCTGTCACCACTGACGAGGGTGAAGAGCTCTTCGCCTGGACACTATCCATCGATCCCCAAGCCGAGCCCGACGATCCCTTCATGGCAGTAGCACAAGTTCTGGTGAATGCCAGTCATCCGGCCGGACAATCGATCCTCCGCCCCGGCGATGGCATGGCGCAAGACATCGCCCTCAGCGCACTGCAGACCGATGTCGTGCGACAGATGCTTGAGTACGCCCAATCCGACGAGAGGTTCCATGAGGAAGCCGTCTATCCCGACGACAGCCTCGGCTATGTCTTGGACTTCACGGCCAAGGCGCATCTGGGCGACGACCTGCCTACTGCTCTGCGGCGCATGCGAGACAACCCAGAGGCCCACGAGAAACTTCTCCAGGCTGGCACGGGCTACCTGATCGAACTCGAACCAGCCGGCGTAGAACCGGGTCAGGACTAGGGCATGGGCGAGTACCTCTTTCCGCGCCTGAGTGTCCTGCAAGCGGGGGCGCTTCTTGAGACCCTGCCCGCACGCCCGCAACCCGAGTTCGGCGTGAAGGCACCCACGGCCCCCACAGGTGGGCGATCCGCTCCCCAAGAGCTGTTAGCACAGGTACGAGAGGCTGTGCTCGAAGCGACCTTCGAGTGGCCCGTCGGCAAGGAGGTCCCGAGGATCGACGTGGCAGCTTGGGACCTTCGGGTCGGGCAAGCCTTGGTCGACAGCATGCGGATCATCACGTCTGACGCAGCGGCCGACGGGGTCTGGGCGTACCTGACCCTACTAATCATGCCCGATGTGGCTGTCACCCGGTTTCCGGATCGGCATCCGAGCCGAATGCTTGGTGGATATCGAAATGTCTTCCGACGCACATGGTGGCGCCAGAGTGTCCTCGAAGGAGTCCATGTCCCGGATGGGATACGACCACTAGGTGAGGATGAGCTAGTCGGCATCTTCGAGCGTTCCAAACTTGCCCGTGATCACCGTCTCGCTCGAGCCCTGGCGTCAGTGGTCTTGGGTTATCAAGGAAGGGACCGAAGCGCATTCACCCGAAGGCTGGCGATCCTTGTGCGGCGGGAGACCGGCGCGCGTGTTCTCGACATGCTTAGCGAGCAGGAGCTGACCAACCTTGTGGAGAGTCTGTCCCCGCACGCGTGGCCACCGCCCGCAGTGGAGCCCTAGATGTCGTCGATCTTCCTCCTCGCTGAGAGTCCCCTGGCCTCGAGAACTCTGAGGCGGGCCTGATCACTTCGGCTAGATGAGTTCCAGGCAGAAATGCTTCGGGTTTCAGCCAACCCTCACCTTTGCGTCCGAAGGCCAATGCCTTCGCGTTAGTGGGTGCCGGCGCCTCAGAGGTCCGCGAAGAACGCCTCGTCAATGACAACGCGTTCGACCACATTCACACCCAGACCCAAGTCCTTCAACAGGACGCACAGGCGAGCCCCATCTACCAGGTCGATCGCGGTAGCTCCGTCTCTTGTCGACTCGGCCTTCGCATCAGAAGTGAAGGTTCCCGTCGTGATCAGTAACCCCTTGTCGCCACGTCCTTGCATGGCTCCCCGGAAGTCCCTCACGGCGCTGGAGCCGACGGAACCCCGGTATCGCTTGCACTGGAAGAACACCGGAAAGCTCACCAGCGACAAGCGGTACATGCCTACGCCGTCGATACCTCCGTCTCCCGACCTTCCCGTCACCGATACGTTGACAAAGCCAGCTTCACGCAGAAGACGGTAGGCAAGGCGTTCGAAGGCGTCGGGCGTGAGTTGGACTAACCGCCGGATCAGCACCTCGTCCCATGGATCTGGCTCCTCGTCGACAGGATCATCATCAACATCCACAGGCATGCTTCCCGGACTTTGCCCCTGCCGTTGCTCAGCGAGCGTGGAGCGCCACTCGCGCATGAGCGCCTCGGTCTCGGCCGCGTCCAGCCCGCGACCCAACTCCGTCACTTGCCACACTCCCCGCGCACTATTCTCCACCGCGCCGATGTTCTTCAAGTATGTGCGCGCCCATGCAAGTCTGTAGTCCAATTCGGTCCTAGGCCCGCCTCCATGAAGCTCGGATTGGGCGTCTTCGCCCAGTTGCCGTAGCTGCACGACCTGCTCCGTAATCTCCGGCAGGGTGGCGGAACCCCCAAGTTCGCGAATGACTTGGAGAGTGGGCCAGACCAGCGTGTGCGCTGGAGGCACGAAGACCGCCATCAGAGCATCCCTCCAAGTAGGCCGTCACCATCAACTAACAGTCTGTCAGAGGTGCGATGACGGCGGATGAAACCGACCGACAGGCCGTGACGAGTTTGTCGCTGCTATGGGAACAAAGCTGAGGGCGGTTGGGGCGCGAAAAGAAGCCGTGCGACGACAGAATCAATCAACACAACTGCGGGGGGGCATGCTCGGCATGAACAATCCTCGACGAACCGGAGGACCTCGGGCGTGCGATGTCTGCGGCGCCCAACTGCGTAGCGTCTACATCGAGTACGCGCCTATGGGCTGGAGTTGGTGCACAACCCATCAATTCTGGCCTCAGTGCCACTGGTGCCAATTGCCCACAGAGGGAATCAACGCGGGCTTCGCCTGTTGCTCCGCATGTCGGGACGAATCGATTTGCTCAAGAGACCAGCTGATCGAAGCGGTCAAACAGGTGGGCTTGGCAATGGCTCAGCGAGGGTTAACCGTCACTAACCCGACTCGAATGGTGTTACGCGATTCGCGGGAGCTGATTGAGCGCGGCTTCTTCTCGATCGAGTCACCGGATCAGCTTGGGGTGACCCGGTATCAAACCGACTCAAGCGGCCGGCCGGTTGGCACGATCACCATCGCTGTACCCATCGGACTTCCGGCAACGTCTTTTCAGCGGATTCTGGCGCACGAGTATGGACATGCGCTCCTGGCATCACTTGCCATGAGCGGGCGATTGGATGCAGTCGTCGAAGAGGGCTCCGCAGAGAACCTGGCACTGACCTTTCTTGAACTGAGAGGTGACTCGGACTTCGCGCAACGACTTGCGATGGAGATGCGCTCACGCACCGACACCTACGGAATCGGGCTGCGCCAAGTCTTGCCGCTCGTTGAGGCCATTGGCCCGAGAGCCGCCGCACAACGACTCAGCTCAGCCGCGGGGCGCGCATATCGCCCCATCTGACATCCGATACGTTCGACCAGCCAATCTCGAGGTTGGAGCCAATGCCCACGGTCAGGCCGCAGCACCGCCGGGCTGAAGCGCGTCGAGCCACTCCGCAATGGAGGGTCGACCGCCAGCGGATCCTGCCGAGCGAGCGAAGAGTGCACCCAGATGCCGCTGGTCAACGACGGACGCATCGAAATCGTCAGGAGTGGCGTAGGCATCCGTGAGTCTCGGTCGCGAGTTGAGGTCGCGGGCGATGAGCAGCCGATAGGCAAGCAGCGAGAACTTATAGCGGTCCCTGTCGAAGCCCAGATCCATTCGCGTCGGATCCTCCCAGTCACGCGACTCGGCGTCCGGCTGTTGCAGGAGCGAGCCGGACCCGATGCGCCTGATGGCGTCAACATCCAGCACAAGCACGGTCGGCTGTGGGTCGAGCCGGAAGAGGAAGTTCAACCATGAGATATCGCCGTAAACATGGTCGAGCCGATGCAGAACATAGAGGAAGTGTGCGATCGCCCTCACCAGTGCCACTCTCGCGCGAAAGTCCGGGGTTACGGCAGGTCGGAAGGGGCCCTCGCGAGGTACGGCGAAGTAGAGCCGGCGTTCCCGGGACTTACCAGCGATCGGCTCCCGGTAGTCGTCGCTGATGACCGGCATGATGTAGCCGACGAGAGTGTCCCCGTCGAGAGACGGGCGTTCCGGCCAGACGAAGTCGACAGGCACCTCAGTGAGGTGCCTTCGAACGGCTACGCCAAGCCGAACCAGGTAGCGGAACTCGACCTCGCCCACAGGAACCGGCTGCAGGAATCTCTTCATGGCGCGAGATGGATCGGACCCCAGGACGTGGACTCGACCTTGCCCGCCTTCACCAAGTTCCTCGCCGGGAACAAACTGCCGCTGCGGGACTGGCTTGATTCGCGGAAGTGCAGGAGGCGTAGCTGCGGCACTACTGACGAAACTGTCCACACCGGTAGATGTGGAGCCTGAGTAGGCGTCGAACTCGCTTGCGGCTGGTCCGATCCGAGGGGACGGGTACCGCCAGTCGGTCGCCGTGACCGCGCCCATAGCTGCTGGGGCAGGGGCACCCCTCTTGCCTCGGGTGAGCTTGTGCCACCACCGACGAATGCGGATGAACATGCTCCTACCGCCACCCGCGAACTGCCTGGCAACTCATGCCGCACCACTACTGCGCGGTGACACGGGCCGGTGCTGCCGCGGCCCTGGGTGCCCAGCCAGGAGCTCTGGCTTGGCGGCAGGGCCACCGTTGAGAGGACGGGGCGACGGCCGGGAGACCGGAACGTGACCGCGGCCGCTGAGCGCGGCCTTCCACTCCTCCGCTGTGGGTCGCTCACCTGGCTCTCCGGCTGATCGCCGGAGGAGACCCTGGACCGCCGACTCGGCGCTGCCGGAAAGCCCGAACTCATAGTGTCCAGAGGGTGTCGGCACCGCGTTGAGTTGGCGTGCCAGAACCCGCAGCACCGCCAAAGCCAACTTGTAGCGATCGCGGTCGCGATCGGGGGGCGCCCCAAGGGCTGCTTTCGGATCGTCCCAGTCGAGCGTGTCGGCTTGGGGCAACACGCTGTCCTGGCCCTCAAGGAAGACTCCATCGCAGTCGATCAAGAACACCCCAGCGGGGTCGGCCCTCCACAGGATGTTCCCGAACGAGATGTCCCCAAGTACGAGGTTGGCAGCGTGGAACGCAATCAGCAGATCGGTGAGGGCGGTCAGGATGCGCGCGCGTTCAGGGAGCGCGGGCAAGGACACGTCACCCCACATGGGGGGAGGCTTCTTCGCCAGGTAGCTAAGGTCGGCCAGCCGGTCGCGGCCAGCGATGTGAATCATGTAGCTGGGCGGGATCCGGGGCATGAGGAAGCCCACGACCTTTCCCGACTCCGTGGCACGAGCTGTTGGCCACGCGGTGAGTTGGCCGACCGGCTGGCCCTTGATGGACAGCGTCGCTCCCAGGGTGATGAGCTTGTTGAGGAGGTCCGGGCGAAACCCTTGCGCCTGATGATTGTGATAGCGCTTCAGCACCTCGCCTGGTCGATCAGTCAGCGCATGCACTCTCCCTTGACCGCCATCTCCCAGTTCTTCTCCCACGTGGAGCGTGGAGACTTCAACGTCGGGCATGATCGCCGCCTAGACGAACGCCTACGAGGGTTCGGTCGTCGTCAAAGGTCTTCACCGTGGCGTCCAAGACCGCCAGGAGTGTGGATGGTGTGGGTGCGTCGGTACACCAGATATCCGCTAGGCCTTCCCGGAAGTCAGGGTTCGCTCTGACGGGGTTGATCACGCCATCCGACATCACTAAGAGAGCATCACCCGGAGAAAGAGACTCGACCCAGACCTGAGCCAGCCTGTTGCCGGGCAGGGCCTCGGTGGCCGTCTCCAGGATCTCGGAATCCCCCTCGGGAGATGGACAGTTGAGGACGGCCGCCTGGCCGTTGCGGATTCTGCCGAAGCCTGAGTCGCCCAGCTGGCACAGCACGGCGCGATAGCTGATCTCTCCTTCGCGGGACTCCATCGGTGCCAACCCGAGCGCTGCGACAGCGAGAGTGCTCGACAGGTCCTTAGGTTCCCAACCCATGTGAGCCGCTGCCGACACGATCTGATCCGCGATCTCGCTGAGGTCCTTCGTTGTCGTCACTTCGCTTGGGCCTGCGCCAATCAGATGCGACTGAAGGTACTCGCCGAGCCCGAGCCGTACAGCCGCATCGACCGCTACCCGCGACCCAATGTGCGAATGCGGCGCGCTGCCCACTCCGTCGGCGACAGCCAAGAGGGCGACGCCGTTTCGAACGACCATGGCAAAACTGTCCTGGCGCAACTCGCCCTCGTATCGGTGGAGGTGACCGCGGCAGGAAACCGCTCGCAACGACACTTCCTCTGCATCCACCCAGTCGATCTCGATGTCAGGGGTGCCGTGCCACCAGCACTCAGCGCGCACGGACGATCGCGGGGTTGGCCCGAGGGCTGCGCGCGGCCCAAACGAGAGGGCCTCGCGAGGAAGGACCCCTACGCTACTCGTGGTCCCAGCCAGCGGAGCAGGGCGCGATGGCTGCCCACCACCCGGGACAACATCAACGATGGCGCGATACGCCGTTGGCGCCTCTTGCACCGACTGCGCTGTCCGATCTGGGGATTCGATCGGCTGAACATCGACCTCAATGGGCGTCGCTGACGCCGTCGCTGTTTGCGCGTCCCCCGGCTTCACACCGACAACGGGAGGCGATTGGTGAGCACTCTCCTCCTCAGCTCGACGCGCCTCGCGAGCCACCGGACTGGTTTCAAGGTTCTCGCTGGCGACGGTTAAGGGCGTAATGTCCGCCCGTTGGATGGCAGCCATGGGCACCTCCCCCAGTCCACCACTCCCACGCCTCGGGTCCACGTGCTCACGCACCTCCAAGTCGGTGTCACCTACCACTTCAGGGGAGCTGGCGAGGACAGGAAGCGGGACTACCGGTTGAGTCAGTCGATCAGCGGGGGGCGACAGCAGCTCGGCCCGAGCGGGCAGGGGCCCGACCTGCCGGGGCGTTGCCTCCTCAGTGGGACTGGATGCGGTGTCGGGGCCGCTCTGGGCCGCTCCGGTGTCCGGCTCATCACTCGAAGGCGCGTCGTCCATGAGTTCACCTCCTCGGGTCAGACGGCGTCGACGCTGAGGGCTGTGAAGCCAGGAATCTCGTCGGGTGTCTGAAGGGTCATTCCTTCTGACGAGGCCGTCGATCCGCTCTTGACGATCGACTTGGTGAGGGCGACCGCGAACTCCCTTAGGGCACTCGCCGCCGACATCGTTCCATCGGCCTTGAAGGCTCGGAAGGTAGCCACCTTTGAAATGACGCTATCGTCAGCGTCCCCAATTCCGAAGGCCAGGATCTTGGGATGCACAGGGTTTGATCCGTCAGTCAACTCTCCGTACTCAGCCGTCCACTCGTCCGTCGGATACCCGTCTGTAAGGAAGAACACGACTGGCCGATAGACGACATTTCCCTGGGCCTTGAGGTCCCTGACGTCCTTCTCGATGGTGTCCCTGAGGAGACGAAACGCTGCGGCGAAGCTCGTCCCTCCGCGCGGCGCCAGAACTGGCAGGCTTGTCACCATGCTGAGGTCAGAGAGCTCGAGAAGAACTTCAGCGTCGTCGCTGAACCCCACGATGGCGAACCGTGTCTTATCTGAAACCACGGGATTCGAGCCGATCTCCTTATGGAGTTCCAGCATTGAGTCGTTCATTGAGTCAAGCGGTGCGCCCGACATCGAGTACGACTCGTCGCACACCAGGTAGAACGGCAGTATCTGCTGACC
>RRZT011694377.1_pt1 | contig 17961 bp, 12 predicted proteins | sample 2165551 | NCBI WGS metagenome assembly RRZT01 (sample SAMN10456910, study PRJNA506462) | wastewater metagenome | biome: wastewater; feature: sludge; material: wastewater sludge; isolation source: wastewater sludge with Escherichia coli K12::gfp cells carrying plasmid... | place: USA: Moscow, Idaho...
GGCCTGGAGGTGGGCATGGAGGCCGGCTGCGAGGCCGGGCAGGGGCCGGAGCTGCCGCTGGCGCCGCTGCTGCTGGGCACGCTGGCGCTGCTCTGCCATGCGCAGGACGGCCTCTCTCCGGGACAGCGGCTGCGTCTGCATCTGGCGGCCGGCCCCGAGGGCGAGGCGCCGGTGCTGACCGTGCGCACCGAGCGCCAGTCCGAGACCGGGTCGGCTCCTGCCGTCACGCTGATGCCCGGTCTGCCGGACCTGCCCGTGCCGGTGCGCGCCCGCCTCGATGCCGAGGCGGTGCGCCATCTGGCCGCATCGCTCGGGCTGCATGCGGTGCTTGACGACGAGCCCTGGCGGCTGCGCGTCGGTGACCTTGTCCCCGCAGCCCCTGGGCTGCCATGATCCGGCCGCACAATCGGTCATTCCGTCTCGCATCTGTCCATGATGAAACCGATGAACCTGATGAATCCGATCCTGTCGACCCGTCCGGCGCGCTCCGCCCCCCGTCGTCCCTGGCTGCGGGCCTGCTCGGTGGCCGCTGGCGCGCTGCTGCTGGCGACCTCCGCCCGCGCCGAACTGCTCGGCGAGGTGTCCACCGTCTTCAAGCTGATCGGGCCGAACCACAAGATCATCGTCGAGGCTTATGACGACCCCAAGGTCGAGGGCGTGACCTGCTTCGTCTCGCGTGCCAAGACCGGCGGCATCACCGGCGCGGTCGGCCTGGCCACCGACCGGTCCGACGCCTCGATTGCCTGCCGCCAGGTCGGCGAGATCCGCATCAAGGAGGCGCTGCCCAAGCAGGAGGAGGTCTTCAGTGCCCGCCTGTCCATCCTGTTCAAGAGCCTGCAGATCGTGCGCATCGTCGACCCGAAGCGCCAGTCGCTGGTCTACATGACCTATTCCGACAAGCTGATCGAGGGCTCGCCGAAGAACAGCATCACTGCGGTGCCGGTGGGCAAGGCGATTCCGGTGAAGTGATCTGCGCGGCATCGGGCAGCAGCCGCCCGCCCGCATAGGGCACGATGCCCGCCGGCACATGCCCGGAGGCCGGGCGCACATGGCTGTCCTGGTCGTCGAAGAACATCTGCGCGCCGAAGGCGGCCAGCACCGTCTCCTTCGGCGCGCCGCCCAGGAAGAAGGCCTCGTCGACATTCACGCCCCAGTCGCGCAGCGTGTGGATCACCCGGGCGTGCGCCGGGCTGCTGCGCGCGGTCACGATGGCGATGCGCACCGGGCAGGTGCCGGCGGCGAACTCGCGCTGCAGCGCCGACAGCCGCATCAGCAGCTTGGCGAAGGGCCCCTCCGCCATCGCGTCGTGGCGGTGCAGCCGCTCGTGCGCGATGAAGGCCTCCAGCCCCTGCGTCTTGTAGATGCGCTCGGACTCGGGCGAGAACAGCACCGCGTCGCCGTCGAAGGCGATGCGGATCTGGCCGGCCGGCGCGCGGAAGTCCGCCGGCGGGTCGTAGAGCAGCGCCGCGGCCACGCCGTGGTCGATCGCCTCCTGCACGTCGCCGGGATTGCGCGACAGGAAGAGATCCACATCGAAGGCCTTCAGGTAGCCCACCAGCGAGCGTGCGCCGCCTGTGAAGGCCGCGCGCTCGATCGCCAGGCCGTGCGCCTCGATCGCGTTGAAGGCGCGCAGGCCGGTGTCGGGCGAGTTGCGCGAGATCACCACCACCTCGATGCGGCGCTCCGGCAGCAGCGCGTTGAGCCCCAGCAGCGCCTGGACCAGCGGAAAGGCGGTGCCGGGGCGCAGCGGCTCGTCCTCATGCTCGCGCTGGTAGCAGGAGAAGGCCTCGACGCCCTGGGCATCGAAGAGCCGGTTCTCGTGCTCCAGATCGAAGAGGGCCCGCGAGGAGATGCCGATGACGAGCTTGTCGGTGAGCGAGTAAGGCATGGTGACGCGCATGATGCCATTGCACCTTCTTCGTGTAGGGTTCGATCCTGATTCTTGTGCAGTGCAACATCAGGGAGGTGCCATGAGGCTGGAATCGAACATCGCGGCTGGACTGCTGGGCGTGATCGGCCTGGCGGGCCTGGGCAGCGCAACAACCGCGGTCGCGCAGGTCGTCGAGCCGGTGCAGGCGTCGCAGGCGCTGCAGAACTTGCCGAAGCTGCGCATCGACCTGAAGGAAACCACCGTCTCGGGCATTTCATCGGGCGCCTACATGGCGGTGCAGATGGGCGTTGCCCGTTCCGACGATGTGCGCGGCGTGGCCGCCACCGCCGGCGGGCCCTACATGTGCGCGACCGATGGCGATGTCGGCTCGGCGCTTGCGGCGGTGAGCCGCTGCATGCAGGGCGATCCGCTGGCCCAGCCTGCCGCGACCGAGCGCCTGGTCGATCCGTCCGATGGCCGCTTCACCTACGGCTTCCAGGGCAAGGCCCGGCGTGATGTCGAGCGCATGGCCAAGGCCGGCCGCATCGATCCGATCGCCAGCCTGCCACGCCAGGCGATCTGGATCTTTCATGGCTACAACGACGGCATCGTCAAGCTGCCGGTGTCGCAGGCGCTGGAGGGCTGGTACACCGGCCGCCATCCGGACGGCAGCCCCGCCTCGGGCATGGCGGCCAGGCTGCCCGCCAGCCAGGTCTTCCACAAGGATGATCTGAGTGCCGGGCACGCGCAGATCAGCTCGGCCTGCACCGGGGCGCTGTGCAATCCCTGCGAGCAGCAGGGCGGCTCCTTCATCAACAGCTGCCCGCTGCCCGAGGGACCGTATGACGCGGCCGGCTCGGCGCTGCAGATGTTCTACGGGCCGCTCGAGCGGGTCGAGCCGGCGCGGCTGACCGGGCGGCTGTTCAGCGTGCGCCAGACACCGTTCCTGAAGCTGATCGACGGCCGCACCGCAGTGGGGGCGGCCGCCGACATCGCGATGGACGACGAGGCCTTTGTCTATCTGCCCCGCGACTGCGAGGCCGGCGGCACCGCCACCTGCCGGCTGCACATCGCCTTTCACGGCTGCATGCAGAGCGCGGTCGACATCGCGAAGGTCACCGGTCAGCGCGACTACTTCGCCCGCCACGCCGGCCTGAACGAATGGGCCGACCGCAACCGCATCGTGGTGCTGTATCCGCAGGCCACGCCGACCCGGACGCTGCCCTACAACCCGATGGGCTGCTGGGACTGGTGGGGCTACAACGACGATGTGCCGGCGCGTGCGCTCTCCGGGAAGTGGCCCAGCGGCAGCTTCGCTTCCCGCCAGGGGGTGCAGATCGCCGCGGTCTGGCGCATGGCCGAGCAGCTGGCCGATGCGCGGCTGGGCGGCAGTCTGGCCCGTGCGGGCGAGATCGCCGCCAGCGAGCGGCCGGCGCCGATGCTGCTGGACCGCAGCGCCACGCAGGTGCTGCTGCGCTGGGCCCCGGTGGCGGGCGCCCAGGCCTACAAGGTCAGCCGCAGCAGCGGCAGCAACGCCGGCGGCAGCGTGACGGTGCAGCAGAGCACGCAGCCCTTCTTCGTCGACCGGGGCCTGACACCGCAGAAGATCTATCGCTACACCGTCAGCGCGGTGCTGGCGGGCCGGGACGGCCCGGTCTCCGCGCCGGTGCAGGCGGTCACCGGGCCGCTGCCACCGCCCTGCGATCCCTATTTCTCGCTGACGCAGAACCGGGTGGTCGACCGCAGCAACCGGCCGACCGATCGCACCTGCCGCTGAGCGGCGCGGGCCTCAGCGGCGGCGGCCGCCACCGCCGGGGCCGCCGCGCTTCTGCCACAGCGGCCGCTTGGCCTTGAGCGCGCGCTCGATGCCGTCGTTCAGGCGCGAGCGCAGGTCCATCACCTCGTCGACCTCGCCGTAGACGCCGGGGAAGCGCAGGTCCAGCCACAGCCACAGCGTGCAGGTGCGCAGCGCCTGCTCCATGCGCTCGAGGCGGCTGTTCTCGTCGGTGTCGTTCAGGAACCAGGCCGGGCCGGCCTGGCCGCTGCGGGCGTGGTGCGCGACCCATTCCAGGAACTGCGCCACCTGGCCGGCGGTGCGGGTGTCGACCGGCGCCTGCGCGTAGGTGAAGCGCTGGCGCAGCGGCAGCCTGGCCGCGACGCGGTCGATCTCGCCGGCCAGCTCCAGCATCTGCTCCAGCTCGGCCACCGCGAAGTGCGAGTTGTCGAGCTGCAGCTGCTCGACGAAGACCCGCAGCACCTCGGCCAGGCTGTTCTTGCCCAGGCGCTCGGCGATGGTCTCGATGTGCCACCAGTTCGGCGCCACCGGCGCCTTGAAGTGGCGCGGCGCCTTGGGCGCGCGCGGCATCAGCAGGCGCAGCTGCTTGAGCGCGCTCGGCTCGGCCTCCTTGAGCACGCCGGCGAAGCCTTCCTCGTGGATGCCGAAGCGCCCGGCGCGGCCGGCGATCTGGTGCACCTCGGACTCGGTCAGCGCGCGGTCGCCCTGGCCGTCGAACTTGGTCAGCGTGCTGAACAGCACCCGGCGCACCGGCAGGTTCAGGCCCATGCCGATCGCGTCGGTGGCGATCAGGATGTGCGACTCGCCCTGCGCGAAGCGCTCGGCCTCGCGCCGGCGCACCTCAGGGGGCAGGGCGCCGTAGATCACCGACACCGGCGTGCCGTCGGCCGAGGCCTGGTCGCGCAGCATCAGCACGTCGCGGCGGCTGAAGGCCACCACCGCATCGCCCTTCTTCAGCGCATGCAGCGACACCGGCGCGGGCAGCAGCTCGACATGCTGCTTGCGCTCGAAGCGGCGCACCGTGACCTGCTCGCCGCACAGGCCCAGCAGGTTGCGCAGCGCCTCCACCGCATAGTCCGAGCAGATGATCAGCAGCTCCTTGGCCGGCACGCCGACGATGGCCTGCGTCCAGGCCCAGCCGCGGCTGGGGTCGAAGATCATCTGCGCCTCGTCGATCACCGCCACCTCGATCGGCGTGTTGGTGTCGACCATCTCGATGGTGCTGGAAATGACGCGCGCGTCCGCCGCCGGCACGTTCTCCTCGCCGGTGCGCAGCGAGCAGGGCACGCCGCGCCCGGCCAGCCGGTCGCGGCCCTCCAGCGCGAGCAGGCGCAGCGGCGCCAGATAGGCGCCCTTCTCGGCCTGCGCCAGGCGCTCGAAGGCCTGGTAGGTCTTGCCGCTGTTGGGCGGGCCGACGAAGAGCGTGACCTGGCGCTGCAGGCGCCGCGCCGCGCCGAAGCTGTCGGGATAGCCCTGGAAGGCCAGCTCGTCGTTGAGGTCCTCGAGCGTGTCCTGCTCGTGCACGCGGTGCACCCAGCGCTCGAAGGCGCGCTGGCAGGCGGCGATCAGCGTCTCGGCGGCCTGCGGCTGCGCGCACTCGGCCTGCAGCGCCGGCTCCAGCGAGCCGAGCTGGTCGTCGGCGAAGGCGGTGGCACGCTCGACCAGCGCATCGAGCTGGGCGGTCAGCTCGGCCGCCTGCGGGTGGCCGGGCAGCGCGGAGAGCGCACGCACCAGCGCCGGGCGGTCGCCGGTGCGGAAGAAGTCCCAGACCGCTGCAGCCGGCACCGCCTGGCCGTAGGCGACGGTGAGCCGCATGTCGGCCGAGGGCAGCTCCAGGCCCTGGCGCGCCTCGCGCTCCCAGGCGCCGAGCCGGCGGTTCACGCCCAGGCCGTCGAGCACCGCGGCGCGCTCGGTCATCAGCGGACGGATCGTCTGGCCGCTGCCCACCGCGTCGAGGTGGCGCAGCGCCTCCTCGATCAGCGCCGGATCGATCCAGCGGCTCGGGCGCTGGCCGGCGGCGCCGCGCTGCAGCAGGATCAGGCCGAGGCGGTCCATCTCCGCCTCGGGCTCGGGCGTGCCTTCTTCCAGCATGTCGGCCGGGCGCACCACCTGCGGCAGCACATAGCCGGCCAGGCGGATGCGGTCGAGGGCCAGCGGGTCGATGTGGGCGGGAATGCGCGCGGCGTGGCGCGGATGGGGCAGCGGGCGAGGTGTTGTTGTTGTCGTGGCCATGAGGATTCCGGAACGGTCAGGGCCCGAACTCTAACCGCTTGCCCCGGGCTCGATAATCCGATTCATGCCCGCCCGTCCTGCCATCCCTCCTGCCACCCTTCCTGCCGCTTGTCCCGCCTCCTGCCCGGCGGCCTGCGTGCAGCCGCTGCTGCACCTCGACGCGCTGTCCTGGTCCGCGCCGTTTCCGGGCGCGCCGATCCTGTTCGACCGGCTGACGCTGCAGGCCGGCGCCGGCGTGCTCGGCGTGACCGGCGACGAGGGCCGCGGCAAGAGCGCGCTGCTGCGGCTGATCGCCGGCGAGCTGCGCCCGGACGCGGGCCGCATCCTGATCGGCGCCTCGGCCGATCCTGCCGATCCGGTGGCGCTGCGCGAGCGGCTGTTCTGGTGCGATCCGCAGTCCGATCGCCATGACGGGCTTGTCGCGCGCGACTATCTGGCGATGCAGCGCCAGGGCCGCCCCGGCTGGAGCGAGGTGGCGCTGACCGCGCAGCTCGAGGGCTTCGCGCTGCATGAGCATCTGGACAAGCGCCTGGAGATGCTCTCCACCGGCACCCGGCGCAAGCTGCGGCTGGCCGCCGCGCTGGCCTCGGGCGCGACGCTGGTGCTGCTCGACGATCCCGGCGCGGCGCTGGACGCGCGCTCGCAGCGCCATCTCGCCGAGGCGCTGCGCCAGCACCACGACGCGCCGGCCGGGCGGCTGATCGTCGTCACCGGCCATGACGACCGGCTGATGCCGGCCGCGGCGCCTCGACTGTCGCTGGACTGACATCCGACCCGCTCCCGGTCCCTGTCGACCTCAATCTCGTCCCGGGCCCGCCGATACAGGATGAGTTTTGCGCATTCCGTTCTCATCTGTCGCGGGGGGCGGCAGAGAGCGACGGACGGCATGGGGCCGTCGTGGCCCGGGGAGTCTTGCCAGTGCATGAAGATCGAGACCTGAAATGGGGGGCGCAGCCGATCGCGGCCGACGCTGACACTGGCGCCGATGTCCGCGCCGATGCCGAGGTCGGCGCCGCCTTCGACGCCTCGCCGCTGGACGTGCTGCTCTCGGGCATCGGCGAATGCGTGGTGCGTGTCGATGCGCACTGGGTGGTCAGGCACTGCAACCCGGCCTATCTGCACGGGCTCGGCCTGCCCGCTGCACGCGTGATCGGCCAGACGCCCTTTGCGGTCCGGCCGGACTTCGAGGGCTCGCTGTTCCACCGGGTGATCGAGGCCTGCCGCCGCGAGCGCCGGCCGCGCCTGGGCATCGGCTTCTCGAAGGCGGTCGGGCGCTGGCTGATGGTGCGGGCCTTTCCGTTCGGCGACGACATCGTCGCGCTGGCCAATGATGCCGACGAGCACACCGTCGGCCAGTTCGAGCTGGCGCGCGAGGCGCTGCGCGATCCGCTGACCGGCATCGACAACAAGCGCGCGCTGCTGGCCGAGCTCGAGGCGCGGCTGGTGCAGGGCGGCCGGGGCGGTCTGGGGCTGATCGGGCTGCGCCGCTTCAATGCGATCAACGACACGCTGGGCCATGGCCTGGGCGATCTGGCGCTGATGGAGGTGGTCTCGCGCATGCAGGCCACGCTGTGCGAGGGCGAGGTGCTCTACCGGCTCACCGGCGTCGAGTTCGTGCTGCTCAGCCCGGCCTGCGACGAGGCGACGCTGCGCGAGCGGGTGATGGCGATGGCCTCGCGCATCGCCCAGCCGATCCTGCTGCGCGACCAGATCTTCGTGCTGGGCAGCCTGGCCGGTGGCGTGCTGTTTCCCTCGCATGGCGACGAGGCGCCGCTGCTGCTGCGCCGCGCCGCGCTGGCGCTGCGCCAGGCCAAGCGCGACGGCACGGCGCTGGCGCTGTTCGACGACGAGCTGGAGGCGGCCGGGCGGCTGCGCGCCGAGCTGGAGCAGGATTTCCGCGCGGTGCTGCGCGGCACCGCGCCGGGCAGCGCCGGCTGGCTGAGCCTGGCGCTGCAGCCCAAGGGCCGGCTGCGCGACCGCGCGGTCATCGGCGCGGAGGCGCTGATCCGCTGGCAGCATCCGGTGCGCGGCGCGCTGACGCCGGCCAGCTTCCTGCCGATCGCGCAGGAATGCCAGCTGATGGTCGAGCTCGACCGCTGGGTGATCGACGAGGTGCTGCGGCTGCAGCGCCTGCTGATCGATGGCGGCCACCGGCTGCCGATCAGCATCAACCTGTCGGTCGAGTCGCTGGCCGACCTGCTGCTGGTGGAGAACGTGCAGCACGCGATCGAGCGCCACGGCGTGCCGCCGGAGCTGCTCGAGATCGAGATCCCGGAGAACGCGCTGATGCGCGATGTCGAGGTCAGCACCCGGGTGCTGGCGGCGCTGTCTGCGCTGGGCGTGCGGCTGTCGATCGACGACTTCGGCACCGGCTACTCGTCCTTCGCCTATCTGGCGCGCTTTCCGGTCCACACCCTGAAGATCGATCGCTCCTTCGTGCATGACATGGTCGGCCAGACCAGCAGCCGCACCATCGTGCACAGCCTGGTGCGGCTGTCGCACGCGCTGCAGCTGCAGGTGGTCGCCGAAGGCGCGGAGACCGACGAGGAGATGGAGATGCTGCGCCGCATGCAGTGCGACGCGGTGCAGGGCTTCGGCTACGGCCGCCCGCAGCCCTTCACCCAGTTCCTCGACTTCGTGCACCAGCGCTGCGGCTGCGGCGGCGCCCAGGTCGTGCCCTCATCGCGGCCGCCGGTGCACTGAGCCGCTCGGACTGACCGGCTCAGGCCGCGGCCGCGGGCTGCAGCCGCACCGTCAGCGGTGCCAGACGGCCGGCCTCGATGTCGATCAGCCGGTCGATGTTCGGATGCTTGCCGGGGAAGGCGCGGGCATCGGCGGTGTGCTCGGCATAGAGCGCCAGGCCCTCGCGGGCGGCCTCGGGCGTGATCGCGCCGTGGCGTGCGGCCAGCGCGTGATAGACGGCGGCCGAGCCGGCGGTGCCGGGACGGTTGGCCAGCGTGGCCACCACCGTGCCGGCGGCATCGAGCAGCTCGACGGCGGCGAGGTGGGAGATCGGGGGCAGCAGCGCGAGCTGCTCGGCGAAGGTCGGGGTGCTCATCGGGGGAGGATTCCAGGTGCTGGCCTGCAGGCCGGGGGTCGCGAGTCTAGCGCCGCCGGCCGGCCGTGCGGGCCTGCTGCCGTGACTGTGGTTGAATGGAATCTCGAATGGAATCTCGAATCCACGCACCACGAACGGAGACCTGTCCCATGCCCGGCCTGCTGCCCCACGTCGACCCTGACGGCCTGCTCGAATACTCGGTGGTCTACACCGACCGTGCGCTCAACCACATGTCGCAGCGCTTCCAGCGCGTGATGCGCGGCATCTCGGCGGTGCTGAAGGAGGCCTACGCGGCCCGCTCGGCCATCGTCGTGCCGGGCAGCGGCTCCTTCGGCATGGAGGCGGTGGCGCGCCAGTTCGCCGGCCAGCAGCAGGTGCTGGTGCTGCGCAACGGCTGGTTCAGCTTCCGCTGGTCGCAGATCCTCGAGATGGGCGGCATCGCCGCGGGCGTGCAGGTGCTCAAGGCCCGCCAGGTCGAGCCGGGCGCGGCGCAGTCGGCCTGGACGCCGGCGCCGCTGCACGAGGTGCTGGCCGCGATCGAGGCGCAGCGCCCCGGCGTGGTCTTCGCGCCGCATGTCGAGACCGCCAGCGGCATGATGCTGCCCGACGCCTACCTGAAGGCGGTGGCCGACGCGGTGCACGCGGTCGGCGGCCTGTTCGTGCTCGACTGCATCGCCTCCGGCGCGATGTGGGTCGACATGGCCGCCACCGGCGTCGACGTGCTGATCAGCGCGCCGCAGAAGGGCTGGAGCGGCTCGCCCTGCTGCGCCTTCGTGATGCTGGGCGAGGCCGCACGCGCTCGCATCGACCAGACCACCAGCTCCAGCTTCGCCTGCGACCTGAAGAAGTGGCTGCAGATCATGGAGACCTACGAGTCGGGCGGCCATCTCTACCACGCCACCATGCCCACCGACGCGCTGGCGCGCTGCCTGGAGGCGATGGAGGAGACGCGCGCGCAGGGCTTCGGCGCGCTGCGCGAGCGTCAGCTCGAGCTGGGCCGGCGGGTGAGGGCGCTGCTGCAGGCGCGCGGCTTTCCCAGCGTCGCCGCCGAAGGCTTCCAGGCGCCGGGCGTGGTGGTGAGTCACACGCTCGACCCGGAGATCCAGTCGGCGCGCGCCTTCCTCGCGCAGGGGCTGCAGACCGCCACCGGCGTGCCGCTGCAGTGCGACGAGCCGGCGGACTTCCGCAGCTTCCGCATCGGCCTGTTCGGCCTCGACAAGCTCGCCGACATCGACGGCACGGTGGCGCGGCTGGCGCAGGCGCTCGATCGCATCGGCGGCTGAGCCGCGGCGCAGGCCTCAGCGCGGGCGGTCGAGCAGCGCGTGCAGCGCCATGCCGCCCAGCATCGCGGCGACGAAGATCGCCGCCTCGCCCCAGCCGCTGCCCAGCGCCACCAGCGCCGGCCCCGGGCACAGCCCGGCCAGGCCCCAGCCGATGCCGAACAGCACGCCGCCGCCGATCAGCCGGGCATCGATCGCGTTCGACTGCGGCCACTCGATCGGCGCGCCGCTCCAGCTGCGGCCGCGTCGGCGCGCGATCAGGGTGGCCGGCAGGCCGACCGCGATCGCCGCGCCCATCACCAGCGCCAGGCTCGGATCCCAGGCGCCGGCCAGGTCCAGGAAGGCGCGCACCTTCATCGGATCGGTCATGCCTGCGGCGATCAGCCCCAGGCCGAACACCAGCCCGGCCAGCAGGCTCGACAGCGCGGCCGTCAGGCCGCAGTTCTTGTCCTTGTCGTTCATCGCGACCTCTCAGCCACCGAGCAGATGGCGCATGACGAACACCGTCACGAAGCCGCTGCCCATGAAGCACAGCACATTGACCAGCGAGCGCAGCGACAGCCGGCTCAGTCCGCAGACGCCATGACCGCTGGTGCAGCCGTTGCCCAGCCGCGAGCCGAAGCCCACCAGCAGCCCGGCGACGATCAGCACCGGCGTGCCGACATCCAGCCGCATCGGTGGCAGCGGCGCGGCCAGCCGCCACAGCCACGGCGCGATCAGCAGGCCGGCCACGAACAGCAGCCGCAGCCGGTGCCGGGCCAGCCAGCCGCCAGCCTGCCCGTGCAGCAGATCGCGCAGAGGCAGGCCCACCAGACCGGCAATGCCGGCGATGCGTCCGCTGCCCAGCAGCAGCATCGCCGCGGCCAGACCGATCAGTGCGCCGCCTGCCAGCGCGCTCCAGGGGGTGAATGCAGCCCAGTCGGGGACCAGTCCGAGGCTCAATCGAAACTCCTTGTGAATGGCGAAATGGAGCTGGAATATACCCTTTAGGGCATGAGTGGCGCAGGAAAGACGTCTTGGCGCGGCCCTGCATCGAATCGGTACCCCGGAGATTCGGGGGTCCCAGGCCATACGCTTCTTGTTGCGCATTCCGTGCGGTTTTGCACGACGATATCCCGCCATTTCGGGGGCTGGCCCCTCAAGGTTTCCTGCATCATCGCCCCGATCCATCCCCCCGAGCGTTCCATGGCCGCCTCCATTTCCGTTCTTCATGTGGGTTCCGCCGCACCGGCGCTGGCGTCCGACACCGATTTCGGGCGCTGCATCTGGCGCCACTGCGACACGCTCGATCAGGCGCAGGCGGCGATCGCCGAGGCGGCGCCCGAGGCCATCCTGTTCAGCTGCGACAGCGATGCCCAGGCCGAGGCGCTGCCGCACTGGTCCTGCTGGACGCAGGCGGTGCTGGGCTCGGCGGTGGTGGTCGGCACGCCTACGCCGAACCGCGACCTGATGGTGCGGCTGCTGCGCGCCGGCGCGCAGGACGTGCTGCCGCTGTCGCCCGATGCGCTGCATCCGGGCGGAGTCGACGACGGCGACCAGATCGCCCGCAGCCTGTGCATGGCCATCGAGCGCAAGCGCCAGGAGCAGGAGCTGCGCCGGGCCTGGTCGATCGACCTGGCCACCGGGCTGCCGAACCGGGTCCAGCTGATGGAGCTGCTGCACCAGCTCTGCGCGCTGCGCGAGCGCGAGCCCGCGCCGATGGCGCTGCTGGTGCTGCGCATCGAGGGGCTGGCGACCACCGAGGCGCGGCTGGGCGTGGCCGCCTCGCAGGCGCTGCGGCGCAAGCTGGCGGTGCGGCTGCGCAGCGTGCTGCGCGCCAGCGACGTGGTCTCGGCGCTGGCGCCCGATGCCTTCGGCGTGGTGCTGACCCGGCTCGACACGCCGGCCGATGGCGAGCGGGTGGCCGCCAAGCTGGCGCAGGGGCTGCGCGAGCCCTTCATGGTCAGCGGCCAGACCACCGTGGTGACCGTCTCGACCGGGGTGGCGCTCTATCCGGAGCATGGCCGCCAGCCCGACGAACTGCTCAAGCTGGCGCTGGGCGCGGCGGCGGCGCGGCGCGGCCTGGGCCGCCAGGGCTTTGCCGACCGCCGCGAGCGCGGCCAGGTGGCCGCCGCCAACGACGACTGATGCGACGGATCAGCCGCCGGGCCGCCTGCCGGCCAGCGCGCTGACGGTCGCCGTGCCCAGCCAGTCGGTCAGCCGTGCCAGCGGCAGCGGCCGGCAGATGCCGTAGCCCTGGCCGATGTCGCAGCCGAAGCTGCGCAGCATCGCCATCGCGGCATCGTTCTCGACGCCCTCGGCGACCACATGGATGTCCAGCTGGTGGCACAGCTCGATGGTCGAGCGCACGATCGCCGCATCGGCCCGGCTGGTCTCCAGCGACATCACGAAGTCCTTGTCGATCTTCAGCGTGTGCAGCGGCAGGCGCTTGAGGCGCTGCAGCGAGGAGAAGCCGGTGCCGTAGTCGTCCAGCGCGATGCGGATGCCGCGGCTGGCCAGGTCATGCAGCGTGGCGATCGCGCCTTCCTCGTCCTCGACGACGATCTGCTCGGTGATCTCCAGCTCGAGCCGGTCGGCGGGAAAGCCGATCTCGTCGAGGATGCGCATCAGCCGCTCGCCCAGGCGCGGATGCTGGAACTGCCGCGGCGACACATTGACCGCCAGCGACAGCGGCAGGTGGCGCACCGCCGCGCAGGCCTCGCGCAGCACCCAGTCGCCGGCGTCCATGATCAGGCCGGTCTGCTCGAGGATGTCGATGAAGCGGTCGGGCATCTGCAGCCCGCAGCCCGGACGGTTCCAGCGCAGCAGCGCCTCGACCCCGCTGACCCGGCCGCTGGCGAGGTCGACCTTGGGCTGGTAGTGCAGCTCGAACTCGCCGCGCTCCAGGCCGCGGTACAGCGCCACCTCGGTGTTGAGGCGGTCGATGACCCGGTTGTGCATGTCGGCGGTGTAGAAGTGGCAGCTCGAGCCGATCGCCTCGCGGGCGCGCGAGCGGGCGGCGCCGGAATGCAGCAGCAGCGTGTCGACCTCCTGGCCGTCGCCGGGCCAGATCGCCACGCCGACATGCACGCTGGCCAGCAGCTCCCAGTCGTCGACCTGCAGCGGCACCGCGAAGGCTTCCACCAGGCGCCGGGTGGCGCCGGCGATCTGCGCCTCGGCCTCGATGTCGGTCAGCAGCATCGCGAAGGTGTCGCCCTCGAGCCGGCACAGCGAGTCGGGCTCGCGCATGACCGACTCGAGCCGGCGGGCCACCGCGCGCAGGATGCGCTCGCTGGCATCGGCCGCGACCGAGGCCTGGGTGCGCTGCAGCACGTCGACATCGATGTTGAGCACCGCGAAGCGCTGCTGGCGCTGCTGCGCTGCCGCCGCCGCGGTGGCGACCCGGTCGCGGAACAGCACCCGGTTGGGCAGGCCGGTGAGCGGGTCGAAATGGGCGCGGTAGCTGCGCTCGGCCTCGGCATGGCGGCGCTCGGACACATCCTGGGCGACGCCGAAGATCGCGCAGGTGCGCCCGCCCTCGTCGAGCATCGCGTCGCCCGACAGGAAAAGATGGCGCGAGGGCTGCTGGCTGCCGTCCAGGCAGATCTCGACCTCGGACTCGCTGCGGCCGTCGCGCACCCGGCGCACGAAGGCCAGCAGCGCGCCGCGGTCCTCGAAGGCGACCTGGCGCAGCAGCCGGCGCATCGCCACCGGCTCGTTGCCGGGCAGGCCGAGCATGTCGCGCAGCTCGCGCGAGCAGTGCAGCCGGCCGTCGTCGAGTTCGAGCCGCCACGGCGCCAGCCGCGCGATCTTCTGCGCCCGTGCGAGCGCCAGCTGGCTCTCGCGCAGCTCGCGTTCGGTGCGGGCGGTGCGCAGCGCATAGCGCACCCGCTGCGACAGCAGCGCCCAGTTGATCGGCTTGGTGATGAAGTCGGTGGCGCCGGCCTCGAAGGCCAGCCGCACCGCCATAACGTCGTCGAGCGCGGTCAGCATCAGCACCGGGGTGTGACGGCTGCGCAGCGAGCGGCGGATCGCGCGGCAGGCGTCGAAGCCGTTCATCACCGGCATGCGCACATCCATCAGCACCAGGTCGGGCTGCTCGGCATCGCACAGCCGGGTGGCGGTCTGGCCGTCCTGCGCCTCGAGCACCCGGTAGCCGGAGTCCTCGAGCACCCGGCGGATCATCATCCGGGTCAGGCCTTCGTCGTCGACGATCAGCACCCGGGCGCCGGGGTCGGCCTCGTTGCTGCCGGGCAGCAGGCCCGGCGGGTTCATGTTCAAGCCCATCTCGATCGCCTCTTCAATGGCTGCGTCAATCGCTTCGTCCTGTGTCCCGCTGCCGGTCGTCGCGCAGCGCGTGCAGCGCCTGGCCGACCCGGCCGGTGGCCTGCTCCAGCGCCGCCAGATCCTGCGGTGCCGGCAGCCGGCCGTGCGGCGCCGCGGCGCTGCCGGCACCTTCCTTCTCGAGCCGCGCCGCCAGCGCGTGCAGCCGCATCGCGCCGATGTCGCCGGCGGTGTTCTTCAGCCGGTGCAGCAGCTCGCCGGCGGCCTGCGCGTCGTCGTGCGCGCAGGCCTGGCGCAGCAGCGCGATCTCGTCGGCCAGCGATTCCAGCGCCTTGTCGAGCAGCGCGTCGAAGGCCTCGCCCATCAGCGCGCGCACCTCGGCCAGCCGGCCGGCATCCAGCTCGGCCTCGCCCTCGGCCGGCAGGGGCGCCGGCGCCAGGACATCGCGGCTGGACGCCGGCCGCAGCCAGCGCGCGATCGCCGCCGCCAGCGTGTCGGCGCTGTAGGGCTTGACCACATGGTCGTCCATGCCGGCGGCCAGGCACTTGTCGCGGTCGGCCGGGAGCGCGTGCGCGGTCAGCGCGATGATCGGCAGCCGTGGCCGGTCCTGCCGCAGCTCCCACTGGCGCACCGCCCGGGTGGCGTCATGGCCGTCCATGCCGGGCATCTGGATGTCCATCAGCACGATGTCCCAGTCCCCGGTGATGATGGCCTCGACCGCCTTGAGCCCGTCCTCGGCCAGGCCGACCTCCAGGCCGCGCTTGCGCAGCATCTGCGCGCCGACCTCGCGGGTGATCTCGTTGTCCTCGACCAGCAGCACCCGCTCGCCGGCGAACTGCACCGGCTCGCGGCGGCTCGCGCGCCGGCCGCTCGGCGCGGGCAGCGGCCGGCGCTGCAGCACGGTGGCGATCGCGTCATGCAGGTCGGACTGGCGCACCGGCTTGTCCAGCCAGATGTCGACCCGCAGGCCCTCGAGCCGCTGCGGATCCTGGATCGACGAGCTCAGCATGATCAGCGGCATCGGCGCGAGCAGCGGATCGGCCTGGATGGCGCGCACCAGGGTGTAGCCGTCCATCTCGGGCATGTTCAGGTCCAGCAGCGCGACCTCGTAGGGGCGGCCGGAGGCGGCCGCGTCCTGCAGCTTGGCCAGCGCCTCCTCGCCGCTGGAGGCGCTGCCGGACTGGCTGCTCCAGGCGGTGAGGTAGCGGTGCAGGATGACCCGGTTGGTGGCGTTGTCGTCGACCACCAGGATGCGCGTGCCGCTGAAGTCGCGCCCGCGCAGCCCGCCGCCGCTGCTGCTGCCGCCGCCCGCGCCCTGCGGGGCCGCCTGCAGCGGCAGCGTGAACCAGAAGCGCGCGCCCTGGCCCTCGCCGCGGCTGTCCAGGCCGATCGCACCCTGCATCAGCTCGACCAGCCGGCGCGCGATGCTCAGGCCCAGGCCGCTGCCGCCGAAGCGCCGGCTGGTCGAGCTGTCGGCCTGGGTGAAGGGCTGGAAGAGCTGCGCCTGCTTGTCCGGCGCGATGCCGATGCCGGTGTCGCGCACCTCCAGCCGCAGCCGCGCGCCGTCCTCCAGCGCGACGCTGACCACCACCTCGCCGCGCTCGGTGAACTTGATCGCGTTGCCGACCAGGTTGACCAGCACCTGGCGCAGCCGGATCGGGTCGCCGCGCACCGTCTCGGGCACCTCCGGCGCGATGAAGCAGGCCAGCTCCAGCTTCTTGGCGTGCGCGCGCTGCGCCAGCATCGCGGTCACGTCCTCGACGGTGCGGCGCAGGTCGAAGTCGATCGACTCGATGCGCAGCTTGCCGGCCTCCAGCCGCGAGAAGTCGAGAATCTCGTCGATGACGCCCAGCAGGATCGAGGCCGAGGTGCGTGCGGTGTCGAGGTAGCGCTCCTGGCGGCCCGACAGCGGCGTGTCCTGCAGCATCTCGATGGCGCCGAGCACGCCGTGCATCGGCGTGCGGATCTCGTGGCTCATGTTGGCCAGGAACTCGCTCTTGGCGCTGGCGGCGTCCTCGGCGGCCTCCTTGGCGTGGCGCAGCTCCTGCTCGGTGCGCTTGCGCCCGGAAATGTCGTGGATCACGCCGAGGTAGTGCAGCTCGTCCGGGTCGGGACGATCGTGGTCGTCGAGGCGGCTCCAGCGCAGCGCGATCCAGCGCCCGGTGCCGTCGCGGTGGCGGGCCTCGAACTCGCGCTCGGCCGGCTCGAGCCCGGCCTCGGCGAAGGCGCCCGGCACCAGCATGTCGAAGCCGTGGCCGAGCAGCTCCGGCTCGGGGTAGCCGAACATGCGCGAGGCGCCGGCGTTGATCGACTCGATGCGCCCGGCCGCATCCACCACCACCATGCCGTCATGGCTGGCGTCCTGGACCCGGCGCAGGCGGGCCTCGCTGCGCTCGATCGCCTGCTGCGAGGCGATGCGGGCGCTGACGTCGGTCTGCAGCGCGACGAAGTGCGTCGGCAGTCCGGCGCCGTCATGGATCGGCATCACCCGCAGCTCGTTCCAGAAGGGCCGTCCCTCGCGGGTGTAGTTCAGCAGCAGCACCTCGATGTCGCTGCCGGTGCGCACCGCCTCGCGCAGCCGCGCCACTTGCTGCGCGTCGGTGCCCGGGCCCTGCAGCAGCCGGCAGTTGCGCCCGACCACCTCGGCGAAGCGCCAGCCGGTCATGCGCTCGAAGGCGACATTGGTGTAGACGATCGGCTGGTCGGGCTGGCGGGCGTCGGCGATGACGATGCCCACCCCGATCGCGTCGATGATGCGCCCGCGCAGCCGCAGCGCCTCCTGCGCGGCGAGCTGCTCGCTCATGTCGCGCATCACCAGCAGATGGCGGTCCGCGCCGGTCTGCCTGCCGGCGCCGTCGAGCCGCGCCAGGCGCAGCTCCAGCGGCACGCTGCCGCGCCCCTCGGGCAGCAGCGCCTCGACGATCATCGGCTCGGCCAGCGCCATCGGGTCGTCCTGCCGCAGCAGGTCCTCGATCAGCTCGCGGGCCGGCTCGGCGAACAGATCGCCCAGCCACAGGCCGCCGAGCGCCTCGGGCTCGCGGTGCAGGATGCGCCCGGCCGCCGGGCTGACCAGGCGGATGCGCTGGTGCGCGTCCAGCGTCAGGATGCCGTCCAGAATGTGCTCGAGGATGTGGCGCTGGCGCTGCTCGGCCTGCCGCAGCGTCTCGAGTTCGGCGGGCGCGGGCGGCCGGGTCGGCTCGGCCGGCGCCGCCGCGGCGCGGGCCCGGCGCTGCCGCGCCAGCAGCAGCGCCCCGAGCAGCAGCGATTCCAGCAGCACCAGCCCCAGGCCCTGCCAGGCCAGCCGGGTCTGCGCGGCGCGGTCGCGCCGGGCGCTCATGCCGATCTCCAGCCGCAGCTCGGCGCGCGGCCCCGGCTGGGCGCCTGCCTGGCGCCGCTCCAGCCGGATCAGGCCGTCGGCCGCATCATGGCCGGGCGAGGTGGGCAGCAGCGCACGCGCGTCGCC
>RRZT010423700.1_pt1 | contig 17947 bp, 17 predicted proteins | sample 2165551 | NCBI WGS metagenome assembly RRZT01 (sample SAMN10456910, study PRJNA506462) | wastewater metagenome | biome: wastewater; feature: sludge; material: wastewater sludge; isolation source: wastewater sludge with Escherichia coli K12::gfp cells carrying plasmid... | place: USA: Moscow, Idaho...
CGCGACGGCCGCACCAGCGTGGTGCAGCTGGTGGTCAGCGTCCACGACCGCATCCACCTGGCACGGGTCATCAAGCGCCTGCGCACCATCAGCGGCGTGCTGCGCATCACCCGCGTGCGTTCCTGACACCGTTCCTGCGCGGCGCGCGCCCGTTCCGCGCGCCGCGCCTTCCCGACCGCAAGGAGTTCCCATGAGCAAGAGCGTGATCAGCACCGAGCAGGCCCCGGCCGCCATCGGCACCTACTCCCAGGCCATCAAGGCCGGCAACACCGTCTACCTGTCCGGGCAGATTCCCCTGGTGCCGGCCACCATGCAGATGGTCGAGGGCGGTTTCGAGGCCGAAGCCGTGCAGGTGTTCGAGAACCTCAAGGCAGTCTGCGAGGCCGCCGGCGGCTCGCTGGCCGACATCGTCAAGCTGAACATCTTCCTCACCGACCTGGGCAACTTCGCCACCGTCGACGAGGTGATGGGCCGCTACTTCCAGCAGCCCTACCCGGCCCGCGCAGCCATCGGCGTCGCTTCCCTGCCGCGCGGCGCCCAGGTGGAAATGGACGGCATCCTGGTCCTCGGCTGAGGCCGCCGCCCCTGCGCGCCATGCCGCGCGGGGGCAACAGCGGGCACGCCGCGCCCGCACACCGCGCACCCCGGCCTCGCCGTCACAGCGCCTGCCGCCAAGCCGGCAACCTCCCTACTCCTGCGCCAGCAGCGCCGCATAACCGGCCCGGTAGTCGGGATAGCGCGGCACCCAGCCCAGCGCCCGCGCCCGCGCATTGCGACAGCGCTTGCTGCCGCCACGCCGCACGCCGCTCGGCGCGCTCTCCTGCACCACGCCCAGCCGCCCGCGCAGCCAGTCGACCACCTCGGCCAGCGGCGCCGGGGCATCATCGACGCCCAGGTAGCAGTCCGCCAGCGCCACGCCGCGCACCTCGGCCTGCAGCAGGCAGGCCAGCAGCGCCGCCGCATCGTCGGCATGGATGCGGTTGCCGTACAGCGGCGGCACGCTGGCCGGGCGGTAACCGTCCCGCACCTGGTTGAGCAGCCACTCGCGGCCCGGCCCGTAGATCCCGGCCAGGCGCACCACCGTCGCCGGCAGGCCGCTGCCCAGCGCCAGCGCCTCGGCCTCCAGAAGGATGCGCCCGCTGAAGCTGTCCGGCTGGCAGGGCGAGGCCTCGTCGACCCACTCGCCGTCCTGCTGGCCGTAGACCCCGGTGCTGGACACCAGCAGCAGGCGCCGCGGCCGCTGCCCGCGCTGCTCCAGCCAGCCGAGCAGGTGGCGCAGGCCGTCGACGTAGGCGGCGCGATAGGCCGCCTCGTCGCGTCCGTCGGGCGTCGCGCAGTAGACCAGCGTCTCCGGCGCCTGCGCCGGCCAGCCGGCCGGGCAAGCCGGCTGGCCGAGATCCGCCGCCACCGGCCGCAACCCCGCCGGCAGCGCCGCGACGTTGCGGCGCAGGCCGTACACCGTCCAGCCCGCCGCCAGCAACAGACCGCCCAGACGGCCGCCGATATCGCCGCAACCGGCGATCAGCACTGTGTGCGCCATGTTCTTGTTCCCCTCGTCGATGAACCCGGATACCCGCCGCCCAGCTTCGGCGCCGCACGCCCGCCTGGCAAGCCCGGCGCACCGCCCAGAGGCCCGTTGCCAGCGGGCCGGGCAGCCCCGACCGGGCCATTCGGCATGGTTGGTTATACAGCGAGCAACCGCTATGCTTGCGCAAGCCTTGATGGAATTTGCCTATGACACTCACGGAACTGCGCTACATCGTCACCCTGGCCCAGGAACAGCACTTCGGCCGCGCCGCCGAGCGCTGCCACGTCAGCCAGCCGACCCTGTCGGTGGGCGTGAAGAAGCTCGAGGACGAGCTGGGCGTGCTGATCTTCGAGCGCAGCAAGAGCGCGGTGCGTCTGACCCCGGTCGGCGAGGGCATCGTCGCCCAGGCGCAGAAGGTGCTGGAGCAGGCCCAGGGCATCCGCGAGCTGGCCCAGGCCGGCAAGAACCAACTGGCCGCGCCGCTCAAGGTCGGCGCCATCTACACCGTCGGCCCCTACCTGTTCCCGCACCTGATCCCGCAGCTGCACCGGGTCGCCCCGGACATGCCGCTGTACATCGAGGAAAACTTCACCCACGTGCTGCGCGACAAGCTGCGCACCGGCGAGCTGGACGCGATCATCGTCGCGCTGCCGTTCCACGAGGCCGACGTGCTGACCAAGCCGCTCTACGACGAGCCGTTCTACGTGCTGATGCCCGCCGACCACCCGTGGACCGCGCTGACCAGCGTCGACAGCTCGATGCTCAACGACAAGAGCCTGCTGCTGCTCGGCGAGGGCCACTGCTTCCGCGACCAGGTGCTGGAAGCCTGCCCGAGCAGCCGCAAGGGCGGCGAGGCGCACCCGCACACCACGGTCGAATCCAGTTCGCTGGAAACCATCCGCCACATGGTCGCCTCCGGCCTCGGCGTCTCGGTGCTGCCGTTCACCGCGGTGAACAGCCACCACTACGCCCCCGGGGTGATCGAGGTGCGCCCGCTCAACCCGCCGGTGCCGCACCGCACCGTGGCCATCGCCTGGCGCGCCAGCTTCCCGCGGCCCAAGGCCATCGAGGTGCTGGCCGACTCCATCCGCCTCTGCTCGGTGGCCCGGCCGCAAGGCGCGGAGCCGCTGCAACCGGCATGAGCGACCTGGCGCAGGTCGCCGTCACCACGCTCAAGGGCGTGGGTCCGGCGCTCGCCGAGAAACTCGCCAGGGTCGGCCTGGAAACCCTGCAGGACGTGCTGTTCCACCTGCCGCTGCGCTACCAGGACCGCACCCGCGTCACCCCCATCGGCGCCCTGCGCCCCGGCGGCGATGCGGTGGTGGAAGGCGTGGTCAGCGGCGCCGACATCGTCCTCGGCCGCCGGCGCAGCCTGCTGGTGCGCCTGCAGGACGCCACCGGCACCCTCAGCCTGCGCTTCTTCCACTTCAGCCAGGCGCAGAAGGACGCCCTCAAGCGCGGCACCAGCCTGCGCTGCTACGGCGAGGTACGCCCCGGCGCCACCGGCCTGGAGATCTACCACCCGGAATACCGCGCGCTCGGCGCCGACGAGCCGTCCGGGCAGGTCGAGCAGAACCTCACGCCGATCTATCCGAGCACCGAAGGGCTCACCCAGCAGCGCCTGCGCGCTCTCAGCGAACAGGCCCTGCGCGCCCTCGACGGGCGCAGCCTGCCGGACTGGCTGCCCGCCGAACTGGCCCGCCGCCACCGCCTGGCGCCGCTGGCCGACGCCATCCGCTACCTGCACCGCCCGCCGCCGGACGCCGACCTCGAAGAACTCGCCGAAGGCCGCCACTGGGCCCAGCACCGCCTGGCCTTCGAGGAACTGCTGACCCACCAGCTGTCCCTGCAACGCCTGCGCGAGAGCGTGCGCGCCCAGCAGGCGCCGCCGCTGGCCAAGGCCACGCGCCTGCCGGCGCAGTTCCTCAAGGGCCTGGGCTTCGCCCCCACCGGCGCCCAGCAGCGGGTCGCCGCGGAGATCGCCTGGGACCTGCAGCAGCCGGCGCCGATGCTGCGCCTGGTGCAGGGCGACGTCGGCGCCGGCAAGACCGTGGTCGCCGCGCTGGCCGCCTTGCAGGCGCTGGAGGCCGGCTACCAGGTGGCGCTGATGGCGCCCACCGAGATCCTCGCCGAGCAGCACTTCCTCAACTTCGGCAAGTGGCTCGCGCCGCTGGGCATCGAGGTCGCCTGGCTGGCCGGCAAGCTCAAGGGCAAGGCGCGCGCCGGTGCGCTCGAACGCATCGCCGCCGGGGCGCCCATGGTGGTCGGCACCCACGCGCTGTTCCAGGACGAGGTGCGGTTCCGCAACCTGGCCCTGGCGATCATCGACGAGCAGCACCGCTTCGGCGTGCAGCAGCGCCTGGCGCTGCGCCAGAAGGGCGTCGACGGCCGCCTCTGCCCGCACCAGCTGATCATGACCGCCACACCGATCCCTCGCACCCTGGCAATGAGCGCCTACGCCGACCTCGACACCTCGATCCTCGACGAACTGCCGCCCGGCCGCACCCCGGTGACCACCCTGGTGATCGCCGACAGCCGCCGCCCGGAAGTGATCGAGCGGGTCCGCGCCGCCTGCGCCGAAGGCCGCCAGGCCTACTGGGTGTGCACGCTGATCGAGGAATCCGAGGAGCTGACCTGCCAGGCCGCGCAGAGCACCTTCGAGGAGCTCTCGCTGGCCCTCGGCGAGCTGCGCGTCGGGCTGATCCACGGGCGCATGAAGCCGGCGGAGAAGGCCGCGGTGATGGAGCAGTTCAAGGCCGCCGAGCTGCAACTGCTGGTCGCCACCACGGTGATCGAGGTCGGCGTCGACGTGCCCAACGCCAGCCTGATGATCATCGAGAACCCCGAACGCCTCGGCCTCTCCCAGCTGCACCAGCTGCGCGGCCGGGTCGGCCGCGGCAGCGCGGTCAGCCACTGCGTGCTGCTCTACCACGCCCCGCTGTCGTTCATGGGCCGCGAGCGCCTGGCGATCATGCGCGAAACCGGCGACGGCTTCGTCATCGCCGAAAAGGACCTGGAACTGCGCGGCCCCGGCGAAATGCTCGGCACCCGCCAGACCGGCCTGTTGCAGTTCAAGGTCGCCGACCTGATGCGCGACGCCGACCTCCTCCCCGCCGCCCGCGAAGCCGCGCAGCAACTGCTCGAACGCTGGCCGCAGCACGTCAGCCCGCTGCTCGAACGCTGGCTCCGGCATGGGCAGCAATACGGGCAGGTGTGATCGAAGCCGCGCATGAGCCGGCGATCCGGTCCTGTCCCCCTTTTCAGGGGACAGGACGGTTTCTCTTGTCGACGTAATCTGCTTTTCGATGTCGAACAAACGGCGTAATGGTGTCCTGACGTAACGCTCAGTCGACAACAACGACAAGAGGATTCTGCTCATGCAATACCATCTGAACGGCTTCAAGCCCGGCAACTACCAGGTTCGCGACGAAGCGCGAGTGCCTGCCTCGCCGCCGCCGATGGTCGATCTGCCGCAGGAGGTGGATGTGCTGATCGTCGGCTGCGGCCCGGCGGGTCTGGCGCTGGCGCGCCAGCTGGCGGACTTTGCCGACATCAGAACCTGCATCGTCGAGCAGAAGGCCGGGCCCATGCTGTTCGGCCAGGCGGATGGTATTTCCTGCCGCACCATGGAAATCATGGAGGCCTTCTCCAGCAGCGCCCTGCTGGAGAAGGAAGCCTACCAGCTGCACCAGAACGCCTTCTGGGAGCCGGATGCCGAGAATCCGCAGCACATCAAGCGCACCCACAAGGTGGCGGATGCGCGCCTGGGGCTGTCCGAGTTCACCCACTGCGTGGTGAACCAGGCGCGCCTGCACGACATCCTGCTCGACGGCATGGCGCATTCGGTCACCCATCTGGTGCCGCACTACAGCCGCCGCCTGCTGGCACTGAGCGTTGACCAGAGCCTGAGCCAGGACCTGGACGCCTATCCGATCACCGCGACCTTCGAGCGCAACGATGCCGGCCAGTCGGGCAAGGTCGAAACCATCAAGGCCCGCTACGTGGTCGGCTGCGACGGCGCCCGCAGCGCGGTGCGCAAGAACCTCGGCATCGAGCTGCAGGGCGACTCGGCCAACAAGGCCTGGGGCGTGATGGACGTGCTGCTGGCCACCGACTTCCCGGACATCCGGGTGAAGAGCTTCATCCAGTCGAAGGACCACGGCGCGGTGATGCTGGTGCCGCGCGAGGGCGGCTATCTGGTGCGCCTGTATGTCGAACTCGACCTGCTGGGCAAGGAGCAGCGCGCTTCGCAGCTGAACATGAGCGTCGACGACGTCATCGCCAAGGCCCAGCTGATCATGAGTCCGTACCGGGTGGAGGTGAAGGAAGTCGCCTGGTGGTCCATCTACGAAGTCGGCCAGCGCGTGGCCGAGCGCTTCGACGACACCCCGGTGGGCAACCCGGACAACCTGATTCCGCGCGCCTTCGTCGCCGGCGACGCCTGCCACACCCACAGCCCGAAAGGCGGCTGGGGCCTGAACACCTCGCTGCCGGACACCTTCAACCTGGGCTGGAAGCTGGCCGCGGTGCTGCAGGGCAAGGCGCAGCCGAAACTGCTGCAGACCTACGCCGCCGAGCGGCGCAAGGTGGCCTTCATGCTGATCAACGCCGACCGCGAGATGTCGGCGCTGGTCGCCACCCGCGCCAACAAGGACGCCACCGCGGCGAAGACCAGCACCGCCGAGATCGAGAAATTCATCGCCCGGCAGAACGGCTTCATCGCCGGCACCTCGATCGGCTACGACGAGTCCTGGCTGTGCACGGGGCACGAGCACCAGGCGCTGGCGAGCGGCTTCCCGATCGGCCAGCGCTTCCATTCCGCCCATGCCGTGCGCGTGGCGGATGGCTGCCCGGTGCATCTGGGGCACCTGAACAAGGCCGATGGCCGCTGGCGCGTGTTCATCTTCGCCGACGCGCCCGGCCCGCTGGAGCCGGCCTCCCAAGCGGCCCGGCTGGTCGACTTCCTCGCCCACGACGCCAGCTCGCCGGTGCGCCAGTACACCCCGGCCGGCGCGGACGTCGACGCGGTGATCGACGTCTACGCGGTGTTCCAGCAGCAGGACCTGAGCATCGAGAACCTGCCGGACTTTCTCTGGCCGGCCAAGGGCAAGTACGGCCTGCGCGACTACGAGAAGGTCTTCCAGACCAGCGCGGCGCACGACGTGTTCGCCCAGCGCGGCATCGACCGCGACAAGGGCTGCATGGTGGTGGTGCGCCCGGACCAGCACATCGCCACCCTCCTGCCGCTGGATGCGCACGCCGAACTGAGCCGGTTCTTCGCCGGGTTCATGCTGAAGTAGAGCGGCACACGCCCCCGGAAGAACGCCACAGCCCGCTGCATGCGGGCTGTGGCGCAGATGGGAGCAGGGATGGCGCCCTCACAGCTCCTGCTGGCCGCCGCCGCTGACCGTCAGCACCTGGCCGCTGATCCACGCCGCCGCCGGCGAGCAGAGGAACAGCGCGGCGTAGGCGATGTCGCGGCCTTCGCCCAGGCGGCCCAGCGGGGTGTGGCGGAGCATCGCCCGCTCGGTCTCGGCGCTGAGCACCTTGGCCAGCGCCGCGGTGCGGATCGCGCCGGGGGCGATGGCGTTGACGCGGATGCCGCGCGGACCGAGATCGAAGGCGATGTTGCGGGTCAGGTGGTTCTCCGCCGCCTTCGAGGCGGCGTAGGCGGCCATCTGCACGTTCTTGTTCTCGCCGGCCATCGAGCTGATGTTGAGGATCGCCCCGCCGCCGGCGCGCTCCATGTGCGGCGCGCAGAGCTGGGCGAGGTGGAACACCGAGAACACGTTCAGCTCGAAAGCCTTGACGAAGGTTTCCAGGGGCATGTCGAAGGGTTTCGGGCCGCCGCCGCCGGCATTGTTGACCAGCAGATCGATCCGTCCGAAATGCGCCAGCGCCGCCTCCACCAGGGCTTCGCGATCCGCCGCGCGGGTCACGTCGCAGGCCTGCGCGCAGGCGCGGTGACCGGCGGCGAGGAGTTCCCCGGCCAGCGCCTCGGCGCTGGCCTGCTGCAGGTCGCCGACCACCACCGCCGCGCCGGCGGCGGCGAACAGTTCGGCGATGGCGCGGCCGATCCCGGCGCCCGCGCCGGTGACGATGGCCACCTGCCCTTGTAGTCCGAATGCGTCGAATACCGACATCGTCTTCTCCCGGTTGTGGAATCCGTACCGTCCTTGGGTATAGGCGAGATCGGCGGGCAGGACAAACGCACCCTGGAGGCAGGCACGCTGCGGGCTGCGGATGTACGGGAGCTGGCGCCGCCGGCAAGGGCGCCGGTTATTAGCCTGCGGCCTGGCGCCGGCCCGGACGCAGCTGCTGCACCAGGCCCTGGAACCAGATCGCCAGCGCCGGGTTGCCGCTGATCTGGATGTCCTTGTTCTGGATGCCCTGCATGAAGGCCAGTTGCCGGTTGGCGGCGGTGAGGGTAGCGAAGCCGTAGGCGGCGTCGCGGAAGGCGATGCTGAACGCCGGATGGGGCACGCTGCCGGCGGCGCTGTGGATGCGCTGGTTCTCGACCCGGTAGTGGCGGGCGATGCGCCCGTCCCGGGTCTGCAGCTGGAAGACCAGTTCGCGGTCTTGCAGCTGGGCACGGAACGCGGCGTTGCTGCGGCTGGCGCGGGCCAGCAGGCGCCCCAGCAACCAGAGCAGGAGGCGGAATTTCACGGTGGCATCCTCGGATGCGGATGAGCGGACGACGCTGTCGGAACATGCCGCGGCAGTGGCCCGGAGCCGGCCGGCTCCGGGCGGCGAACGGCGGGCGCTCAGCTCACCGCGTCGCGCAGCGCCTTGCCCGGCTTGAAGGAAACGGTGTTGCTGGCGCGGATTTTGACCGGCTCGCCGGTCTGCGGGTTCTTGCCCATGCGCGCGCCGCGATGGCGTTGCAGGAAGGTGCCGAAGCCCACCAGGGTCACGCTGTCTTCGCGGTGCAGGGCCTGGGTGATTTCGTCGAGCAGCGCGTTGATCACGCGGCTGGCCTGTTCCCTGCTGAGATCGGCCTGTTCCGCGACGGCGGCCACGAGTTCCGGTTTACGCATAAGTGCCTCATGAGATTGTTCTTGTTGTTGATGGACTGCGGCACGCGCAGTCGCCCTTCTCCCTGCCAGCCGCAGGCTCTGGCACGCGGCTGACCCGGCAAGGATGGCACGCTGGGGTGGGTCGCGCCAGCCTAGCCAATGGGCGTAGAGAAGCCGCGCACAGGCGTGCCGGGCCGCTCCGGCGGGCACATGCTAGACTGGCCGCCCCGTTTGCCCTTGCCCACCGTCATCGTGCCCCACTCCGTTTCCGCCGGCCCCGCGTGGCTGGCCACCGACCGACTGCACCCCGCCCCCAGCGCCCGCGAACTCGACTGGCTGAACGAGCAGGGCTCGCTGACCCGCCGCCTCACCGCCCTCGGCGCCGGACGCTTCGCCGTCGAGCCGCTGTGCGAAGGCTGGCAGCTGCTGCGCGACGACGAGTGCGCCGCCCTCGGCGCGCCGTCCGGCAGCGACGGCTGGGCGCGCGAGGTCTACCTGCACGGCGCCGGCCAGCCCTGGGTGTTCGCCCGCAGCGTGGCGACGCGCGTCGCCCTGGAGCGCGAGCCCTTCGCCCTCGCCGCGCTCGGCAACCGCTCGCTCGGCCACCTGCTGTTCAGCGATCCGGCCTTCGCGCGCGAACCCATCGAGGCCTGCCGCTACCCGGCCGAGCTGCTGCCCGTGGCGGTGCGCGAGGCCGGCCTGTGGGGACGCCGCTCGCTGTTCCGCCGCGCCGGCCTCGGCGTGCTGGTCGCCGAGGTGTTCCTGCCGGCGCTGTGGCGGGCGGACGCCGCCCGGCGCTGAGCGCCGGCGCACGGCAGACGGCCCGCGCCACCCCGGGCCTATAATCGGCCCTTCGCCCACCGGAGCCCCGCGATGCCCGCCTTCCTGCTCAACGCCCTGGCCCGCCTGCACCCGCGCGCCCAGGACTTCATCGACCTGACCCGCCTGAACCGGCCGATCGGCATCTACCTGCTGCTCTGGCCGACCCTCACCGCGCTGTGGATCGCCGCCGAGGGCGTGCCGTCGCTGGGGCTGCTGCTGATCTTCGGCCTCGGCGTGGTGCTGACCCGTTCGGCCGGCTGCGCGATCAACGACTACGCCGACCGCGAGTTCGACGGCCACGTCAAACGCACCCGCGACCGCCCACTGGCCAGCGGGCGGGTCAGCGGGCGCGAGGCGCTGGCGCTGTTCGCCGCGCTGATGTTCGCCGCCTTCGCCCTGGTGCTGCTCACCGATCCGTTCACCATCGCCCTGTCGTTCGGCGCCCTGGGGCTGGCGGCGCTGTATCCGTTCATGAAGCGCCACACCCATCTGCCCCAGGTGGTGCTCGGCGCGGCCTATTCCTGGGGCATCCTGATGACCTTCAGCGCCACCCGCGGCGAACTGCCGGCGGCGGCCTGGCTGCTCTACCTGGCCAACCTGGCCTGGACGGTGGCCTACGACACCTACTACGCGATGACCGACCGCGACGACGACCTGCGCATCGGGGTGAAGTCCACGGCCATCCTGTTCGGCCGCGCCGACCGGCAAATCATCGCCGCCCTGCAGGGCGTACACCTGTTCTGCCTGCTGCTCGCCGGCCTGCACTTCGGTCTGGGCGCCTGGTTCCAGCTTGGCCTGGCGCTCGCCGCCGGCTGCTTCCTCTGGGAGTACCGCAGCACCCGCGGGGGCGAGCGCATGGCCTGCTTCCACGCCTTCCTGCACAACCACTGGGCGGGTCTGGCGATCCTCGCCGGCACCGTGCTGGACTACGCGCTGCGCTGAACCCGGCCGCTCAGCGCTGCAGGCCGTCGCGCAGCCCGCCGTCCATCCCGCTGCCGGGCGGCATGCCCGGCATGCTTGGCGGCGCCTCGTGGGCGTGCGGATGCGCCACATGCCAGACGCCCATCCGCCCGTCGCCGCTGCGCTCGCCCGGCTGGCGGTCGTGGACGAAGGTGTACAGCGGGCGGCCGCGATAGGCCCATTGCCGGCTGCCGTCCGGGCGCGCCACCAGGCTCCAGTCGCCGGAGGCGGCCGCGTCCGGGCCGGCCAGCAGCGGCGGCCAGTTGGCCGCGCAGGCGTCGTGGCAGCTGGAGTGCCCGTCGCCGTCCTTGTCGAAGGTGTACAGGGTCATGCCGCGGCCATCGACCAGCACGCCGTCCCTGGCCGTCGCCGGCTCGGCCGCCACGGCGGCGCCGTGCAGGCCGCCCAGGGCAGCCAGCAGCGCCAGCGTCGCGGAGATTCTCGACATCGCAGTATCCTCGCTCACAATGGAAGAATGCCGCCGCCCGAGCGGCGGATGCGCGCCCGCGCCGCGGCGGCTCCCTGAGCATAGCCAGGCAACGGACGGCGGCGCCGACCTGTCACACCGCTGCAACAATTCCGTTATGTAATGCCGCCTACACACACGGAGAGCAGAGACCCCCATGGTTGGCAAATCCATCCTCATCGTCGACGACGAAGCACCGATCCGCGAGATGATCGCCGTCGCGCTGGAAATGGCCGGCTACGAGTGCCTGGAGGCGGAGAACACCCAGCAGGCCCACGCGCTGATCGTCGACCGCAAGCCGGACCTGATCCTGCTCGACTGGATGCTGCCCGGCACCAGCGGCATCGAGCTGGCGCGGCGCCTCAAGCGCGACGAGCTGACCGCCGCCACGCCGATCATCATGCTCACCGCCAAGGGCGAGGAGGACAACAAGATCCAGGGCCTGGAGGTCGGCGCCGACGACTACATCACCAAGCCGTTCTCGCCGCGCGAGCTGGTCGCCCGCCTCAAGGCGGTGCTGCGCCGCACCGGCACCAGCGACGGCGAGACGCCGATCGAGGTCGGCGGCCTGGTCCTCGACCCGCTCGGCCACCGCGTCACCATCGACGGCAAGCCGGCCGAGATGGGCCCGACCGAATACCGCCTGCTGCAGTTCTTCATGACCCACCAGGAGCGCGCCTACACGCGCAGCCAGCTGCTCGACCAGGTGTGGGGCGGCAACGTCTACGTCGAGGAGCGCACCGTCGACGTGCACATCCGTCGCCTGCGCAAGGCACTCGGCGAGGGCTACGAGAATCTGGTGCAGACGGTGCGCGGCACCGGCTATCGTTTCTCCACCAAGAGCTGAGGCCGATGCCCGGCTTTCCCGCCGCCCCGGGCGGCCGCTCGACAAGGATTGCAAGGTGAATCAAGACTGGCGCGGCCTCCTGTCCCGGCGCGTGCTGACGGTGGTCAGCCTCAGCCTGCTGCTCGGCCTGATCAGCGGCGAATACGCCTGGAGCCTGGTCGCCGGCCTCGGCGCCTACCTGTACTGGAACCTGCGCCAGCTGGTGCGCCTCTACCTGTGGCTCAAGCACGCCGGCCCCGACGAGCTGCCGCCGGAGAGCAACGGCCTGTGGGGCGAGGTGTTCGACGCCATCTACCACCTGCAGAAGCGCAACCAGCGCGCCCGCGGGCGCCTGCAGGCGGTGATCGACCGGGTGCAGGAGTCCACCGCGGCGCTGCGCGATGCGGTGATCATGCTCGACGCCCAGGGCAACCTGGAGTGGTGGAACCGCGCCGCCGAGACCCTGCTCGGCCTCAAGGCCACCCAGGACGGCGGCCAGCCGATCACCAACCTGGTGCGCCATCCGCGCTTCAAGGAATACTTCGCCCAGGAGAACTACGGCGAGCCGCTGGAGCTGCCCTCGCCGGTCGGCGACCACATCCGCCTGCAGTTCCAGCTGACCCTCTACGGCAACGGCGAGCACCTGATGCTGGTGCGCGACGTGACCCGCGTCCACCAGCTCGAACAGATGCGCAAGGACTTCGTCGCCAACGTCTCCCACGAGCTGCGCACCCCGCTGACCGTGCTGACCGGCTACCTGGAAACCCTGCTGGACAACGTCGACGAGGTGCAGCCGCGCTGGCGCCGCGCCCTGCAGCAGATGCAGCAACAGGGCACGCGGATGCAGAACCTGCTCACCGACCTGCTGCTGCTGGCGCGCCTGGAGGCCACCGACTACCCGGCCGACAACCGGCCGGTGGCCGTCGCGCCGCTGCTGCAGAGCATCCGCAGCGACGCCATCGCCCTGTCCGCCGAACGCGGCCACCGCATCGAGCTGCAGGCCGACCCGGCGCTGCTGCTCAAGGGCAGCGAGGCGGAGCTGCGCAGCGCCTTCTCCAACCTGGTGTTCAACGCGGTCAAGTACAGCCCCGAGGGCGGCGATATCCGCATCCGCTGCTGGCGCGACGCCGAGGGCGCGCACCTGGCGGTGCAGGACAGCGGCCCGGGCATCGAGGCCAAGCACATCCCGCGCCTCACCGAGCGTTTCTACCGGGTCGACGCCAGCCGCGCGGCCAACACCGGCGGCACCGGCCTGGGCCTGGCCATCGTCAAGCACGTGCTGCTGCGCCACCGCGCGCGGCTGGAGATCAGCAGCACGCCGGGCAAGGGCAGCAGCTTCGTCTGCCACTTCCCGCCGGCGCAGATCGCCACGCGCTGAGCCGCCCGATCGCCGCGCGGGGCGGGCTGCCGCGGCCGCTTGTCAGATCCGCGGACGGCGGCCATGCTTGGCGCTCCCTCCACTACCCGCGGCCATCATGGACCCAGCGTCGAGTCACCTCGCCAGTTATTTCGCCGATATCGGCCTGCTGCTGTTCGCCCTGTTCCTGGTCCTGCTCAACGGCTTCTTCGTCGCCGCCGAGTTCGCCATGGTCAAGCTGCGCGCCACCCGCGTCGAGACCATCGCCAGCCAGCACGGCTGGCGCGGGCATATCCTGCGCACCGTGCACGGCCAGCTCGACGCCTACCTGTCGGCCTGCCAGCTGGGCATCACCCTGGCCTCGCTGGGCCTGGGCTGGGTCGGCGAGCCGGCCTTCGCCCACCTGCTCGAACCCCTGCTGGCCCGCGCCGGCGTCGACTCGCCGGCGCTGGTGCACGGCATCGCCTTCTTCTCGGCGTTCTTCATCATTTCCTACCTGCACATCGTGATCGGCGAGCTGGCACCCAAGTCTTGGGCGATCCGCCAGCCCGAGCGCCTGTCGCTGTGGACCGCGGCGCCGCTGTACGCCTTCTACTGGACGATGTACCCGGCGATCTGGCTGCTCAACGCCAGCGCCAACGCCATCCTGCGCATCGCCGGGCAGGGCGAGCCGGGGCCGCACCACGAGCACCACTACAGCCGCGACGAACTCAAGCTGATCCTCCACTCCAGCCGCGCCCGCGATCCGAGCGACCAGGACATGCGCGTGCTGGCCTCGGCGGTGGAGCTGGGCGAGCTGGAGGTGGTCGACTGGGCCAACTCCCGCGAGGATCTGGTCTGCCTGCACGCCGACGACAGCCTGGAGGCGATCCTCGAGCGGGTGCGCCTGCACAAGTACAGCCGCTACCCGGTGCTCGACGCCGAGCAGCGCTTCGTCGGCGTGCTGCACATCAAGGACCTGCTGCTGGCCCTGCCCGGCGCCGGCGACACCGCGGCCTTCGACCTGCAAGCCCTGCTGCGGCCGCTGGAGCGGGTCTCCAAGCACCTGCCGCTGAGCCGCCTGCTCGAACAGTTCCGCCAGGGCGGCGCGCACTTCGCCCTGGTCGAGGAGGCCGACGGCAAGGTGGTCGGCTTCCTGACCATGGAGGACGTGCTGGAGGTGCTGGTCGGCGACATCCAGGACGAGCACCGCAAGACCGAGCGCGGCCTGCTCGCCTACCAGCCGGGCAAGCTGCTGGTGCGCGGCGACACGCCGCTGTTCAAGATCGAGCGCCTGCTGTCGGTCGACCTCGACGACGTCGAGGCCGACACCCTCGCCGGGCTGGTCTACGACAGCCTCAAGCGCCTGCCCGAGGAGGACGAGATCCTCCAGACCCACGGCCTGCGCATCATCGTCAAGAAGATGCGCGGCCCGAAGATCGTCATCGCCAAGGTGCTGCGCCAGGGCTGAGCGGCGGCGCCTCAGTCGCCGCCGACGGCGAAGTTGGGCAGGCTGTCCACCGGCTGGGCGAAGCGGAAGGGGATCGACTCCACTGCCATGCCGACGTTGCGCTGCACCACGAAGTGCAGGTGCGGGCCGCTGCTGCGCCCGGTGTTGCCGGAGCGGGCGATGCGCTGCCCGGCGCGCACCCGCTGCCCGGCGGCCACCTGCAGCGAGCCCTGCTGCAGGTGCAGGTAGACGCCCATGGTGCCGTCGTCGTGGAGGATGCGCACGAAGTTGCCGGCCGGATTGGGCGCGGCACCGGCCTGGTCGTTGAGGGTGGCGACCACCATCCCGGCGCGTGCGGCGAGGATCGGCGTGCCCTCGGGCATGGCGATGTCCACCGCGTAGCGGCCCTTGGGGGTGAAGTGGCTGTAGGTGCCGTTGGCGCCCTGGCTCTGGCGGAACGGCCCGCCGGCCCAGGGCAGCGGGTAGCGGTGCGGCTTGGGCAGCAGGCGCGGATCGCCGAGGGCATAGCGCAGCCTGGGGGTGTAGCGCGGCGGCTGGGCCGGGTCGCGCGGCGCCAGGGTCAGCAGGCGGATCTGGCTGCGCGGCGGGAGGATCCAGCGCACCGGCTGCTGCGGCGCGCCGGCGAGGTTGTCGGTGTCCTCCAGGCGCAGCTCGATCTGCACCGGGGCGAACAGCTCGTTGCGCACCCGCAGGGTGTGGCCGCCGGCATGGCGCAGGGTGTCGAGATGCACGCTGCGCTGGATCTCGGCGCTGTCGCGGGCCTGTTCGGCGGCGGCCAGCTCGCCCAGCTGCACGAGGTGCGCGCCGGGCGCCGGGCGGTCGCTGAACGCCACCACGCCGCTGGCGTCGACGTGCCGGTAGATGGTCAGGGCGCCGGCCGGAGTGGCCAGCGCCAGCAGCAGGGCGGCGCAGAGCGGGCGGACGAGCATGGCAGCACCGGGGCAGGGAGGGAAACGCCGGCAAGCCTAGCAACCCGCCCGCCGCCGGGCTGTGACCGGCGGCGCAAAGGCGCCCGCGCGGCTCAGCGCGAGCCTTCGCCCTTGACCTCGGCCTGCATGCGCTCCAGGCCGATGTGGCGCACGTCGGTGCCGCGCACCAGGTAGATCACCAGTTCGGCGATGTTGCGCGCGTGGTCGCCGATCCGCTCCAGCGAGCGCAGCGCCCAGATCACGCTGAGCACCCGGGAGATCGAGCGCGGGTCTTCCATCATGTAGGTGACCAGCTCGCGCAGCGCGGTCTTGTACTCGCGGTCGACGGTCTTGTCGTACTGCGCCACCGACAGCGCCAGCTCGGCGTCGAAGCGGGCGAAGGCGTCCAGCGACTCCTGGACCATCTTGCGCACCTGCTCGCCGATGTGGCGCACCTCGACGTAGCCGCGCGGCGCCTCGCCCTCCTCGCACAGCTGGATGGCGCGCTTGGCGATCTTGCTGGCCTCGTCGCCGATGCGTTCGAGGTCGATCACCGACTTGGAGATGCTGATGATCAGGCGCAGGTCGGAGGCCGCCGGCTGGCGGCGGGCGAGGATGCGCACGCATTCCTCGTCGATGTCGCGCTCCATCTGGTTGATCTGGTCGTCCACCTCGCGCACCTGCTGGGCCAGGCCCGAGTCGGCCTCCACCAGCGCGTTGACCGCGTCGTTGACCTGTTTCTCCACCAGCCCGCCCATCGCCAGCAGGTGGCTGCGGATGTCCTCCAGTTCGGCGTTGAACTGTGCGGAGATGTGGTGGTTGAGGCTGTCTTTGTTGATCATGGATTGACTCCGCAATAGCTGACTGTCGGGTGCGCCGCGCGCGCCCTTCCCCGGTGCGCCTGGCGCACCCCGCCCCCGCGCACTAGCCGTAGCGACCGGTGATGTAGTCCTCGGTCTGCTTCTTCGCCGGGTTGGTGAACAGGGTGTCGGTGTCGCCGTACTCGACCAGTTTGCCCATGTACATGAAGGCGGTGTAGTCGGAAACCCGCGCCGCCTGCTGCATGTTGTGGGTGACGATGACGATGGTGTACTGGCCCTTCAGCTCGTTGATCAGCTCCTCGACCTTGAGGGTGGAGATCGGGTCGAGCGCCGAGCAGGGTTCGTCGAGCAGCAGCACTTCCGGGCGCACCGCCACGGTGCGGGCGATCACCAGGCGCTGCTGCTGGCCGCCGGAGAGGCCCAGCGCCGAGTCGTGCAGGCGGTCCTTGACCTCGTCCCACAGCGCCGCGCTCTTCAGCGCCCACTCGACGGTCTCGTCGAGCACGCGCTTCTGGTTGATGCCCTGGATGCGCAGGCCGTAGACCACGTTCTCGTAGATGCTCTTGGGGAACGGGTTGGGCTTCTGGAACACCATGCCGACGCGGCGGCGCAGCTCGGCGACGTCCTCGCCCTTGCGGTAGATGTTGTGGCCGTCGAGGCGGATCTCGCCGTCGACGCGGCAGCCGTCGACCAGATCGTTCATCCGGTTGAAGGTGCGCAGCAGGGTCGACTTGCCGCAGCCGCTGGGGCCGATGAAGGCGGTGACGCGGTGCTTGGGAATGCGCATGTTGACGTCGAACAGCGCCTGCTTCTCGCCGTAGTAGAGGTCCAGGCCGGCCACTTCCAGGGCCAGCGGCTCCTCGGCCAGATTGAGCACCTGGCGCTTGCGGCCGAGCGCGTCGAGGTCGATGCCGTGGGCTTGATGTTGCATGTTGTGCTCCATTGGATCCGGGGCGGCGGGACGCCAGGGGCGTCCCGGCCGGCAATCAGTGTTCCAGCGCCTTGTACTTCTCGCGCAGGTGGTTGCGGATGTACACCGCGCTGAAGTTCAGCAGCGCGATGACCAGCACCAGCAGCAGCGCGGTGGCGTACACCAGCGGCCGGGCGGCCTCGACGTTGGGGCTCTGGAAGCCGACGTCGTAGATGTGGAAGCCCAGGTGCATGATCTTCTGGTCGAGGTGCAGGTAGGGGTAGTTGCCGTCCAGCGGCAGACTCGGCGCCAGCTTGACCACGCCGACCAGCATCAGCGGCGCCACCTCGCCGGCGGCGCGCGCCACGGCGAGGATCAGGCCGGTCATCATCGCCGGGCTGGCCATCGGCAGCACCACCTTCCACAGCGTCTCGGCCTTGGTTGCGCCGAGCGCCAGCGAGCCTTCGCGCAGGGCGCGCGGGATGCGCGCCAGGCCTTCCTCGGTGGCGACGATGACCACCGGCAGGGTGAGGATCGCCAGGGTCAGCGAGGCCCACATCAGGCCCGGGGTGCCGAAGGTCGGCGCCGGCGCGGACTCGGGGAAGAACAGCCGGTCCAGCGAGCCGCCCAGCACGTAGACGAAGAAGCCCAGGCCGAACACCCCGTAGACGATCGACGGTACGCCGGCCAGGTTGTTCACCGCGATGCGGATCACCCGGGTCAGCCAGCCCTGCCTGGCGTACTCGCGCAGGTAGACCGCAGCGATCACCCCGAACGGGGTGACGATGATCGCCATGATCAGGGTCATCAGCACGGTGCCGAAGATCGCCGGGAACACGCCGCCCTCGGTGTTGGCCTCGCGCGGCTCGTCGCTGACGAACTC
>RRZT010789135.1_pt1 | contig 17943 bp, 20 predicted proteins | sample 2165551 | NCBI WGS metagenome assembly RRZT01 (sample SAMN10456910, study PRJNA506462) | wastewater metagenome | biome: wastewater; feature: sludge; material: wastewater sludge; isolation source: wastewater sludge with Escherichia coli K12::gfp cells carrying plasmid... | place: USA: Moscow, Idaho...
AGGCGCATTAGCGGCTTTAGGAGGTCCTGTAACATTAGGTATCATACTGGGTGGTGCTGCAATCTATGGTGGTATTAAACTATACCAAGCTATGTCTAAGGGTGATACTCCTTTACTTAGTTTCCGTTTAGCTCAATATGGTTATAAAGATTCTTCTAAATCAGAGATCAAATTAATACTTAAACTTGAAAGTGAGTTGGCTAAAATAACTCGCGTACAAGGTGATTCTGTTAGTTTTACCAAAGCTGAAGAAGCCGTAGGTATTGCAATCAAGACTCTAGGTATTAATACTGAATCTACTGTACAAATGAAATCATTTACAGATTGGTTTAGTGGAAGATTTAAACCTGTGTACTTTGCATGGGTAGCTGGGTTAAGTACTATTAAGAAAGGTATGTCTCTTGATAAGGTTGATGATTCATTAAAACCTCAAGAGAAACTTGACTTAATGGCTAGTGTTCATAGTGAAGCTAAATCATTAGGTGCTTATAAAGTTAGTATATCTTTCAATGCAGAAAAGGCTTTATTAAATACTGACGCTGTAGAGAAAGTATATAAGAGTAGCCAGAACGGTATTGAAGCTCCGCAAGATCGTGCTACTAAGGAAAAAGCTGAAGCTACTAAACAGGAAGTTGAAAGTCAAAAATCTTCCTACTGGGAAAAGACTAAGAACACGTTCAGTAGCGCGGTATCTAGTGCTGGGAATGCTTTATCTTCAGCAGGTAAGAGTGTTGTAGCTGGAGCTAACGCCGTAGCTGGTAGTATTGTGGCTGGTGCTAAATCTGCCGGTGGTGCTATTAGTAACGCGTGGGATGGTGCTAAGACTGCTGTAAGTAATACTGTAGCGTCTATGACTGGTTCTCAGAAAGAATGGCAATTAAAGGTTTATAAAGCATTTAAAAATGCTGGATTTAATGAACAACAAAGTAGAACTTTAACTGCTGAAATTGGACGTGAAAATTCTTATAATCCTAAATTCATGTTTGGTGGACATGCGGATCCACATAGTGGTTCTAACCTTGGTATGTTATCGTGGCAAGGTGCACGTACTCCTAAACTAGTTGCTTTCCTAAGAGAAGCTGGTGTACTTAACAGTAGTGGCAATATGACACCTAGCCAAGAGGCTCTAAACGCTCAAGCTAAGTTCATCATGTGGGAATTAAAGAACACGCATAAGAAAGTAGGTAATGTTTTCTTAGCTAATCCTAATATGTCTTATGCTGATGGCGCTCAGTTAATTGGTGAGAAATATATTCTTTGGCGTATCAAAGATCCTATGTATGGACCGGCAGGTAAAAAGAACCGTGATGGTTTCTATAACATGTTGGTTAAACAATTAGGCGGATCTGCTCCTAAGGAAGAAACTACTAAACAAGCTGCTGCACAACCTGCTAAAGCTGCTCCTAAGAATGCCGCAGGTATTCCTGTCACACTTGCTAAGCCTGGTACTAACGCACCTGGTATGTCTTTAGATCCATCGAAGAAACCAAACGTTAGTGGTATGGCAATGCCTGGTGCACCTAAATCTGGTGCTTCTGGTGCTGGTATATTAGCTGACCCTAATAAGAAAGCTACTGTTGGTAATACAATGGGTACTAACAATGGTGGTAAATATGCTAATAACAAAGCTATTAAGGCCGCTAAGTTAGCTACAGAAAAAGCTGCAGGTAAATCACTTGGTTACTGTGCTAGATATGTTGCTAATGCACTACAGGGTGCTGGGTTTAAGTTTACCAGACAGAACTCTGCATTCCAATACCATACAAACGGTATCATGACTGGTATGGGATTCGTAGCTATAAACTCTACATCTTATCAGATTGGTGACGTAGTGGTGTGGGCTGCACATGGTGGAGCCGGTGGTGGTGGTATTCATGGACACATCCAGATCTTTAATGGTAAGAATTGGGTATCTGACTTTATACAAAGAAGCTTCGTACCAGGTAAAAACTATAATGGCGGTAAATCTACTCTTTATCGTGATAAAGAATTAGTTGGTGCAAATGTTGAAATGGCTATTGATTCTAAGACTCCGTCTAGTGATATGACCAATGATACAAACGGTGTGGATTCTGCTTCTCCGGGAGCTGCTGCACTGAATACGAAATATAGTGGCATGACCGTTGGTGATGTTATTAAAAAGCGTAAAGAAGCTAAAACTAAAGTATATGGTGCAGATGGTACAGCTACTGATTATGATCCAGGAAGTGCTGGTAGTACCAAAGTTCTTAAGGCAGATGTACCAACCGCTAAAACGACTACTACAACTAACCCTAATAACACTAGTATGAAAGCTACTACTATACCTACGGGTGTGGCTACTGGTACAGTACTAGGTGCTACCGTTGGTGGTAAAACGGTTGATGAAAAGAAAGATGTACTAGTGCAACAAGAAGCTGCTAAGAAAGCCGTAGCTAGTCAATCTAATACTACCAATACAGCTGCACAATCACAGGCAGCAATGCGTGATGCTAAAATGAGTAATAGTACTTCCAGCGTTGGTAATACAAGTGCCAACTTCCCTGCTGAGTCTATTAGATTATTTACATCTATGGATAGCAAATTATCTCAAGTTGTTACAGCGCTTAACAAACTCGCAGTTATTAATCAGGATGGGATTAAAGTCCAAACTGATGCTAGTAACCGACAAGCTATAGCTATGAATGAAACTGCGAAAGCAATGACTACAGTAGCTACAGCTGCTATAACTAACAAAGGTGATGCTAAAAGCCAAGATGGTAAAACAGCTAACGCAATAAAACCTGGCGTTATTGGTGCAGGTAAACCACAACCAGTGAGTGTTTTATCTTAATCATTTGGGAGGGATCTTCGGATTCCTCCTTTAATTTTCCTTAAGGAATATGTTATGGATTTTATGTCTAGTGAAACCGTACAAGCCACACGGATGATTCGGGATAGTAACTGGGTAAGAAAATCATTTCTATTAGCTGGTAATAAAGCGGATGAAGAAACGAGTGTATGGAGAACATGGTCAACAGCCTATTCGAAATACGTTGATACTTCATTGGGTGGTAACTTCGCCATTAACCAATTGCCACAGTTTACTAGATACGCAGATTTAAGAACAAAGGGTTTATCTAAAGATGCCCAGCGTGCTAAGAACCAAACTAGTGCAGCAATGTCTGGTATGGGTCGATATTACAGTGAAGCTATCGATGATAGTGCACAGTTAATACATATGCGATTTGGTACTGCTAGATTTAATAGTTTGATTTCTTTCTTTGTTAACTTCTACGATCATGAAGCTGGTGTGTTAGCTCGTGAAGGGCGTGTACCATTTTCGTTTTATGCTGGTAAGATTGCAACAACTATTGTTACATTACCTTTACAAGTAGTATTTACTTTGTTTAGTGGAGTTAACTCGGCTATTAACTTCTTCTCAGGTAGACCACGTAGTAAATTCTATTACATGGTACCTGCAATGGCGATGTATTGGAACCGTGTTAATTTCATGTGTAACAACATTGCTGCTACTATGGGATTAGTAATGCGTAGCTTTGATCAAGAAGCTGCTGCTAAGAATCCTGATCTACGTATGTCCGAAGAAGTAACTGAGTCTGAAGATTATAAAAAGTTTGGTTGGGAAAACTACGGTGACGTTTGGAAAGAGAAAGGTCAAGTGGATATGTTCCAAGTGGCTAACCGAGCTAAACGTAAAGAAAACGTACAAAGAAAAGAAATAGAAAAGATCATTGGTTCTTCAGATAAATCTAATATATCTAAACGACTACGAAACTTCTATTTAAATGGTACCATCAATGACCCGGGTGGAGCAAGTACAAGAGATTACTTAAAAGCCCATCATGAAAGTATCTTAGGCGATTTAGCCAACGGTATGATGGATGCTATAGGTGAAGCATTAAATAAAACTAGTACTGGTGGTGCTACAGCCGCTCCTGCTACAGCCGCTCCTGCTGCTGAAGGCGCTGAGGCTACTCCTGCGCCTGCTGCTACTGAATCACAACTAGCAAGTAGTGATGTTAAGCAAGATCTATATACTAAGCTATCACGAGATGCTGAAGATAATGTAGCTATTGTACCAGGTGCCATAGCTAATAAGTTTAAAACAACTGATAGTTTCCCTGCAGATTGGGCAGAGGGTTCTCAGTTTGTAACGTTCCGAGTAGATAGTCAAGGACCCGTTTCAGAATCATTCTCTAATTCATTCCAACAATCACAAATCCAACAACGTATGAACCAGGCATCATCTGTTGCTAGTGAATTACGATTCTCGGCTGCTAACGGTAACTTGGGTATCCCTGGGGTAGATCAATTAATCCAGTTAGCTACTAACGTAGTTACTAGTGGAATAGACGCTATTGGTTTCGATGGCTTACTAGCATTAGCTGGACAAGCTTTAGTAGATATTCCACAATCATGGGAATCATCAAGTGCACAATTCCCATCATCACAATACAACATTGAATTAAGAGCATGGTCAGGTAATAAGATCTGTATCTTCAGTCAGTTGATTGTACCTACAGTTATGATGTTAGCTGCTGCTTTACCTATGTCTACTGGTTTACAGTCTTATACAGCACCTTTCCTTTGTGAGTTATTTTCACAAGGACGTAATCAAATACGTTTAGGTATGTTCAAAGATCTAACTATTAGTCGTGGTGAAGGTAATGTTGGTTGGACACGTAACCATCAACCATTGGGTATTAATATATCTTTTAGTATTGCTGATTTTTCTACAGTAATGCATGCACCTATTGATGTAGGGTTTAAACCACTTAATCCATTAAAAGGTATATTCGATGAAGATAATGCCTTTAGTGATTATATGTCAGTATTAGGTGCGGCTACAATGGCTGAAATGATTTATCCAACACGTAAGTTAGCTACGCGATGGACACAGAAGAAATTAAACTTCTCAAGTTACTGGTCTATGTCTAGATTAAGTAACAACGTTGCTAACAACCGATCTGTGCAAGCAGTTGCTTCTTTATTTACACCTGTAGCATCAAGAACATTTATGTAACAATAGAGAGAGTCCCTAGGGACTCTCTCTATGCTCTAAATGTAAGGATAATATTTCTTTGCCACAATGAGCGGTGCCTCTGGTTTGAAGTATCCCCCAATCATAGCAGCACTTCTAATTGTGACATTATCACAAGCGTACAAGATATCTTTTGCAGCACTACTAAGACTTTTAAAGTTATCTATATTAACCACCTTAACATCATCTCTATAGGTGTATAGCCAATCTTTGTTAATGCGTTCTAATAACTTAAATAACTCAGTAGCACGCTCATTTAATGGCAACATAATAGTATCACTAGAATCTTTATAGTTCATTAATATATCAGTAACAACAGTTGGATACATACCCAGAATCATATCACCACCTAGTAAGTCTAATGCACTGTCTAGGAGTTCGGTATTACTTGCATTCACCGCATCTGGTAGTGTTTGTACTAATACGGCTTTCTGTGTTTTAGGATCTTTAACATCTTTAATGATAAGATCAATTAAACCAGGGATCTCTAGAGTTGTAGCTTGCTTAACTACATTCTTAAGTATAGCTAGTTCTTCACTTAATCCCATTGTACCTATTAGATTAGCAATGTTAGGATCTAGTGATGTAATGGCATTGGCAAAGCTACTGAAGCTATCAAACATATCGTCTTTTATAAACTTCTCAAAGTCATCACCCATTTGTTCAAAACCATCACCAACCTTCTTAACATTCTTAACAGTAGTTTTATAACCATTATGCGCAGTAGTATAAATATCCACTAATGACATAGAGCTATCTTTACCCATTAATAGATTAGCTGTCTTTTCATCAACTAAACCCATGGTCTGTAATAATTTACCAGCATTAGCTATGGGTGTTTTAGCAATGAATGAAGTATCTATCTTTAATGTGCTACCTAACTTATTTACAATGTAATCTTTATCAAGTTTACCTGTAGTAATAAAGCTAACTACACCCGCAGTACTAGCTACATCACCAATTGTACCTAATAGATTTGCAATATCTCCACCAAAAGAATTACTCTTACTAACAATATTATTAAGAGTAGTATTTGATACAGCCTTATATGGGTCAATACCGAATATTTGTTCTTCTGGTGTAGTAGCAAATTTTGTCTCTACACTCTTACTAGCCATGGTTTATCCAAAAAAATAATTAAGTCACAAAATGGAGCAATAGGTTAAACCTATTGCTCCAATGTGGTTAGTCTTCGTCTTCAGCTTCAGTATTATCTAAATCTAAAGGAGGTTGTTCAAAAATAGGTTGATACATGTTGCGAATAGGAATCTCATCAGTATCTACACTTACCCATTTTTTGTGAGGTAATTGTACATGAACCGTGATTTTAATATTAACAACAGTCAACATCTCCACACCTCTCATGAAAGTCTTCCATGAGATTTTGTCTGCTAATAGGGCCTTATTTAGATTTCCACGATCACTAGCCAAAGTTACTGGGTCTTTACTGCTACTGGTTCTTTCTAAATAGGAACGGATAAGTTGATCGTATGCACGTCCATCAACCTTTAATGCAACTAATAAGCGTCTGAACATTTGCGCAGGTGCATTGAGTTTAGATACACTAATCTCTTTGTCTGTACTATTCAGAATTCGCTGTTTATCTTCTCCATTCATAGAACGCTACCATTTCATTAATTGTATACACCACTAATAGAATATCTTGCAATGCGCTTGCAAAACGTTGACTATAGTAATTTTTAAAGAAGGGATCTGTAACGGTTGACATAACTGTTTCAATAGCAACTAAGTCGCCCTCAACTAACCCATAGAATAGGTTTAAGTCAAGTCCATTTTCAGAGTTAGCAATTACCCCTGGTAACCATACGGTTAATCGTACATCTATTGGTTTAGTAGTATATCCTGAAACTTCATTAGTAAGATCGATGTATCCAGCACCGTCTTTATTGCCTAATTTATTAACAGTAATTGTAGCATTGCGTAACCACACACTGAAGAAACTATGTTGTAGAAAATACACTGGTACTTTAATGGAATAAATATCTCCGCGTTTTACTGAATCTAAATCCGGTTTACTAATTAATTTTAACTGAGTCTTTAGAATGGGTAATATCTTATCCAATGTATTTAATGTAGATAAGTCAGTGTCACGTAATTCATTTAATATTTGTTTAGCTTTACGCATTCTATATGCGTGAAACCAGTTATAAAAGCGGATATACCATTTAAACATTTCATACTCCTTATACTGTATTCAACTAGATATTATGTAATTATAAAATTGTGGAGCTTGATAATGACAAACCCCTATGTACCCCCTTTACCTGGTACGGATGCGCAGCAACAGTTAGACTTTAACCGCAACATTCGTAACATGATTATTCAAAAGAAAGTTGGTACCGATGGTAACAACATTGACCATATGGATAGTAAAGATCTTAAAGTAGTTTTAACTGCTGTTAAAGATCAGGATGCACAGGCATTATCAGTACAGCGTTTACAGATTGAAAATAAAGCTGTGGACAATGCTGCTGAACGCGCACGTGATATGATCCCACATCTATATCAGATGTTAGGTCAACAACCACCTACACCTATTGATGTTACACCACATGATCCAAATCAACCTTTACCATTTGAAGTACCAGTGGATCCTAATGCTGCATTTGTAGTAGTAGACACTATGTTAGAGGTAGGGTCACCAGATGAATCATACAATGTATTCATGGATCGTACCAACCCTCGTAAATAATAATTTATGTTATTTGGGCATATTAAAAGGGAGTCCCGAAGGACTCCTTTTATGCCGCCATCAATTAAACCAATTAATCAAAGCTTTAGACCATGGTTCATAATCCATGTCTTGAATGCGTTCAAATAATTCTTCTGAACTCACCCACTCAACTTCAAAAAATTCATTTGGATTACATGTTGTTAAAATGTGTTCAGGTGCAATTACCGTACCAACAAACGCCACATGTACTTGACTGGTCTTATCCGAATCTAATTGTACCAAGGTATGGAACGATACAGGTTCTTTAATAGTTAAACCAATTTCTTCTTCAAGCTCACGCATTAGCCCTACTTGAATGATATGGTGAATGTTGTGACTGTACGGACCAACACCCTGTAAGATGTTAATTGCATCATCACCATAAATACCATCGGTAATATCAACATGTCCACCAACACCAATTGAATAACGTCCAAGTAAACCTTTTTCTTTACCTTTACGACGATAAGATAAAATATCACCATGTTCATTTTTAACAATGATATATGGCAACACCTGTGGCATGATTTGACCTAATTTATTTGGTTCATCATGACCTGGGGTTTTATCATCTGCCCAATCACGTGGTAAGAAAGCAAAGTTAATTGGATCAATTTTATCGACATCAAAATCATGTACTCCATAACCCCAACCATTATTAGTTAGTTCTGTACGTGGGATTGCTAAAACGTATTCTGGAGTATCGGTAACTGCGTTGTTGTTTGCATCAGTCATTGTTTTGGTCCTTTGTGGTAGTTTCTGGTGGAACATATGGTTTTGTTTCATCGTACATTTCTTCCTCAAAGCGAGTTGTTTTCTCATGCTTATCGAAATCAGCTAATGAATAATACTCACTACTTACAAATTCTAAAGATATAAAAGGAGCCAATAAAAGAGACGTGTGCATGAATGGTTCAAACTTTTCACCCATAGCAGTTGTTTCTTCTACTGTTTTCTTTAACTCATCAAAATTAAAAGTAATGTGTGGGGTATATAACATTACATTATTACAACGTAACTTACCCTTAATACTTTCCATGGTAATCATGTTTGACAATATGAGATTTAAATCATAAGCAAATATGGCTACCCAATTATTAGCCTTGATAGTTTCAAAGGTAATAGAGTATGGGGGGATGTTTACTAACTTGATATAAAATACTGTAGCAGTAATTTCATGGATAGCTGGTACCATTTCGATCTTTTCTGCATCAGTTAGATCATAAGGATAAATGTTAACATGAATTTCTGTTGTGGCATTTGGAGATATTCGTTTAGGGTCAAATAACAATTCATCAAGTATTCGAGTTAGATCTACAGAGAACTCGGTAGGTGCGGAATGAGCTAATACTTCCCAATCACGCTTAGCGTATGTTTTTTTATATAAATCCATATCTATTTCAGGTACGAATAAATTAAAGTCATCACTAAGCCTATGCCTATATTCAGACATAGCAAGTTTCTCAGCCCATTCCCGGTTTAATAAATCTACAGTACCTAAGCGAGTTTCTAATATAGTATCAATCTCTATTAGTATCGCTTCATTTTGTACCGTCATTTAAACTATCTCTAAGACTACCGATAACTCCAGAACCAAGTAATAAAATCCCTGCTGGAATCCATACATAGTTTTGATTTGAGTCAACTTCACGAACTGTGGCATCATCCATTCCAATAACAGATAGAATAGATGTAGTTGATTTACCGGTGTTAAGTCGATAGATACTAACAATGTTAGATAAGATCGTAATTGCCTGAGCACCCAACCCTAACTTATCAGTAGTTTCTTTAAGGTCATCAACTTCCAGAGCAGCATAATTAACCTGAGTTAATAATGGTGATAACTCACCAATCATAATACCCAATGCTTCTTTAGTCGCAATACAAGTAACAACATAGTTACCTATTTGATCATATAAGTCTTCCATGATTCACCTAGAAGTTATTGTCAAAATGCATTGCTGTTAACAATATGGATAATGTTTCCGTAGCCTTGGCTCTACTACCTAAAGTAGCAACCGCATCAAGAGAAAAACCACCAGTAGAGTAGATGTTGGTGTTAGACATATTTAATGCCGTTAAATCACCACCACGAACCTTTAATAGTTCTTCGCATGCGCGATATTGTCCACTAGCAACTAATACCAATATTTCCGGAAAGGAAATAGATGACTTACCAGATTCACGAGTAACCTGATCGGTCATGTCATCGACCTTTCTATTGTTTTCAGCAACAGCAATTTTACTTTCCAATGTTTGAATTTGTCGACGTACAGGTAAGTGTAATACAAGATACTTAATTGGTGTCAAGTATTCTAACTTAGTCTTAGGGTCAACCATCCATAATTGATGTTCTAATTTAATACCGAGTTTCTTAGCAGCAAGTTTTGTGTTGTCCGTAGTTACGGCACGTTTCTTACGCATATTCGGTACTACTATAGAAACATAGTCTTCACCCTTTTCAATAGCTGTCATGTATGCATCAAATTGCTTATCTGACATCTTAGCAAGGGTTTCTTTCATGAACTTGGTATTATCACCAGTTGGATCAAGTAAAGACAATGCATCTAAAATTACCTTTTCTGCTGCAGAACGCTTAATGCTCATTGCGATAACCTCTATAAAATTCAATGTAACTGAACAAAAGTATATTCACAAAATAGCGTGCCCACACCTGATAATCCGTATCTACGATATATTCACGTATACCGGATGTATCAAAAGGTAAGGATAAATAAAACATACGCAGGTAAGAATTTAATCCATCCTGCGTAGTTGTGTTAAAACAGTAACCTTTACTTCCAAGATCTAATTGAACACTGGAAGCGATATCTGGCGCAACGTCAGTAATGATAGTAAGAAACTTACTATCAAAACTAACACTCTCATGTTGATGAAGATAATTCTCAACACGAGTTTTTAAAGCGTATATATCAAGCTGCTGCTGCAACGTTGTTGGATTTAACAAATTCATCATACCACCACGGTCTGTAAATCCCTGCACGCATGTTAATAAGGTCCAAAGTACTAAGAGGTGGAATCTTGTTCGTATAGTGGTCAAACGTCCAATATCCACGAGTCTTTAATAGGATGTCCCAATCATAACCCATTGCTTTAATGTCGGTATATAATTGCTCTGGTGTACAATATAGACTAGCGTCAATGTCAGGGTTTAAGTTGAAATATTGACAAAGCTCAGAAGTAATTTCTAATGCTCGTTTAAATTTAGGGTCTACATCAATGTTATTACGAACTTGATTACGGTTCATAGTTAGTTCTGGGTAAATATCTAGGAAGTAACCACGGCTATGCCCACCAAAACCATAATCCTTATTCACTTCTTTAATATAATAGAAGTGTGTCATATCACGAAGAATACCATCACGTTGGGAAACTACCAAATGTAATGGAACACCTGCAGGACCTGACTTAGGACGTAGATTGACAATACGGATAACCATTAAGTCGGTATCACCTTTCATACTGTCGTTTGAGTTACGTGGGTATTTAGGACCTTTTTGATCATCTAATAATGGACCAGCATTTTCCATATACCATAAGTTGTTCGTAAGGAACATGAACTTCTCAGGTACGTTCTTAAGTTTTAAATTAGCTTTTAAGTAAGCCAATTGTTTTCTTAACGGTTGCATTGGGTCCATCTGTGGTCGTTCACCTAAGTGAGCAGACATTAACCAATTCGAACCAGACTTAGCCGCAAGAGTTGGTAACTCCATAAGCATAGCTGTCTTAGCAGCGCCATCACGCATGTATTCCATGTTACGAGATTTATCACCAATCTCATTAACCTGCATGTTCTGTACACTCTTAGATTGGAATAGACTGTATGAGTCAATACCAATTACTAATGGTGCATAGCAAGAAATAGGTTTACCAGTGATAGGGTCGTGGAAAGGAGTTTCGATCTTTTTCTCTTTACCTTTACAGCGAGTTTCTAATAGTTCTTTAGCTAATGTAAAGAATTCACCACCATCGTATTGAGTCATGTCTGTAAGAATAAACTTACTCATGTCAGTTAACAATGGTACTAGATCAGGAGCACACTCTGTCGCAATAGCAATTAAGCGAGCTAATGTTAATGTACCTTCTGTATCATACTCAATCCCCATAGCTTCTTTATAGCGATCAAGTACAGTCATAATGATGAAATGCATCAAGGCAGACTTAAATGAGTTACCAGGCCCAGTAATACCATTGATAGGTGCTAAGCCACCACATAATACCATATCCCCTTTAAGACCAGGAACATAACCACCAGTGGATAAATCTAATGTTGCACCCACGTTAAAAAGAATTTTAACTGGGTCAGTTTGCGTGAACTTACCCGCAATATCTAAACTCATTTCATTTCCTTAAATAAAAAAGTTATTCTTTCTCAAAATATATATGTGGCTATATTTTTTTATAAGTGAGGATTCACCCCATGTCCAATAATCCATTGCACGGTCTACCTAATCGTAATCTAATGGTTACAGCTAGTGTAGAGGCGTTCTTTCCAGGTACTAATAACATTATTAATCTCGTTGATATGGTTAATACTGGTATTAGTAATTTTACAAATGATCTTGCTAAATCATTTTCTGAAATCAAAACTCAGATGCGTAGTAAATCATTTACTAAATTAGAACATGGTGGCAAGTTAGACTATAGTCGCTCTTTACCATCTAGTCTACGTATCAAAGGTTATCTTGGTATTAAAGAAATAGGTGTTCAAACTCCACCAGGTTTTCAAGGTAACATCGCTGATTATATCAATACTTTAAATAACGTAATGTCGTTGTTGGAAGATTTCCATACTAATTACTTTGTTACTGCTGAAAAATATTTAGCTGGTCTATTAAATGATGATCGTAAACTGTATACCCAACAATCATTTACTGATACCAAATTAGCAACAGATATTAATAAAGCAAAAGAAACAATCGCTGATTATTTCAAAGGTTCGCAAGCTGCACACTTACAGCCATTTGGTAATGTGTATCGTAGTCTTGGCGAATGGACAGATAGTTTAGATAGTTTTCAAAATCTACTTACTCGAATCAATGCTTATTCTCCAGATATGGTAACTAAAGAAATTAATAACCTATCTGAAAAAGCTGATCGATTAATTCTTAAAATGAAAAAGAATGAAAACCGCGAAGTTAGTAAAGCTACCGCTAAAGATGTTGCCAATGTGATCTATACAATGGCTACAGCATATGAATTTTATGGTGCATATATTCAATTTGTAAATGAACTATATGTAGCAGTAGTAAACCTAAATAGTGCTATTGTTAAAGCATAACAGCATAGTGGAGTGGGTTACCCCACTCCTTTATGCCCTTAGGTCATATAGGTCTTGCCGACGCTGCATAGAACAACGTAGCAACATCCCGAACCATATTACTCTTATTATCATATCGTAACCACTTCGGTGTTCGTTCAACGATTTTGGCACTGATGATTTGAGCTTCTGTAAACGGGATACAATGTGTACCATCATAATGATAATACTGACCAAGTTCTTCCTTAAATAGATCCTTAAAGGAAATGTCCTTCCAAATAACTTCTCCAAGCTCCATAGGGAGCTGCAAGGCTTCGGGCTGACATGCCAGATTAAGTTTCATATTTAACTTATCTAAAGTAGTAGCTTCAAGTATTTTGTCTTGGACCAATTGGCTATAGATAGAGACGATGTACATCATCTTCTTACCTTTATTTGGTACCACAATGCGAAAGATACTTATAAGTGATAACACTACTAAATACTTGCAGATATGAATAAACTTTTTCATAAATAACCTCGATGGTTATGTAATGGTTAAGTTGTTACTATAAACACTTCCCCATATACCAACACCGTCAATTGTTTCCATTATAGTAGCATAGCGAATAGATTTATCTGCTTGGTACCAGTAAATTAATTTGATTTTGGTAGTTGATGAAGCATAATTTTTAATGATTCGTAACTTAGGTGTGTCAATACCAATTGTTAGTAACAACTTTTCAGATGCACCAATATCAATTGAAATGGATTTATCAATAGTATCTTTAGTTGTATACTTAGTACCTTTCTTGGTTTCCTGTATTTCAAAGAAATCATTACTCATATCTTGAACATGATACTTCTCATTTAAAGTACCTGCGATATGTGTATAAAGTACTTCTTCCAAAAAGTTAAATACAGTGGCTAATCGCTCACCATGTCTAATTGGATTAAGTTCTTCAAGTACCAGTTTACCTTCACTTAAAGTAAATTGATTTTTCCAGTTACGACGCAAGAATACCAAACCTACATCTTTCATCTCTAAATAATTCTTAGGGCGGAAGAACTCATCCATACGACCAATATAGGTAGTAAGACCATTATAGGATTTAATATCACGACATAGTTCAACAACACCTTGTATTACGGGTTCTTTGTGGTAAAGTGCAGTGATTGCATAAGACTTATCACTACCCATTTTAGTATATTCATCAGCCTCCTTACCAAAGTTACCTTGGTAATAAAAATGATATTCTGTATCGTTAATGTTCACAGTATTTGTTGTTTTACTGTTAGATACAAACAACAAAGGTTCAGATAATAAATCTGGGGTATCTACCTTAGGTGCCCACATGTCTTTAGGTGCGACTAGGCGATAGCTAGGCAGCTCTGCTTTGTTAATAGCACCAATCATACCCTCTGTGGCAAAAGCGTCTACACGGTTGTTACCGACTGAATCTGAGTGACCCTTAACCCATGATAGTTCTACAACTTTACCCATGGATTGTAATTCAAGATAGAGACCATATAGTTCTTGCCAGATCTCAACATTCTTAACAGGATCACCACTACCTAGTTTCCATCCATTCTGAGACCAATTCTCACAGGACTTTACTAAACCATTTAAAACATATTCACTATCACCTCGAATGAATACGTGGCGAATTTCATCAAACTCTTTGGCAATTCTAAATGCGTGTACAACACCCATTAATTCGCCAATGTTATTAGTCTTATAATCTTCGCTACCGTCACGTACATTCACATATACCAAAGGTGTTACTGCTTGTGGTATCTTTTCAACACCGAGTTTAGTTACAACTGGTTTATTCATTTGATCTTTAAAATGAATACCAACATGAGTAGGAACAAATCCTTGACACCCATGACCGACGTTAGGTTCTTGGTTAGCATAAACATAACCAAATACACCACAACCACCAACCGCAGGGTCTGCATGCCTGTAGTGCATCTTAGCTCTAAACCCACCATCTGTATATGCAACTAAACCGAAGGTATTATTAATCAGGTCTTTATCAACTTTATATTGCGCAATAGAATTTTCTATTTCTTCACGCATCGCTTTTACGATATCTTCGTTCATGCATATTCTCCAATCATACATGATATAAGGCTATCTATATTATTTTATACAACGGCATCTCACAGTCTGGTAAAAATACCGTAATAAGTATACGTTGCTTTGAAGAAGTGACATCATAACGACGCACTTCTTCTTTGGTTTTTATATCCTCTGTATGGTTTTTAAAATTAAACTTTCTAACTGATATATCATCCATCTTATCAAGTAGAATAGTTATTTTCATATTAATGGAAATGTCCTTATGTTTGGATGTTTCCATATTACACTTATAAGGACTATAAGTGGCTTTGATCATATCTGCCTTGGAAGATACGATCGTTAGGATTATAATAGCAATAATAAGTATTAAAGCTCGTACTGTATTACTTAGTTGATTGGTTTTCAATTTCTTCTCCTGTGGACTATTTCGTCACTTGGGTAGAAGCTCCTCTTTGCCGTTCTTCTTGTTTCAACCTAACAATCTCATATAAGGCTTCCTTATACTGATTATTTTCCATGACGACCTCTTTCGGAACTCCTGCTTCTGATACCTTAGAGCTACGGGGAGTATCGGATGCTACACTACTAAGTGTTTCCACTTGGGATTGTAGTTCACCTATTTTGACCAAGAACGCTTTGTTCTGTTTATCTAACGTCTGATTATGAATGTTCAATGCTTCATAACCGTATGATACATATTGGAATGCAAGGTAGTTACAGACAAGTGTTATAAATAAAACTGCTATAGCTTTATTATTTAGGAAGTAACCGATTAGATTAAACTTACCAAAAAACACTTCCTTTATATAGGGTGTGGCTAATGTCAACAATCGTCGCCACGGTATTAGCGACCACATATTCTTCTCCTTAATTATTGAAATAACGGTAAACCTGACATCCATTATTTCATATACAATAGGTATAAATTTACTATTCTTTAGTATATATGAACTATAAAAGGAGAGTAATTATGTTAGGTCAAGGTTATCAACCAAAGAAGTCTACTGGTACAAATACTGAATTTGTAGCCCCACCAAAGAACCGAAATGGCAAACCCTTAGATTCGAAGGTATCATTTTCACATGCAATGGAACTTTTATATCGCGGGTTATCAGTTACTAGCCCAAGTACTATGTATAAGAATACTCATTTAACATTATTTATGGAGAATGGCAAACCTGTGTTATATTCATATTCACCTATTTTAGATATTGAATGGAAAAGAGAAGCGTTGGCTAGTATTCCTACGGCTTTCTTATTTGCTAATGATTGGGCAATATTTATTAACCTAGATGACAAAAAATAAAAGCATAGTAGCATAGAGAGAGTCCCTAGGGACTCTCTCTATTTGTGCAGTTATTACGTTTCTAAGAATAAACCAAGAATATTTACTTCACCATCAGTATCTATTAATAATACCTTGATAACTTTTCCAACATAGTGATCGATTGGTAGTAAATCATTTGGTACTCTACATGATATACGTAATCCTGCTGGATTTTCAAATACCGCATACGGTTTTAATGTACCTAATGTCTCAACCTTAAAATCACCCATCTCAAAGTTATCAGTCTTACTAGTACTATGCATTATGTAAAGATTAGCAACATTACTAACTGGTACATCTGGTGGTAGAATATTAACCAACGGACTTATATTGCAGGCTATCAAATAACTTAATTGCTTTACAAATGTTTTGTTATCCATAGAGGTTAACGAATCTACATGGAAAGTAATATCAGTGTGTTTGGACATTAATCGATATCCTTATATTCACCTTCAAGGGTATGTTTAGTATCTGTAACCTTAACATCGGTTACTTTACCATCTTTAACAGTGGCTGTAGTTTTCCATTCCATATCCACAGCCGTTGTTGTAAAACCCAACTCCTTAGTGGGGAACTTTGATTGCTACCTCATGTTCAAATTTAGAAACATATGTTTGAATATCTTTCTTTCTACGGAAACTTATTACTTCTTTACCATCCATAATGGTAATGTGTGGTGTTAATTCTGGATCATGCCAGCCATCTTTATGTTTAGCCATTTCCAATTTATTTTTCTTGGTTAAACGCTTACCAAAACCATTTGCTTTATTGGTAGCATTCTGTGCTTTACGCATATCCTTACGCATAGTCTCAGAAAGATCTTCAATACGTGGTTTAGTACCACTAGCATAAGCAGAAGAAGATAAGTGTTTAAGCGATAATGTTGCTGGGTTTAAAGTTTTCATATCAGGGTTTCCAATTAATTCAGAATGATCATAAGGTTGTGCCATTTCAATACCAGAAGATTCACAAGCGTGTATAAGTAGACTAGCAATATTACGTGGTCCACCAATAATAGCTACGCGTTTAGGTGGTTCATTATTAATATCAACTAACTCTTTCTCTAAAGAAAAATCTAAAGGTCCACGTATTGCTTTATAAGCTTCCATAGCTTCATCAGTATACAGGTCAATGGGTGCATTACATGGTTTAGAAAAGTCTACTGGTAAACTACCATCTTCATTCTTTAGATCTTCAATATAGCCACGAGGCATCACAGGATCTTCTACGGTGCCTGGAGTAAAAGTTGTCTTTAAATCACTACCATACATATATTGAGAACGTTTAGCTTCTTCATCAAGCATGTGTGGATCAATCATTTCACCAGGATATTTCTTCATCAATTCTTTCTCATGCATTTCTGTATTCCTTTTAGCAGCACATAAAGGGAGGCGTTACCCTCCCCAATTATTAATTAAACAGATGCACCATCAATAGTTGTACGCCATTCTTCACGTGGTTCAAAGATACCAGCAAGAACCATACTATGGTAAGCAGATGGTGCAATATCTAA
>RRZT011792119.1_pt1 | contig 17942 bp, 20 predicted proteins | sample 2165551 | NCBI WGS metagenome assembly RRZT01 (sample SAMN10456910, study PRJNA506462) | wastewater metagenome | biome: wastewater; feature: sludge; material: wastewater sludge; isolation source: wastewater sludge with Escherichia coli K12::gfp cells carrying plasmid... | place: USA: Moscow, Idaho...
GGGAGGCGGGACGCCAGCTGGGCTTGGCGCTTGCACAAAAGGGTATGGTCGGGCACCTGCTCAGGGTCGAGACCGTGGGACTTGAAGATGGCGCGTGCCGCGCCTTCCAGCACCCGGTACGGTAAGCGCAGCGCCACCCGCATCATCAAGAGCGCTTCGATGAATGTATCGGTGTAGCGCTGCGGCCGGCCACGGCCTACCTTGCGAACCGGTGCTTTCAGCACCTCGGGGTTGAGCAGGAGGGTGAAGGCCAGGGTGCCGCGCCGCTGGTGCTGTCGGTCAAGGGCCGCCCAGTCGCGGCGCTTGGGTTTGGTGGTCGCTGTGGGTGTCATCCCTAGGATAGCAACCCCCTCAACCTGGACATTAATTCAACACACCCCCTAGGAGGTATAGGCACGCTGAGCAAAGACCCTGGCACGTTCGCTATACCTTGCTATCAGCGCGACAACAACTGCTCGGGGGTTTGATGAAAAACGTAGTTTTAGGCCTGTCTTCGGGAGAAGGGGCCGCCAATAGTTTGATGTCCATCTTCGGATTTCAGCCGCGGTATAAGGTCTTTGCCGCCAAGGGCGACTGGTTCGTAGCGGAGCGCGTGCCAGAAGGATGGCTGGTCGTTAGTGGCCCCTGGCCCACTTCGGACGCTGCTACAGAAGCTGTGCCAACGTGACGCTCATGCAAAAACGCCTCTGACAAGTGCAGAGGCGTTTTAGTTGTAGCAGCCGGGGCCGCAGGGTTTACTTGGCCGGCTGAGCTTGGACAGCCGGGCCCTTGGCGCCGACCGGGGGCTTCGGCATGAACGCAGCACGTTCAGCGACAAGGCACTTCTGCAGGTCGGCTTCAACCTTGGCACCCTTGATACAACGTTCACCTTCGGTCAGAGCCTTCAGGCCGTTGGCGTGCATCTCGAGCAGGCGGGTCTTGTTCTTGTCGAATTCTTCCGGTGTCATCGGAGCCGGGGCGGGCGCGGGAGCGGGCTGAACTTGGATAGCGGGGGCCGGCTTGGCCGTGGCAGGTGCCGGCTCGGCGGCGATGGCGTTGCCCAGTGCGGCAGCAGCAATAAGAGCGAAGAGAATCTTTTTCATGGAGATGGCTTTCTGTTGAGAGGTTGTTAAACCCTTAACGGGTTATCTACAGTATAGCACTCGCGAAAATAAATGGCAGGAAGTTGTTTTGGCTATTGCCTAGTTGTAAGGTTGGCTGTATAATTAATTAACTTTCAGTTTCTGGCCTTGCTATGGAATACATTCTTCTTGTGGTTGCGCTTCCGATGCTCTGGCCGTTCGTGGCTAGAGCGCTCTGGGGGCGAGCTATCTCTCTCCAAGAGTTGGCTATCAATATGGTGGTCGCGGGGCTGCTGGCGGCAGGTGTTTACGGCATGGGTCGCTACTATCAGACGGCTGATGTTGAAGTGCTGAACGGCCAGGTGTTGTCAAAGGCTTCCGAGCGTGTTTCTTGTTCGCACTCTTACAGCTGTAACTGTCGCGAGGTTTGCACAGGAAGCGGTCAAAACCGGTCCTGCAGCACGACCTGCGACACGTGCTATGAACATCCTTATGATATAGACTGGGTGCTTAAGACGTCGCTGGGCCGGGTCGAGATTAACCGAGTCGACCGGCAAGGCGTGTATGAGCCGGCGCGGTTCACTCGAGCGCAATCAGGTGACCCGGTGGCTAAGCTGCACGCTTTCACCAACTATGTAAAAGGTGCCCAGGAGTCGTTGTTTAATGCGGATAAGGGAGGCGCATCGGAGCGCTACTTAACTCAGGTTCCGGCGTACCCCGCGGCGCTTTATGACTACCACTACGTGGACCGGGTGCTGTCCGTAGGTGTATCGGTCCCGGAGCTCAACCGCTGGAATCGTGACCTGGCAGAGATGCTGAAGCGGGTAGGGCCTGCCAAGGAAGCTAACGTGGTGGTCTTGTTCGTGAATAACGCTGACCCCAACTACATGGAAAGCCTCAAAAAGGCGTGGCTGGGGGGCAAGAAAAACGATGTGGTCGTGGTGTTCGGGGTGACCCGCTACCCAGCCATTGAATGGGTTCGGGTTATGTCATGGACGGATGCAGAGCTGTTTAAGGTCCAGCTCCGGGATGCGCTGGAAGACTTGAAAGAAGTCTCACGGCAAGAAGTGCTGGCCACAATTGAAAAAGCGGTGGCTAACTCTTTCCAGCGGAAGCACATGAAGGATTTTGAGTATTTGCGTTCTGAGATAGCACCGCCGGCTTGGGTTATTGGGTTGGCTGTAGCGTTGGGGTTGATAGTTAGTGTGGTGCTGTCGATGTACTTTGCCGATAAATTTGAACGGTCTCCGTACCGCTCGCGAATTCGTTAATCTACCAAGAGGAGTTATAAGATGTCTGGTTCCAAAATTGCAATCGTTGTTGGCGGCGCCATCGTTGCCCTGGTTCTTGCCCTGGCCGGTGTCTGCTTCATGAGCTATGTCTCGGCCTACAACCTGGGTAACCGCATGGAGCAGCAAATCAAGGCGGAATGGGAAAACAACAAGAACATCCTGGCCAGCTATGGCCAGAAGGTTGCCGAAGCGGCTCAAGTGCCGACCATGATGCGTGATGACCTGCAAGCTGTGGTGGTGAAGTCTATCCAAGCCCGCTACGGCGAGAAGGGCAGCCAGGCCACTATGCAGTGGATTCAGGAGCAGAATCCGAGCCTGGACCCCCAGCTGTATCGCAAGCTGCAGCAAATCATCGAAGCAGGCCGTGATGAGTTCAAGAACTCCCAGACCCGCCTGATTGACATCAAGCGTGGCTACGAAACCTCGATGGGTTCGTTCTGGCAAGGTATGTGGCTGCGTATTGCGGGCTACCCGAAAATCAACCTGGCCGACTACAAGGTAGTCACTACCGATAACGTCGAAGAATCTTTCAAGACTGGCCGTGAAAAGGCCCCGATTCAATTGCGCCCGGCAAACTGAGGCCTACATGTCAAATGCTCTTCTGGAAGACCTGCGCTGGCGTGGCCTGGTGGCTCAGTGCACCGATGAAGTGGGTCTGGCGGCCCGGCTGGAGGCCGGCCCCGTGTCCGTCTATGCCGGTTTCGACCCGACGGCCGCCAGCCTGCACGTAGGCAACCTGATTCCGCTGATAGCGTTGGCCCGGTTTCAACGAGCCGGCCACCGCGGGGTTGCCCTTGTTGGCGGCGCCACCGGTCTTATCGGCGACCCCAGCGGCAAAGGGGCGGAACGTCTGCTTCAGACTCCCGATGAGGTGGCGGTTCGCACCAAAGCCATCCAGACCCAGCTTGCGAGTGTGGTGAATAGCGCGGCCGGGCTTCGTCAAGGACTGGAAATCACGAGACAGGCAGGTTCGCTGGCTGGTGACTTCACGCTGGAAGGCGTGATTCATCAGGGTGCCCGTGTCGTGAACAATCTGGACTGGACGGCTGACGTGTCGATGCTCGATTTTCTACGGGACGTTGGTAAGCATTTCTCGGTGAACGCCATGATTCACCGGGACTCTGTCAAGTCGCGCCTGGACAGGGACGGTGAGGGTATTTCCTTCACCGAGTTCAGCTACATGCTGCTGCAAGCTCATGACTTCCTGCGGTTGGCCGAGCGCGAAGGGTGCGAGCTGCAAATCGGCGGTTCTGACCAATGGGGGAACATGTGCTCTGGGGTCGACCTGATTCGCCGAAAGTTGGACCGCCAGGCCTTTGCACTGACCTTCCCGTTGCTGACGACGCACGACGGCCAGAAGTTCGGTAAGTCGGTCAAGGGCGCCGTGTGGCTGGACGCAGCTCAAACCTCAGTCTGGGATTTCTACCAGTTCTGGCTGAACGCGGATGACCAGGACGTCATTCGGCTGCTCAAGTTGTTCACCTTCGTGTCGCGTCCCGAAATCGAGGAGTATGCTGTTGAGGTCGAAACCGCCCCGCAACGCCGATTGGCTCAGCGCCGGCTGGCGTTCGAGATGACCAAACTGATTCATGGCGAAGACGCGGCGGGGCGTGCGGTAGCTGCCGCCCGTGTGCTTTTCGAGAAGGCCGAGCCTGCTATGCTGTCGGCCACTGCATGGGAAGACCTGTTGCGCTCGGTGCCAAACCTCAAGCTGGCGGCTTTGAGTGATGCGCCCGCCTTGGCCGCCTTGCTGGTTGCCGTTGGCCTGGAAGTATCCAACAGCCGGGCATTGGACTCGATTCGCGCGGGTGGGGTGTCCATCAACAACGTCAAGGTGAGCGACTCGCGCCTGGTGCTGTCTGAGGCGCACCTGCTTCAAGGGCGCTACGCGCTTATCCGAAAGGGAAAGAAACACTTCGCCATCGTGGCGGTAGGCTGAATCACCAAGGGGCTCTTCGGAGCCCCTTTTCTTTTGCGCACGGCAGGCGCTATACCTCCAATAACCCACCGGAGACTCAAATGGCCCTGCTGATGTGTGACCCCTACAATTTCGGGGTCTCCTATGAAATCAACCCCTGGATGGCCCAGCAGATTGGCGCGGTTGACGTGCCGCTTGCCCGGGAACAGTGGCTTACCTTGCATCAAGTGCTATCGTCGCTGACGGAAGTCGTGGTCATGCCCTCGGTGCCGGGTTGGCCAGACCTGGTGTTCACCGCCAATGCAGGCCTGGTGTTGCCCGATTCGCAACAGGTAATCCTGGCGACGTTTCGGCATCCCGAGCGACAAGGCGAGCTGGCTTTCAACCAGGCTTGGTTCGAGGGACAAGGCTGGGCAACTGAAACCTTGGAGAGCGTAGCGTTCGAGGGGGCGGGCGACGCCCTGTTTGACGCGGGCGGCCGGCTTTGGGTGGCCGAAGGGCCACGGTCAGACAAAGGGGTGTTGCAGCGGCTGCGGACGCGGGTGGGCGTGCCGACGGTCGGACTTACCCTTGCGGACCCCAGGTTTTACCATCTGGACACCTGCTTCTGTCCGCTATCCCGAGGCTTCGCGATGGCTGTGGCTTCCGCGTTTGACCTGCCCAGCCGGGACTACCTAGACTACGCCTTTCAGGAGAAGCTGATTGCGCTGACCCCTGACGAGGCTGCACTGTTTTGCGCGAATGCTGTTTGCGTGGATGAGACGGTCGTGATGAACGTTTGCCCGCCGCGGCTTAAAGCGCTTTTGGCGGAGCGGGGGTTTTCGGTCGTCGAAACGCCTCTGACCGAGTTTCTCAAGTCAGGTGGCAGCGCCAAGTGTCTAACCTTGGCCCTCGACTAACGGCGTTTCCAGGGGGACTGGCCCGATGCGTGGCAGTACCAGACGCGAGGCGCCATCAACCAAAGCACCCAGCCCAGCCATAGTGCCTGGGCGCTTTCGTCTTCAAATGATGCCCCTAGGACAAGGGCGAGCAACACAGGGAGCACTACCAGCAAGCCAAGTAGCCAGTAGCGCTTGTGCGCCGCCGGAAGATGGTCGAAGGCCTGGTTGATGGCCCAAACGTTTTGCTTGATAGTCATGCTTGCGGGGGTGCCTGAACGCCTAAACAGCCGGTCGTGCTGCTCGGGCGATACTAATTTTTCGACGGAGTGCGGCAGCTACTTCCCTAAGTGAGTTTGCGCTGTCTAAGTTGTCCCAGCGAGCTTCCTCGGCAGCTTCCTCGGCGAGCAGCTTAGCTTGTAGCGCAAGCCGCGCTTCGTCTGCATCACTCAGGGGAGGGACTTCGACCCAGGCTACGAACGACGCGATGTGCGAAGTCGTGTGGCAATCTACTTGGGCTTCCGCAACGACCTGACCTTGGCTATCCAGCAGCAGGATGCCCGTGACATCCGTGGCCAGCTCGTCGGCCTCGAAGTCAAAATCAGGTTCCGTGTAGTCGGGATACTCGAAATCGGGCCCGTGCCAAAGGACGCGAACACGAGCAGGTGTCAGGACGCGCTTAACCTCATCGGGCGCGCGAGGCGGGATGGCCTGTGTGCGGGAAACTGTTGACCGGTAAGTTCCAGCGCAGGAGCTATCATCAGACATAGGGTAGGCGTTCCAGCCGGTCAGCCGAATCGTGGCAACGAGAGGTGCGGTCACAGCGCGTCCCGGAATTTGGGCTTAAGTGTGCTGCGGTGTTCAGCTGACTTGGCCACGAGGCCTTTGATGGTGTCCGCAAGCGCCTTCAGGCCTTCCGGGGTATCAACGTGATACTCCCCGCACGCCAGGCCTTTGAACCATTCGCGGGGGCTGGGGCAGCCGCAGTGGCCAGCGACTCGGACAACCTGCCCGTGGGTCGCGTGCAGCGTCTCCGCCGTATCCACGTCGATGCCCGGGCCAGAGGCCATCCAGTAGTACCAGGCGCGCTTAAACGTCCAGCCGTGAAGGCAGCCCATCACAGAAGTTTTGACCTCCCCTGATTGGGCTCGCAGAATGTCAGCCAGGAACTCGGGCGGCTTTCCTTCCGATTCCTGGAGCGTGGGGATACCCGCAGCCGCGAGCTCAGCTCGCAGGATGGCGTCGGTATCAGGGTGGTCGCCGGCTTTGTTAGGGAAGGTCATGATTTTGGTAACCAGTTAGGCGGCGGGGTTAGTGCCGCCGTGAGTGGGTCAGAGCGCCAGGGATTTGAGGTAGTCGGAGAACGCTTCACCGATTTCGGGGTGGCGCTGGCCAAATACCACGGAAGCCTTGAGGTAGCCGAGCTTGGAACCGCAGTCATAGCGGGTGCCGTTGTAGCGGTAAGCCAGGACCTGCTCTTCCTTGAGCAGTTCGGCAATGCCATCGGTGAGCTGGATTTCGCCGCCGGCGCCGCGGCCGATGGTTTCGAGGTGATGGAAGATGCGCGGGGTCAGCACATAGCGACCGACGACAGCCAGATTGGAGGGTGCGTTTTCGGGGGCGGGCTTTTCCACAATACCGCGAATGCGCTCAAGACCTTCGCTCAACGGCTGGGCATCCACGACGCCATAGCTACGAGTGTCTTCGCGGGGGACTTCCTGGACGCCGAGGTGGGAACAGCGGTAGTAGTCGTAGCTCTCGACCATCTGAGCCATGACGGGGGTCTCGCCGTCGAGCAGGTCATCGGCCAGGAGCACGGCGAAGGGTTCATCACCGACGATGGGCTTGGCACAGAGCACGGCATGGCCAAGGCCAAGGGCTTCCGGCTGGCGGATGTAGATGCAGTTGATGTGTTTGGGCAGCATGCTCTGGACGGTCTTCAGGAGTTCCAGCTTGCCCTTGTTTTCGAGTTCAGCTTCGAGCTCGTAGGCCTTGTCGAAGTGGTCTTCGATAGCGCGCTTGGAGCGACCTGTCACAAAAATCATGTCGGTGATGCCGGCGGCAACCGCTTCTTCCACTGCATACTGGATGAGCGGTTTGTCAACTACGGTTAGCATCTCTTTCGGGCTGGCCTTGGTAGCGGGAAGGAAACGGGTACCGAGGCCGGCAACGGGGAATACAGCTTTGCGGATTTTCATGGAGGTAGGCGATTGTGCTGGTTTTCTAATATTGTCAGGATATACCGGGCGCGCACACCTGTCAATTAAATTAAGTTTTTAGCTATACTGAGATATATCACCCAATTTTTAGAGGCTTTTATGCTTAATATTCACAAAAGGTTGCCGTTGGCGTTGGCGTTGGTAGCGGGCCTGCTAGGGGCTCAGCTGCCTGCAGAAGCTGCCACCTATAGTTATCGACAACCCGCTATTGGCTTGGTGGTTTCCGCGGGTGCGGCCGCACCCGCGCCTGCGCCAGTTAGCTGCACGTTGCCTTGGGGTGGCTCGCTCGCGTCTGGGGGTAGCGTATCAGCCTATCCGTTGGCTACCGTGGCCGCACCCGGCTCATGCGTAGCCGAGATGCTGACCTGTGCAAATGGTGTTCTTTCAAATCCGACTGCTGTTCAGTCCTGCACGGTTACAGACCCTGATTGGGCTGGAGTTTCCGCTCAGCTTGAATTTGACGGAGATGTCGTGGACGCCAGGGGAGCGACGGTTACAAAAGTTGGAGTTGCCACCCCTGCAACCAGCAGTTCTGTGTTTAAGGTCGGAACTGGCGCGTTGGACCTGAGCACGGGAGGCTATGTCACACTCCCCTCTGCATCGCTAAACTTTGGCACTCAAGATTTCACTGTTGAGTTTTGGTATCAGCGGAAAACGGACAACGGGTCCTATCAGCATCTCTTGATGAACCAGGCTGGCGATGGCTCATCGTTCATCATAAACTTTGGTAACTCCGGGTTCGGCAACAAGCTGATGGTGTATACCGGCAGCAATGCTTCGCCTCTGACGATTGCGGAGGTCACTAAGGCAACGGTGGGCACTGCGTGGCACCACTACGCGGTAACTCGGTATCAGGGCACGCTCAACGTCTACTTGGATGGCTTCCGAGTAGCACAACGGGCCAACCAGACGGCCAACCTAACTCACACTAGTCCGTGGGCGATTGGCTCCGCGTCTGGCTACAACGCACTGGGCTACTTTGATAGCGTCCGGATTACTAAGGGCGTTGCGCGATACACAGGTGCTAGCTTTACCCCTAATACGATGCCTTTCGCGATTCAGTAACGTTATCTGAGCTCGGGCCCCTGGAGTAGGCGCTCGGCTCATAGTAAAGCGGCTTTCTTCGGAAAGCCGTTTTTTATTGCAGAAGCCTCGGTTCTGCCATCTCATTAAAAAGGTCGGCACGAGGCCGACCTGGTAAGGAATTACTCGATTGACTTGTTTTCGAAACGAGTCATCGGAGCGATGAGGGTGTTGCCGCGTTTGTATTCGACAACGATGGAATCACCGGGCTGAGTCAGGACGAGCTTCTCGGAAAGTTCCGAGTTACCCATCAGGACCAAGTTCGGCTTATCTTTGGCGGTCAAGAAATAGACCGTCGAACCACTACGCACTTCTGAAGCGATACGCCGAACCACCAGTTCTTCTGTGGTAGCCTGAACGGGGGTTTGCGCTTCCGTTTGAGTGCGGTCCATAGACAGCTTTTGTTGATACAGCCGGATAGCTGCTTGGAGGGTTTCACCGGTAGCCACGATGTTGAACGACCGCATGTTCACCACAGCATAGGCTCGGGCCAGGCCCGTGCCATCACGAAGGGCCATCACATAGGAAGGCTCGCCGTGCACCATGAAGGGTAGTGCGTTGGTTGCGCTGTAGCGTTTCTCCGGCATGACGCCTTCAGCAGCGCGTTGGGCAACGAATTCCGTGACACCAGGAAGCGTGAAACGGGTGACCATTTTGCTATGCGTATCGATGAGCATGAAGCTCGTCAAGCCGCCTTCCTTGGCAACGCTGGTAATGCCCACAAAATAGTAGGCCTTGCCGTCGTTGCCGTAGACCAGGTCGATGTCGCCAGAGACGGCTTGCTTATCCTTGTCCGATGGGTTCCACCAGCCGTGAACGTAGTTCAGCCGGTTATCTACTTGCTCATGGATGAAGTCCTCCGGTTGAACGCGGTCCACCCAAGCCGGCACTGAGCTGGTCGGGTAATCCGTAGTTTCACCGGTTTGCACGTCAATCACTACAACGCCGGTTGCATCGCTACCACCAAAGCCAATCTTATCCGTGTAGCGGGTCGCTACGTAGAACGGGCGGCCTTCTTCGTCGATTTCCGGAGTGAAGTCGGTCAGGCCTGTAAAGGCATAGCCGCCGAACCACAGATGTCGATAAAGGTTTTGGCCGAAGTAGGCGCTCGACAGGTATTTCATCTTGAGCGGCTTGCCGTTGAGCTCGGTGACCAGCGAAACGTCTGCAGAGTCATGAGCTGAAACCATCACATAGCCGGGCGTCGAGCCTTCCGACCACCACTTGAAGAAACCGCGATGATGCAGGAATGCCACCCAGTAGAGCTTGCCACGGACCAACTGCTTGGTCATATGGCCGAGCTCAACTTGTGAGCCAAGCGCGGGGACCTCGGAGAGCTTCTTCTCAGCAGCCCGCTGCGCCATGTCGTCCGATACCAGGGGGGCCTGGGTCAGGTCGAGAGGGGGCAAGGCGGCCGAGAACTCAGCCGTTTTCTCTTCACCTAACAGCTCGAAATACGCACTCGAGTGGAACATTGGGTGCGAGAACAAGGCCATGGTCAGAGAGAACGCGGCAAATGCGAGGAATACTGCGGCTAGTGGAGGAACCGTAGCCGAAGCTCGACGGGCAGTGCGATTACCCATCTCGAGGGGCGAACTTGCCAGGTATAAGCCGGCGAGGGTGATGAACCAGGTTAGGACGCCCGCGCCATAGCTCGGGTTCAGGTTGGGGACCAGCCAGTAGTAGAGCGCGCCCACCAACAGAAAATACGGGAACAGCAGCGGCCGGCCAATCGAGGACGGTTTGGAGTTGCGTGACATGGAAGTGTCCTTTGTCGTGGTTTAAAAAGTGTCCAACCATGTATAGGCACGACCTGTCAATAAAACGTCACGCTGTCGCTATACAGCCTGCGTCGGACCTCCGGCGTCATTTACTGACAACCCGATGGCCAGGCCGGTCTGCGTAGCAACATTAAATATCCTAGCCGCGCGGATGGCAGCCAGCATAAGGAGAGGCGCTGTGTCGTCTGCACGAGAGCTAGACCAGTTCTACACCAAGGCCGCTGTTGCGGCGAACTGTATCCATTTTCTGGCTAACTACATTGATACGAAGGGGGCCTATTTCGTAGAGCCCTCCGCAGGGGCAGGGGCGTTTTGGTCTCAGCTGCCTGACGCCGACAGGCTGGGCCTTGACCTCGACCCCAAGCACGAGCAAATCAGAAAAGCCGATTTTCTTAAATTTGACCCCCAAAAAGAGCTTCCATCAGGCCGGGTTATCGTAACAATTGGAAATCCTCCGTTTGGGAAGAACTCTTCGTTGGCGCTGAAGTTTGTCAATCGAGCCGCCGAGTTCTCCGATGTTGTAGCTTTTGTGCTCCCGATGACCTTTAAAAAGGAGAGCATGAAAGCCAAGTTAGCACGAAACCTGCACCTGGTGGCTGAGGTTGACCTGAATCCGTACTCTTTTGAATTTGAAGGAGCCGATTACGATGTGCCCTGTGTATTCCAGGTGTACGAGCGGCGCGCAACTCTGAGAGAAGTTACGCTGGGTGACCTCACCCATTCGGATTTTGAGTTCTGCACTCCGGCCGCCGCAGACTTCGCTATCCGGCGAGTAGGCGGCCTTGCGGGAAAGGTTATCTCGGATTTTTCATCTTACTCCCCTGCGTCCCATTACTACATCAAGGCGAAGGCGCCAGGCTGTAAGGCTATATTCGAGGGGCTTTGCTGGGATGACGTTAAGCACAACACTGCTGGAAACCCCAGCATCAGTAAGCGAGAGCTTGTTCGCGGGTACGCAACAGCGCTGTCCGCCTAACAGGCGGGGAGGCGGAATTCTCGCTCTTTTCCTGGAATGATGAAGGGAAGCGGAATGCCCATGAACTCCGTTTTATGGGGGACCGGGGAGTGGGCTAGCGCATGAAGGTCATCCAGGGTAGCGGTGCATTGCAGCCGGCGCTGCCCTTTGCTGTCAATCTTGCGATTAAGCTTCAAGCAGCCCATTCGGGGTGTTAGCCGCTTAAGGGTTTCAGCAGCCCAGGCTACGGCTTCCAGGTGGTTTGGGAAAAACTCTTCCCGGATGCCTGTATGAAAGGCGAAGACCTCATCAAGAGCAACTTCTCCATATAAGGCGGCGCAGGTGTGGGGTGTGAGCTCCAGGCTCAAGTCATACACCGTATGGACTTCTTTCCAGTCTGGCGCCTGAGTGTACAGCCCAATGATAAGCCGAATGGTAGGGTGTGCTAGTAGGGATTCTTTGGGAGCCTGGAACTCCAGTATGCGTGGCCAGGCCCAAACCCGACAAGCATCCGAAAGATAGATGGTGGTCCGGCCAGAGGATTCGCTTTCCTTGCTGACTTTTACACTACCCGCAGTTCGAGTCGTGGTTACCAGTGGAATATCGAAGACGTCGGTCGGCTTGCCCTTGTGTGAACCAAGGCCGAGGGCTTCCAGTATTTTTGATTCGAACTTAAGTCCGTGAAGTTGGTTCAGGCTCATCCATGCGGGCTCCAAAGCCCGTATAGCGAATGCCAGCGTACTTGATTGAGGGCAAGAAGCCCGCAGTAGCGGGCTTTCGGCAGGTTTGGTCAGTTACGCGCAGGAGCGTGAGCCTTGCCTTCTGGTGCAGGCGCGCCTGGCTCACCGGCCGGACTGCGCTTAAGCTTGCCTTCAGGGAGCGGCGGCGGGTTACCTTCCAGCCCCGGGGCGCGCTGGCCGCTGTCGTGCCGATTAGCCGGGTGCTCGTCCATCTGGCGTTGCTGCTTCATGAAGTGCTCGCGAACCTCGCGGCGCAGCTTATGGGCTTCCTCGCGGCAGGTATGCATATCTTCGGGGGTCTTTGCCTGGCCAACGCAGTCGGCTTCCTTTTTCAGGTTCTGCGCTTGTTCAGCCATACGCTTGAGCATGTGGGCCTTGTGGTCTTCGAAGTTCATCTTGTTGAAGCGAGTCGCATCGTCGTGCAAGCCTTGGCGAACATCCGAGGGCACTGGGCGCGCTACTGGGGGCTGCGGCGGGGTTTGGGCCAAGGCAAGACCACTGGAGAGAAGACCAAGAGTTATGAGAAGGGATTTCATGGTGAGGGTGACTCCAAGTTAGATGCATCATGATTGATGCAATAGGTATAAGCAGGAATTATCCGCTTGTGTTTGAAAGTGTTGCTATTTGAATACCCCGAAACACGATGTTTCACTTTATTGCCAGCCGGCCAAAAATTGACCGCCAAAAACCTGCCAGTTAATGTGGTTGCACAGGTATGAAACCTTAACTTAGCGGCGGTGTGCCGCAACCTCAACCACCATCCTTAGGAGAATCCCATGACTCAAACCGTTGCCCAACGTGGCGGCATTATCGAGAACCTCGAACAACGCTATGCTGCTGCCGTCGCACTCATGGCTGCTGAAGGCATTTTCATCAAGCACTACCGCCCGACCATCTACCTCGACAACGGCGAAGTCATCCGCGTGCAAAACGGCGGTCTGACCGTGGCCTACCATCGCCGTAAAGGCAACAGCTTTGTGGAAATCGCCACCGCCGTCTGCAGCGCTCGTGACATGTACAACCGCAAGGTCGGCACTACCCTGGCGGTTGAAGCCTTTGCCAGCACCCAGCGCATCCGCGTCCCGGACTTCGGCGCCACCCCCGGCGCAGTGGTCAACCGTCTGTTCGCCGAGTACGTCTGCTTCGAAGACGAAGCCTGAACCAGTTGTGCCTACACGCCTAGTGGCGTATAATAGTTATTAGCTACCCAAGAGCCACGAAGCTTAGAGTGCGGAAGATAAGAGCCTATACCACCGGGCCGCTCTTGGGCCTGCTTTGACTAGGAGTTTTCATGCGCCACAACGCAACAGCTGAACCCGGAAACCATTGGGCCGTAGGTAAGACCACCTTCGGCTCCACCGTTCTGGTTCAGCTGCAGGAAAAAGGTGAGCAAGTTCGCATACCCTTGCTGCCTGAAGAAGCTGAGCGCATGGCGGCTGAGCTTATTCGCTTTGCACACCTTGCCCGGCAGTCTCCGGCCCTACCGGAAGCTCAGGGTGAGTAGCCGTGGGGCTCATAGCTCAATTGGTAGAGCAGGCAACTCATAATTGCTCGGTTCTCGGTTCGAACCCGGGTGGGCCCACCACATTACAGGCTTAGGCCTTGAGACTTCGATGACCACTGTTTGCATCTTCCACGACGATTGCACCGATGGGTTTGGCGGCGCCTGGGTTGTTTCCCGCGCGCTCGGCCGTGACGTTGAGTTCGTCCGAGGTGTCTATGGTCAGCCTTTCCCGGAGGTTGCCGGTAAAGATGTGGTTCTCGTGGACTTCAGCTACAAACGCGACGTGATGGAGCAACTCATCCAGGCAGCCCAGTCCGTCCTGGTTCTCGACCACCACAAGTCTGCGATGCACGAGCTGGCCGGCCTGGCTACTAGCGACGGCAAAGTGACCATCCGGTTTGACCTCAGCCATTCGGGGGCGATGCTTGCCTGGTTGCACTTCTTCCCAGGCGAGCCCGCGCCTCAGTTGCTTCAGCATCTTGAAGACCGAGACCTCTGGAAGTTCCAGCTACCGAAGACCCAGGAGCTGCATGCAGCGCTGGACAGCTACCCCGCAACCTTCGAAGTCTGGGATGAGCTCATGTTTGCCACGCCGCTCACCCTCCTGGAGCAAGAAGGCGCCGCTCTCGAGCGACAGCGTAAGAAAGACATCGCCCGTTACCTGGAGCGAGACACCCGTATGATGACCGTTGCGGGCTTCCATGTTCCCGTGGTCAACATGCCGCGCAGTATGGCCAGCGATGGAGCTACCCTGTTGGCGCAAGGTCATCCGTTTGCAGTGGCCTATTTTGATAGCCGAACTGGCCGGCGCCTCAGCTTTCGGTCAGCTGCCAATGGTCTCGATGTCAGCGAAATCGCAGCGCTCTTCAACGGCAATGGGCATACGCATGCCGCAGGCTGCACCCTAACTGCCGAGCAGGCCGCCCGATGGGAACGGACCGGTGCCTTGTGCGGCGCTCAAGCGGATGAGACCCGTGCCTCGGATGAGCTCGCTTTCGTGCTGGCAAATGGCTTGCCAATTCACCGAGAGGGCCGGTATCGGTATCATGGGGTAGCCGAGCCGGTGTGGCACTCATCTGCGCGAGCTGCGATTAGGGCAGCTATGCAGGACCGTCAAGCAGATTTTGTGCGGTGAGCCGCTACAAAGCGCAGTGCTGTTGCTATACCACCCTGAAACCACCCACCATGAACCTGAACCTCGCTACCACTACGGCCACAACTACCACTGCGCTTCGAGCGTAGGCGGGCGGCTGTCGTCATCAAGTAGCAAAAAAGACACCCAAACCCGCCATCCGGCGGGTTTTTTACTTTGGAGAATCGAAAAATGAAGCACTCTTACCTTGAAGCAGCACAGAAGCTGGACCTGATGCACGTCGAAGACCACTCCCCGGGGTTTGCCTTCTGGCATCCCAATGGTCAGCACCTCCTGCAAGCGCTGCGCGCCCTGATTCGGGAAGTCCATCTTGAGGCCGGCTACGAAGAGGTCAAGACTCCAAATCTTTCGGGAACCGAGCTGTTCGAAAAATCGGGTCACCTGGCCAAGTTCCGCCAAAACATGTTTGTTATCCCGGGCGGTGAAGGTGAGCGTGATTACGCGGTCCGTCCAATGAGCTGCCCGAACCACATCGCTATCTTCGACAGCCGCCGCCGGAGCTACGCTGAACTGCCGATGAAGCTGTTCGAATTCGGCGAGGTCGTGCGCAACGAGCCGTCTGGTAGTCTGCAGTCGCTATTCCGCATGCGCGGCTTCGTCCAGGATGACTCTCACGTCTTTGCCATGGAAGCCCAGGTCGTCAAAGTCGTGGCCGACTACATCAAGATGTCGCAGGACCTCTACCGGGCGCTGGGCTTTACCGGGGTGAGCTACCAAATCTCGCTGCGACCGGAGACCCGTTTCGGCGATGACTCGCTTTGGGATAAAGCCGAAGACATGCTGCGTGAAGCATGCCGTGCCAACAGCCTCGACTGGGTGGAGGAAGAAGGGGGTGGCGCGTTTTACGGCCCCAAGCTGGAAATGCACCTGACCGATGACCTGGGACGCAGCTGGCAGATGGGCGTGATTCAGCTCGATTACGTGCTGCCCTTGCGCTTCGACCTGGAATTCTTGAACCGCGATAATCAGCACGAGCGTCCGGTCATTCTTCACCACGCAGTGCTGGGCTCCCTTGAGCGCTTCGTCGGTGTTCTGCTCGAACAATACGGCGTCCAGTTGCCCGGCCTGCTGCGCCCGATTCAGGTGGTCCTGGCCAGCGTTTCGGAGGCCGAAGACGGTGCCGTTCAAGCGGTTGCCGGTCAGTTGCGTAAGGCGGGGTTCCGCGTCAAGGCCTTCGTGGGTGACGCGCGCCTGGGTGACAAGGTGAAGGCTGCGGAGTTGGAGCACCCAGAACTGATTGCGGTTATCGGCGGGCGGGAAGCAGCCAATGGCGCCGTGGCTATCCGCTTGGCCAAGGGCTCCCGTGTCGTGTCGGTCGCTGAATTCTTGGGCGAAGTAGCCGAGCGTTGCGGCAAGCTCGGCTAAGCTAACCTGCAGGCATAGAAAAAGGCGGTAGCCGTGAGGCGCCGCCTTTTTTGTGATTGTCGCAAGCAATGTCGTGCTGACTGCTGCCAGGCAGGGATGTTCGAGTTTCTGTGCTGACAGGCTAACCCGAAAGTTCCGATTCCCCGCCCCGTTAGGTTAGTCGGACACGCCGGCCAAGCTCCGCTTACAGTCCGAGGTCGGCCTTCAGTTGGTCAGCGGGGAGGCCACCCTTGGCAGTGCGCACCTGGCCGTTGGCGGGGTCCTTGTAGAACATGTAGGGCACGCCCTCGAGCTGAATCTGCTGAACGACTGCCGTATTGGCCTTGATGATGGCCTGATTTTCGGGGCTGGCCGGACCTGCAGGGACTGGCTTGTTGGCGGAAATCAGCGCTTCGTGGGCATCCATCGCTTCGACGGTTCCTGCTTGCAGGAGAGCTGCGCCTTCAACGATGCTGCCGCGGCTCAGGAGGGCCACAGGAACCCAGACGAACTTGACGTCTGCGTGGAGTGCCTTGGCGTTGTTCCAGAGGTCTGCGCAGTGCGGGCACTTGGGGTCAAACACGACATAGACCACCTTGGCCGAATCGAGCTTGCCCACGGCGAAGCCCTTGGTCTTTTGCGAGATGGCGTCGTAAGCAGCAGCAGGAGCCACTGCCGCCGGGGCGTTTGCGGCCGCGGCGTTGGGCTTCGTGCCCGCCGTGTTGGGTGCAGAATTCGGAGCACAAGCGGTGAGGCCCAGCGCCATAGAGAGGACGAGCAGAGTTTTCTTCATGAGGTTCTTTCAGTTAGTTGCGATGAGGTTGAGAGAGAGTAGGTAATGGAGTTAGGCGCCGGCAGGAGGCAGCCAGCCATGGCGGCGAAGTTCAGCCCGTGCAAAAGTGTAGATGATTGGCGCAGTAACCATACCCGGCATACCAAACATCAGTTCGCCGGCGAAGAGCACCGTCAGGAGCTCCCAGATTTTGGTGCCGGTCTCGGCGCCCAGGGCCTTGCTGAGGATGAGATATTCCGCTTTGTGAATCAACATCAGCACACCCAAGGAAGTGAGCGCCGCGGGAAGCGAAACGGTCAGTGCCATGATAGTGGTTAGCGTATTGGAAATCAGGTTGCCGACCACCGGAAGAAGGCCACAGATGAAGGTGGCCAACACCAAAGTCTTGGCATAAGGAATAGTCCAACCCAGCATGGGGCTGACAATCAGCAGAAAGATACCCATGCAGACTGTATTAACCGAAGCAACCTTGATTTGGGCGAAGGCTACGCAGGAGAAAGCCTGGACAAAGTTAGACCAGAGGGTGTTCCACACTTGAAAAAAGACAGGTTGTTCTGCAGTGTTGGTCGAGGAAGTTCGGCAGGCGGCTAGGCATCCCACCAGCCAGCCCACCAAGGCAAGCAAAATGCCGTGAAGCGCGCCGGTGCCTACACCTGCGACTACTGTGGCATGTTCCTTTGCGACATCAGCAACGACCTGCTTCAGCTCAACGACTGTATCAGGCAAGTCCATCGAGAAGCTCGCCGGCAGATACTGCTTGGACTGCTCCAAGGTTTGGGCCAGCGTCAGTAAAAGGTCTGACAGGTTTTCGCCATTCATGGCTCGTGCTACACCGGTGACGGCCGCAATCAGAACCGCTAGCGCCCCCGTGCCAACCAGCAGAGTGACCAGGCGTTCGGGGAACTTGACAGATGGAAGGTTCCGCCGGAATTGCGTCAGGAGCGCGCGGCAAAGCGTAAAGGCGAGCAGGCCCGCGAGTAGGGCAGGGACTGCGTGAATCAGCAAGGCTGCCAGAATTAGCAGGCCGACTAGGATGTGCGCGGAAAGCGCTTGGGCAAAAGATTTTTGCATATGGGTTTCTCATATTGATTTTGTCGCCGGATACCCCTCGGCTTTAGCCGGGGGAGGAAGGCGATGCTCCTTTGAGGTTAAGGGTTTAATTGCAGTTAACCAGCCATAGCCGTAACCATCGCCACGCTGGACGCGACGGCAGTGGCGCCA
>RRZT010836898.1_pt1 | contig 17938 bp, 18 predicted proteins | sample 2165551 | NCBI WGS metagenome assembly RRZT01 (sample SAMN10456910, study PRJNA506462) | wastewater metagenome | biome: wastewater; feature: sludge; material: wastewater sludge; isolation source: wastewater sludge with Escherichia coli K12::gfp cells carrying plasmid... | place: USA: Moscow, Idaho...
AGAATATGCTAGAAAAAGAAATGAAAGAACTATGGTAGAAAGATTAGCTAACGAATTATTCGAAGCTGCTAATGAAAGAGGTTCATCTTTCAAGAAGAAAGAAGATATGCATAGAATGGCAGAAGCTAATAAAGCATTTGCACACTACAGATGGTAGGAATTATAAATGGCTAGAAAAACACCACTTAACAGAGTTAGAAATATTGGTATTGCAGCTCATATTGATGCGGGAAAAACAACAACTACTGAAAGAATTTTATTCTATACAGGTGTTTCACACAAAATTGGTGAGGTTCATGAAGGTGCTGCAACTATGGACTGGATGGAGCAAGAGCAAGAAAGAGGTATTACAATTACTTCTGCTGCTACTACTTGTAACTGGACTCACCCAAAAACTAAAGAGCAATTAATGATTAACATCATTGACACTCCAGGTCACGTTGACTTTACTATTGAAGTTGAAAGATCTATGAGGGTTCTTGATGGTGCTGTAGCAGTATTCTGTTCAGTAGGTGGGGTTCAACCACAATCTGAAACTGTTTGGAGACAAGCTAATAAATATAGAGTACCAAGAATGATATTCGTTAATAAAATGGATAGAACAGGTGCAGATTTCTTTAGCGTTGAAAAACAAGTTTCAGAAAGATTAAAAGCAAATCCAGTTCCTATTCAAATTCCAATCGGTTCAGAAGAGAATTTTAAAGGTGTTGTAGATTTAGTTCAAATGAAAGCTATTGTATGGGATGATGATGCTGCAATGGGTTCAAACTACCATGTAGAAGAAATTCCTGCTGATTTATTAGACCAAGCAACTGAATATAGAGAAAAAATGGTTGAAGCTGCTGCTGAATCATCTGAAGATTTAATGGAAAAATACCTTGAAGGTATTGAATTAACTGAAGAAGAAATTACAGCTGGATTAAAAGCTAGATGTTTAGCTATGGAAATCACTCCAATGACTTGTGGAACTTCATTTAAAAATAAAGGTGTTCAAACTTTATTAGATGCTGTTGCTATGTATTTACCAGCTCCAACAGAAGTTGAAGATATCAAAGGTGAAACACAAGATGGTGAAGCTGTAATCGTTCCTTCAACTGATAATGGTGAAGTTGCAGCATTAGCATTTAAAATTATGACTGACCCATTCGTTGGACAGTTAACATTTACAAGAGTTTATAGAGGGGTTTTAGAATCTGGAACTTATGTATATAACTCTACAAAAATGAAAAAAGAAAGAATCGGAAGATTACTTAAAATGCATGCTAACAATAGAGAAGAGATTAAAGAGCTTTATGCTGGAGAAATCGGAGCTGTTGTTGGTTTAAAATATACAATTACTGGAGATACACTTGCATCTGAAAAAGATCCAGTTATCTTAGAAAGAATGGAATTCCCAGAACCAGTTATTTCTGTTGCAGTTGAGCCAAAAACAAAAGCTGACCAAGAAAAAATGGGTATCGCTTTAGGAAAACTTGCTCAAGAAGATCCATCATTTAGAGTTAACACTGATGAAGAATCTGGACAAACTATTATTTCAGGAATGGGTGAATTACACCTTGAAATTCTTGTAGATAGAATGAAAAGAGAATTTGGTGTTGAAGCTGAAGTTGGTGCTCCTCAAGTTGCTTATAGAGAAACTATTAAAAATGCAGTTAACCAAGAGTACAAATATGCAAAACAATCAGGTGGAAAAGGTCAATATGGACATGTTTATCTGAAAATTGAGCCTATGACTGATGCAGAAAAAAATGATGCTGGATTCTTATTTGTTAATGAGATTAAAGGTGGAGTTATTCCAAAAGAATATATCCCTGCAGTTGAAAAAGGTTGTGCTGAAACTATGAGTGCTGGTATCTTAGCTGGTTATCCAATGGTTGATATCAAAGTTACTTGTTATGATGGTTCTTACCATGATGTTGACTCATCTGAGATGGCATTTAAACTTGCTGCTTCTATGGGATTCAAAGCAGGTTGTAGACAAGCTGCTGCTGGTGCGGTTATTCTTGAGCCTATGATGAGAGTAGAGATTGAAACTCCTGAAAATTATATGGGAGATGTTATTGGTGACTGTAATAAAAGAAGAGGACAAATCCAATCTATGGATGACAGAGCTGGTGTTAAATTAGTTGTTGCACTTGTTCCACTTGCTGAAATGTTTGGTTATTCAACAGATTTAAGATCTATGTCTCAAGGTAGAGCAACATATTCTATGATTTTTGATCAATATCAAGAAGTTCCTAGAAATGTTTCTGAAGAGATTCAAAAAAAGAGAAATTAGTACTTTAAATATGAAGTATTAATTTAAAAAGAGTGAATAGAAATATTCACTCTTTTTTTGTTTTTTGATAAGTTGAATGATAGTTCGACTTATTTAAATACAAATAAAGGATAAAAGATGAAAAAATTGTTTTTGATAATCGGGGCTCCAGGTAGTGGTAAAACAACAGATGCTGAGTTAATTGCTAAAAGACATGATGATATCACTCATTATAGTACAGGTGATATGTTTAGAGCTGAAGTTGCAAGTGGAAGTGAACTTGGTAAAATTATTGATGGATATGTAAGTGCTGGAAATCTTGTTCCAATTGATATCGTTATCAATACTATCGTATCAGCTATTAAAAAAGCTCCAACTCCAACAGTTGTAATTGATGGTTATCCAAGAAGTACAGAACAAATGGAAGAATTAGATAAATATCTTGCAAATGAAACTGAAGTTGAACTTGTAAATGTTATCGAAGTTGTTGTAAGTGAAGAAGTAGCAAGAGATAGAGTACTAGGACGAGCAAGAGGAGCTGATGATAATAATGAAGTATTTAATAATAGAATGAAAGTATATACTGATCCACTAGCTGATATCCAAAACTTTTATGAAGCTAAAAACTTATTAGCTAAAATTGATGGTGAAAGAACTATTGATGTAATAGTTGATGATATGGATGCATTTATTCAAAGTAGAATCTAAAACTTACTATGAACTTTTATAGTGTTATAATAGGAACAGAACTTTTAAATGGGCGTCGTGAAGATGCCCATTTTCCATTTTTAAATAGTGAACTTTTAAAAAGAGGCTGGACTCACAAAGGCTCGTTTGTGATTAAAGATGAACCAGATTTTATAAATTCAGTATTTAAACTTATCAAAAATGACCCTAAAAGTGTGATGTTTAGTTTTGGCGGAATTGGTGCAACGCCTGATGATTACACACGAAAATGTGCTGCAGATGTATTTACAAATGGAATAATGGAGATAAATGAGGGTGCAAAAGAAGCTATATTAGAGCGATTTGGAGAGAGTGCTTATCCTCATAGAATCAATATGGCTCATCTTCCTATAAATGCTGGACTTCTAAAAAATATAGTTTCAAATGTTCCTGGCTTTTATGTAGAAAAGAGATTCTTTTTTGTCCCTGGTTTTCCATCTATGGCACAGCATATGATACTTGAAGCACTCGATAAATATTATCCAAAAAATGAAGAGGTTGTTTATAAAAAAGTTTTAAGTGCAACCGCAAGTGAAAATGATTTTATAGATACTATGAAAGATATCTCTTTAGATGTTGATTTATCATCTTTACCAATTATTGAAGGGGAAAAACGATACTGTGTCCTTTCTATCTCATCAAATAATGAAGAACTTACAAATCAAGAATTTTCGAAATTTGTAGAATATTGTGAAAAAAATAATATTGAATATATTTTAGAAGATATGAGACAAAAAGCTTAAAATTTAGTCTAATATATTTCTTGAGATTCCCCAAGCGACAAATGGAATTACTCTCATTAATGAGCTAAGTGTTTTTTGAAATAACTCACAATTCATTGTCGAGACTGCATATGGTACACCATTTGAGATAAACTTGAAAGTTATAAGATTATTATTTTGTGTTGTATATGAAAGTGCATCTAATAAAATTGGCTCTTTTGCTTTAGTAAGATTGAGTTCACTATCTGATATTGGTTTTTCCCATTTTTGTTCTGTTTTATCCTCTTTTTTTGTTTCAGGTTTAAGAGGTTCTTGCTCTTTATACAATTGCTTAAATAGTTTTCCATTATCACATAGATTGATAAGAATATTATCAAAACCATGCAAAAGGTCAATGATCATTTTTCTTGTAACAAAAAAATCTATTCGTTCGTGATAATTATTATGATTAATAGTAAAAATAAGCCTATCTTCTCTTGAGTTATATGAAAAAGTTAAATTTGTGATTTGTATCATTTTGGAAGTTTCCTAAAATGTAGTTTTAAAAGTGGCGCGGTGGACGGGGCTCGAACCCGCGACCCCCTGCGTGACAGGCAGGTATTCTAACCAACTGAACTACCACCGCAACCTAAAGTGTCATTTTTATAAATCAATAGTTATTAAACAACTAACTTAGAAAAATATTTTGGAAAATGGTGATCCCAAGGGGATTCGAACCCCTATGGCAAGGATGAAAACCTTGAATCCTAACCATTAGATGATGGGACCACTTAAATGGTGGTCGATGCAAGACTCGAACTTGCGACATCTACCTTGTAAGGGTAGCGCTCTACCAACTGAGCTAATCGACCAAAAGTGGAACAAAAAATTAAAAAAACACATTTTATAAAAAATGGTGACCTGTGATGGATTCGAACCATCGGCCTCCTCATTAAAAGTGAGATGCTCTACCGGCTGAGCTAACAAGTCATCTTAAGGGCACCTGTATAAAATGGAGTGGAATTATATTCAAAAAATATTTTTTTGTCAAGTATTTTTTCTATAAATTTTACAATTTCTCAAATATTATCTCAAAAGCCTTAGCTGAAGAGCTCTCTTGAACAGTTTTTCTATCACCTTCAAAATGAAATTTTTCAATTTTGCTAAAACCAAAAATACTTTTGACTCCTATAACGACAGTTCCTACTGGTTTTTCTTTTGTTCCACCATTTGGACCTGCAACCCCACTCACTGCTATGGCATAGGTAGCATTAAATTTTTTCAGCACGCCATCAAGCATCTCTTCTACAACTTCAACACTCACTACACCATGTTGTATCATTGTTTCTTTTTTTACACCAAGTTCTTGCTCTTTTATTTCATTGCAATATGTTACGATTGAGCCTCTAAATATATCAGAACTCCCACTTATTTCAGTTATTTTTGAAGCAATTAATCCTCCAGTACAACTTTCAGCACAGGTAATTGTCCAATTGTGTTGTCGTAAAATACTTTGAATTTCTATCAGTTTTTCTCTTTGTGTCATTAAATTTTCCTAAAATAGTGTCAAACTTATGGGTATTTTACCAATCTTTGGTTAAAATCGCGAATATTTAAAGCAAGGATACTATTTTATGATAGATTATAAAGATACATTATTATTACCAAATACACCATTTCCGATGAGAGGAAATCTTCCACAAAACGAACCAAAAAAGTATAAAGAGTGGGATGAAAAAAAAGTTTACGAAAAAATGAAAAAAAATAGAGTTGGATGTGAAAGTTTTACTTTACATGATGGACCACCTTATGCAAATGGAAACATTCATATTGGACATGCATTAAACAAAATTTTGAAAGATATCATTGTTAAATACCACTATTTTGATGGAAAATCGACAAGATTTACTCCGGGTTGGGATTGTCATGGACTACCGATTGAGCAAAAAGTAGAAGAGAAAATAGGAACTGAAAAGAAAAAAATCCTCCCAAAAGGAAAATTAAGAGAACTTTGTAGAGAACATGCAACAAAATTTATTGAGATTCAAAAAGGTGAATTTAAAAGTTTAGGAGTTATCGCTGATTGGGATAAACCATATCTTACTATGGATTTTAAATTTGAAGCAAATATCTATAGGGAACTTATCAATATTGCAAAACAAGGACTTTTAATCCAAAGAAGTAAACCAGTTCATTGGTCGTGGGCAGCTGGAACTGCTTTAGCTGAAGCTGAGATAGAATACAAAGATAAAATCTCTCCATCAATTTATGTCGCATTTAAATTAGAAAATAGTGATGATCGTGTAATTATTTGGACAACGACACCTTGGACACTTCCAGCAAATACAGGAATAGCACTAAACGGTGAAGAGGAATATGTAAAAACAAGTGATAACTTTATAGTTGCCAAAAAACTTTATAACTTTGCAATTGAAAATGAGATTGTAAAAGGGGAGATTGTTGGAAGTGTAAATCCAAAAGACTTAGAACATACATTTGCCATCAATCCACTCAATGGGAGAAAATCTACTATTATTTTAGGAGAACATGTTTTGATGGATAGTGGAACTGGTGCAGTTCACACAGCTCCTGGACATGGAGAAGATGACTATAAAGCAGGTCTTAGATACAACCTTGAAGTTCTTATGCCTGTTGATGATGAGGGGAAATATGATAACACGATAGTGAGAGAAAATTTACTTCCAAATCCTGAACAATATGTTGGAACGCATGTATTTAAAGCAAATGAGATAGTGATGGAACTTTTAGGTGAGGCTCTTATCAAAAGAGTTGATATTACTCACTCTTATCCACATTGTTGGAGAACTCATAAGCCTGTTATTTTTAGAGCTACAAAACAATGGTTTATTGCAATTGATGAAAACTATGGGAAAGAGGGAAATACTTTACGACAAAACTCTTTAAATTGTTTAAAAGATATCAAATTTTATCCAGAACATGGGGTAAACAGACTTAGTTCAATGATTGAAAATAGACCTGATTGGTGTATCTCACGACAAAGAGATTGGGGAGTTCCTATCGCATTTTTTAGAAACAAATTAACTGATGAGATAGTTTATGATGAGAAGGTATTAAACTATATTGCGATGATTTTTGAACAAAAAGGTGCTGATGCTTGGTATGAGATGAGTATTGAAGAGTTACTCTATCCTGGAAGTGGACTTAATCCTGCTGATTTAGAAAAAACTATGGATATTTTAGATGTATGGTTTGATAGTGGTTCAACGCAACATGCAGTTTTAAAAAGTAGAAATTATGATGCGGGAACATTCCCAGCAGATATGTATCTAGAAGGGAGTGACCAACATAGAGGATGGTTCCAATCTTCACTTTTAACTTCAATGGCTTCAAGTGAAAAAGCACCTTATAAATCTATCTTAACTCACGGGTTTACTGTAGATGCTAAGGGTGAAAAAATGAGTAAATCTAAAGGAAATGTTGTAGCACCTGATAAAGTTTTAAAAGAATTTGGTAGTGAAATTTTAAGACTTTGGGTTGCGATGAGTGATTATCAAAGTGATTTAAAAATCAGTGATGATATCTTAAAACAAATGGGTGAGCAGTATAGAAAAATTAGAAATACTGCTAGATTTTTGTTAGCAAACATCAATGATTTGGAAGAATTAGCTTCTATTGAGACATTTGGTAAATTAGACCTTTGGATAATTAAAAAAGCTAAAAATGTATTTGATAGTATCGATAGCGATTTCAAATCGTATGATTATAGTCGAGGGCTTAATAAACTCAATCATTTTTTAGTAGCTTATTTATCAAATATTTATCTTGATATCTGTAAAGATAAATTGTATTGTAATGCACAAAATGGAAATGAGAGAAGAGCAAGTCAAACTGCAATGGCTATGATAGCTATGTCTCTCATTGGAACTCTTGCACCAATTTTAACTTATACGATGGATGAACTTTTAAGTTTTGCACCTGATTTTATCAAAAATGGAGCAGAGGATATTTATGATTATAAAAAATATACTTTACCAAACGTTGAATCTCTTATCAACGAAGAGATTTTGCTAGAAGCAAAAGAAAAATTCAATGAATCTATTGAAAATTTAAAGAAAGATAAAATTATAAAATCAGCTTTAGAATTAGAAATCTACACAGATTCAACTGATATACTAAACTTACCAAAAGTGGATGCTGAAGATTTATTCTTAGTAAGTTCTATTACAAATGAACCAAAAGAGAGTGAAATATTAGTTAGTTTCACAGTTGAAAATGCAAAATTTGAAGTCTATAAAGCTACCGCTTCAAAATGTCCAAGATGTTGGAAATATTGCTCTTCAAGTGAAGATAAACTTTGTCCAAGATGTGATAGTGTTGTGAATTCTTAATGAGTGAGCCAGTTAGTTTAACTTTTATTTTTGAAACAATAGGTGTCATTTTAGTTTTGATAGCCGTTGGGATTGTATTAGTAAAAAGTAAAAAAATATAGGGAGAGTGGGATAATGATGCCATTTAGTGATGAGGATTTAGAGTATCCTATAAATAATATTATAAATACAAAGATAGCACCGATGTTAGCACGGGATGGTGGTGCCATAAAATTATTAAAAATTAAAAATGGAGTAGTGTATATCCAACTACAAGGTGCTTGTGTAGGATGTGCTTCAAGTGGAACTACCCTTAAATTTATAGTGGAAAAAACACTTAAAGAGTTGATCCATCCAGAGTTAGAGATTAAAAATATACCTTTTGGTTTTGAGGAACAAGTACCTAATGATTAATGCAAATGATATTTTAGAAGAAGCCCATGGGTACTTTGCAAATAAAGAGTATGATATAGCCTTATTTTTATATTCTCAAGTACTATCACTTGAACCAACAAATATAGAATATAAAGTGTATCCGATTCTTTGCGATATTGGAAGTGAAAATAGTGATAAAGCACAGGCACTTTTTGAGTATTTTTCTATTCAAAAAGAGTTAAATCAAGAGAAAGCTATAGAATTCGTAAAAGATGCAATCAGTGCATATGATGGAAATAATGAGCTTATGATGAAGATTTTTAAAGATTTTTCTATCCAAACTATAGAGTCATTAGATGCTATTGATTATGAAGATTTTTTAAACTTAGTTGAGTCAAGAGGTTCTTTTAGAGAAGCTTATGAAGATATTATGTTTAGCACAAAAGTTGCAATCAAGTCGAAAAAAGATTTGATAGATTTTATTGAACAGCTGATTGATAATGACTTTAATACAACAGCTTATAGTTATTTGGATAATTTTCAAAAGCTTTTTGCATTTGATGATGATATCTCAAAATTATACGAAAAATTAGGGGGAAAATCGCTTGAAAATAGTCAAAAATAATCAACTTTTTACAGACAATACTTCTGAAATAGATAATAATGCAATTTTTGTTGTATCTAAAAATAATGAAAAATATTTAGAAAATGCAAAAGCATTGAATCCAAAAGCAATTATCAAAGATAGTGAACTTAAAAATTATTTTGATTTTTCCTCTTTGAAAGTGGTTGGTATCACAGGGACAAATGGTAAAACAACCACAGCTGGTGCGATATACTCTTTTTTACTTGATTTGAGATATAAAGTTGCACTTTTAGGAACCCGTGGACTTTTTATTAATGGTGAAAAAATACGAGAGTATTCTTTTACTACTCCTTTTCAAATAGAGATGTTTGCAAATTTAGAACTTGCAATTGAACATGGTTGTGAATATTTTGTAACAGAAGTGAGTTCTCATGCTATTGCACAAAATAGAATTTGTGGAGTTGATTTTGCACTCAAAATCCATACAAATATCACAGGAGACCATCTTGATTATCATAAAACGATGGAAGAATATATAGCAACAAAAAACTCATTTTTCCAAGATGATACACCAAAACTTATCAATAAAGATGATACAAATGTAAAATTTAAACTAAAAAATGCTTATTCGTATGGGCTTGATAATCCTGCAACTTATAAAGTACAAGCATTTACTTTTAAAGATGGGACAAATGTAGTTGTCCAATATTTTGGGGAGTTATTTACTTTTAATAGTGACCTTCGGGGAACTTTTAATGTGTACAATCTTACAGCAGCAGTTGGTGCTGTTCATATTTTGACTGGTTTAGATTTGGCAAAAATTTGTGAGGTTGTTGATAATTTTGCTGGAGTAAGTGGACGAATGGAAACAATCTCATTTGATCCATATATCATAGTTGATTTTGCTCACACTCCTGATGGGATGAGAGCAATTTTTGAAAGTTTTAAAGATAAAAATATTATCACAGTTTTTGGTGCAGGTGGTGATAGAGATAGACTCAAACGACCACTTATGGGTACGATGGCTGATGAATATTCAAAGTATATTTTTCTCACAAGTGATAATCCACGAACAGAAGACCCAGATGTTATCAATGATGAGATACTAGCTGGAATAAAAAATAAAGAGAAATGTGAAGTGGAGCTCAATAGAAAATTAGCTATCGCAAATAGTATCAAAAAAGCAAAAGAGACACCAAATAGTGTTGTGTTAGTTTTAGGAAAAGGGGATGAAGAGTACCAAATTGTGTATGATAAAAAATTCCCATTTAGTGATAAAAATGTTATTTTAGAATTGTTAGAAAAAGGGTAAATGTTACTTATTTACCTATCATAAATGAAAAATGAAATGAAACTCTTTTTATTTATAAGATATTAATTTATCTTTGCTATTATCACAAAATTTTACAAAAAGTACGAAAAAGTTACAAATTAAAAAAAGAAACAAAAGGATTGTTAGATGCAAATGCCACAAATACCACAACCAACATATTATATATTTAAATGTGAACAAAGTTCACCTCCAGGGATGCCAAAACCATCGTGTGTTAATGGTGAAACACAAGGATTATTTAATTATATAGGGATGAGTTTAATGCAAAAAGGGCTTATGGGTCCAGTACAACTTATCAGAACAAGCTGTTTAGGGAGATGTCAACAAGGTCCAGTAATGCTTGTTGTTGGACAAAATGAGAGATTTATGTATTCAAATCTTACAAATGAAAAAATAGATAGAATACTAGATGAGCATATAAAAGGTGGAAAACCAGTATCAGAATACTTGATACCTGAACAATTTTGGGGTGAGCCACTAGCTCTGAATTAAAAGAAACTAAATAAGAAAAATTAAGGAAAACGATGAATATTGATATGCTATATAGCAAAATTCACAGAGCTACTGTAACGGATGCAAATTTGCATTATGTTGGTTCTATCACTATTGATGAAGATTTACTTGATGCTGCACATCTTAGAGTTGGTCAAAAAGTTGAAATTGTGAATATCAACAATGGTGAAAGATTTTCAACTTATACCATCAAAGGAAAACGAGGAAGTCGTGATATGTGCCTCAATGGTGCGGCAGCTAGAAAAGTTGAAATTGGTGATAAAATTATAGTAATCGCTTATGCTTCATACAATGAAGAGGATTTGAAGAATTATACACCTGTTGTAGTACATGTGGATGAAAAAAATAATATTTTAGATATTACAAATGAACTTTTGGGGAGTGATGAGTAATGTTTGATTTAAAAAATTTAAATCTTGGTGATTTGATGAATCAAGTTCAAGAGATGGCAGAAAAAGCAAAGGTTGATGGAGAGAATAAAATTTTCACTTCAAAAGTTGGTGGTGGTATGATTGAGCTTTCCATCAATGGAAATAGTGAAGTGATAGATCTTAAAATTGATGATAGCTTGATGGATGACAAAGATTCTTTAACAATTTTACTTATAAGTGCTATGAATGATGTTATAAAACAAGCCGATGAAAATAAAAAGATGATGGCTATGAATATGATGGGTGGATTAAACCCATTTCAAAAATAAAGGGTTGGTATGAAAGAAAAAGAACTATTGGAGTTATTTGAAGAATACCTTCTTTCTAATCTTCCAAGTTCACACTCTTTTCATCCAATTTTTGAAGTTGCTCTTCATGATATGCTTAAAGCTGGTGGAAAAAGATTCCGTCCTATGCTTTTACTCTCTATCGTTCATGCTATCAATCCACTTCTTTTAAAAAATGCTCTTCCTGTTGCTCTTGGAATCGAGTTTTTGCATACATATTCTCTTATTCATGACGATTTACCAGCAATGGATAATGCCGATTTACGAAGGGGTCATCCAACTTTACACAAATCATTTGATGAAGTTACTGCAATTTTAGTAGGTGATGCACTCAATACCCACTCATTCAATATAATCGCGAATGCACCTCTTAGTAATGATGTAAAAATTGAACTCATCAAGCTACTTAGTAGTGATGGTGGAATTGATGGGATGATTATTGGTCAAGCTATTGACTGTTATTTTGAAAATCAAATTCTTCCTTTAGAAAAGTTAGAATTTTTACATATTCATAAAACAGCTAAATTGATAGCCACAAGCATTAAAATGGGTGGAATTATTGTAGGATTAGAAAAAGAAACAATAGAAAAACTCTATCAATTTGGAATAGATATCGGACTGTTATTTCAAATCCAAGATGATATTATTGATGAAACAGCAACGACAGAAGAAGCTGGAAAAACAACTTCAAACGATGGTTCTAAAAACTCATTTGTAAATCTTCTTGGACTTGATGGTGCAATGAAAAGTGCAAATGCTTTAGCCTTAAAATGTGAAGAAAATATAAACAGTTTTGAAGAAAATATTCAAAATAACTTACTTATAATCTTAAAAAAATATTTATATCGTCATCAAAAAAGTTGAATTGTGTATTTTTGTGAGTGATTTTGAAAAAAATGACCCTTGCAACTCCTTTAAGAATTTTTCTTTTTGTAACTTTTTTTTCTCTTATTGGATTAATATATGTTACAAAAGAAAAAAATGAATTTTTTAATAATCCACTGAGTAGTGATACCCTCCAAAAAATCAAAGACAAAGTAACTCAATTAGAAAAAACAACTTATCAAAAATTTGGTTTGAGAGTAAAAATTCCTGTTGTAATAGTCGATTCCATTCCTAACAATCTTTTTGGAATAGCAACAGTGAAAAGCAATGGTGAAATAAATATTATTTTAAATAAAAACCGTTTTAAAGAAAATCAAGAATATATGATAGATTCTGTATTACCCCATGAATATGCTCACGCTCTGCTATTTGTTTTTGGAGATTTTTCAAATTATAATGGAGGACATACGAAACAATGGGAAGATATTTGCCATCAGCTTGAGGGTAAGAAATGTGAAAGATTTGTAGGAGATGATGATATTTTAATTGAAAAATTAAGATTTACAAGGTAATTTTATGAAAGATGGAAAAGATACTTTATGCAATTATTAGATAAAAAACAGAAAATTTATTTGTTGGATGAAAAAAATTTTGATTTCCCAACACATACTATGATGAACAACGATCTTGTCGCAATTGGAGGAGACTTCCATCCTCAAAGGTTAGTAAATGCTTATGAAAATGGGATTTTTCCTTGGTTTATCGATGAATACAATTATATTCATTGGTATAGTCCACAAAAAAGAATGGTGTTATATCCAGAAAAAATTAAAGTTTCAAAAAGTTTAAAAAAAACGATACAAAGTAGAAAATTTGTCATCAAATCAAATGAGAATTTTGAAGAAGTTATCAAAAGTTGTTCAAATATTAAAAGAAAACATGAAAATAGTAGCTGGATTAGTAAAGAGTTTATAGAAGCATATACTCAACTTTTTGAACTAGGAATAGCACATAGTATAGAAACATATTTTGATAATGAACTTGTTGGTGGACTTTATGGGGTTATGGTTGGAGATGTTTTTTGTGGTGAAAGTATGTTTTCAAAAGTAAGTGATGCTTCCAAAGTCGCCCTTTATCATCTTTGTAGTCAAGCAATACAAAATGGGATAAAGCTTATAGATTGCCAAGTTTATAATGACCATTTGGCAAGTTTAGGAGCCTTTGAAATAAAGAGAGAGGAGTATCTTAAAATACTCAAACACTCAAAAAAACTATAAGTTTTACTCATCTCCACTTATCATATCAAATATCTCTTCGTAAAGTTCTTTACATTCCTCTTTTGAAAGCTCTTTTTTTGCTATATCATTTAAAATTTCATTGAACTCTGTTCTCATCTCATAGAGGTCATTTAATTCATCAGTGTATTTATCTTTGCTATCTTTTTCTTTTGTAATTTGTTCAAAGATAGTATCAATTTGATCTTCAATATCAGCTAAGACTACATTCTCAATCAGTTCTTTTAGTTTTATAAAACAATCATTCATTTTCTTTTTTTCCTTTATTTTGATTTATTGAGGTAGATGATTCGGTAAAGCATCGGCACATAATAGAGATTTAAAACAGTAGCAAACATCACTCCAAATCCAAGTGCAACAGCCATTGGTTGAAGGATAAGAGATTGTCCTGATGCAAAAAATATTAAAGTACTTAGACCTAAAATTGTAGTTAAAGATGTAAGAAGAATTGGTCTCAATCTTTGGAGAGCAAAGTTTTTCATTTCATCTAGATTTTTTGAATTTTGAATAAAATCCATCATAATAATCCCATCATTTACTATAACTCCAGCAAGTCCAACAACTCCGATAAGTCCAGGCATAGAGAGGTTGATTCCTATTAAAAAATTACCTATCAATACTCCAATAATCGAAAGAGGAATTGTACTTAAGATAATAAGTGATTTTACGATGCTATCAAACATCCAAACAAGTGCAATAAATATCAATAAAAGGGCAATTACAAAAGCTTGAGCCATCTCTTTTTTTACTTTTTGGTTCTCTTTTTGTTCCCCTTTGATATCTAGATGAACAGAGGGGTCAAGTTTATTGATGGTTGGTTTGAGTTGTTCATAGACTTCATCACTTGTGATATCACTAATGCTTGCAGTGATACTTTTAATAGCAACTCCATTTTCTTTAAATATTTGACTCAAACTCTCTTTTTTATCAATAGTAGCAACATCTTTTAAAAGTACTTTTTTATCACTATTTGGAATTGTGAGCCAAAAATTATCAAGAGACTCTTTTGTATCTTTATCTTTTCCCATAAAAACAATATCTACGATACCATTTTCATCATACATTTTTGCGAAACTTCCTTTGAAATAGTATGGTTTAAGGGTATTGACTATCGTTGTTTCATTAAATCCAAGTTCACTTCCATAATTATTTACAGAGAATTTTAAGTCGATATTTCCAAATAAAAGGTCATCAGCAACATTGCTTACCCCTTTGATATTATTGAGACTATTTTTGAGCATATAAATTGCTTCTAAAACTTTTGCTTCATCTTTTCCACTAAGAGCCATCTCTATATCGTATTTTACGATTCCAGCTCCAGGGACATATACTTTAAGATCTTTAAAATTTTGAGCTATTGTATCTTTTTCAATAAAGTTTCTCATCTCATTTGCAATCTCTTTTGCCAACTTTTCCCTTGTCATATCTGTTTCATCATAGACTGGACTCAGATAAGGATTGATATAGATATCAAAAAAGTTATCTGGTTTGTTCTCTTGTAAGTTTACAAAAATTTGAAAATAAAACTCTTCATTTTGAGGCATCTGTTTCCCATCTAGTTTCATCCCAATAACTGAACTTATAGAATCTATATCATTTCCAAGATGAAATTTTTTGAGAAGTTTATCTTCTAACTCTTTCACCTTTTGTTCAGTCTCTTCTATACTATGTCCAACACCTACAGAACCATTGATATAAACTTGTGTTGTATCAAACTCTGGGATAAATTCAAACTTAGTAACTTTTAGAAGAACGATAGTTCCCCCTATAATGAGAGTTAAAAGCGCAACTAAAGAGAGGTATTTCCATTTCAAGAAAAAAGAGAGAATCGTGTCGTAAAGATTTTTATTTTTTTCCCAAAAAGTTTCCGTAAATTTCCCCTCTTTATTCAATTTAAAAGTATGTTTTGCATGGAGTGGTAAAAAGAAAAATGCTTCAAAAAGGGAACTTATTAAAAGTATTGAAATCATAATAGGCAAGATTTTCATAAAAAGCCCCGTTTCCCCAGTTAACATCAAGATTGGTAAAAATGCAAAAACTGTTGTGGCAGTTGCTGTTAAAACTGCTGGAAACATCTCTACTGTCCCATCAATCGCAGCAGTCATATTATCTTTTCCCATCTCCATATGCCTATAGATATTTTCACCAACAACAATCGCTTCATCAACAAGCATTCCAAGAGCTAAAAGTACCCCAAGGAGTGAAAGCATGTTTAAACTATAACCATAATACTCAGCAAATATAAGTCCAATCATAAAACTTGTAGGGATTCCAAGTGCCACAACCAAAGCAACTCTGGCATTTACTAAGAAAAAGAGAGCGACACACAGAAGCATTACACCAAAAATAATATTGGAAACAACAGTATTAAGCCTATTTTTTATCCAAATTGAGGTGTCTGTATAAGTATCAAATTTCACACCTTTATAGTTTTTTTCTTCATTTTTAAGTATCTCTTTTATCTCTTTAACAAGCGAGATACTATCACCTGTTTCCCCTTTATTGATTCCAATAGACATATCTCTTTGTCCATTGTAATGTGATGCATTATTGACATCTGCTAGTTTATATTCGATAGTAGCTATATCTTTAAGGTAGAGAGTTTTATTAGAAAGTTTCAAAAGGGTGTTATTTAATACATTAAGGTCTTTTTCCCCATTTTGACTACTAAGATAATAGTGTGTCCCCTTATCTTTTATGATACCAGCTGGAAAAATAGAACTCATTTGGGAAATTGCATTGATAACCTCTTGTTTATTCAGTCCATACCCTTCAATTTTAGCTTCATCAAAAGTAAGAAGTAATTCTTTATCACTCTCTCCCCAAATAGTAATCTCACTCAAATCTTCAAGTTTAGTAAGTTTTGATTTGATATCTTTGGCAATTTTAAGAAGTTCCTCTTTAGATTGATCTCCAAAAACAGCGACCGTTACAAGTGGAAAAGCATGAGTTGTCTCTTTAACAACTGGTTCAGTCATATCAGCTGGAAGGTCTGTTTTTATTTTAGAGATGATATCTTTGATTTTATCAAGGACATCACTACTTTTGTAACCACTTTTAAGTTCCACATTGATATTAAAATAGCCAGTTTTAATAATTGTTGTTACTTTGTCAGCTTCACTTATCGCATCTAATTCCTCTTCAATTTTGGAAACAGCCATCAAATTTAAAACATCACTACTCGCACCTGCATAGCTTCCTGTTATAGTTATGGCATCGAGTTTAGAGATAGGAAATATCTCTTTTGGAATTTTAAAATATGCAAAAATTGACACTATAAAGATAAATGCCAATAAGAGATAATTTAAAATTGGTTTCTCTAAACCAAAAACTATAAAAGATCTAATCATCTAAAACTATTTACCTTTTGCAGCTTGTATCTTATTTACATAGTCATATGTGATATTGATAATCTGTTTTTTTGGTAATGAACGAGATAGTTTATGAATAGTTCCAGCCCAATCATCAAAAAGATAGTTTGCCATACTCCCAGGAATTGGGTTGATTTCATTGAGGTACACTTCTCCATCAACAACAAAGAAATCACATCTTATCAAACTTCCTTCAAAAGTATGGTTGTAGATTTTTTTGAAATTCTCTTGGAGTTTTAATACTAACTCATCTGAAAGTTCTGCTTCATGTACTCTTTGCGTTCTTGTAAAGTCAAGGTATTTTTTATCAAAATCCAAAAACTCCTCTTTTTTAGGCTCCTCTACAATTGAAAAAATGAATTCTCCATTTGCTTTTGTTCCTGCTAGATTGTACTCTTTAACATTATTGATAAAAGACTCTACGATGATTTCATTGTCAAATTCAAAAGCAACATCAAGTGCATAAGAGAGCTCCCCTTGAGATTTTACAATAGCTACACCAATACTACTTCCAAGTCGAACGGGTTTGATGATACATGGAAAATCTGAAATCTCTACTTTATCATTTTTTGTAAAATGAAGAGATGGAAGAGTTTTTACTCCACAACTTGAAGCATAATTTTTTGTAAAATGTTTATTGCAACTTACTACACACGCTTCAACTCTAGGACCAATAAATGGTATCCCAAAAAATTCAAATAAAGAGGCTAATACACCATCTTCACCATCCCCACCATGAGTTACATTAAGTACAAAATCAAACTCTATCTTTTTATCTCCAAAAAGTGCAGTTTTATAAAAACCACCATTGTTGATATGCAATTTATCAAATTTTTTATACTCACCACTACTAAAAAGTTTTGAATTTATTTTATTTGTTGGTATATGA
>RRZT010107504.1_pt1 | contig 17926 bp, 11 predicted proteins | sample 2165551 | NCBI WGS metagenome assembly RRZT01 (sample SAMN10456910, study PRJNA506462) | wastewater metagenome | biome: wastewater; feature: sludge; material: wastewater sludge; isolation source: wastewater sludge with Escherichia coli K12::gfp cells carrying plasmid... | place: USA: Moscow, Idaho...
ACCCCGCAGAACGCGGCCTGGTTCGCTGAGACGTTCGCCAAGCTCACCGACAACGTCGGCCAAGCGTTGCTGGGCAAAGCGCCCGTGATCCGGCTGGCGCTCACGTGCATGCTCGCCGAGGGGCACCTGCTGCTGGAGGACGCGCCGGGCACGGGCAAGACCGCTCTGGCTCGCGCCCTTGCCGCGACCGTGCAGGGCACCCATAGCCGCATCCAGTTCACGCCCGACCTGCTGCCCTCCGACATCACCGGCGTGACCATGTACGACCAGAAGACGTCCCAGTGGGAGTTCCACAAGGGGCCGATCTTCGCGTCCATCGTGCTGGCCGACGAAATCAACCGCGCCTCACCGAAGACACAGTCGGCCCTGTTGGAGGTCATGGAGGAGTCGCAGGTCACCGTGGACGGCACCCGCCACGAACAGGGCCGCCCCTTCATGGTGATCGCCACCCAGAACCCGGTCGAGCAGGCGGGAACCTACCGGCTCCCCGAGGCGCAGTTGGACCGGTTCTTGATGAAGTCGGCCGTCGGCTACCCCGACCGGGCCGCCGCCCTGCAGGTGCTCGCCGGCTCCGCCAACCCCGACCGCGCCAAGGGTCTGCGCCCCATGATCGCCACTCACGCCGTCGCCGAGATGGCCGACATGGTGAAGACCAACTACGTCAACGAAGCCGTCTTGGACTACGTGCAGCGCCTCGTGGAAGCCACCCGTGAGGACGCCGACACCACCCTGGGCGTCTCGACGCGTGGGGCGATCGCCATGGTGCGCGCCGTGCGCGTCTGGGCGGCCGCCCATGGTCGCAACTACGCCGTCCCGGACGACGTCAAGCAACTCGCCGCCCCGGTGTGGACGCATCGTCTGGTCATGTCCCCCGAGGCCGAGTTCTCCGGGGCCACCGCAACCCAGGTCATCGCCCGGGCGCTCGACAATGTGGAGCCGCCGAAGGAGCGCCAGGGCCAGTGAGCGACGAGCAGCAGCGGCGCCAGACCTTAGGGTCGGGGGTGCGCCACCTCATCGACGCAGGGGGGCAGCTTGGTTCGGTCCTGCGCCGGGCCGGGCAGCGCGTGGGGGAGGCCCTTCGACCGATCACGCGTGCGATCGCCCGCCGCACCGATCCCGTGGTGCGCACCGTCTCCCCGCTGGGGTGGGTCGTGATCGGCAGCCTGCTGGTGGGCGGCGCCTTGGGTTGGCGCTACGGCTGGATCGAGTTGCGCACCCTGGCCGTGCTGTTGCTGATCCTGCTGCTGGTTGCCGTCGCGTTCACGTTCGGACGCTGGAACTACGACGCCGCGATCGAGTTGGGCAACCGCCGCATCCGCGTCGGACAGACGGCGCTAGGCCGGGTCGTGCTGCACAACACGTCCGGGCGGCCCGCGGCGTCGTCCATCCTGGAACTCCCCGTCGGACGCAACGTGGCCGCCTTCCGCGTGCCGCGCCTCGCCGCAGGCGAGGAACACGAAGAGGTCTTCCAGATCCCCGGACGGCGCCGGTCCGTCGTCCGTATCGGGCCCGTTCGCGCCGTCCGGACCGACCCGTTACGGCTCCTGCATCGTCAACGGCAATGGACCGATCCGGTCGAGTTGTTCATTCACCCCGAGATCGTGCGGCTGGAAGCGGTCGCCCTGGGATTCCTCAAAGACGTCGAGGGTGTGACGACGCAGAACCTGTCCTCCTCGGACGTCTCCTTCCACGCCTTGCGCGAATACGTCCCCGGGGACGACCGGCGCTCGATCCACTGGCGGACGACCGCACGGGTCGGGAAGCTGATGGTGCGCCAGTTCGAGGAGACGATGCGCTCCCACCTGCTGATCGTCTTGTCACTGGATCCGGAGTCCTACCGTGACCCGGCCGACTTCGAGCTGGCCGTCTCCTGCGCGGCGAGCCTGGCATATGCGTCGTTGAGCGAAGAGCGTGCCGTCACGATCCACACGGCACACGACACCTTGTCCTTCCCCAACGCCGTCGTCATGCTCGATCAGCTCTCACGCCTGGAACTGTCCCGCGGCGGCAGCAGCACCTTGCGAGAAGTCGCGCTCGAAGGCGCCCGCCGCGTCCCGGACGCCTCCGTGGCCGCGATCATCACCGGCGGCGTCGAACCCGCCGAACTGCGCGGTGCTCAACTGGCGATGCCCCCCGAGGTGGCGACGTTCGCGCTGCGCTGCGACGCGACCCTCACCACCTCGCGGCGGCGTGCCTCGAACCTGATCGTGCTCGACGTGCCGACGCTCGCCGACCTTCCCGGCGGCGTGAGGAGCCTGCGATGACCGCCCTGTCCTTGACCCCGCCCGCCACGCAGGAACGCACCGCCTTGAGCGGCGCCGATGTCGTGACAGCCTTCGTAGCGGCCGCGCTGTTGCTGCTGCCCGGCGTCGTGTCTTTCGGTCCCGTTTTCGGGGGAGCCGCCGGGTATCTCGCCGCAGGCGGCGGCGTCCTGATCGGCCTGATCATCGCCTTCCTGGCCGTCCGGGGCCGGTGGGCCTTCGCGACGACCCTGGCCACCGTGGTCGGGGCCTACCTGCTGTTCGGCGGTGTGCTGGCACTGCGACCGACGACCCTTTTCGGCGTCGTGCCCACCCCAGAAACGTTGCTGCGGCTCGTCCCCTTGTCGGTGCAGTCGTGGCGCGACCTGCTCACCGTGCGTCCGCCAGCCGGAAGCTTCGTCGGGCCTGCCGTCGTCCCGTACCTGGCAGGGATCGTCGCGGGACTGTTCACCGGACGCCTGTCGTTGTCGGTGCGCCGCTACCTGTGGGCGCTCCTTCCTTCGGCCGCCTTCTTGCTCGTCGGCATCCTGTGGGGCATCGACGTCCCCGCCGCGGGCGGCGCTCTCGGCCTGGGGTTCGCCTTCATCGCCTTGCTGTGGGCCGTGTGGCGTCGCCACCGTGCCAACGCACTGACGGGTGAAGAGCTGCTGTCTGATGGATCGGCGATCTCTGGGCCGCGGACCATCGCTGCTGCGGCCGCGCTCGTCGCGGCAGCGACGGCCCTCTCGGTGGCCGTCATGCCGTTACTGGGGCCCGCCGGGGGACGCGTCGTGCTGCGCCAGTTCGTCCAGCCGCCCTTGAACCTGCAGGACTACGCCAGCCCGCTGACCGGCTACCGTCACCTCGTCGATGACCAGAAGAAGTCGACCCTCTTCACCGTCGCGGGCCTGCCGGATCACGGACGAATCGAGGTCGCGACCCTGGACGCCTACGACGGCCACGTCTTCAGCATGGACGGGGAGTCGGCGCGCTTCCTCCGCATCGGCCCCTCCGTCTACGGAACCGACGCGGGCACTCCGCGCACCCTCGACATCGGCATCGACAACTATGCGAGCGTGTGGCTCCCCGGGGGCGGAGACGTGCGCGGCGTCCGGTTCAGCGGCCCGCGCGCCGACGACCAAGCTGAAGGGCTGTACTACAACTCCTACGGCGGAACGCTCCTGACCACGGCGGGCGTCGCGGCGGGGGATCGCTACAGCGTCGACCTTGTCGTGCCACCCCCCACAGACGACGCCGCCGCCCAGCGCGTCTCTCAAGTGCCGGTCGGCGACGTGAGCCGGGTTCCCGACGTGGTGGGCGAACGCGCCACCGAACTGATCGGCGACGCACACACCCCGATGGAGCAACTGCGTGCCCTGGAGAAGGGACTGCGGGAGGGCTACTACCTGACCGGTCCCAAGTCGCGCCCGGGACACTCCCTGGAGCGCATCACCACCATGCTCACCGGTGACCTGCTGGTGGGAGACGACGAGCAATACGCCGTAGCCATGGCGCTGATGGTCCGGCAACTCGGCATGCCTGCCCGTGTCGTGATGGGGTTCTACCCCGGCAAGGACGACAAGGCCACCGGCGGCGTCTTGGCGGTGACGGGAACCATGGCGCACGCCTGGGTGGAGGTGCCCTTCGACGGGCAAGGCTGGGTGACCTTCGATCCGACGCCCGATCGTGACCGCGTCCCGCAGACAACGGTGCCGAAGCCGCGTCCGCAGCCGAAACCGCAGGTGCTGCCGCCGCCCGATCCGCCGATCAACATGCTGCAGGACTCGATGGACAAGCCCGGCAACAACGAGGACAGCGAGCGCCCCGGCGAGAACGTGGCGTTGCGCATCCTCGCGGCCGCAGGCATCGCGGCCCTCATTGCCTCGCTGCTGGCCGCCCCGTTCGTCCTGATTGCGTGGCTGAAGAGCCGCCGTCGGGAACACCGCCGCCATGCGCCCCAGGTGGCGGACCGGTTCAGTGGCGCGTGGGCCGAACTCGAGGACGCCGCCGTGGATCTCGGTACCCCGGTGCCGACACTCGCGACGCGGGCAGAGACCGCCGAGGCCCTCACGCAGACCTACCCGGATGTCCCGCTGCCCCAGGTCGCCGGTGCCGTGGACGCCGGGGTCTTCGGGCCTGGACAGCCCACCGACGAGGCCGCCGCCGCTGTGTGGAAGCATGTCGACGGCGCGTTGACGAGCTTGCATGCAGGCCTGAGCCGCTGGCAGCGTCTGCGGTCGTTCATCTCTCTGCGGTCGTTCAGGCGTGGTGGCGGGCTCCTGTCACGCGTCCCTGTGCCCTGGCGAAAGGCGAAGCCATGAGCGTGTACCCCTACAACCTCACCCCTGAGGGCGCGCCCACGGACGCGACCGGTTCCTACCCGATGGTGGCGGGCTACACCCCCATGACGACGGGACGTCGGGTCGCGATCGTGCTCGTCGATGGCGTCATCGGTGGTGCTGTCGGGGGGCTGACGGCGTTTCTGACCCTGCAGGAGAACGGCTGGGGTTTGCCGGTGGGGATCGGCATCTCTGTGGTGTACGGGTTGGTGACGTTGTGGGCGGTGTTTGGCCGCTCCGCGCGCTTGGCCGGTTTGCTGATGAAGGCGCAGTACGTCGACGTCCGCACGGGAGCGCTCAAGGGCGGGTCGTTGTTCCTTAAGCAACTCCTGCAGGGCGTGCTCGCCGGGGTCACGTTCGGTATCGCCCCCCTCGTGCTGGTGTTCGCCAGCGTGCAGGGGCCCATGCGGCGCAACTTCTTCGATCGGGCGACCAAGCTGATGCTGGTCGATGGACGCAGCGGTCGTCGTCCCGGCAGCCCGCCCGAGGCCGCGGTGTCCCCGCAGGCGACCTCTCATGTGGCGGCCGTGCAGTTCCATCCCGAGCAGGCGCCCACCGCGTGGGGGGCTCCGGGTTCCACCTACGAGTTCCCCGCCGTCGCGACGATCACCGACGACGGTGGTCTCATTACCGCCGTGCCCGGCAGCGGTTCGGCCCCCACGGCGGGCGATGGTGTCCCGAGCCCCGCGCCCTGGCCGCAGCAGCCCGCCGAGGAGGTCTTCTTCGCTCGTCCGAGCGCCCCCCAGGTCACCGAATCGGATCGCACCGTGCTGGCGCCCAGTTCCCTGGACGGCGCGAGCACCACCTCGACGACCCCCGAAGTGACGTTGGACGGGGAACACGCGCTCCTGGTCGGCCCACCGCTGGTCTTCGGCCGTAACCCGGTGGCGCCCGGGAGTCACCCCGACGCTGTGGCGCACCGCCTGGAAGATTCCTTGCTCTCGAAGACCCATCTGCTGGTGGGACGCGACGAGGAGGGCGTGTGGGTGATCGACCTGAACTCCACCAACGGGAGCCGCGTGGCGAAGGTGCCTGAGGCGACCCCGCGCCTGGTCGAACCGGGGCGACGCGTCCGGCTACCCGAGGGCGCCAGCGTCCACTTCGGCCAGCACCGGATCACGGTCGGATGATGGGCTCCTCACTTCCGTGCCTGGAACTCCGGGCTGGGGCAGCTACCGATCCGGGCCGCTTCCGTGACCACAACGAGGACTCCTACTGGGCGCATCGCCCAGTGTTCTTGGTGGCCGACGGCATGGGCGGGCACGCGCGTGGGGATGTGGCGTCCGCTGAGGCGGTACGCCAGTTCTCCCAGGTCCACGGCGAGTGGACCGACGCGTCGGCCATTCACACCGCCATGGCGACGGCGGCCACCAACATTGCGGCGCTGGCCGGGTCGGGCCGCGCCCCCGGAACGACACTGGCCGGGGTCGCGGTGACCGAGCAGGCCGGACGCCCCTACTGGCTCGTGTTCAACGTAGGAGACTCCCGGGTCTATCTCGCGCGTGATGGGCACCTCGAACAGGTCAGCGTCGACCATTCGCGGCGGCAGGAACTGGTCGATCTGGGACTGGTTGAGCAGTCGAAAGCCATCGGCGGCAACGTCATTACCCGGGCGCTGGGCGGCGGCCTGCTGGGCGTGCCCGTTTTGGATCAGTGGCTGTTGCCGTTGCTGCCCCACGACCGCATCCTGGTGTGCTCCGACGGGCTCAGTTCCGAGCTGACCCCCATGTTGATGCTGGCCATGCTGCGCTCGATCGAGGATCCGGAAGAGGCGGCGGCGCACCTGGTCCGCGCGGCGGTCACGGCGTCGGGACGCGACAATGTGACGGCTGTCGTGGTGGACGCGGTGGGTGTCATGCTGGCCGGGGGTACGCACTCGGGGGACGATACGGACACGCTCAGCGATCCGACGGCGACGAACGGACACGGTGACGGGTCGATGCGCCGTCCCGGAGCGGGGAAGGACTGACATGCACGCCTTGTGGATTGAGGGGACCGATCACGGACTCGTGTGGTCGCACGGCATGGCGCTGGTGTCGGGTGAGGTGTCGACGAAGGCCGCCGGTGACATCTGGCTGGAGTTCGTCGATGGGGGCGATCTTGCGGCGTTCTTGAAGCTGCTCAGCATCCACACCGGCACCGATGTGCTGTCGTTGCCCGGGTTCGCCATTGCGCTGCGGACCCCGCGCGGCGACTGGCAGTTGGCGGCCCGCGGCGACTGGGTCGCGCAGGTCGATGACGAAGTGGTCCAGGGCGCGGGCATCTCGACGTGGGCCGAGCGCTCCGTCACGGGCGGGGCCGCCGCGTGCGTGGGGCGTGTGGGTGACCCAGCCGAGGGACGCCCGCTGGTCGCGGGGCTGGTGGTAGCCGGGGGGTTGGCGTGGGGATCCGCCGTTCCGACTCGCCGGACGGCCCCCGCGCACGCCGCGCAGGCCGAGGTGCGGCACGGGGCACAACGACGCCCCCAGCCCCCGGCTGCACCGGTCGAGCCTGCAGCGCCGGTCGCCGTCCCCCTCGTGTCTGCGGAGACGGACCCTGACCTGCCCGTGCTGCTCCCCCCTGCCGGGCCGGCCGACGGAGTGCAGCAGGACGAGGGGGTGGAACTGCCCGATTGGGCGGCGACCCTCCTCGGCGAGGAAGCCGACCTCGCGCCGGAGGGCGACGAGGCCGAACCTGACGAGCCCAACCTCCCCCAGCCGGAGCCCCCCACCGGGGACCAGGCCGAGCCCGAGGACGCCCCGGTGGGGGCTCCGGCTCCCCACGATGACTCCGCCGATGATCGCCACACTCTCGATCCCGCAGCCGAGGCGCCTGCGGGGACGCCTGCTGAGGCGTCTGCCTGGTCTGGACGGTTCGCCCGGCAGTACGGAGACACGGAGATGTTCTCCATCGAGGACGCCGCCGTGCGCACCGACCAGGACGGGGAGTTCATCGCGGGCGTCCCCGGTGCTGCGCCCGCCGCGCCGACGCCGCCACCCCAGCCCGACGCTGGCTCGTCGGTGCCCCCGCAGGCCACGCCCCCTGTCGCTGCGGTGGCCGAAGACCGGACGCCGGGCGAAGGGCACACCACCACCACGGGGGGAATGCGCCGACTGCACGACGCCGAAGGTGACCATGACGGGGAGACCGTGTTGGCCGCCGACTTCGAGAGCGGCGCCACGTCCCCTGAGCCCGGACCGGAACCCATCGCGCCGGGGGAGTGGTCAGTCCTCGGCGTCCGCTGCCCGCAGGGCCACCCCAACCCGCCCCATCGCAGCACCTGCTTCGAGTGTGGCGCGCCGCTGACCGGTGCCGCCCATCGGATGCCGCGCCCCGCCCTGGGACGACTGAAACTGCCCAGCGGGGAGATCATCGACCTGACGGTGCCCGTGATCGTGGGGCGCAACCCTCGCGTCGAGCGCTATCAAGGCACCGTCCTGCCACGCCTTGTTCCCTTGTCACAAGGGCATGTGTCGAGCAACCACCTCGAACTGCGCCTCGAGGAGTGGAACGTGCTGGCCGTCGATCTGCATTCGACGAACGGGACCTTCCTGCGTCGCCGAGGTGAGGCCCCGGTGCGGCTGGGGGAGCGTCCCGAACTCTTGATGGACGGCGACGTCTTGGATCTGGGCCACGGCGTCCAGCTCACCTTGGAGGGCTTGAGGTGAGCCGGGCGCCCTCCACCCCACCCCTGCTCGACGGGTACGAGTATCTCGGTGTGCTGGGTACGGGAGGGTTCGCCGACGTCTTCTTGTACCGCCAGTTGAGGCCACGGCGCGATGTCGCCATCAAGGTCATGCTGCGGGGGCTGGGCAGCGACACGCAACGCCAGTTCGAGGATGAGGCGAACACGATGGCGATGCTGTCCAGCCATCCCTCGATCGTCAGCATTCACTCGGCGGGCGTCGCCCCCGATGGCCGCCCCTACCTCGTCATGGAAAGCTGCCACCCGCGGCACCTGGGGGCCCGGTTGCGGCATCACGTCCTGCCGCTGGGGCGAGCCCTCGAGGTCGGCATCCAGATCGGTGGCGCGGTCGAGTCGGCGCATCGACTCGGCGTCCTGCACCGCGACATCAAACCCGCCAACATCTTGTTCACCGATTTCGGACGCCCCGCGTTGACCGACTTCGGTATCTCCGCGGCTGAGGGCGGACAGGGGGCGGCGGCGTTCTCCGTCGCCTGGGCGCCTCCCGAGCAGATCGCGAACCAGCCCATGGGGGTGGAAGGCGACGTGTACTCCCTCGCCGCCACCGTCCACGCGATGCTCACCGGGCACAGCCCCTTCGACGTGCCGGGCGAGAACAACGCCATGGAACTCGCCAACCGCGTCAAGACGACGCCCCTGCCGCCCACCGGGCGCAGCGACGTTCCCGAGTCGCTGGAGGCGGTGCTGCGGACCGCGATGGCCAAGCGTCCCGAGCAGCGCTACCCCTCAGTGCTGGAGTTCGCACGAGCCCTTCAGCGGGTCCAGGCGGAAATGCACGAGTCGATCACGACGATCGACGTGCGCGAGGAACGCCACGACGACGAACTGACCCACTACGCCGAGACGGGAACCCGCGTCACCGGCTTCTCGATGATCGATCCCGACGTCGCTCCCGACACGAACGAGGGCTGGTTCGACGTCAGCGGGACTCAAGGCACCCGGCAGACCGATCTGCGTCCCGAAGACACCTTTGACCGTTCGGGAACGGGGGAGCGGCCCGTCACGGCGGCGACGGAGACAGCTGAACCGGTCGCGCCCCCGCCAGTGCTGATGCATGGCCGTGGGTCACGCGAAGCCCATGCTCCCCTGGACTTCACCGGCCCCTCGATCCCGCAGGTCGCGGGCGAAGACACCTTCCGCGCCGAGCCAGGGGCAGCCGCACCCGCGACCCCGACCGCCGAACCGGAACCCCGACGCTGGCAGCCCCTGCTCCTGGGCGGGATCGCCGCCGTCGTCGTGATCGCCTTGGCGGTGGGGTGGTACCTCACCGGCGGCGGAGGCGCGACGGTCGAGCCGAGCGCGACGCCGCACGCCACCCAGGGCCGCGAACCCCTCGCCGCCGTGGCACCGCCCACGGGGATGGCCGGAGAACGACGCGGCGACCGGGTCGAGTTCACCTGGACCAACCCGGATCCGCAACCCGGAGACACGTACCTGTACCGGCTCGTGCAACTCGACGGCGAGGCCGCCGTGAAGGAAACCGATCAGACCACCGCGTCACTGCCCGCCCAGCCGCAGAGCACCTGCATCGAGATCGAGATCAGACGCTCAACAGGCCAGACCTCCCCTCCTGTGAAGAAGTGTGTGCCATGACCGTGACCCCGCTGGTCGTCGACTTCGCCGGCGAACTATATGAACCCGATCCCGCTGTGGTGTTCGAGATCGGACGCTCCGGCGACCTGGAGATCGACGACAACCCCTACCTGCACCGCCGGTTCATCGAGATCGTGGCCGCCGACGGCATGTGGTGGGTGGCGAACGTCGGCTCCCGGCTCGCAGCCCACCTCACCGACCGGCATGGCGTCCTGCGGACGACGTTGGCGTCCGGGGCGCGCGCGCCGCTCGTGTTCCCCGAAACACTGCTGACGTTCACGGCGGGCTCATCCTCCTACGAGATTCTGCTGAGCACGCAGGGGACGCCCGCCGTCCCGTCCCGCTCCGACGACGGACACGGCGACACCACGATCGCCCCGCCCGCGCTGACCGAGAGTCAAAAGCTGGCCGTCATCGCGCTGGCCGAACCGCTGCTCAAACGGGTGGGGACGGGCGCCTCCCAGGTTCCGTCCGCCGTCGAGGCCGCCGCACGGCTTGGCTGGCCGCAGACGCGGTTCAACCGGAAGCTCGACAACGTGTGCGACAAGCTCGATCGTGCCGGAGTCAGCGGCCTGCGCGGCGGACCGGGCAACAACGCGGCGAACCGGCGCGTCCAGTTGGTCGAGTACGCCGTCTCGACACTGCTGGTCACGAGCGCGGATCTTCCGCTGCTTCAGGCCGAGGCACGCGCAAACCACGAACAGAAGGGGGAGCCTCGATGAAGCTCCGCGTCCTGTACCGCAAGCAGGGCGACCCGCTGCCGCGCCACATTCAGGTCACGGCGGATGCGACGGTGACGTCGGGCGACGTGGCCCGAGCCCTGCTGAAGGGGCCCGCGGCGGACGCGGTCATCGACGAGGCGGCCCTGCCGACCTTGCGGGTCACCGACCAGGCGGGTGGGGTGACTGTCCTGCCGCCGGATCAGTTGGTCGTGAGTTCGGGTGTTGTGTCCGGGGCCGTGCTGGAGGTCGTTCCCGCGGCGACCCATGCTGGGCATCAAGGCGACCCTGTGGCGCTGCTGCGCGTCCTCGGGGGACCCGACACGGGCGTCGAGGTGGCCTTGTATGCGGGGTCGTCCACGGTGGGACGCTCCTCGGAGTGCGCCGTCCGGTTGGCCGACCCGCTCGTATCGAAGCTGCACGCCCGGATTGAGATCGGCGAGACGGTCGAGGTGGTGGACGCCAACTCGGCCAACGGCGTCCTCGTCGGCGGCGTGCGCGTGCCGCGTGTCGCGGTCGGCCCCGGTGATCCCTTCGTGCTCGGTGCTACGACGTTGGCGATCAGCTATACCCGCCGTCTCGACCAGACGGCGTCGGCGAGCACCGACGTGGAGTACATCCGTTCCCCGCGCGTGCTGCGCCGTAGGCGCCCGGCTGCGATCGACCTGCCGCAACCGCAGAAGATCCAGGTGGCTCAGCAGTTCCCGATCTTGGCCATGCTGGCACCGATGATGATGGGCGTCGGGATGTACGCCGTCACCCAGTCGTTGCTGAGCCTCATCTTCGTTGCGTTCAGCCCGCTGATGATGTTCGGTTCATGGGCCGATCAGCGGATGGAGACCCGCCGTCAGCAGCGCGAGGCCGATCTCGCCTACGACAACCGGCTCGCCGAGATCGATCACCAACTCGACGGCATCCACGCCGAGCAGCGCCAGCGGCTGCGGGACGCGCACCCGGCCGTCACCGAATGCGTCGATCAGATCGGACGCCTGGGCGAACTGGTCTGGTCGCGGCGTCCCGAGCACCCGGAGTTCCTGCAGGTGCGCCTCGGCGAGGGCCCCGTCCGGCCCCTGGTGGACTACCAGAACGCCGAGGTGACGGCCGCACCCCGCTACACCCAGCCGCGCACCCTCCTGCTCAACAAGTACGCGTGGATCGCCGACGCGCCCGTCATTGCCGACCTGCGTAGCGTCGGCGGGGTCGGGATCGCGGGCACCTCCGGGGTCGCGGAAGGAGTGGCGCGCGCGATCGTCCTCCAAGCGGTCACCTTGCAGTCACCCAGCGAGATGGCGGTCACCTGCCTCACCTCGACGGCGGGGCGGCAACGGTGGCAGTGGCTGGAGTGGCTGCCCCACGCCGCCTCCCCCCAATCGCCGACCGGCCCCCTGCAACTCTCCTCGGAGGGCGCCACCGGACGCCTCCTGCTCGATCGCCTCGAGGACGTGGTGGCCAGTCGCAGCGCCGATCAGGAGGCCGTCACGCTTCCGGCGGTCCTGGTCATCGTGGATGCCCCCTTGGTCGATATCGGACGCCTGACCCGGCTCGCGGAGAACGGGCCCGCGGTCGGCGTCCATATTCTGTGGGTGGCTGCCGAGAAGCGGCTCATCCCGGCAGCCTGCCGCACCTACCTGGATCTGGGCGATGGCACGGCCCCGATCGTGGGCATGGTCCGCGAGGAGGAGTTGGTCGCGCCGGTTCGGGTCGAGGCTGCGGACGCCGAGACAGCGGCCCGTGTTTCGCGTCGGCTGGCGCCGGTGGTGGATGCGGGGATGCCCACCGTCGACGAATCGGATGTTCCCCGTAGCGTGTCGGTCATCAGCCTGCTGGGGCAGGAGATGGCCGTTGACTCCGAGCAGATCCTGGGCCGGTGGCGGGAGAACGGTTCCCTCACCGATCGTTCCGTTCCGCCGAAGCCACGCGATCGCGCCAGTGACTTGCTGGCCACGGTCGGGCATTCAGGCACGGATCCGTTCACGCTCGACCTGCGGACTCAAGGCCCGCACGCCCTCGTCGGCGGCACCACCGGCTCCGGTAAGTCGGAGTTCCTGCAGGCGTGGGTGCTGGGGCTGGCCCACCGCTATAGCCCCGACCGGTTGACGTTCCTGTTCGTGGACTACAAGGGCGGTGCCGCGTTCGCGCGGTGTACGGATCTGCCGCACAGTGTCGGCATGGTGACCGACCTGTCGGATCACCTCGTCCGGCGCGCGCTGCGCAGCCTGCGTGCGGAGATCCGGCATCGAGAGGAACTGCTCAACAACAAGGGCGTCAAGGACCTGATCGACTTCGAACTGACCGGCGATCCGTCCTGCCCGCCCGCGCTCGTGATCGTCGTCGATGAGTTTGCGGCGTTGAAGTCGGAGGTGCCGGAGTTCTACGACGGCGTCGTCGACGTCGCGCAGCGGGGGCGTTCGCTGGGGCTTCACCTCATCATGGCGACGCAGCGTCCCGCGGGGGTCATCACCGACAGCTTGCGCGCCAACACCAACCTGCGGGTGGCGCTGCGGATGAACGATGACGCTGACTCCACCGACGTCCTCGGCGATGCCATGGCTGCACGGTTCGACCCGGGCATCCCCGGACGCGCGGCCGCCCGCACCGGTCCGGGGCGCATCACTCGCTTCCAGGGCGGCTACCCGGGGGCCCGTACCTATGCCACGCCGCCCGTGCCGCCCATCGAGGTCACCCAACTCGACTTCGGGCTCGGACACCCCTGGAAGGTCGCGACCGCCACGCAGGAGGGCCCGCAACCGGAGAAGGACATCATCCGGGTGGTGAGCGCGATCCGCCAGGCATCGCAAGCAGGCAAGGTCCGCACCCCTCGGCGTCCCTGGCTGGAGCCGCTGGCCGACCGGTACAACCTGGAGAACATGGCACAGCGCACCGACACCGAACTGGTGCTGGGGGCGATGGACGACCCGGATCATCAACGCCAGATCGTCACCCACTTCCGGCCCGAGGAGCACGGCTCGGTGCTGATCCTGGGCGCGGGCGGCTCCGGCAAGACGACGGCGCTGCGCACCCTCGGCGTCGCCGCCGGAATCACCCCCCGGGGTGGGCCCGTCCACGTGTACGGGCTCGACTTCGGCGGTGGCGGCCTCACGATGCTGGAGCAGTTGCCCTACGTGGGCTCCATCGTTGGGGGCGACGACGAGGAGCGGGTCACCCGGTTGGTGAAGCATCTGCTGACGACGGTGGATGAGCGCGCGGCCCGCTACAACGCCCTGCGGGCCTCCAGCTTGTCGGAGTACCGGACGCTGGCCAACCGGCCGCAGGAGCCGCGCATCCTGCTGCTGCTGGACAACTTCGGAACATTCCGCGCCGAGTACGACACCAGCATCGTTCGCATGGCCGTCTACGAGGGGTTCCGGCGGATCGCGGCTGACGGGCGGGCGGTCGGCGTCCACGTGGCGATGACTGCCGACCGGGGGCCGTCGGTGCCGACGTCGGTGGCGTCCGCGTTCCTGCAACGGGTGATTCTGCGGCAGGCCAACGAGGACGGCTACGCCGACCTGAACGTCCCCCGGGACGTGCTGGGCCCGCAGAGCCCTCCGGGGCGGGCGATGCTGCAAGACATGCCCGAGGAGATGCAGATCGCGATCCTGGGCGAGGATCCCAGCCCGGCCGCACAAAGCCGACTGATCGAGGAGTTGGCCACCGAGATCGGGCCGCGCCTGACGGTGCGTCCAGAACCGATCAGGGCGCTGCCCGAACTGGTGCGCGCCGACACGCTGCCCCCGAGCCTGGCGGGCAAGCCGGTGTTGGGTGTGGAAAGCCAGTCCTTGGCGCCCTTCCCGTTCGACCCGTCCGGCCCGCTGCTGATCACGGGTCCGCGCGGGTCGGGACGCACCAACGCCCTGCGCTGGTTCGCCGAATCGCTGCGTCGCTGGCAGCCCGGCATCGAGTTGTATCTGCTGACCCCGCGACGGTCCGCGTTGACGACGTGGCGCGGGTGGACGCGTACCGCGACGGGAGCGCACGATGTGGACTCCCTGGTGCGCGACGTCCTCCTGCCGCGCGTGCAGTCCGATGTAGAGCCGGGGACGCCGCCACGGTTCGCGATCATCGCGGAGGGGGTGTCAGATTTCGCCAACGGCGACGCGGAGATGAGCTTGTCCGACGCCTTGGTCGAGGCTCGGCGCAACGGGCACCTGGTGCTGGGTGAGGCGGAGGTCAGCGAGGTCGGCAGCGGCTACAGCACGGTCATGTCGGAGTTGAAGCAGCCGCGCGCCGGGTTCATCCTGCAACCTGACCAAGACGACGAGGGCGTCTACCGCACGCCGCTGGGACGCATCAAGCGCACCGACTTCCCGCCGGGGCGGGGCCTGTGGGTCAAGGGCGGAAAGACGTGGCGCGTCCAGCTTCCGTTCGTGGAGTGACGCGGGAACTCAGCCGAGTTTCTCGCGGATCTCTCGCAAGGATGTGGGGCTGGTCAAGCCCAGATCCTGGGTGGCGACGCCGTCGGTGCCGTTGCTGACGCTGCACGAGACGAGCGAGCCCGGTCGGTCGTCGGCGCGTTCGGCCAGCGTCATCAAGACGTGGGTCAGCGTCTTCTTCAGGGCGGGGACATCGGGGGCGTTGCTGGTGAGGGTGCAACTGTAGAGGTGCGACACGGAAGCGTTGGTCACGGTGAGTTCCCCTCCCGTGATGCCGTGAACGGCCAATAGCGCGGGTTGGATGCGCGCCGCGCGCTCATGCAGGCTTTCCTTGGGGGCGCCGCCCCACCACGCGCAGCCGGTCATCAATACTCCGAGCGCGAGAAACACGCCCACCGTCATGCCTGCGCGTGTGCCGCGTCCCCGCATCGACCCTCCTAGCCCTTCGTCTCCACCGTCACCGTAGACGTTGTGGTGCCGTTGAGGTAACCGTCGAGCTGGTTGGCGGCGAGGTAGGCGTCGACGCTGGCCTGATTCTGCGGCGACAGGTGCTGTACGTCGGCGAGGTAGCCGTCCTGCTCGTGGTTGGCCGTCATGTCGAAGAAGGACGTGCCCCGAGGTGGCAGGTCGATGGGTGTGATGGACCCCTGCTGGGCGGGGAGGAACGGGATGACGCCCGCACCACCCAGGTCGAGTTGAGGGACCAGATCACCGATCGGGCGTGGCACGGGCACCTCCCACGAGGTGCCCGTGACCCGGACTGAATCGATCACGTTCGCGTGACCGAACGAGAGCACGGGCGCCGATCCCGGATGCAGGTCGGCGTTCTCGACCGGCGACCCATAGGTGATGACCCCATCAACGGCGTACCGCTGCGCGAAGTCGTGGTCGGCGGCCAGGTTCGCGGCGATGAGCCCGCCTTGGCTGTGACCGGTGAGCAAGATGTTGGCGCCGTCGGGCACGCCCGCGTTCTGGATCGCCAGGGCGACGGCCTGCGCGTCCGTTGCTTGGGATCCTTGGGCCATCGCCCACAGATTGGCGGCCCAGTTGCGGGCGTTGGAGTTGTCGCTCCACCCCTGCAAGGAGCCGATCTCGGCCTGGGTGCCCGGCACGGAGACGAGATAGCGGGTCACCCCATCGGCCCCGACGATCGTGTCGACCCGCACCCCATTGTGGGTATACGCCGACATCGTGGCCGCCGTCAGGCTGGTGAAATCGGTGACTTTCTGCGTCGTCGGGTCGGAGGTGATGTCGCGGGCCGCACCCGCGCCGGGCGTCCCGGGGTCGAGGAAGCGATGATCGGTGCCCGTGACGACGTTGGCCACCATCCCGCCGAAGGTTCCCCACGCGAGCGTCCCGGCGGCCAGCACCTCGGCGAGCTGAGGCGGGTGCCCATCGAAGAAGTTCCAGGCCTGAGCGTTGGCGCCCAGCGCGGTGAGGAAACGATCCGATCCGGCCAGGCCAGCCTCGACGCGGGGAACCACGAAGTTGGCGACGTCACGGACCCGGTCGGTGACCCAGTTCCCGGCATCGGAGACACGATCTGCCACCCAGTTCCCGGTGTCGTGTGCCCACGTCAGACCGTCCTCGACTCGGTCCCCGAGCCAGTCCAACCCGTCGCCCACCCAGCCAAAGGGATCGTTCCCGCCACCAGAGCCGCCCGACCCGCTCGCGGCGAGGGTCGAGGCACCGAGTTCGTCGCTGGTGCGTTCCTGCTCGTCGGCGTTGGTTCGGGCTGTGGAGGCGAGTTCACGCAGTTGCGTGGCGATCTCTTGAGCTTGCGTCCGCGTCCCACCGTGCCAGCGCGCGGCGAACTGGTCGATGTCGGTGCCGCTCCAGTTCTGCCGGGTGAGCGTGACCAGGCGGTCGACCTTGCGCGAGCTGTCGAGGACGGCCTCGGCGCGGCGCTCCAACTGCGAAGCGAGTGCGCGGATCTCCGCGACATTCATGCCGATGAGAGACATCGCCAGCTCCTCTCAGGCCGCCGGGGCCGCGAGCGCATCGAGCGCGCCCAGCAAGTGCCAGTCGAAGGTGAAGGCGAGGTCGCCGGGGTTGACCTCCTCGAACGGGTGATCATCGCTGAACGTGGCTCGGAACAGGTGATCCGGTGAAGCGAGGTACCACGCAAGCCCCAGGTGTGGGCCGCGCGAGGTCTGGGTCGTCCAGACGTAGGACACCGACGCATCATCGGCCTGAAGGAGATCGTGCAGCCGCCCCGACGAGCGCCGCTGCAGGGCTTCAAGGACTTGATCGGCGGGGTGGGTACGACATTGTTCCTGAGCCCAGGCGAGTATGGGCTCAGGAACAGACACGGGGGCGGCATTGCCCGGCGCCGTCTGCCGGGAGGATGCCCGTAGGTTGTCCAACGGGGGAAGGACGCGGCGCAGCAGCGTCCACGGATGGCCTGTGGTCACCGAAATCTCAAGATCGTCGTCACGTTGGATCGTCTCGACCCCACCCTGGTCGTCGGCGCGGGTCGTGAAACGCTCCAGGACGCAGATGCTGGCTTGTCCCAGCGCCACTGAGGCGCGGTAGAGCAGATTCCCGTAGGTGGCGCTGGCGCGCACCGACGAGGGGGCGTCGAGATAGGACGCGATGAGCCCGGCCCAGCGTTCCTTGACGACGCCATCCTCACCGGCCAGACCGGACGCGACGAGTGCGGTGACGTCGGCGTCTGTGAGGGGAGCCTCGTCGCCACCGACGCGGCGGCAGGCCGCATTCCAGGCGGCCAGGGGTAGCCGGACGGCGTGGATGGCGGGTGACGATGACACGGTCGGTCCTTGCGTCGAGGGGGGAGGTCGAGGTGCGCTCAGGCGCAGGGGTGGGGCAGCGGCGGCCCTGGGCATCGCGCAATGCCGCAGGGACGCCGCCCGCATCCCGGGGGTGGGTCAGTGGGGGTGGGTGGGTCGCTTGTCGCGTCAGAGGGTGGAGCTGGTGGAGCGCTGGTTGTCGGCGTTGCGGCGGGCGGTGTCGGCGA
>RRZT010875230.1_pt1 | contig 17922 bp, 13 predicted proteins | sample 2165551 | NCBI WGS metagenome assembly RRZT01 (sample SAMN10456910, study PRJNA506462) | wastewater metagenome | biome: wastewater; feature: sludge; material: wastewater sludge; isolation source: wastewater sludge with Escherichia coli K12::gfp cells carrying plasmid... | place: USA: Moscow, Idaho...
ATATTTATGTTATTTTAATTATATTGCTATGTCATAATTATCTTGCATTTGCTCAGAAAAAAGAAATTCAAATGATTCAAATAGAATATATTGATTTTACAACATTGACTGATTCAAAAATAAATTGTGACAATTTTGAGCTTGCAGGAGATTACAAAACAATCATAATTACAAATAGAAAAAAAATAAACTCTTTTGTGGAGTTAAAGATACTCTTAACAACTACACACTTGATACACGAGCTAAAATCATATTATATAAAAAATCAAATTGCAATGACACTATTTGTATTTCAAAATATGGTTATTGTATTAATGGTTTCGTTATACGAGATAAAAATTTTATTAATTACATTGAAGTATTGATTAAAAGCATAGACAATAATTTTTCGTATGAATTTTGATAGTTATATTTCCTTTGTTCGCCGTAGTGTGAATTTTGATAATCTGGGTGTTCGGCATAGCGCCTCGCTATGTCGAAGATAAAAGGAAAGCTCCAGCTTTCCATATTCGAACCAAACCACCGCTACCGCACGAACTACGCTAAACGCTAAACGCTACACCACCGCTACTGCAAGATTAATGTCATTATTCGCACGATTGTATTGCTTAGGCAGGAGGTAGGTATATATACATAGTTGATAGTTTTTGACGAATAACAAAAAACGTTGTTTCTTTTCTCTCTATACACAAAACATTCAACGCGAACCATTCACCACTTTCAACTTATTTTTTTATCTTTGTAAGGTATCAATTCATACTTTATATATATGCAAAACTTTATATTTCAGAATACCACAAAATTAATTTTTGGCAAAGGTAGTATTGCTTCGTTAGCAAATGCAATTCCTTCTACAGCACGTTTGTTGTTAGTATTTGGAGGTGGTAGTGTACGTACAAATGGTGTGTACGATCAGGTAATCGCTAGTTTATCACTGCATACTACTACCGAATTTTGGGGTATTGAACCCAATCCAACAGTAGAAACCATTCGCAAGGCTGTGCTAGTTGGCAAGGATTGTAGAGCCGACTATGTGTTGGCAATAGGTGGTGGTTCTGTGTTAGATGCGGTTAAATTGATTGCTTGTGCCATTCCGAGCAACGATGATGCTTGGCAGCTGGTGCTTAACGGTAAGCTGATAAAAAATCCCTTGCCCTTTGCTTCGGTTATGACCTTACCTGCTACGGGTTCGGAAATGAACCGTGGTTCAGTTATTTCCAATAAGGCTACGCAAGAGAAATTTGCCTTTTATGCACAGTATCCTCAATTTTCTATTCTCGACCCAGAAACGACCTTTTCCTTACCCAAGGTACAATTGGCTAATGGCATAGCGGATACCTTTGTGCATGTGATGGAGCAGTATCTTACCACCCCCAACCAATCGCTTTTGATGGATAGATGGGCAGAGGGGATATTGCAGGTATTGATAGAGATAGCTCCTAGTGTGCTTGCCAACAACCGCGATTACGATGTGATGAGCCAGTTTATGTTAGCTGCTACTATGGCTCTCAATGGTTTTATAAGCATGGGTGTATCGCAAGACTGGGCTACACACATGATAGGGCACGAGCTTACAGCTTTGCACGGTATCGATCATGCACAGAGTTTGGCTATCGTATTGCCAGGTACGATGAAAGTATTGCAAACGCAAAAAGCTGAAAAAATTTTGCAATATGGTGCTCGGGTATGGGGCATTTTGCAAGGAGATGATAACCAGCGAATTACTAAATCCATAGAAGCTACCGAAACGTTTTTCCGCTCATTGGGATTAGCCACTCGCCTTAGTCAACTCCAAATTGGTGATGCTACGATAATGGAAATTGAAAAACGATTTATGCAGCGTAATGTGCATTTTGGCGAAGCACGTACCGTTACAGCTCAAGTTACTACAGCTATTTTGAATGAAGTGAGGTAGGGGGGCTATTGTTTTCTTATTAGAGGAGTTTGAATTTTCATAATATTTGTTTAGCTATGAGTAGGGTTTGAGCTGATATTTATCAGATTGAATCCTTTTATGTATATGTGATATAAAGTTAACTCTTGAAATTGAATGGTACATGTAATTTGATTGTATGTATTTTCTTTCTTTATCCTAGTTCTTTTTTTAATGTTTTTTTAAGATATGTTGTTCCCTTTAGTCCCTGATAAATAGGCTTAACTCTTTTTTTTTAATGCTGTTAAGTTTGCCATTTACGGTAAAGTATATCATTATTCTTAATTTTTTTTGAAAAAAGTTTGTTGTTCTAAAAATAATATCTACCTTTGCGTATAAAATACACAAAGGTAATATATGACAACAAACAATTATTGTTACAAGTATCCAAGACCAGCGGTTACAACAGACTGTGTAATATTTGGTTTTGACGAAGGGGAACTTAAAGTGCTCCTTATTGAGAGGGGTATTGATCCTTTTAAAGGAAAATGGGCTTTGCCTGGTGGATTTATGAGAGAGAATGAGAATAGCGATGAATGTGCAAAGAGAGAACTGTATGAAGAAACTGGGTTAGAGAATCTTTTTATCGAGCAACTTTTTACATTTAGTGATATTGATAGAGATCCAAGAGGGCGGGTGGTTACAATTGCTTATTATGCATTGGTAAAGTTGTCGAATTATAGTGTTAAAGCTGGTGACGATGCAAGCAAGGCTAAGTGGTATCGGATTTCTCAGATTCCACCACTTGCATTCGATCATGATAGAATTTTGCGTATAGCAGTTAACCGCCTACGCGGAAAAATTAGATATCAACCTATAGGATTTGAGTTGTTGCCAGAGAGGTTTACTATTCCAGAACTTCAGAATTTATATGAAACAGTTCTCGAAATAAAGTTGGATAGACGTAATTTTAGAAAGAAGATATTAGATACTGGCTTGTTGATTGATCATAATGAATCGATTAAAGGAAAGCCACATAAAGGAGCAAATTTGTACAGTTTTGATGAGAATAAGTATCAGCAATTATCACATACAGGTTTTAATTTCGAGATTTAGTAACCCATAAATACGTAAAAATATGATAATAAAAGATTTTTTAGACAATGATTTGTATAAGTTTACAACAATGAACGCCATACAAAAGAAATTTCCAAATACTGAGGTTTTGTATAAATTTATCAATAGAGGAAAAACTGTTTTTCCTGAAGGATTTGCCAAAGAGCTTAGAAAAGAGGTGGATGCCATGAAAGATTTAACACTTACCGAAGAAGGGAAAGCATTTTTATTAAAAAGATGCTATTATTTTGATGCTGTTTTTATCGATATATTAAACGGGTATCGATTTGATCCTAACGAAGTTATTATTAATCAAAAAGGAGGTGATTTAGAGATTGAGATAGTGGGGCTTTGGCACAGAACAGTTCTTTGGGAGGTACCACTGATGGCTCTTATATCTGAGTTGTACTTTAAGCTTACCAACCAAAAGGCTAACGATTACGAACAAACTGCACTTGTAAAAGCAACAGAGCTTAAAGCTATTGCTGCAGAGATTTCTGAGTTTGGAACTCGTCGTCGTTATTCTTTTGAGGTACAAGATAGAGTTCTTAAAATCTTAAAAGATAATATGGGTACCTATCTTAACGGAACAAGTAATGTTTGGCTTGCCATGAAACACGATTTAATTCCAATTGGAACTCATCCTCACGAGTGGTTTATGTACCACGGTGCTCATTTTGGGTATAGAATGGCTAATGCTATTGGGCTTGAGAATTGGGTTGAAGTATATCAGGGTAATTTAGGAATTGCCCTAACAGATACTTTTACAACGGATAATTTTTTTCAAAGTTTTAAGCCTAAATATGCTAAACTATTTGATGGAGTACGTTGGGATAGTGGCAACCCATTATTATTTACAGATAAAACCCTACAGCACTATGAGAAGTATAAAATTGATGCAAAAAGTAAAACAATTGTTTATAGTGATGCCCTTGATTTAGAAAAGGTAAAAGAGATAAAGGCATATGTAAATGGCCGTATTCACGATGTTTATGGAATAGGCACATATCTTTCTAACGATGTGGGAGTAAAGCCACTAAACATGGTTATTAAGCTTTATACCGCTAAGCCCGAAGGTTATAATAATCACATTCCTACAGTAAAATTATCAGACGTTGGTGGAAAACATACAGGCGAACATGAAGAGGTGGAACTTTGTGAAAGAATTCTTAGCCAACACTAATCCACATTTTTATTCATTCTTTAAAAAACTACTAAAATGAACAATCAAAATGCAATTCTTATCATTGATGCTCAATACGATTTTTGCAATCCACAAGGTGCACTTTTCGTGAATGGAGCCGATGCGGATATGAAACGATTAGCCAACTGGATAAAAGCAAACAAGGCTCAAATTGATCATATCTCAGTTACTATGGATAGCCACCCTGTCAACGATATTTCTCATCCTTCTTTTTGGCAAGATAAAGATGGCAATTTTCCAAACCCTTTTACTGCTATTACAGCACAAGAGATTAAAGATGGCAAATGGAGTCCACGGTTTTTTCCGAAAGAGGCTATTCATTATGTAGAATCACTAGAGCAACAAGGAGAGTTTGGTCATTTTATCTGGCCTTACCATTGCCTAATTGGATCACGTGGTGCCGCTATCGACGATAATATTATGGATGCCCTGATTGATTGGACCAAAGATGGAAAATTCTATCAGGTAGTGGCAAAGGGTACTTATCCGTTAACCGAACACTTTGGTATTTTCAGAGCCAATGTTCCTATTGCCAACCGACCAGAGACTCAGTTAAATCAAGCTCTTATCAACACCCTAGAGAAATACCAAAATGTTTTTTTAGCTGGTGAAGCAAAATCACATTGTGTAGCAAATAGCCTTAAACAAGCCATAGAAGAGGCGCCAAACTTAGCCAGTAAATTTGTCATTTTAGAAGATTGTATGTCTAATGTTACAGGATTTAGCCATCTAGGAGATCCAATATATGCTAAAGCTAAGAGTTTGGGTGTCAAATTTGCAAAATCAACAGATGTTGCTCTCTAGCTTAGCTTGAGTTATTAAACGTAATTTTCACTAATAATAATTGTTATGGATAATTTTAATCTACCCGATTTGGATATAGATTTCGGTAATTTCGACCCACAGGAAATTACTTCTGACGAGACTATTAATGCTGTTTTAATTGTTGATATTTCTCCCTCTGTGGATACTTATATAAAAGAACTGAATGATGCTTTTAAGGAGTTTCTAGAAGAAATGCAGCGTAGCCATGTAGCAGAAAAACTTATGGTCTCAATCATTGAATTTAATGAAAAGATTAATGTGCGTACAGGTTTTCAACCCATTAGTTCAATCGATAGTAAAAAGATAAAGTTTACACCATGCGGTGGAGGAACAGCTTTGTATGATGCCGTTTTGTATGGAATTACAAATGCCGTAAACTACCGTACCAATCTCGAAAATTCAGGAGTAAATTGCAAAACACTCATTTTTACTATTACCGATGGTGAAGATAACTCATCTCAGCATAGTGCAGTTATTGTAAAAAATGGCTTAGATGCTATTTTAAGGGAGGAGAAAAATGCTTTTAATTTTGAGACAATTCTCTTTGGCGTAGGAAATGACGCTAATTTTGCGACTGCACAAAAGGAAATGGGTATAAAGCACTTGGCAAAAATTGGAAATTCGGGAAAAGAGATTCGTAAAATGATTGGTTTTATTTCTGCATCTATCTCTCAAAGTTCATCTGCAAATAGTCAAGTAGTTTTTTAAAATACATATCAAATGGTATATTTATCAACTGTTTCGAGGCGAGGAACCTCTCATTCTGATTGGAATGAGGATAATTTTTTCATCAAAGAGATGGCTCACGTTGTGGTTGGGGGTATTTTTGATGGATGTAGTTCTGGTAAGGATTCTTTTTTTGCCTCGAAACTTTTTGCAAACATATTTAGAAAAACCGTTGATGAATGCGAAACGAGAATTGAAGTCGATACATTCCCGACACTTGTACATCAATTTTTCAAGAATCTAAGCAAGGCAATTAAGACTATAGGTTTAACTACAGATGAAACTTTATCTACTGCAGTGCTTTTTATATATAATCTTAATAATAATGAGTTGCTTGTAAAATTTTTTGGAGATGGCTGTGCTTACGCAAATAATGATGAGTTGCTTTTTTTTAATAACGACGAAGAGAACAAACCCGACTATGTTAGCTATCAGTTAAGTGATTTGCTTAAAAGCCCTTATGCTTTTACAAACTATTATAAGGGTAAAAAGAGTTTTATTGTTAATACAAAGGATTTCTCAATATCTTCAGATGGTCTATTTAGTTTTAGAAAAACCATCGATAGCGAACCCGATTTTAATTATACGAATTATCTTGTAAAAGATGACTTTTTATATAAAAATCCAGCATCCCTAAAGCGGAAATTGAACATTATTAAAAATAAGGGATATGAGCATTATGACGACCTGACAATAATACGAATTATAATAGAATAAAGCAATGTCTAAAATTAAACTATACAACATAAATGGCACATTTCTTTTTGAAGCTGATTCGGATAAAGAGATTGACCGTGGTGGAGAAGGCTCTATAATAAGTCATCCTAAACAGAGAAAACAAGTTATTAAACTGTATCATGCAGGTATCAAACCCAATTTAACAATAGACTCTTGGGCCTTTTTAAACCAACTTGGTAATAGATTTATTAAACCCAATGAACTGCTGTTTGATGCAAACGGTCAGTTGGTTGGTTATAGTATGAATCTGCTCGATAAATCATTTTTTAGAATCTCTCAAATTTTCACAAAGTCGCAATGCACCAAGCTAGGTATAACAGATGCTATAAAAAACAAGATTTCCAAAGAACTTATCTCTATTGTTGAAGAGGCTCATGCCAAAGAGATTGTGTTAGGCGATTACAATCCGTATAACATTTTTATAAACAATGATGGTGATGTGCAAATTATAGATGTTGATAGTTTTGAAACTCCTGCCCAAGTGCATTCTGGTCGACTTTTAGACGAGGTAAGAGATCATTATTACCTAGGAAAAGTGAGTAAAATGAGTGATTATTATGCTGTTGCGATAAATGTATTTAGGCTTTTTACCTACTTACATCCATACAAAGGGATTCATAAAACGTGGAAAACCTTAGAGGAACGTGCAATCAAACAAATTTCTGTATTGGGCGATTTGACAGAGTTAACTATTCCTTCATTTTACGAGCCGATAAAAGATACGTATTTGGAAGACCAGTTCAAACAGATTTTTAATACCAATAATCGCTTTCTAATTCAGATAGACCATGTTAGCACAATTAAAAGAATGCCAATTGTTAAACTAATAACTCGCGATAATTTAATGGTGAAAATTCTGGCAAGTAATGTGATTGATCTCTATTTTAACGAGTCAGCGGGATTCATAAAAACGGAGAAATATACCGATCTCTTTATCTGCGATTTTGTGGGGAATCTCTCTTTTACCGAGCGTGTTGAAAACTTTGATTATGACTTTTTATGGGTTGGTAATAAAAATATTCTAAAGGTAAAGGATACTATTATAACATGTAAAAAAGATATTATTAACAATTTTATTTTTACTGATAATTTTAAATATATTCAAGTTGACCATCTTATTCTTGGTGTAGATTGGGATAACCTGTATATTATTAACCCTGATAAGATTGTAAATCAGAATGTTGCGTGGAGTAAAGTGAATTCGTGGGGGCGTGGTTTTAAGTTCGATCCTAGTCCAATTCAATTCACTGGTGGTGTGGCTAGAACCCATTTTAGAACGGGAGATAACATCAACTCTGCTAAATTACCAGTGAAAGTAAAAACATGGAATATGAAAGGAAATATTGGCGTGATTTCATATTTTGATGGTGATAAAATCAAGTATAATTGGGCAGTTATTAATGGTTTAAATATCGAAATAGGGAAAGAGACAGAGGAAATTTTATCTTACGCAGTAAAGCAATCTTCAACTGGAAATTTTATTTTTGTACCAAAAGAGGGCAGAATAGATATTCTTAGATCAATCGATTTTGAAACTATCGATACTATCAATTTTGAAGAAGCCACTTCTCAATCGCAACTATTTATAACTAAATCAGGATTACTTTTGCTCGAGAATCAATCAGTGTATCTTATTAACAGAATAATTTAACGAATATGATAGTAAAAAAACAAGCTTAAAATAGCCGTCGCTCAAATAGATATTATTGCTGGAAGGCCCGATTTGAATACCAAAAAAATTATCTCAGAGATTGATAATGCCAAACTAAAAGGAGATGATATTATTATTTTTCCCGAAATGGCTGTTCCTGGTTATCTCTTGGGCGATGAGTGGGAAAACTACTCGTATATAACAGATTGTTTTGCTTACAACAATGAGATAAGAAGTGCAACAAATGGCATTTTTGCCATTTGGGGGAATGTTGATCTCGACTATACGAAAAAAATGAAGATGGTAGAATGTGCAAATATAATGCCACTTTTGTCGAACACAAGCACCTCCAATTATTACTGTAGCAAAAGAGCCTTTGGATTTGACCTTCGCAAATCTCAAAATGGTTTTTATTTTACATCAGAGTATTTAAAAATGAAGAAGGATATTCTTGAGAAAAGACGTATATTTACGAGCAAAAAATTACAGATGTTAAAAGAAGGTTTAATACATACAAAATCACGTACCGAAAAACACGCTAGTTATCCAGTTCGTTTTACTGTACCCGATGAAAAGGTGCTTTGGGATATTCCTTTTGCCTTGTATAATCCAACTGAGTTTAATGCTCCTATTGTATTAGATTCTAATACACCTTGGGCCGACCCCAATGAAATGACAGCAGTTACTCGTGTGTTATCAAGTTTTGAGGGGAATGTTAAATTCGACGAAAAAGGGCTTCCAATCAATCCCATTGGACGAACAGGGTTAAAAGGTCGTGGTGTTCTTGGTAGATGGGGAGCTAATTTTGCTGTTGATGGCATTGTTACAACATTTAACCCAATATCACATCAACTACAGGTACTCACTATTACTCGAACTGATACTGGCGAAACAGCTTTGCCTGGCGGCATGGTCGATTCCAATGAAACACCTATTCAAACTAGAAATCGAGAACTTAAAGAAGAATTGTCTATTGACCCTACTGATTTAAGCAATTTCCTCTATGAAAGTTATGTTTATAGAGGTTATGTTGATGACCCAAGAAATACAGATAATGCATGGATAGAAACGACAGTTATACATACGCATTTGGAGTATGATATTGCCCAAAATATGAGAATATGTGCTGGAGATGACGCTTCTGATTTTAAATGGATTCCAATTACGACAGAATCGTTGCAATCATTTTATGCCAACCACGGGTTGACTCTTTTAATGGCTGTTAAGGAGATGGTTTTCTCTGATACATGTCCTCTTGATGACTCGATAATTATTGATTTAAAACAACAGTTTACTCGTTAAAATTGTCCACTATGATGTCAAATTCATATAAAACCCAAGACAGAGGCTCAATGAGCGATTATCAAAAGTATATGGATGCTATGGACAAAGTAATAACCGAGAAAGTGGCATCGGCTAGTCTTTTTTTCGATCCATCTCCTGGTAATACGATTGTTGATATAGGTATGGCATCAGGTACGAGTTCTAATATATTAGCCAATCTATTTCCACATACTAATATTGTTGGGGTAGATATTAATCCAACCATGGTAGAGTTAGCTCAAAAAAACTATACACGTCATAATCTTGAGTTTCGAACCGACGATGGTGAAACACTTCAAACGTTTCAGGAGAATAGCGTGAATGGTTTTTTTAACTGCTCATCAATTCACCACATTACATCTTTTAATCACTATAACCCCAATAGGGCTTTTAATACGATTAAAAGAGAGACCGAGCTACTTAAATCGGGCGGGGTTATAGTGATTAGAGACTTTGTAAAACCACCCGAATCTGAGGTGATTCTTGAGGTAAGTTCTATATCAATAACCTCAGAACCGAGCAATGCCGATTTACTAATACAGTTTTCAAAAACAGCTCGGTCTTTGGCTCCAATAAAAGAACAAGGATTTCCTCTTAAAGAAGTAAAGTCATCAACCAAAGATAAACGATGTTTTAAACTGTTTTATTCAGATGCTGTAGAATTTATTCGTCGAAAAGATTATTTCGAGAATTGGGATGTAGAACTGCAAGAAGAGTATGGTTATTTTACACAAGAGGAGTTCGAAGAAATTTTCACCAGTCTAGGGCTTCGCATCATTGTTTCTAATCCAATTTTTAATCCTTGGATTATTGAGAATAGATATAAAAATCGGTTCTCTATCTATACAATAGATGGTGTAGATATTGGGTTTCCTCCAACTAACTATCTTATAGCTGGCGAGAAAGTAGTTAATAAAGGCACAAAAATACATATTGTAAGGCATTTGCCTGAGTTGGAAGATCCGTTTTTGAATTACACCTCTTACAGAGATAGCACAACAAAAAATCTGTATGATGTTGTTAAACGACCTAAAAGTGTTGTAGACATACTTCCATATTATAGAAAGAATAATGAAGTAGAGATACTTGCCAAGCACGGATATCCTCGTCCTTTGGTGAATGTTGAGACAGACAGCCCTATTATAGATCAAAAAAACTTTAGCGGTTATATTACCGAAGGAATTACAGCTAGTAACGATAATCCGATACAAGATATTCTTTCTAAGAGAATTAACTTAGATAAAAAATATATTGATAATGAAATTCCCTCGCTACAATATTACCCATCTCCTGGTGGTATAGAAGAAAAAGTAGAATCATTCTTCGTAGAACTTAATGAAAAACCCGAAACTGATTTTACAATCAATACCATTGATAGCGGATTCTCAAATTTAGGAATTATACGACGTTTTAATGCTATTCAACTGTTAAAAACTGCTCAAACGGGAGCATTAGTAGAAGCTAGATTAGAACTAAACCTATACAATCTGCTTAAAATGCTCAATATTCCATTTCCCCAATGGCTTGGTGGAAAAATTTCTTATAGTGAATTTGAAGTAATACCTACACCATTAGCTGAACTGCTTGATATTAAAACAAAATCTTTCGAAAAAAGCAGTCAATCAGCGAACTATTTGCAAAAGGGTAGAGCAAAATTTGCTGAGAAATCTACACACGAGAGCAGTGATATTTTAGAGTATGTGTCGCCACAGGCTGCCAGTTTAAATACGCTTATAACGCTTCCATTGGTGAAGCATAATAATGAGTTTTTTCTGGGAATTGAAGTGAGAGACTTACCTGTTCCTCAAATTCTATCTGGAAATAGTACCATACTGGTAGCACCAGCGATGCGTCTTCCAAAGCATATAGCATCGTTCAAATCCTTAGAAAACCATATACTCAATACATCAATTTTTGGATCCAAAATATGTAACTATTCAAAGCTCGGAGAGAAATTCTTCCCCAGTGTTGGTGTTACCCCCGAGCAGGCATATCCTTATATCGTGGAGTTAGAGCACAATAACGAGAAACTAAAATGGGTTAATCTGAATGATTTGTATAACAACTTAGAGCTCGTAAGAGATGGTCATTTGCTTATTTCAATTTTAAGACTAGTAAATGCGTTGGGGTTGAGGTAATTATAGAGGTAAAAACAAGAAGATATAGTTAGTTGTATAGTTTTCTTACTATCATGTATAATGTCTCTTCCAAAATTAATCTTGCCTAAGAGAATACTTATTGTATCAAACAACAAAACATATTAAGAGTTAATCGTCAAGATGAATTTGCCCAAATTTCAACTGCATTTTGGCGAAGCACGTACCGTTACAGCTCAAGTTACTACAGCTATTTTGAATGAAGTGAGGTAGGGGCAGAAATTGTGATAATAGCTATTTGATGTATTTATTTCTCTGCTTTTTCCAGTTCTTTTGTTTTATCTGTTGATAAATCTGTGGTATAAAAAGCACTTTCTTCAGGCAGGGATAAATAAAATCTGTGTGTATAATCAATTGCTATGTTTGCCTTATTCGTTTCCATTTCCAGTAAATGTCCTCCAACTGTTTTGTCGGATGATAAAAAATGAAAATGATAGCCAGGTACGTTTATTTTATCAGCAAAAGGAGGTATTCTGTAACCAATTATTACACCTTGTATATTTTGAAACTCGAACACAGGTTGATTTTTTGTAACCTCTGTTAAAACCGGATAGGGCTTTTGTTGAGCAGGTACACTGCGTGTTTTTAGGTAGCTAAAAGTTCCTTCTATTTTAAAAGCATAAAAGATGTTTTTGGTAGGTATCAGGGTGTCAAGATAGGTACATAGTTGCTGAAAATTAGTCGTTTTTTGTAAGGTATAACTCACATCTGTATCAAAAAATGTAACTGATGCAAAGGGCGTTTTTACTGTGTCTGCTACATTATACACTTTGCCGTCTGCTTTTACCTGATAGATTGTGCCATCTACAAAAATCATTTCTCCATCAAGAGCCTGAAAAGTGCCTATGCCAAAATCTCCATAGTGTTTTAACTCTCCACATTTTACTTCTCCGTCATATACTCCTTCTAACAAGGCATTGATAGTTGAGGTCTGAAACAGTACGTCTGTGTCGGGTGTTGTGGCAAACGTCGCACTACTAATACACACAACAAACGCTATTCCTGTTAGTATTCTTTTCATGGTAAACCTCATTTTTTATTTAATTCCATTTCGTTTGAGTAGGGCATCGATAGTCGGTTCTTGACCTCTAAATCGTTTATACAAAATCATAGGATGTTCGGAGCCTCCTTTGCTTAAAATATTTTCTGCAAATGATGTAGCTGTTTTTTTGTTAAAAATTCCTTGTTGTTTAAATACCTCATATGCATCAGCATCCAATACTTCTGCCCATTTGTAGCTGTAATATCCTGCTGCGTATCCTCCCGAAAATATATGGTTAAATTGTGTGCTCATACACGTTTCGGCAATGGGTTCAAAGAGCAATGTTTTTTTCCAAGCATCTGTTTCAAAGCTTTTTACATCGCCACTAAAAGGTGTTGAAAGCGTATGCCATGCCATGTCTAAGTAGCAAAAACTTAGTTGACGCAAACAAGCATACCCTACCAAAAATTGTTCCGCTTCTTTTATCTTTTCAATCAATTGAGATGGAATTGGTTCGCCTGTTTGATAATGAAAAGCAAAGGTATCAAGAAATTCTTTTTCTGTAGCCCAATTTTCGAGCAATTGAGAGGGGAGTTCTACAAAGTCGCGGTAAACGCTTGTTCCAGAGAGGCTTGCGTAGGTGGTGTTGGATAACATACCGTGCAAAGCGTGTCCAAATTCGTGTAGCAAGGTCGTTAATTCATTAAAAGTGAGCAACGACGGGCTAGTAGCTGTGGGTGGTGTAAAGTTCATTACAATGGATATGTGGGGGCGACTATTTTCTCCGTTTTCAATCCATTGTTCTTTAAACTCAGTCATCCACGCACCTCCTTTTTTGCTTTCTCTTGGATGAAAATCGGTGTATAATATGGCAATAAAATTCCCCTTGCTATCATGCACTTCATAGGCATCTACATCTGGATGATACACTTGTATAGAAGTGTTTTTTGTAAACTGTAAATCAAAAAGGGCAGTAGCTAGACCAAACACTCCTTGTTTTACTTTTTCGAGTTCAAAATAGGGTTTGAGTAATTCGTCGTTTACTTGGTATTTTTGTTCTTTCACTTTTTCGGCATAATATGCCCAATCCCAAGGCATGAGTTCACCCGTAGCATTGTTTTCAAACGTGCGAGCAAAGGCTTGTATTTCATCAAATTCTTGCGAGGCAACTGGCTGATAAGCAGTATATAGTTGGTCGATAAGTGCATATACCTTGCTGGTGTCTTGAGCCATGGTACGTACTAGCTTGTAGGTAGCGTAGTTGCTGTAACCCATTAGTTGAGCAAGTTGCAGACGGGTGTTAACAATATCCGTTATGGTCTGTTTGTTGTCGTATTCATTTCCTTGATTCCCTTTGGTATTGTAAGCAAAATATAGTTTTTTGCGTAACTCGCGGTTGGTTGCATATTGCATTATGGGCAAATAACTTGGCATCGAAAGGTCGATAAGCCAACCTTCTTGATTTTTGGCTTTGGCTTTTTCTGCAGCTGCTTCTTTGGCATAATCAGGCAATCCGTCCAGTTCTTTTTCGTCGGTGATTACGTATGAATAAGCGTTTGTTTCTTTCAGTACATATTGGCTAAACGTAAGTGTTAGTTGGCTTAGCTTGGTGCTTAATTCAGTGTACGTTTGTTTGTCTTTTTCTGATAATTCAGCCCCTGAGCGTACAAATGCTTGGTAGGTATTTTCGAGTAATTGTTGTTGTTCGGCTGTCAGAGTTAAGGTCTCTTTTTGAGCATATACGGCTTTTACTCGTTCAAAAAGGGCTTGATTTTGGTAAATCTTATTGCTGTGTTCAGTGAGTATCGGAGATAGTTCTTGAGCCAGATTTTCTAAGGTATCGTTTGTTTCAGCATGCAATAAGTTGAAAAATACAGCACTTGTGCGGCTTATTAAATCTCCTGTTTTTTCTAATGCTACTATGGTATTTTCAAATGTTGGAGTCGTTTTATTGGCTAAGAGAGAGTCTATTTCAGTTAGTTGCTCTTCTATTCCTTTCAGAAAAGCTTCTTTGTAATGTTCTTCTTTTATCTCGTTAAAAGGTACAGTTTGGTAAGGGGTTGTATAACGAGCGGTTAAAAAAGGGTTTGCGTAACTAGTCATAAAAAAAAGTATTAGATAAAATAAAATGTGAGATATATAGGCATTCATATGTCTGTATAAAGGTGTTATTCTTCGATACGTGCTACACGTTGTACACCATTAATAATTTTCAGTTGCTTGTATATTTGGTTAATTGTATCTACGTGGCTTACATACACGTTCATTTTGGCAGAAAAAATACCATCGTTTGTTTCTACGCATAATTTTTCAATATTAGCATCTAGTTTATCAGATATTTCAGTTAAAATATCTAACAAAATACGTTTTCTATCTACTCCTTGTACTTCGATAGTGGTAGCATAATATTTTTTTTGTGTATTAGCCCATTCGGCAGTAATGATGCTCGACCCTTTTTGCGATTTGAGTTTTAACGCTTCTTTGCAGTCTCGTTTGTGTACGATTATTTCTTTTTTGTCATTTATAAAACCAATAATTTGATCGCCTGGTATGGGTTTGCAACACGGAGCAATAGTGTGTTCCTTTTGCAGCATTTCATCTGTAAGCTGGTAGGTGCCATTCTTTTTAATATCAGCTGATGCTGTTCCCGTATTCTCTTTATCCGTATCTTTGCCAAAGAAGAAGCGAGGATACCACGAACGCACGGTGGTTTTTTTATTCTCCTGTTTTACAATATCTTGAATATTGGCAAGAGAAATACTGCCTTTGCCTATTTGAAAAGTAAGTTCTTCAAAACTGTTGATTTCAAAATGGTGCAACAATTTTTTGATTATATCGTTGCTAATATCTTTTTTTATTACAAATCCAGCTTCAGTAAGTGCTTTGCGTAGGATAGTTTCCCCTTCTGCTTTTACTATTTTTTGTTCGTTTTTAAAAAGCAAATTAAGTTTCTGTTTTGCTCGAGCTGTTGTAACATAGCTAAGCCATTCTGGTTGAGGTGTTTGTTGTTTTGATGTAAGTATTTCTATTTGGTCGCCACTTTGTAGTTCGTAGCTCAATGGTACTAGTTTGTTGTTTACTTTCGCTCCAATACACCGCATACCAATATCGGAGTGAATTTCGAAGGCAAAATCCAAGGCAGTGGAGCCTGAGGGTAAGGTTTTTATTTCGCCTTTGGGTGTAAATACAAATATTTCGGTAGCGTACAGCGTAAGCTTGAAGGTATCAAGAAAGTCCATGGCATTGGGACTTGGATTTTTCAAGATATCATTAATCGTGTTTAGCCATTTATCTAATTCCGAATCGCCATAAAACTGTTGTTTGTATTTCCAGTGTGCAGCCAATCCTTTTTCAGCAATATCGTCCATGCGGGCACTTCTAATTTGCACCTCTATCCATTGCCCATCTGGACCCATTACGGTTACGTGTAAGGCTTCATAACCATTGGCTTTGGGTGTGTTGAGCCAATTTCTCAACCTATCGGGATGAGGAATATAGAGGTTGGTAATATTGTTGTAAATAATCCAGCATTGTTCTTTTTCATCTACATTCTGATTGGGTTCAAATACGATACGTACAGCCAAGATATCGTATATTTCTTCAAAAGGTAGATTTTTCTTTTTCATCTTATTCCACACAGAGTACACTGATTTGATGCGTGCTCGTATGGAGTATTTGTATCCTAAGCTGTTGAGTTTATTGATGATAGGCAACGAGAATTTGTCGTATAAAAGCATACGTTCAAGTTGATTTTCATTGATTTTTTCACTAATTTCTTGGTAAACAGACGGGAAATTGTATTTAAAACTTAAATCTTCTAACTCCGTTTTGATAGCAAACAAGCCTAATCGATGAGCCAAAGGAGCATATATGTATTCGGTTTCGCCTGCTATTTTGTATTGTTTGGCGGCAGGCATCGAGCCTAATGTACGCATATTATGCAAACGGTCGGCTATTTTAATTAAAATTACCCGAATATCTTCTGAAATGGTGAGCAGGAGTTTGCGAAAATTTTCTGCCTGTCCCGACACATTTTCACCAAAAACACCACCTGATATTTTGGTTAACCCATCTACAATTTGTGCAATCTTGGGGTCAAACAAATTCGCAATATCTTCTACGGTATATTCAGTATCTTCTACCACATCATGCAACAACGCGGCACAAATAGACGTAGAACCGAGTCCAATCTCCTTAGCAACAATGCGTGCTACAGCCAAAGGGTGTAAGATGTAAGGCTCTCCCGATTTACGCTTTATTCCTTTATGAGCAGCTTTAGCCAGTAAAAAAGCTTTTTCTATACGAGCAACTTTTTTTCTATGGTTAGAGGCAAGATATTCTTTAATAAGTAACTGATATTCTTGCTCAATAAGTTCATTTTCTGCTTGTTCTTTCGTATCTAAAATATCTGCCATATATCGTTTTTCTTAATAACACAAATATACAATGCTTTTTTTATTTATGTATCATTTTTACAGTCTTGTTTTACAAAAAAAAAGACGCTGTGTTATTTTCAGCGTCTTTTTGAGTTAAAATGTATTCTACTTTCTTACCATTCAGCAAATCTCGGTGTTCGTGATGTATGGTGCCGTGTTTTGAAACGTAGTTGTAGCATAATTTCGTGCGACCCCTGGTTGTAGTTTTGTAAGCTCGATAAATTGTAATCGTACGCATATCCTAAGCGTACATAGTCGCTTAATTGAAGTCCTATCATAGGCACAATTGATTCAGAATCGAATACATCGCTAAATCGGTACGAGCCACCTACCCAAAATAATTTTAGGTAATGCAATACCGCATTTATTTCGCTATGTACAGAGTAGCCATCGTATTGAGCTGCAATGCCAGGAGTTAAATCCCAGTACCTGCCAATTTCAAAGCGATAACGCGAGTAGGCATAATACTGTGTTGTGGGATTCATTACGGTTTCTTCTTCAAAAAATTGAGGTATATGGGTAGCTGATGCCCCAATAATCCAGTTTTCTAATTGGTATTCGATACCTACGTTGGCATCTGGTGCTAAGTATTCTTGAGCTCCATCATAATTTTCTAAAGGGTCTCCAGTATTTTCGTAAATATTGTTTGATGCATCATATTGGCGTAAAAACACCCCTGCGGCTACTCCTAACGAAAGATGTTGGTTGTCGCCCAATTTAATATGATACGCATAGTTAAGCATTGGATTATACGATAATAGCGGTCCATACTTATCATACAATACTGATAACCCTATACCAGAGCTGGTATTTGGGAGTAACATATCAAAGTTTAGCAAGCCAGTTTGCGGTGCTCCTGTAAAGCCCACATACTGTTGACGAGCAATACCCG
>RRZT010882770.1_pt1 | contig 17920 bp, 16 predicted proteins | sample 2165551 | NCBI WGS metagenome assembly RRZT01 (sample SAMN10456910, study PRJNA506462) | wastewater metagenome | biome: wastewater; feature: sludge; material: wastewater sludge; isolation source: wastewater sludge with Escherichia coli K12::gfp cells carrying plasmid... | place: USA: Moscow, Idaho...
GCGGTATACACGGTGAGGGTGGTGGCAGCGGCTGCCGACATCGACAGGGCGACTCCGCAGGCGGCAAACAGGGTCTTGAGCAGCATGAACAACGCTCCTTGTGTAGACGTATAGACATTTAAGGACGGACATTGCGGCCGGCAGATATCCGATACGCCTACTCTAGAGCGTGTCCGTTACAACGCCGTGATGGGTTGATGACAATGCGAGGACAGCCACGCCACCAGCTCGTCGCCAGCCACGGCCAGCTCACCGTCATTGCACAGCACCCGGCAATCCGCCGGCGGCCGGAATCCGGCCGAGGCCGCCAGCCGGGCAGCAATGTCATCGGCGCTTTCGCGTCCGCGTGCTGCCAGCCTGGCTGCCAGCACGGCGGGGCTGGCGGTAATCCACAGCGGTTTCAGCCCCGGAAAACACTGGCGGGCCAGCGGCAGCGCGGCGCGGGAACCGTTCACCACCACAACCAGCCCGGCAGCCAGCCAGTCCGTCACTTCGCAGCCCAGCCCGTAGGCCAGCCCGTTGCGCCGCCAGCTCAGGGCAAAGCAGCCGTGTGCTTCGCGCAGGGCAAATTCCGCCTCGCTGAGTGCCACATGGTTTTCGCTGCCGGCAGTCGCCGGCCGGGTGATGTAGCGGTGGGCAAATACCAGTGGCTGTTCGGCCAGCCGTTCGCGCGCATAGCCAAGCAGGCTGTCCTTGCCGGCGCCCGACGGCCCCATCACGTAGATCAACTGCCCCGTTTCAGTCCGCATTGACGTACTCCCGGCCATCAAAGCCATACCAGGCGGCGTAGCGGAAAGCCGCCCCCGCTTCCGGTTCGACAAACAGGGCCAGCCCTTCCACCGGCTGGCACAGGGCACCGTCAAAGTGGGCAGCAGCCCGGGCAAGCCATGACGGGATGTCCGCTTCGGCCAGCTGGCTGGTCAGGGTGAAATGGCAGCGATAGCACTCGAATACATACGGATACCCCCAGCGCCGGCACAGTTCGGCCTCGCGCGCCGACAGGCCGGTGCGCACCGGTGCCGGTGCTGCCAGCGCATCCAGCGCCAGCAGCGCCGCCGTTGCCAGCTCTGCCACCTGCGGCTGCCCGGATACCGGACGCAAGGCTGCAAAGCCGTTGAGCGTTGCAGGCGCCAGCGTCAGCCCGAACGTGGCAAAACGCCGGGCCAGCGTGCGGAGCGTGGCATGAACGGCTGCCTCACTCGCGCCTTCTGCAAGGGCAAACGGAGCGCGCAAGGTGGCATGCCAGCCATAACGGGCAGCGGCAGCCACCTGGTCAGCATCGGCAGCAGACCAACCCGAAGGCAGAGCCACCGGCCGGTTCAGCCAGGCATCGCGCCCCAGCCAGGCCGAACCCAGTTGCCAGAAGCGGCTGGCCGGCGGTGGCGCAAGATAGACCGCGTAGCGCATCAGCCTTCCTCCGCTTCCATGACCAGCTGGATCAGGTCACCGTTGAACCAGGTGATCCCGTACTGCACCGGCACGCCATCGGCATCGACGTTGAGCGATTTCACATGCAGCACCGGCCGGGTCTTGGGCACGTGCAGCAAGGTCTGGATTTCGCTGTCCGGCAGGCGCGCGGTCACACGGGTAAAGCGCCGGGTGTAATCCCCCACGCCCAGGCGTGCCAGCGTGCGGGTGACCGATTTCTCTTCGGCATAGAGGTCGGCAAACCCCGGCAGCCGTCCGGCCGGGAAAAATCCCAGCGAGGTATCCACCAGCCGCCCGTCCACCCGGCTGAGGGTCCGGATGCGGTACAGCAGGCTGCCTGGCGCCACTTCCAGCAGCCCGGCCAGCTCAGCCGTGGCCGGCAGCGTGTCGCTGCTGATGATCTCGATGCTGGCGTCCAGGTTTTGCCGGGCCATGTTGCGCGAAAAGCGCGTGCGCCGGCTGATGGCATAGTCAATGGCATTGTCCTGCACGAACGTGCCGCGCCCCTGCTCCACCCGCAGCACGCCACGTTCCACCAGTGCCGCCACTGCACGGCGGATGGTGTGCCGGTTGACGGCGAACTGTTCGGCCAGTTGCATTTCGTTGGGCAGCCGTTCGCCTGCGGCCAGACTGCCCTGGGCAATAGCATCGGCCAGCTCGTTTTCTATCTGGCGCCAGACTGCGACGCCGGAACCCCGCTCAATCATGTTGTCTCCATCCAGCCCGGCCGGGCTGCCATCTGTTTGTCACGAAAAATTCACCGTTCTGCGATGTGATGATGCCACCCCGACGATTATGATGGATACGTCTATACGTTTATATGAATTTTTTCTGAAGCGAGCGACCCATGACGTGTGAGCCCCTCTCCCGCCAGCAGTGGATGCGCCTTCTGGCGCTGGCCCCTCCAGCCGAGCTGGACGCCCTGCTCTCTCCACTTTTGCCCGACGCCACCGCCTGCCGCTGGCTGCGCCGCCCGGAAACCGGGCTGGCCATGCTGCAAGGCCGTGCCGGCGGCACTGGTGCCCGGTTCAACCTTGGCGAGGCCAGCCTGACCCGCGCCAGCGTCAACGTCGGCGCCTTTACCGGCCATGCGTGGGTGCTGGGCAGCCAGCCGCGCCACGCCGAGCTGGCCGCACTGGCCGATGCCCTGCTGCAAGACCCGGCCCGCCACGCCACGCTGGCCGGACAGGTGCTGGCACCGCTGACTGCCGCCCTGGCAGTCCGCCGCGCAGCTGAACGCCGCGAGGCCGCCGCCAGCAAGGTCGAATTCTTCACCATGGTGCGAGGCGAATGATGTTACAGCCGCAATTTGACAATCCTGTGCACGACGCCCAGCAGGTTTTCCGCACCCTGCTCGCCGCCATGGCCGAACCCTTGCTGACGCGCGCCCTGCCGGTCTTGCCGCCCGAACCGCCGGCCGACCTGCATCCGGCCACGGCTGCCGCCCTGCTCACCCTGCTGGATGGCGACGTCAGCCTGGCTGCAGATCTCGCCCCTGCCACGGCCGAATGGCTGCGCTTTCATACCGGCGTACGCTTGACGGACAGACCGGAGGAGGCCGATTTCGTGCTGGTACGCCGGGGGTGTGCCCTGCCGGCCTTGGCCGGTTTGCGCCAGGGCGAACCGGCCTATCCGGACCGTTCCGCCACCTTGCTGGTCGAAGTGGCCGGTTTTGCCGCCCGTGGCCCCATCGAAGGCAGCGGCCCCGGATTGGCCTTCCCGCGCCGCAGCAGCGACTGCGGACTGCCGCGCGAATTCTGGCTGGCCCGCCAGCAGGCCGAAGCCCGCTTCCCGCTGGGGGTCGACCTGCTGCTGTTCAGTGCCGGCGAAGTGATGGCACTGCCGCGTTCCACCCGGTTGACGGAGGTCTGAGCGATGTATGTAGCCGTAAAAGGCGGTGAAACCGCCATCTCCCATGCCTGCGACCTGCTCGCACTGGCCCGCCGCGGCGATACGGCCGTGCCGGAACTGTCACTCGAGCAGATCCGCCAGCAGATGCGGCTGGCCGTGGCCCGCGTGATGCAGGAAGGCTCGCTGTACGACGAAGAACTCGCTGCCCTCGCCCTCAAGCAGGCCGCCGGCGACGTGGTCGAAGCGGTGTTCCTGCTGCGGGCCTTCCGCACCACCCTGCCGCGTTTCGGTTATTCGCAGCCGCTCGACACCGCCACCATGCGGGTGCGCCGTCGGGTGTCCGGCACTTTCAAGGATGTGCCGGGCGGCCAGGTGCTCGGCCCGACGCCGGACTATACCCAGCGCCTGCTGGATTTCAGCCTGGCGGGAACCGGCAGCCTGCCGCCGGTTCCGGACAGCGACGTGCCGCTCGACGACACCCTGCCGCCGGTGCTGGACGTGCTGGCCGCCGAAGGGCTGATCGAGCCGGAATTGCCCGCCCCCGGTGATCCGGCTCCGGCCGACCTGACCCGGGCGCCGCTGATGTTTCCGGCCGACCGCACCACCCGCCTGCAAAACCTTGCCCGGGGTGACGAAGGCTGGCTGCTGGGTCTGGCTTACTCGACCCAGCGCGGCTACGCCGAGAGCCACCCGTTTGCCGGCGAAATTCGCATGGGTGCCGTCGAAATCGGCTTTCAGCCGGAGGAGCTGGATTTCGCGCTGACGGTGGGCGAAATCACCCTGACCGAATGCCAGATGATCAACCAGTTCAAGGGCAGCGCCGACGTGCCGCCCCAGTTCACCCGTGGTTACGGACTGGCGTTTGGCGAGGCCGAGCGCAAGGCCATGGCCATGGCGCTGGTCGACCGCGCCCTGCGTGCCACCGAGCTGGGGGAACTGAACCAGGCGCCGGCGCAGGAAGCCGAATTCGTGCTGTGCCACAGCGACAACGTGGAAGCCTCGGGCTTTGTCCAGCATCTCAAGCTGCCGCACTACGTTGATTTTCAGGCCGAACTCTCGCTCCTGCGCACCCTGCGCGCCGGATTCGATTCCCAACCGGAGGTTCGCCCATGAGCACCCCCAGCACCGGCCACCGCGCGTGGCAGTACAACTTTGCCTTTCTGGACGAACACACCAAACGGATGATCCGGCGCGGCCTGCTGAAAGCGGTGGCGATTCCGGGCTACCAGGTGCCGTTCGGCAGCCGGGAAATGCCGCTGCCGTATGGCTGGGGCACCGGCGGCATCCAGGTGACGGCCAGCATCCTGGGCGCAAACGACACCCTCAAGGTGATCGACCAGGGCGCGGACGACACCACCAATGCGGTGAACATCCGCCGCTTTTTCAGCCGGGTGGCCGGCGTGGCCACCACCGAGCAGACGGCGGCCGCCAGCGTCATTCAGACCCGCCACCGCATTCCGGAAACCCCGCTGAAGGCAGGGCAGATCATGGTGTTCCAGGTGCCGGAGCCGGAGCCGCTGCGCACGCTGGAATCCAGCGAGGTGGAAACCCGCCAGATGCATGCCAACCAGGAATACGGGCTGATGCACGTCAAGCTCTACGAGGACATCGCCCGTTTTGGCCACATTGCCACCAGCTATGACTACCCGGTGATGGTGAACGGCCGTTATCTGGCCTCGCCGTCGCCGATTCCGAAATTCGACAACCCCAAGCTCGACATGAGCCCGGCCCTGATGCTGTTCGGTGCCGGACGGGAAAAGCGCCTGTATGCGATTCCGCCGTATACCCCGGTGGGCAGCCTCGCCTTTGACGACCATCCGTTTGAAGTGCAGCGCTGGCCGCATGCCTGCGCGCTGTGCGGCGACACCGGCAGCTATCTCGACGAAATCGTGACCGACAACGCCGGCCAGCGCCTGTTCGTGTGCTCCGACACCGACCATTGCCAGAGCCGGCAGGAGAATCCCGCATGACGCCCATCCTTTCCGTCCGCTCGCTGGGCAAACGCTATGGCCAGCGCTGGGGCTGCCGCGACATCAGCTTTGACCTCTATCCGGGCGAAGTGCTGTGCATCGTCGGGGAATCCGGCTCGGGCAAGTCCACCCTGCTCTCCACCCTTGCCGGACGGCTGCCGGCCGATGCGGGCGAAGTCGGCTTTGTCGACCAGCATGGCACGCGGCACGACCTGATCCGGCTGGCCGAGGCCGACCGGCGCCGGCTGGCCCGGACCGAATGGGGCTTTGTCACTCAACATGCCCGCGACGGGCTGCGCATGAACGTGTCGGCCGGAGCCAATGTCAGCGAACGGCTGATGGCGCTGGGCGAGCGCCACTATGGCGAACTGCGCGCCACTGCCGGGCACTGGCTGGACGAAGTGGAAATCGGCGCGGAACGGCTGGACGACACGCCGAGCCAGTTTTCCGGCGGCATGCAGCAGCGCTTGCAGATTGCCCGCAACCTTGTCACCCGGCCGCGGCTGGTGTTCATGGACGAGCCGACCGGCGGGCTGGATGTGTCGGTGCAGGCGCGCTTTCTCGACCTGACCCGCCGGCTGGTCCACGACTTCGGCATTGCCGTGATCATGGTCACCCACGATCTGGGCGTGGCCCGCCTGCTTGCCCACCGCACGCTGGTGATGCAGCAGGGCGGCGTGGTCGAGGCCGGGCTGACCGACCAGATCCTCGACGATCCGCAGCATCCGTATACCCAGCTTCTGGTTTCTTCGATCTTGCAGGCCTGATGCCATGACCTTACTCATTGACGCCAACGGGGTTGGCAAAACCTTTGTCCTGCACCAGCAGGGTGGCCTGAAGCTGCCGGTGCTGGCCGACGTGTCGCTGCAAGTGGCCGCCGGAGAATGCGTGGCGCTGACCGGCCCGTCGGGTGCGGGCAAAAGCACGTTCCTGAAGGCGCTGTACGCCAACTATCTGGTGCAGAGCGGCAGCATCCGCATCCGTCACCGCGCCCGCTGGGTGGACATGGCGCAGGCACTGCCGCACGAAGTGGTGGAAGTGCGGCGCGAAACCCTCGGCTACGTCAGCCAGTTCCTGCGGGTGATTCCGCGGGTGGGCGCGCTCGACATCGTGGCCGAGCCGCTGGTCGAACGGGGCGAATCCCAGGCCGCAGCCCGCCTGGTGGCCGGCGAATGGCTGGCCCGGCTGAACATTCCCGAGCGGCTGTGGTCGCTGCCGCCGGCCACGTTTTCCGGCGGTGAGCAGCAGCGCATCAACATTGCCCGCGGCATGATCGCGCCGCGCCCGGTCCTGCTGCTGGACGAGCCGACGGCCTCGCTGGATGCCGGCAACCGTCAGGTGGTGATCGCGCTGATGAACGAAGCCAAGGCGCGCGGCGCGGCGCTGGTCGGCATTTTCCACGATGAAGACACCCGCACGGCGGTCGCCGACCGCCTGTTTACCGTACCGCTGGTACGCGACGAGGAGATTCCTGCATGAGCCAGCTGTTCAACCATGCCCGCCTGATCCTGGCTGACCGCGTGATCGAGCGTGGGGCGCTGGAAACCGTCAACGGGGTGATTACCGCCATTCACGAGCAACCGCTGCCGGAGGGGTGCGGTATGGATCTGGGCGGGGATGACCTGATTCCCGGCTTGGTGGAGATCCATACCGACAATCTGGAAAAACACCTGATGCCGCGCAACGGCGTGCTGTGGCCGATGCTGCCGGCAGTCATCACCCACGATGCACAGTGCGTGGCGGCCGGCATCACCACCGTGCTGGATGCCTTGTCCGTCGGCGATCTGGAAGGCGAAAGCGTGCGGCTGGAAACCCTGCACACCGCCTTTGCCGCCATCAATGCCGGGCAGGAAGCCGGCGTGTTCCGCGCCGACCACCTGATCCACCTGCGCTGCGAACTGGCCTATCCGGACTTGCTGGCCGAACTGGCCCCGCTGATCGACCATCCGGCCGTCCGGCTGGTGTCGGTCATGGACCACACGCCGGGACAGCGCCAGTACCGCGATCTGGCGCAATACAAAAAGTATTACGCCAAGAAGAAAGTGAACTGGACGGACGACACTTTCGAGGCGGCCGTAGCAGAGCGCCGCGCCATGCAGGCCCGCTATTCGGCTACGCACAACGCGGCGGTGGTGGAAATGGCACAGGCACGCCGCATCGCGCTGGCCAGCCATGACGATACCGACCCGGCGCACATCGAGCTGGCCTGCCGGGATGGTGTGGTGATTTCGGAATTTCCGACGACCCGGGCGGCAGCGGCGGCAGCGCACAAGGCAGGTCTGTGGACGGTGATGGGGGCACCCAATGTGGTGCGGGGTGGCTCGCACTCGGGCAATGTTGCGGCGGTGGAACTGGCCCGCGCCGGATTGCTCGACATCCTCTCCAGCGACTATGTGCCGGCCAGCCTGCTGCACGCGGCGTACCTGTTGCAGGAGCAGGCCGGCTGGACGCTGCCGACCGCCATTGCCACCGTCAGCCGCACACCGGCCCGTGCCATCGGACTGGCCGACCGGGGTGAAATTGCCGTGGGCCAGCGGGCGGACCTGGTGCGGGTACGCGCCCATGCCGACACACCACTGGTGCAGGGCGTGTGGAAACAGGGGCGACAGGTTTTCTGATGACGACTCCCGGATTCAGGCATCCCGCCTGAATCCGGGACAGGCACAAGTACCTGTCGCACGGGTGATTGCGTCTGCTCCGGCACGTATCCTGTCTTCAGAAACGGCGTACGCAGCCGGTTACCACGCCCCAGATCACCAGCTCCTGCTCGTAGCTGGGCACGATGTCGGGGTAATCGGGATTGGCTGCCTGAAGGATGACCCGTCCGCCCTGCCGTTGCAGGCGCTTGACGGTAAATTCGCCTTCTATGGCTGCCACAACGATGTCGCCGCTGGACGGAGTCCGGCTTTTGTCGACCACCAGGATGTCGCCGTCAAACACATGGGCACCAGTCATCGACTCTCCTTTGGCCCGGACCAGAAAAGTGGAAGGCGCGTCGTCGATCAGGTAGTGGTTGAGATCCAGCGTGTCTTCGACATGGTCATCTGCCGGGCTGGGCATGCCGGCGCGCACGCCAGCGGCATGCAACGGCATGCTCAGCACTGGTGCCAGTCTGGCTGGCAGCAGTACTTCGCCCGGATATTGTCCGGCCAGTTCTTCAATACTGGCGAGACGGGCCGCCTGCCGTGCCTTGACCAGCGTGATGACCGCCTCCTTGTCCTCTACCGGCACCCGGATCTGGGTCAAAGGCTCGGAGGTATCGATGCGACCGGAGCCTGCCGGCCGTCCGGCGCCTGTCCGGGCGCCGCCACGGCCGGGTTTGTCTGGTGAATGCATGCATGTTTCCCCACTGATCAAGTCGTTTTATGATTGTTGCACCATATATCAAAAAAGACCAGAAGTTCGTGGAAACCAGGGGCCGGCCAACAGCCATCAGACAACCCCGCGGATCGTGACCTGCATATGCTTTGCCCAGCAAGGAATCCCGTACGGACACGCCGGATCGGCCACGGATGCAATGATGCCACTCGCCAGGCATCAACCCGTATGGCCGAATAAAAAAACCGTTTTTGTTTATTCGGCCAACAAGACCCACCGCATGCACACACCATTCGAAACATATTGAATAACCAGCATGATTTATTAACCTTTTATATTATTTAGCCACCACCAATTCATATTGAATTTTTAACAATCCATGAATATGGGCGTATTGTCCTGGATTGTTTGATTGGTTAATATTTTAACGATCACGGCATATGAAGGCATGCCGAGCATAAATAAAAACTATCCGACCCATCAAGGCAGGCAGCATGTTTCCAAGTATCTATTTAACCTTCAGTTTTCTTGCATGGCCATTCAGCAGTCTTTGCATATGGTGCATATTTTATTCCGGACACGGAAACAGCAAAAAAAGTTACATCAAGTCAGCTGCATATGGCGTCATACCCATCTTGTTGTTCCTGATTGTGATCCAGATGAAATTGAATGCAATTGAATCAAGCCTTCCACCAGTATCAGAAATGGAAAACCAGGAACAATACGATCAACCAGACAAAGAGAACAAGCTGACACATGAGGTCAACGTAGTAAATGACCAGAAAATCACAACAGGGTCGTGCATTGAGCTGGATACGGAAGGAAATGCAACTCCATGGGCTAAAAAAAGCTCGTGCTTTCACGAGTTTTCAGAGCTGATCCGCGGGAAAATAGACGATCCGGAACAGACTACGGCCGAGCTTATTTCATTGGCGGTAAAAAGTCCATCCAGCCATGGTGTATTGTCAACAAGCTCAATACACCTGTCGGTCAAGGCACCCGGAGTCTTTACGATTACAGAGAAAAACCGATAAAGCAGTCAGGAGACAATCAAAAGCAGGGAGCTGGTTTGATCGCTGTTAAAAAGCTTTCAACATTTCATCAGACAGAATCCAGGAGGTCTCATGCAACGTGTGCAATGGCCTTGATTGCAATTACGCAAGGTTGAATCTCCCGTGGATTGGGATGCAAACCTCGTGCTTCAGCCGGATGAACCATGCATGGCAATCAACAGGCTGCATGCACGGTTGCGGCAGATACCACGCAAGGACATTCCAGCCAGGCCCCGGGCGGGAGCAGTGAAGTTGCACCAGCCCGCCTGGACAGCTACAGGTCGGCCGCTTTTTGACATGCATGACCCGGGCCGGCAATTTCTACAACTGCTTTGTCTCCAGCCAGGGCAGACTGTCCAGAGCTGCTTTGCAAACACGACGGACAATGCAGTCTGCACGGCATCTGAAATTATGCAAACAGGCGGATTTTTATCCTATAGAATAGCTAATAAGAATATTTGAATAGACAGGAGGCTTGCATGTTTACCCTGACACCCCGCGGCATGATTGCCGCCATCTATCGCCGGCGGTTTGTCATCCTCGGACAGTGCATCAGTCTTTCGACGGCTTTTTCTGCGGCACTGGTGACCGTCTGGATGATTTCCCAGATGTAGGGGATGAAAGGATCAATACAGGCTATAGCCAGAACAAACAGGCAAGTACAGATCAATCATCTAAGATAATCAAAACACAAGGATTGCTCATGAACCAAGATGACCTGACCATCGCGGCCATCGTAACGGCCTGCTTCATTGCGTCAACGCCCGTATTGTTCGCCCTGACCGACTGCCTGGCGTCACTGCTATGGGGTTGATGCCGGACAGTTACACCATTGCGTCCGCCCCTTGCCAGCCCGCTTTCCAGCGGGCTTCGTCATTCATGGACTGACCGGATGTCTCCGGCAACCAGGCACACCTGAACCGGCGCATGATTCCTGCCGGCCCGCATGCACTCCGGACTGGCTGGTCAGGAATTTGACGGCAATAACGGGGGTTCTGGTCGCGGGATGCCATTCACGCCCCACCACTACCATACACAAGCCGCCGGCAAAGCCGCAGGATGGCTACGAAAGCGCACAAACTCCGGCCAGCCTGTATCCCACCTGCAACTCGGTCAGCAGGCATTCCGGCTGGGCCGGATCGTGTTCCAGCTTCTGCCTCAGGTTGCCCATGTAGATGCGCACATAGTGCTGCCGCTCCACATGATTCGGTCCCCAGACCTCCTGCAACAATTGCCGGTGCGTCAGCACCCGTCCGTGATTGCGAAGCAACACCGACAGCAGGCGAAACTCGATGGGGGTCAGGTGCACCATTTCTCCGCCGCGACGCACCTCACGCAGGCTGACATCCACTTCCACCTCGCCAAAGCGGTAACGCCCGGTTTCGGCCCCCGGTGCCGCACCGCGCCGCCGGAGCTGTACCCGTACCCGTGCCAGCAGTTCCGGCACGCCAAACGGCTTGGCCAGGTAATCGTCGGCCCCGGCATCCAGTGCCTCGACCTTTTCTGCCTCCTGGTCCCGGGCCGACAGCACCAGCACACCGGCCGACGACCAGCTGCGCAACTCGCGGATCAGTTGCTTGCCATCACCATCCGGCAATCCCAGATCGACCACCAGCAGGTCAGGCTGCCGTGACGCCGCTTCGATCAGGCCGCGCTTGACCGATTCCGCCTCAAAAACCGCATGGCCTTCATCCTCCAGCGCCACGCGCAGGAACTTGCGGATATTCGGGTCGTCTTCAACGATCAGGATACGGCTCGGGTTCATTCGATTTCTTCCGGAACAGCAGTTTTCACCGGCAATGCCACTACAAAGCGGGTACCGCCTTCCTGCCGGTTTTCCGTGGCAATGGTGCCACCGTGGGCCTCCACGATCAGCCGGCACAAGGCCAGCCCCAGCCCGGCACCGGAAGTCGCGGATTCCCGTACCCCGCGCACAAAGGGCTGGAACAGGCTCTCCGCCGGCTCCGGCAACCCGGGGCCCTCGTCGTCCACCCGCAGCCGCAGCCATCCGTTATCCAGCCGGGCACTGATCCGGATACCGCTGCCGGCCGGCGTGTACTTGGCCGCATTATCCAGCAGGTTGACCAGTACCCGCTCGATCAGCAGGGCATCGAACTCCAGCAGTGGCAGCTCCGCTGGCAAGGAAACCTGTACCGGATGCCGGGCCAGTACCGGCCGCAGCTGCCCCAGTGCCGAACCGACCACTTCTTCCAGCGATTGCCAGTCCAGCCGCAGCTTGACCCCGCCACTTTGCAGGCGGGCCATGTCGAGCAGGTTGCTGACCAGCCGGTTCATCTGCGTTGCCTCACCATGGATGGCGTGCGCCAGTTCCTGCTGCGCCGGGTCAGCCAGCTTTTTTTCCAGCGTGCCCGCCAGCCCGGCAATGGCGGTGATCGGGGTACGCAGATCGTGTGACACTGCCGACAGCAGCGTATTGCGCATCCGCTCGCCCTCCATCGACACCAGCGCATCCTGCGCAACTTCCACGTAATGAACACGCTCCAGCGCCAGCGCAATCTGGGCACAGCAGCCATCCAGCAGGTGCCGCCATTCCGGTTCGTCCGGCATCCGGCTGTCGGTCAGCTGCAATGCCAGCACCCCGCGGGTACGCATCGGCGCCTTGAGCGGCACGTAGCGGATGTCGGTGGCCGCCAGGGTTTGCGTCCCCGCGCCGGCCTCCTGCTGGTTGTCGTACACCCATTGCGCCACCTCCCGGTCCACCGGCAGCGCTCCGACCGCTTTCAGTGTCTCGTGGGCATCGGGCAACAGCATGGCCATCTGCACTGTCAGCAGCGGCTCCAGCTGTTCGGTGGCAATCGACACGATCTGCTCGGTCTGCAAGGCGCCCGACAGCTCGCGGGCCAGTCGCGCCAGCGCCTTGGCCCGGAACTCACGCAACCGGGCGACATGGGCGGCGTTGCGCATCGACGCGGCCAGCTGGCCGATCAGCAAGGCCACGCCCAGCATCAGGAAAAAGGTAAACAGATACTGGGTGTCGTTGACAGTAAACGACCAAAAAGGCGGCACGAAAAAGAAGTCAAAGCAGCCCACCGCCAGGAAGGCCGCCCACGCTCCCGGCCCGCGCCCCCAGCGGATCGCCACCAGCACCACCGTCAACAGCAACAGCATGATGACATTGGCCGGCGCAAACACCTGCAACAGCAAGGCCGACAGTGCCGTGGTGGCCGCACAGGCCAGCGTGGCCCAACCATAGTCGCGCCACACCGGCCGTACGGGATGCCAGATCCGCGGCGCGGTGCGGGCAGCCTCGCCGCTGGACACCAGAATCACGTCCAGGTCCGGATGCCGGGCGACAATCCGCTCGGGCAAGGCCCGTTGCCAGCGCCAGCGGCGCCCGGACTGTGGCCGCACACCGCACAGCAGCTTGGTCGCGTTGCGACTGCGGGCATAGGCCGCCAGCACTTCCTCCACCTGCCCGCCGGACAGGGTGGTGATTTCCGCCCCCAGACCGGCCGCCAGCTTCAGCGCCTGCAAAGCCTCTTCACGCACGCGCCGTCCGCCACGGGGCGCATCGACATGCACGGCAATCCAGTCGGTTTGCAGGCGGGCCGCCAGCCGGGCCGCCTCGCGTACCAGCCGGTCACCGCCCTCCCCGCCCACACATACCAGCAGGCGGTCCCGTGCCTCCCAGACCGGCTGGATGTCGCGATCGGCCCGGTAGGCGCGCATCTGCGCATCCACCCGGTCGGCGGTGCGGCGCAGGGCCAGTTCACGCAGCGCAATCAGGTTGCCCTTGCGGAAGAAATGCTGGCGGGCCCGCTCGGCCGCATCCGGCAGATACACCTTGCCTGCGGCCAGCCGTGACAGCAGCTCGTCAGGCGGCAGATCCACCAGCCGCACCTCGTCAGCCTCGTCAAACACCCGGTCCGGCACGGTTTCGCGTACCGGAATGCCGGTAATGCCCGCCACGATGTCGTTCAGGCTTTCCAGATGCTGCACGTTGAGCGCGGTATAGACATCAATCCCCGCCGCCAGCAGCTCGGCCACATCCTGCCAGCGCTTGCGGTGCCGACTGCCTTCCACGTTGCTGTGGGCCAGCTCGTCGACCACGATCAGCGGCGGATGCAGTGCCAGCGCCGCATCCAGATCAAACTCGGCCAGATCATGCCCGCGATAGGCCACCCGCCGGGAGGGCAGCATCGGCAGCCCCTCCAGCAGGCGGGCCGTTTCCTGGCGGCCGTGGGTTTCCACGATGCCGACCAGCCCCTCGCACCCGGCTTCCCGCTGCTGCCGGAGTGCCTGCAACATGGCAAAGGTCTTGCCGACGCCGGCACAGGCGCCAAAAAAGATGGTCAGCTTGCCACGGGCAGCGCGCTGCTCGTCAGCCTGCAAGGCAGCCAGCAGGCGGTCGGGGTCGGGTCGCAAATCGTCCATGAAACGGCCACGCTTCCGTCTGGTTCAGGTTAACGGCTCGCCAACTGGTCAAGCTGGCGGTTGAGTTGCAGCACATTGACGCGCGTCTCGCCAAACATGCCCCATTGCGGCGGCTGGATCAAATCCCGCACCAGTTGTGCCACGGCCTCCTCGGGCAAGCCACGCGCCCGGGCCACCCGCGCCACCTGGTAGAACGCCGCGGCCGGCGAAATGTCCGGGTCCAGCCCGCTGGCCGAACTGGTCACCAGATCCAGCGGCACCGTCTGGCCGGCAGGCACTGGCGCCAGTGCCGCGATCCGTTCGCGCACCTGCCTGACCAGTTCCGGATTGGCCGGGCCCAGATTGCTGCCCCCCGAGGCCATGGCATTGTAAGGACGCTCGGCCGTCGCCGATGGCCGGCCGTGGAAGTAATGTGCTGCCGTAAACGACTGGCCGATCAGCACACTGCCGACCACCCGTTCACCATCGCGCACCAGACTGCCGTTGGCCTGAAAGGGGAACAGGGTCTGCGCCAGCCCGGTCACCAGCGCGGGATAGGCCAGCCCGGTCAGCGCCGACAGCAGCACCAGCAAGGTCAGCGCCGGGCGCAGCAGGCCACGGCAGGAGGTGGTCGCGCCCGCTACTCGCACGGAGGCGGCTTGCCCGGTCGTCAGCCCGGCGGCATTCAGGGTAGAAGTCAGTTTCATGGCAGGTTTCCTTTACACCAGTCCGGTCATGGCCAGCGCCATATCGATGGCCTTGATGCCGGCAAACGGCACCAGCAGGCCGCCGGCACCATAGATCAGAAGATTGCGGCGCAGCAGCGAAGCGGCAGCCAGCGGCCGGTAGGCAATGCCGCGCAACGCCAGCGGAATCAGCGCCACGATGATCAGCGCGTTGAAAATCACCGCCGACAGGATGGCCGACGCCGGGCTTGCCAGCCCCATCACATCCAGCACCCCAAGCTGCGGATAGGTCAGTGCAAACGCCGCCGGGATGATGGCGAAATACTTGGCCACGTCGTTGGCAATGCTGAAGGTGGTCAGCGCGCCGCGCGTCATCAGCATCTGCTTGCCGGTCTCGACAATCTCGATCAGCTTGGTCGGGTTGCTGTCGAGGTCAACCATGTTGCCGGCCTCTTTCGCGGCCTGGGTGCCGCTGTTCATCGCCACCGCCACGTCGGCCTGCGCCAGTGCCGGCGCATCGTTGGTGCCGTCACCGGTCATGGCCACCAGCTTGCCGGCCTCCTGATAGCGGCGGATCAGCGCCAGCTTGTCTTCCGGACGCGCCTCGGCCAGAAAATCATCCACCCCGGCTTCGGCCGCAATCGCGGCAGCAGTCAGCCGGTTGTCGCCGGTAATCATCACCGTCTTGATGCCCATGCGGCGCAGTTCGGCAAACCGCTCCTTGATGCCGCCCTTGACGATATCCTTGAGCTCGACCACCCCCAGTACGGTCTGGTCATCGGCCACCACCAGCGGCGTGGCGCCGCGGCGGGCCACGTCATCCACCAGCTGACGCACCCCGGCCGGCAGCGCCAGCCCGGCTTCGCCCAGATAGCGCTCGATGGCATCGGCCGAGCCCTTGCGGATACGGCGGGTGCCGAGATCCACCCCGCTCATGCGGGTCTGGGCGGTAAACGGGATGAATACCGCATCCACCACGTCGCGGCCGCGCAGGCCGAAGTCAGTCTTGGCCAGCACCACGATCGAGCGCCCCTCCGGGGTTTCGTCGGCCAGCGAGGCCAGCTGGGCGGCGTCGGCCAGTGCCTCGCGCGTCACGCCCGGTGCCGGCAGGAAAGCCGTGGCCTGCCGGTTGCCCAGCGTGATGGTGCCGGTCTTGTCGAGCAGCAGCACGTCCACGTCCCCCGCCGCCTCGACGGCGCGGCCGGAGGTGGCAATCACATTGGCCTGCATCATGCGGCTCATGCCGGCCACGCCGATGGCCGACAGCAGGCCGCCGATGGTGGTCGGAATCAGGCACACCAGCAGTACCACCAGGGCGGTCAGGCTGATCGGCAGCCCCGTACCGGCAGCTTCCACCGCAAACAGCGAAAACGGCAGCAAGGTGGTGCAGGCCAACAGGAAGATCAGCGTCAGCGCCAGCAGGAGCAGGGTCAGCGCGATTTCGTTCGGGGTGCGGCGGCGTTTGGCGCCCTCCACCATCGAAATCATGCGGTCAAGGAACGCCTCGCCCGGATTGGCGCTCACCCGCGCCACCAGCCAGTCCGACAGCACACGGGTACCACCGGTAATCGACGAGAAATCGCCGCCGGATTCGCGGATGACCGGCGCGGATTCGCCGGTAATGGCGGATTCGTCCACCGACGCCACGCCTTCCAGCACTTCGGCATCGGCCGGGATGGTATCGCCGGCCTCGACCAGGATCAGGTCGCCCAGGCGCAGGTCGGACGATTCCACCAGCCGGATGCCGCTGCGGCGGTCTGCGTTCGACAGTTTTTTGGCCATCACGTTGCGACGCGAGCCGCGCAGGGCAGCCGCCTGGGCCTTGCCGCGCCCTTCGGCCAGCGCCTCGGCAAAGTTGGCAAACAGCACGGTAAACCACAGCCAGGCCGCGACGGCGAAGATGAAACCGGTGCCGGGCGCGCCGCGCCAGGCGGCCTCCAGCCCCAGTACGGTGGTCAAGAGGCTGCCGACCCAGACCACGAACATTACCGGACTGCGCCACTGCACGCGCGGCGACAGTTTGCGCAGGGATTCGGCCAGCGCCGGCTTGACCAGGGCCGCCTCGAACAGCGGCAGTTTTTTATCTTGGGACATGGGATATGCCCTCTCTCAGCGGGAGAACAGTTGCAGGTGGTCGATCACCGGCCCGAGGGCCAGTGCCGGGATGTAGGTCAGCGCACCGATCAGCAGCACCGACAGCACCAGCAGCACGACAAACAGCGGGCCATGCGTCGGCAGGGTACCGGCGGTGGCGGCCAGCCGTGGCTTGCCGGCCAGACTGCCAGCCAGGGCCAGCACCGGCACGATGACGGCAAAGCGCCCGAACCCCATCGCCGCAGCCAGCATCAGGTTGTAGAACGGGGTATTGGCCGACAGGCCGGCAAAGGCCGAGCCATTGTTGTTGGCCGCCGACGAAAAGGCATACAGCACTTCCGAGAAACCATGGGCACCCGGATTGGCCATGCCGGCACGCCCGGCTTCGGTCAGCACGGCAATGGCGGTGCCGGCAAGCACCAGCAGCGGCCCGACCAGAATGGCGACCGATACCAGTTTCATTTCCGGCGCCCCGATCTTCTTGCCAAGGTATTCCGGCGTGCGGCCGATCATCAGCCCGGCCATGAATACCGCCAGCACCGCGAACAGCAGCATGCCGTAGAGGCCGGAACCGACCCCGCCGAACACCACTTCGCCCAGCTGCATCAGCAGCATGGTCATGCCGCCACCCAGCGGCATCAGGCTGTCGTGCATGGCATTGACCGCGCCGCAGCTGGCGGCGGTGGTAATGGTGGCAAACAGGGACGATGCCAGCACGCCGAAGCGCACTTCCTTGCCTTCCAGATTGCCGCTGTCACCGGCAGCTCCCAGCGCCGTCAGCAGCGGGTTGGGCTGCGATTCGGCCAGATACACCACGGCAAAGGCACCGACAAACAGCACAGTCATGGCCGCCAGCAGCACTACCCCCTGGCGCAAGTCGCCAACCATGCGGCCGAACATCACCACCAGCGCTGCGGGCAGCAGGAAGATCGACAGCATTTCCACCCAGTTACTGAACGGTGTGGGGTTTTCGAACGGGTGCGCCGAATTGGCATTGAAAAATCCTCCGCCATTGGTTCCCAGGAGCTTGATGGCTTCTTGCGACGCCACCGGGCCACTGGCCAGCAGCTGGGTGGCGTGGGATTGCAGCGAGCTGATGGTCAGGCCTGCATGCCAGTTCTGCACCACGCCCTGCCACACCAGCACC
>RRZT013037657.1_pt1 | contig 17916 bp, 14 predicted proteins | sample 2165551 | NCBI WGS metagenome assembly RRZT01 (sample SAMN10456910, study PRJNA506462) | wastewater metagenome | biome: wastewater; feature: sludge; material: wastewater sludge; isolation source: wastewater sludge with Escherichia coli K12::gfp cells carrying plasmid... | place: USA: Moscow, Idaho...
AGCAAACTAAATATTTTTCGTTTTTAACGTCCTCCCATAAAAATAGAGGACTTGAAAACGGAAAATATGAATCAATTTAACTATGTTTGAAATATAAAACACTTAAGTGCTAGTGGTGCACTTTAGTTTGAAGACATACAAATTTATATAAAATATTAAAATCTATATTTCTTCCTCTTTATTCTATTATTTCATCAAGATTTATTTTTTTTATTAAATATATGTTTAACAAAAAGTAAATAGTATATTTACTTTTTTTAGAAGTAACATTAAACTAATTCTTTTATTATAAGAGTTTTAAGTATTACTATTGTTTACTTTACAATCTTCCTTAGGGTAGGAAAAGATTCAAATATTACTTAAATTCGCAAAAGGTGATAATTCTTATAATTGTATTTTGAATCGACCAATAAAATACTTAATTTGAATTAAAATATTATAGTATAACCTAAATCTATTATTAATAAACCATGGAAATAATTTTACCAAAAAAATGGATTAAGATGTTCTCAATTGCAATATTGGGATTCTTTCTTTCTGCCAATATTTTTGCTCAAACGGGTGGAAATATTGATGTAAAAGGACATGTTAAAGATGCACTCGGACCTGTTACAGGCGTAAGTGTAGTAGTTAAAGGTACTCAGAAGGGTACAATCACTAATTTAGATGGTGAATTCTCTCTGAAGGCGCCCGCAAATTCAAAAATTGTAGTATCATTTATTGGATACAAAACGCAAGAGCTTCCAGTATCTAGTGAGATGAATATTACATTAGCTGAAGATAATGAGCTTCTTGACGAAGTAATTGTTATTGGATATGCTACTGGTAGCAAAAGAACTGTTTCTGGTACTATAGATCGTGTCGGAAAGAAAGACATGAATGTGGGAGTAGTAAGTTCTCCATTAGATGCCTTAAAAGGTAAAGTAGCAGGTGTGAACATTTCGCGTGTAGGAGGTGACCCTTCTTCTGATGCTTCAATTCGTGTGCGTGGAACAACTTCGTTGACAGGTGGAAATGATCCGCTTGTTATTATTGATGGAGTATTTGGAGACTTGAAAATGTTGAACTCATTATCACCTAATGATATTGAAAGTTTTACAATTTTAAAAGATGCCTCTGAAACAGCTCAGTATGGTTCTCGAGGAGCTAGTGGTGTTATTGTTGTTGGTACTCAAAAAGGTAAATTTGGAACTAAGAGCTTAAGTTATGAAGGTACTTTCGGTATCGAAAGTGTTTATAAAAACATAAAGATGCTTAGTGGAGAACAATATAGACAAGCCCTAAAAGACCACAATATAAATGGACTAGATAAAGGACATAACACTGATTTCTTTAAGGAAATGCAAAGAACAGGTTATACTCAAAATCATAGAGTTTCATTTGGAGGTGGATCAGAAGACGCTAATTATCGCGCTTCCATCGGTGTAATCGACAGAGAAGGTATTATTAGAAATAACAAGTCAACGACTTACACTTCTAAAATAGACCTTTCTCAATACTTCTTCGATAAAAAATTCTTGATTGAGAGTGGTATCTTTGCTTCAAAGAACGACAGACAATATGTGAATGACTATCATAAGACATTCTATTCTGCTGCAGGAATGAACCCTACATTTTCTAATCAACCAGAGGCAGATGGCTCTTGGATTGAAGACCCGAATGCGAATGAAATTGATAATCCTCTAGGACGTTTGACTATTAGCGATAAAGAAAATAGTGCATATGTTACAGCACATGCTCGACTATCGTATAATATCCTTGAAGGACTTAAAGCAAGTGCTTTTGGATCATATACATATAACGAAAAAGAAAATGCTACTTATATTCCAAATAATATACGTAATGGAAAAAGAGAAGGACGTGGTAAAGCTTCTAGAAGTGAGAATAAAACAGAAACTTTGTTGGGTAACTTCACTTTGAATTACAAAAAAGAATTTGGAGAACATTTTATTGATGCTCTAGGGTTGATTGAAGGTCAAGAATATAAATACCATGGGTTTAATGCTCAAGCAAGAGGTTTTGATACTAATATACTAGAAACTAATAATCTAGGTGCTGGAGCATTGGTGAAATATGGAGATGTAGGTTCATATAAAAATAATTATAAGTTATTCTCTTATATGGCTCGTGTAAACTATATGTATGCAAATAAATATATAGTGACAGGTAATGTGAGAGCTGACGGATCATCCAAGATGGGTGCAAACCATAAATGGGGTTATTTCCCATCTATTTCAGGAGCTTGGGTTATGAGTGAAGAAAACTTCATAAAAGAAAATGCTAAATTTATTGATCAGTTGAAACTGAGAGTAAGTTATGGTGTCACTGGTAATCAAGATGCTATTGAAGTACAAAACTCATTAAGATTGTTTGAGCCAAAGGATCCTACTTTTTATAACAACAATCAACATGTTATATATCAGTATAACAGAAATGAAAATCCTGATTTGAAATGGGAATCGAAGCGTACATTTAACGTTGGATTTGATGCTCTATTATTTAATGATAAAGTATCATTAACAATGGATTATTATAGATCTAAGACTGTAGACCTATTGTATAACTACGACGTACCTAATCCTCCATTTGTTCACCCTACCCTGTTGGCTAACATGGGAGAAATGGAAAATAATGGATTAGAGATTACTATAAGATATACACCAATAAGAACAAAAGATATGGAACTTTCTATATCTCCAAACTTCTCTTATCAAACGAATAAGCTAACTTCATTGGCAGGTACATATAAAGGACAACCAATGAATCCGAAAGAATATTGGAGCTTAGGTGGTGTTTCTGGTGCTGGTATGATTGGAGGAAATACAAATGCTACATTTAACTTTATAGGTGAACCTATAGGAACTTTCTACTTACCAAAAAGTGATGGATTAGTTCGTCAAAAAGATGGTAGCTACAAATATCACATTGTGAATCTAGACAATGATCCTAATATTGATATCAATAACGGAAAAGACAGATATATTGCTGGTCAAGCAATGCCTAAATTTAATTTAGGTACAAACCTTAGCTTTAGATACAAAGCATTTGATATTCAAGCACAGCTGACAGGAGCATTTGGTCATAAAATTTATAATGGAACATCTCTTTCTTATATGAGTATGACTGGTTTCCCTACATACAATGTGATGGCAGAAGCTCCAGATGTAAATATTAGAGACTTGACTGTTACAGACTATTGGTTGGAAAAGGGAGATTACCTTCATATCGAATATATTTCAGTAGGATATAACATCAATACTGAGAAATTCAATAAATGGGTGAAAAATATGAGAGTAACAGCTTCGGTGAATAATCTTTATACATTTACAAATTATACAGGACTATCTCCGATGATTAACACTACTGTAATGAATGACAATTTAGGTATAGATGATAAACGTTTCTATCCATTATCTCGTACTTATTCAATTGGTCTTAACGTTACCTTCTAAAAAAGATAAACATGAAAAAATATACAATATACAGCTTATTTATAGCCCTGTTTGCCTTCGTAGCACAGGGATGTTCTCTTGATGAGAATCCTGAAGATAAATTGACTGACAATGAAGCATTCAAGAACCCAACATTAATCTATCTAAATACTGTAGCCAATATTTACTCAGAAGTTGGTGCAGATGGTGGTTGGGGTAATGGACTTGGAGGAAATGACCGAAACATCTATGATATGAATACAATGAGTGCCGACGAAGCAATTACCCCTAAACGTGGTAGTGACTGGTACGATGGAGGTCTTTGGCTAGGTCTGTATGAACATGAGTGGACTAGAAGTACTGGTATATTTAATGATACTTGGGAATATCTTTATCGTGTGATTGGTAAATGTAACTTATCATATGAAAAGCTTGCTGAAATTCAGAAAAAAGAGCCTAACAATGAATATATCCCAAACTTCATGGCTGAAGTAGAAGCTTTGCGTGCAATGTATTATTATTATCTTTTAGATAACTATGCACGTGTACCTATTGTGACATCATCCACAATACCGATGGATAAAGTAGTACAATCAAAGCGTAGTGAAGTTTATAAATTTGTGGTAGATGAACTACAAAAAGCAATTCCTTTCCTATCTTCAGAAAAGAGTGCAGCCCCTGGAGAATATTATGGTCGTATGACTAAATCCGTAGCTTATTTCTTATTAGCAAAATTGGCATTGAATACACAAGTATATACCGATGACAATTGGGCGGAGCATAGTGCACCAGCAGGTACAACTAACTTTACTATTGATGGTAAAACTATGACTTGTTGGGAAGCGACTATCAAGTATGCAGATTTGATAGAAGCAGAAGGATATGATCTAAACAAAAACTTCAGAGATAACTTCTCTCCTAAAAACGATCAGAATCCAATCGAAAATATCTTTGTAATCCCTATGAATCCAACTATCTACAAGGCTAGAAATATGTATATAGTACGCTCTTGGAATTATAACCATGCAAAAGCTTGGGGCTTCTCAGCATGGAATGGATTATCTGCTACAAAAGATGTACTTAGGATATTTGAATACAATAAGTCTACTCAAGACCCACGTTTCGAGATGTCTTTCTTTGCTGGAAAAGTAAAAGGACCTAAGGGTGAGTATGTAAAAGACGGAGACAAAGATCTAGAATATCTAGCAGAGAAAATTGATCTAGACTTGTCTGCTAAACCAGAAGAAAAGACTGCAGGTGCTAGATGGGCGAAATACGAAATGGATCCAAATTTCCTTGACGATGGAAAAGGAATCAATAACGACTATGTACTATTTAGATTTGCTGATGTATTGCTGATGAAAGCTGAAGCAATGGTAAGAAATGGGCAAAATGGCGATGCTGTAATGAAAAGAGTACGAGATCGTGTTGGAGCTCCAGCAAGAAGTGCAACATTAGGAAACATATTGGATGAAAGAATGATGGAACTATCATGGGAAAATGTGCGTAGACAAGATCTTGTGCGTTTTGGTAAATATATAGAGCCAAATATGCTTAGAAAGAAAAAATCTGAACCATATCGTATTGTATTCCCTATTCCAGAAACAGCACTTAACAAGAACAAAAATCTAACAACCAACCCTGGTTATTAATTGAGTTGATGTATAGCTTAAAAATAGAATAAAATGAAACATATTATAAAATTATTTCTGCCTGTATTCATCTTGCTAGTAACTTTTGCTAGTTGCGATACTGATAAAGAATGGATATATGTAGAACCAGATCCAGTTCCTGGAGTAGAACTCTCAGGATCTGCAGTAGCTATTAGCACTGAATTTCAAGAAGGAGATGTCGAAGGAGATATAAAGAAAGGATTACAAACAACCTATATTTGGTTAAAGGCTGGAGATATTTTCCTTAAGGAAACTGGTCTGGATGGAGTTGAAACTAAATATGGAATGGGTGCCAAAGTCGGAGACTTTACTCATTCACTTGAGGCAGATGCTAATGCTTTCAAAATAGAGGAAGCTGGTTTATATTTCTTTGTTTACAATGCAGGAATGAAACAACTAACATTGTTGCCAGCTAAGTTTGGTGTTATCGGAGATGCAACTCCTGGAGCTTGGGCTAGTGAAACTGTTTTCCCTAAAGTAGTGTTTGACGAAGGAGCTAAAAGAGTAACCTTTACTGGCGCTTTTGAATTGAAAAAAGGAGAAATAAAATTTAGATTCCATGACTGGACTATAGAAGTTGCTAAATCTGAGACCGAAAAGTACAAGATGCATACTAATCAAGGTACTATTGATGCGGGAGTTAAACTTGGAGAAAAAACTGAAACTTTGAAAGGTGGAGGTGAAAATATGAAAGTAGAGTCTGGTGCTGTGTATGAAGTGACACTAGAACTGAATCTAGAAACTGGAGTATTTACAACGCAAGCAAAAAAGGGAGATATAATTGAACCAGACTATCCTGAAAACCTATATATGATAGGTGAAGATTTTGGAGCTTGGAAATGGGGAGATAAAGGTGTTGTAAAGATGATTCCTGTACGTGAAAAAGAAGGTGCTTTCTGGACTATTAAATATTTTACAAAAAATAATGGATTCAAATGGTCTCCAATAGAAGACTGGCCTGGAAGCTTCGCTGGATTATTGCACAATACTGGGATTGAGGAAAAAGATGGAAATGCCATAGTTAAAGAAGATGGTTTATATATGGTATATATCGATATGAAGGAAGACAAACTTGTATTGGAAAAACCTCTAGTTTATGGAACAGGAGATGCATTTGGAGGATTTAAAGATGCTACATATCCATTTGTTATAGAGGGTAAAAGTATGACTATAACAACTACTGTAGAAGGAAATCTAAGAATGTATGCCACATCTTCTCTAGCTGCTGGACATGGATGGTGGAACACCGAATTCAATATATATGATGGTAAGATTGTATATCGTGGAGAAGGTGGAGATCAGGATGCAGTACCTGTAAAAGCAGGAGCTAAGATTACGCTTGACTTCTCTACCGATACTGGTAGTATTAAATAATAGGTTTAATTATTAGATTATAAGAAGAGGAGCTATGTTATGTCTCCTCTTCTTTTTTTACAGAATAAATTAGATATGAACATTATGAATAAATATTTAATCTTATTGTTACTTCTTTCTTTATTTATTAGCTGTTCAGATAGTAATGAAGAAGTGAAACCTGGACCTCCCCCAGAAGAAGTAATAGACAGTAACCTGAGGGATGGGATTACAATAATATCGGAAGATTCGTTGGCCTTTGTTCTTTATGCCCCATACAAAAACAGTGTACACTTGATTGGAGGTTTTTCGGGATGGGAACCAACAAAAGAAAATAAGATGCACAAGGACGGAGATCGATTTTGGTTGAAAGTAGGAAATTTGGATAAAAATAAGGAATATGTCTGTCAATATTTGATAGATAATACTCTACGTATTGCAGATCCTTATGCCTCCAAGATATCAGATCCCTATCATGACCAGTATATAAAGAGTTCTGTTTATCCAAATATGGTACATTATCCAGCTGGATTGACTACTGAGATAGCTATGGTAGTGAGTACCAAAAAGCCCGATTATAAATGGAAGGTAAAGGACTTTAAATTTGGCAAGGCTTCTAACATGACCGTGTATGAACTCTTGATCCGAGATTTTACAAAAGAGAGTACAATATCGGCAGCCAAAGAGAAAATACCATATTTAAAATCGTTAGGTGTTACAGCAATAGAGTTGATGCCGTTTAACGAATTTGAGGGTAATGATAGTTGGGGATATAATCCATCATTTTACTTTGCAACAGATAAAGCGTATGGCAATGATGAAGCATATAAGAGTTTCATTGATGAATGTCATAAAAATGGGATAGCTGTGATTATGGATATGGTGCTTAACCATGCTTATGGGCAATGTTCATTGGTGAGAATGTATGAAAAAGATGGAAAAGTAACGAATAACAATCCTTGGTTTAATGTTGTATCTCCAAATTCAGCCTATAGTTGGGGGTATGATTTCAACCATGAGAGTAAGAAGACTCAACAATTTGTGGATAGTGTATGCTCATTCTGGATGTCTGAATTTAAGATTGATGGATTCCGATTTGACTTTACCAAAGGGTTCACAAACACTTCGGGAGATGGCTGGGCTTATGATGATAGGCGTATTGCTCTACTTAAGCGCATGGCCAATGAAATCAAACAACGAAAATCAGATGCAGTTATTATTTTTGAACACTTGACAGACAATTGTGAAGAAAAAGAGCTAGCTGAGCACGGAATCTATCTATGGGGCAACATGAATTATAATTTCAATGAAGCAACCATGGGTTGGGGAGGAGATTTGAATGACAATGGCGGCTATAAAGGCGATTTAAGTTGGGCTTCATATAAGAAAAGAGACTGGAATAGCCCTCACTTAATTTCATATATGGAAAGTCATGACGAAGAACGTCTAATGTTTAAAAATAAGTCGTATGGTGCTACAGTGGCCAATTATGATGTAAAGAAACTGGAAACAGGTCTACAGCGTACAGCAGCAGCAGCCGTAATTTATATGTCTATTCCTGGCCCTAAGATGATCTGGCAGTTTGGAGAACTAGGATATGATTATGAGCTAAACGATGACAGGGTTGGACGTAAACCTGTTAGATGGGACTATTACGATGTTCCTGCACGAAAAGCATTATATGATGTGTTCGCTACAATGAATACACTACGTCAGCAAAATGATGTCTTCAAAACAACTGATTTTAGCCTTAATCTGAGTAAGAACTATAAGTCTGTTTTATTAAAATCTAGAGATAAACAAGTTTGCGTTATAGCCAACTTTGGTACATTGCCTCAAAAGGAGACTGTTGATTTTGGAGAAGTTGGAATATGGGAAGAATACTTTACAAAGACTAAGATGAGTATCACTACTTCAAAACAAGTAATAGAACTCAATCCTGGAGAGTATCGTCTATATATGAAATAAAACCTTAGTTTTATATTTTAAGCCTGCAAGATTCTTGTTTTATATAACAAGAATCTTGCAGGTTTATTTTTAGGGCTAAAAATTTAAATATCCTTGATCACTTCGTCTACATGGATCATGATAAAATCCCTAAGTGTCAAGTTATTTTTAGCAAGATAAATTTTTAGCTTTTGCATTTTTGTTTTGCTGATATCAAACGAGGTGCGTGTAGTTTCCTCACTTACAATACCTTTTACTTCTGTTTGACGTGTAGAATTTGAACTAAATTTATCAATTGCACTTAGCAGATCTACATCTTTATTTTGTTTTGCCATATCTCAAGTCTAGTTTTTAGATGAATTTAGTTAGTATTTCATTCGTTAATTCTTTGAACTCCTGTTCTGCTTTTTGATCCAAACCATAGATTCCGTTGTCAGAAACAATACTTCTAGAGTAACTGACTCTGTTGTGTAGTTGGGTAGCAAATGCTTCTACATTCATAGATTTTATCTTTTCTTCGATGGGTTCATTCAAGGATGTGCGAATATCTACCTGGTTATAGAGTACAAAAACTTTCAAATTTTTATTCTTTGCTTTTCCCTCTTCCACTAAGGAAATAGTGTCTCCAATAGCTAGAAGATCGGGTAAGGATTTTCTTGTTGGAATAATTACCATATCTGCATCTTTTAGCAAATTCGGTAACTCATGAAATAAGTACGGAGGAGTATCAATGATCAGTAACTGATGATCCCCTACTTTGTCTGCCTTATTATAAACTGATTTTCCGAGAGCTCGCAAAGTCGTTCCTTGATTGTCGTAATCCTGTATGGCAATATCCATTTTGTCTTTCAATGTGTGGTAGAGATTGATAGCAATTGTGCTTTTCCCTACCCCTCCTTTTTGATGAGCTATAACGATTGTTCTCATATACTTATCTGAAATATATTATGCATGCTAATTTACATATTTATTTAAATAAATAAAAGTTTAATTGCATATTTATTGTATTATATAAGTATTTAATGATTTAAATAATGAGATTATTTATATTAAAGTGGTGTCTGATTGACAGAAAAATATTTATGGATGTTTACTTGCCCCACCTTTTTTACAGTTTTTTCAAGGAAATAAATAACTATATTTTTCTGCTCTATTCGGATATAAACGCCTTAGTAAATAATGTGTATAAAAGATGTTTTCTCCTTCTTATTATAGAGAAGCTTATACGCAACTTATACTGACCTTATACGATGGTGCCCTCCATATATAGTTAAAGGGGATATATCCCCCCCTGCTTCCCTATCATATTTAATTATATAAATATGATTTTAAATAAATAATCACTATCTTTCTTGAAAATATATAAGACTGAATATGGAGACTATTACATTGATTGGAAACTTGATAGAGGATGCACAATCTAGGAATAAGGACGGGAAGGAATTTGTAACATTCACTGTTGCAGTCAATGATAAACGAGACAAAACGATAAGTAGATATTACTCTTGTATCCTCTATGGAGCTAGTAAGAATCGAATAAAATACCTTACTAAAGGCACAAAAATAAGTGTAATAGGGGAGTTCTACCCCTCCATTTATCATGAAGAGGGTAGAGATCCTATTTTAAATTTGAATGTGAAAGTGGGAGTGCTAGAACTGGTGTGATAGTTATGCGATCTTAAGATCTGACAAACTTACACCTAGCTTGTCTTTATCTGATAACAATAAATCTTTTTCTTCCATTTGCCAATTTACAGCAACTTGTGGGTCATTCCAGGCTAGAGTAGCTTCATGTTGTGGAGCATATGTATTATCTACTTTATATGAGAAGATTGCTTCATCGCTTAATACAAGAAAACCATGTGCCATACCTCGAGGCATATATAGTTGTTTCTTATTATCTTCGGTGAGTTCTACAGCAACATATTTTCCAAATGTAGGAGAACCTTTTCTAATATCTACAACGACATCAAGTACTCGCCCTTTTAAGGCACGTACTAGTTTAGCTTGAGAGAACTCTCCTTTCTGGAAATGTAGACCTCTTAAAACTCCTTTGGTTGACTTTGATTCATTGTCTTGAATGAATTCTACTTTTCCTACATGTTGTTCAAAGAGTTCTTTTTTAAATGATTCCATAAAGTATCCTCTTTGGTCTGTAAATATTTTTGGCTCTATGACCCAAACTCCTTTTATCTCTAGTTCTGTAAACTTCATTTTTCGAGTAAGTTTAATATATATTTTCCGTATGCCGTTTTGTCCAACGTTTGTCCTAAATTTCTTAGTTGGTCATCAGATATCCATTTATTTCGCCAGGCTATTTCTTCAATACATGATATATAAAATCCTTGGCGTTTTTGTATAGTCTCTACAAAGTTTCCTGCATCTAATAAGCTATCCGAATTGCCTGTATCTAGCCAAGCAAATCCTCTTCCAAACTGAATTACCTTAAGTGTTTTATCGTTTAAATAGGTTTTATTCAAATCTGTTATTTCATACTCTCCTCGTGGTGATGGTTGTAATTCTTTGGCTCTTCTCACAACAGATGAATCATAGAAATATAAACCAGGTACTGCGTAATTAGATTTTGGTTTTAACGGCTTTTCTTCTAATGAAAGAACATTATTATTATCATCAAACTCTACAACTCCATAGGCTTTAGGATCTCTAACATAATATCCAAAAATACATGCACCTTCTTCTATCGATTTCGCTTCTTTTAGCATCTTAGAGAAGTTTTGTCCATAAAACATATTGTCTCCAAGAATTAGACAAGCAGAGTCTCCTGCAAGAAATTCTTCTCCTAATACAAATGCTTGTGCTAAACCATTAGGTTTTTCCTGAATGATATATTCAAATTTCATACCTAAGGAAGAACCATCACCCAACAGCTCTTTGAACATGGGTAAGTCTCTCGGAGTAGAAATAATAAGAACCTCCTTTATCCCTGCTAACATCAGTGTAGAGAGAGGATAATAAATCATAGGCTTGTCATAGACAGGCATGATTTGTTTAGATATAGCTTTTGACAATGGAAATAGTCGGGTAGCACTTCCCCCTGCAAGAATTATTCCCTTCATTATATATTTAATTATTTAAATAAATATTTATTTATCGATTTCCATACATTTGCTCATAATACTTCATATACTCACCAGAAGTTACTTCTTCTACCCATTCTTGATTATCAAGATACCAATAGATCGTTTTTATTATACCTTTATCAAACATAGTCTCTGGAGTCCAGCCTAAGTCTTTAGATATCTTGGAGGGATCTATAGCATATCTGAAGTCGTGTCCTTGTCGATCAGTAACATAGGTAATAAGTTGATGATTGATCCAAGATATATCAATACTTCCATCTATATTTTTTTCTCTTTTTTTAAGAACATCTCTATATTGAACTTCTTTGTTCATGATATTGTAGATTGTATCAATTACTAATTTCACAATATCGATATTCGTTTTTTCATTGTGACCTCCTACGTTATAGACCTCTCCCAGTCTTCCTTCGTGTAGAACAAGATCAATAGCTTTGCAATGGTCTTCTACATATAGCCAATCTCTAACATTTTTCCCATCTCCATATACAGGTAATTCTTTTCTCTCTAGAATATTCTTTATTATTAGAGGAATTAGTTTTTCTGGAAAATGATAAGGACCATAATTGTTAGAACATCTAGTAATGTTGATAGGCATCTTATAGGTTTCAGCATAGGCATTGACAATAAGGTCACCACTAGTTTTAGAGGCACTATATGGAGAACGCGGATCGAGAGGAGTTTTCTCTGTAAAGAATCCTTCTTGTCCTAGTGAGCCATAAACTTCGTCAGTGGATACTTGTAGAAATTTCACTCCTTCTTTCCAAATTGGATAATTGTTAGCATCTACTCCTGTTTTCCAGAATTTTTTCGCTGTATTCAGCAGATTTTGAGTTCCTAAGATATTAACGTCCAAAAATAATTGTGGATTTTCTATACTCCTATCTACATGACTTTCGGCTGCAAAGTTGATAACATATTGTATATCATACTCTGAGAAAATATTTTCGGTGATTGTATTATCCCGAATATCTCCTTTTATGAAAGTGAGATTAGGGTTATTCAACTCTTTTTTAAGAGTCCCTAAATTACCTGCATACGTTAAAGCATCTAAGACTATAAATTTAGCATTAGAATACTTTGTGAGCATATGTTTTACAAAATTTGAGCCTATAAATCCGGCGCCTCCTGTGATAAGATATGTTGTCATTGGTTATGTAGTTTTATAATATTTGTTTTTAACAAAATGACGGATATTATCAATAAATATATGTTCATCAAATTTTTCCGCATGCTTTCGTATAAAAAGAGGATTAAAATTTAATGATTCAAACTGTTTTATAGCATATGTTAATGCTTCTGCTGTTTGGTTTTCGAAGAAGTATGCAGTTGATGAATCCATATTATTTTCGTTATATGGAATCATAGTCGTTGTTACTCCTCCTTTTCCATAAGCTATAACTGGACGTCCAGATGCATTAGCTTCTAAAGGTGTAAGCCCATAATCCTCGACTTGTGGAAAAATAAGGGCTTTACAATTTGCATATAGATATGCAATTTCTTCGCATGAAAGTCCTTCTCTAAATTCTATATTTTTAGTTGCTATCTTTTGTAATTCTGCTTTTTTTGAGCCCTTTCCAACAATGATCAATCTTTTATCTTTCATGTTTTTGAAGGCATCGACTACAATATCTACTTTTTTATAATATTCAACTCTAGATATTACTAAATAGTAATCTAATGAGGGCTTGTCCTCAATATAAAAATTAGAACAGGGTATAGATGCATTTATGATTGATATTGAATTTTTCGGTTTATAACAAATGTCTATTTTTTGAGAAATATCTTCAGTATTTGTGATAAACCAATCTATTTTTTTTGAAGCTTTATAATCTATTTTTTTTAGTCTATTTACTATCCAATAATATATATATTTTTTAAGGCCTTTACTTGTTACTATTTCAGAGTAACTGTCTGGAAACCATGCTAATCTGAATGGGTAATGGCAGAAAGCAATAAAAAGATTCTTTGGATTAGTTCTAATATATTTAGCACAATTAGTAGTGGATATAAGGACAACATCAAAATCGGACAAATTAATAGATCTCATAGCCCATATACTAAAAGGATAAAATAAACGTTTTAGCCATTTTTCATTTTTCACGAATCTAGATAGCCAACTTGATTGAATATTACATTCTGAAAATTCTATGTAAGTACTATTGGGATTGAAACAACTTGTATATATAGGTGCATCTGGAAATGCTCTATGAAGAAGTAGGGTAACTTGTTCTGCGCCACCTCTTCTGACCAACTCATCATGGACAATTGCTATTTTCATTATTTAAGAGTTTCTTCAAATAGATTGATATGGTCAACTATAGATTGATTCCAAGTAAACTTGGTTATATTTTCATATCCTTTTTTTATGAGATCTTGTCTAATTCTATTATCATTCATTATTTGTTTTAGTCTTAAAAAAATACTTTCAATATTAAAAGGATCAAAATATAAAACAGCATCATTACATATTTCGGGAATAGAAGCGGCATCTGCTACAATACAAGGAACACCAAAAGACATTGCTTCTAAAGGAGGAAGTCCAAAACCTTCATAATAAGAAGGGAATATAAGACATATCGCTTTAGAATATATTTTATTGAGTCTGTTATCAGATACCCATCCTGTAAATATTACATGTTTCCTTAGGAGCGGATCATTTTCAATTATTTGTATTATATTGTTATCTCCAGTTATAAACCCTTCTTTTTTTCCGACAATTAAAAATGCAGGTTTGTCCACATTCTCAGAAACTGTTTCTATAAATAATTTATATGCCTTAATTGTCCTTTCTAAATTTTTATGGGGTTTCACATTTCCTACAAATAGGAAATATGATTTTGGTAAATCTGTTGTCTCTTCTTTACTAACATTCATTATATCAATCCCATTGTGAATTACATTAATCTTGCTATAATCTTTAAATGAAGTATATTTCAGAATCTCTTTTTTCGAAAAATTTGAAACAGTTATAATTTGATCAGATAATTTTAGAGCTCTATTAATGACATATTTAGAATATATCTTTTGAGCAACATTTAACTCATTGAAGAATGCTAAGTGAAATACATCATGGACTGTAGCAATTCTTTTTTTGGCTTTTACCTTCCCTAGAGGAACATTATAATGAGGTGAAAAAAAAAGATCGCATTTTGGAATAATCTTATTATAATTTATTTGTTCTTGTATAGAATAGATAGAATACTTAAATGGAATTATATTTTTATTACCAATCTGTATATATTTTTGTATATCTGTGACATTTCCTAATAATTTGACATTATCAAAATGATTAATGATTGAAGGGGTTAATTTTTGTATATATTTTCCAATTCCTGATGAGTTAATCATCCGAGCATCAATTACTATTTTCATATACTAATATTCTTCTCTAGTGTATCCTTAGACCTTAAATTTGATATATTTGCTTTAGAAATTTTTGATTCTGCTGCAATATATCCTATAAAAAATATAGCTATAACTGATTCCCATATATCAGTTGTCCAACCAATAATAACTAAACAGACTAGTATTCCTTGGAGAAAGATATTCTCTTTATATTTTGATACAGTATTAAGTACCTTAAACATTTTAAGGTAAAAATATATACCTAAAACTCCAAACGTAGCATATAAATATAGAGAAGCTGAATCGGTAACATTAAATGCAGGAACTCCGTTAATCGGAAATATCCTACTTGAGGAACCAACTATTCCGAATCCCATTCCTAATATTGATGCCTTATATTGTTCAATATTATAGAAGATAGTGGGCCATGTATTTGTTAATCTATCATCAAAAGAAGCAAGTAATATTACTTGATCAGGATTGGTAATTTCTTCAGCTATACTATAACCCACAATATAAGAAATAAAAGGTAAAATAAGTCCAATAAAAAGAATAAGCAAGTGAAGCCAATATTTGATATAACCTCTAATAAAAAGAAAATACAATCCACTTAAGATAAAAGCAACTAATACACCCTTAGTAGTTGTTAACAAGATACCTGTAAGGGTTATGAGATATATGGTAAACCTAACTAGAGTCTTCTTATTTTGATTCATTATATAAAAACTAAAACAGCATAGCATAATAGCAAGTCCTGCTGACATTCTTGCAAATCCAGCAATTCTATCTATTCCTCCAGAGGTCCATTCCCTATTACCTTCTACTTCTTGTCCTGCTATCTCATAGCTACTTCCTTTCCATGGGAGGTTGATTGATAGATCTAAATAGGCTCCAAGAATAGAACTAATTAATAGAAATAAGATAAGGTTATAAAAGAATATGTTATACTTAGTGATTTCTTTAATACATAAATATGATAATAATAATGGTGCGTACATAAAAAAAGAAAATAAAATATTGAAAATACTTGCTCCATTATATATTGCTATAGCACAAGAAATAATCAAAATATTTGCATACAAGAGATTAATATATCGAAATTTGTTTGTACAAATCTTAAAAGTAACCAAACCTAAGGCTAATACTTTAGGCAAGTATACAAAAAAAGCTAAACCTAGCATAGAGGTGTAATAACGAATAGGACCAGAGAATGCTTCTGATATTAATAATATAGAGATTATTATTAATATCAGATAATCAGTCTTTACTTTGAAATATATAGCTTTATTATTACTCACGTTCAATACTTATGATTAGTATTCAATAGATATTTATATACGGACTCATATTCTTTAACAATTCTATTCTTATCTAAAAAATGCTGAACGGAGGTCTTTGTTGCATCTATAAATGCCTTATACTCTTTTGGATTGGATACCATGTATATTAATTTTTCTTTTAAATCGTTTGATTCATAACTACATATTAAACCATTGTAATGATCCTTTATTATTTCTTTTAAACCTCCATTTCCGGTAGTAATTACTGGAATCTGATAAGCACAAGCTTCAATAGCTACCATACCTAGAGGTTCTTCCCATAGAGATGGTACGACAAGAGTATTTATTTGAGGATAGAATTCTTCAGGTTTTATAAATCCGAGAAACTTAATTCTAGTGTCATCATGGGATAATTGTTGTAGGTATTCTACATATTCTTTATTTCCTTTTCCTGCTATAAGTAACGAGATATTATATTTTCTATCGATTGTTTTAAATTCTTGAATGAGCCATTCAATACCCTTGTTTTGAGAAAGGGTGCCGATATATCCAAAGTTAAAAGAAGATGATATCTTTTTTATGTCTAAGTTGAGATTAGAGAGCAATCTTACATTATAAATAACTTGTTGAGGGATATCTTGAAAATATAGATTAGAATTGAATTTATTAAGAATGTATTCACTTATACCAACTACAAAATCTATTTTGGAAGTGGCCTTCTTATGATTGGTTCGTAATAATTTACAGCTTAGACAAGGAATAGTACATATACTATTTCCTTTGCACATATTAGAGTTAATACACATGAGATAAAAGTCATGTAAAACTTGTAAAAGAGGTAGATTATTTTTTTTTATAGTATCCCAAGCTGCGATAGAAAAACCTGTAAGATTGTGGCAAGACACTAGATCAGGCTTTTCTATATCTATTACTTCCTGAACATACTTTACCATTGTAGAATTATACCGATCATTCAAGTGCCATCGAATTTTTTTTAATTTAGATATATTCTTATTTTCAAATGGATTATATATATTTTCTAAATGGGCTCTATATATTTTGATTCCATTTACATAATCAATGCTTAATCCTTCTTTATTAGTCGTGGTTAATACAGCTACGTCGTGTCCTTTCCTTGCCATTGCTTCAACTAATATCTGAAGTGTTATCTCTGCACCTCCTGATATGTTTGGATAGTATAATGAGTGAATGTAAAGTATTTTCATTTTGCAGAATGTTCATTGTCCAATATTTCTATTATCTGTGGATAATATTCTAATATAGCTTTAATTTGTAGATCATTAGCTCCTCCTGCCACATTTGTAGAATGTAATGTCAGTTCTGTATCCTTAAATTCCCTTCCAATATTTACATATTTGGGAGTTGTAATATTGTTTTTTACTACACGTATACTTTTATGATTAAGTACAACCATTGCCCAGAACCAAATGTCGTCGGCAGTTGGAGCTAAATCCAAAAATAAATGTTCATTAAATACATCGTGATAAAATGAGTGTGGAGGGTACAGAACTCCAGCATAACCTTTGAGAAAATTATAGGCTGATGGTGTATTAGATTTTGCTAATCTCCAATCAATATATTGATTAAATTTTGATCCATCTTTTCCTATTTTTGTGGCATTATGGACATGTATGTCATTTGGATAGTTTAGATAAGAAACATAAAGAAGATTTAACCAATTTGAATGATAATATATGTCATCATCAGCAGTGACAATGATTTCATTCGGATACTTTACTAAAGTTGGGATAAGTTTAGTAAAAGA
>RRZT010290358.1_pt1 | contig 17912 bp, 14 predicted proteins | sample 2165551 | NCBI WGS metagenome assembly RRZT01 (sample SAMN10456910, study PRJNA506462) | wastewater metagenome | biome: wastewater; feature: sludge; material: wastewater sludge; isolation source: wastewater sludge with Escherichia coli K12::gfp cells carrying plasmid... | place: USA: Moscow, Idaho...
AGGATTAATTTCCTTTATCTTGGCGAAAATGGCGGAAGACTGGGCCATGAGCCCGGCTGAAAAAGGCTGGGTGGTGTCGATCGGCTTTGTCGGCATGGCGATTGGCGCCGTCTCTTCCGGCGCGCTGGCAGACCGGGTCGGGCGTAACACGGTATTTGCATCGACAATGGACATTTACAGCTTGGCCACGGCAGCCTGCGCATTTGCGCCGGACTTAACCTGGCTGCTGGTATGCCGCTTTATTATCGGTTTAGGCTTAGGCGGCCAATTGCCCGTAGCGGTGACGCTGGTCAGTGAATATATTCCTGCGCACGTGCGCGGCCGCTTTATAGTGCTGCTGGAAAGCTTTTGGGGGCTGGGCTGGCTGTGCGCCGCGCTGATTTCTTATTTTATCATTCCGCATTACAACTGGCATGCCGCCTTTTTAGTCGGCGGTTTGCCGGCGCTGTATGCCATTGTCATTTGGAAAATGGTGCCGGAGTCGGTTCCGTATCTTATCAACCGCGGCCGTTTTGAAGAAGCGCATGCGCTGGTGAAAAAAATTGAGGCCAAATGCGGTGTGCAGGTGCTGGAGATCTTTGAAGTCAAACCTGTGGCGGAAAAGCAGAATACCTCATTCAAACAGCTGTGGTCAGGCATATTTGCACGCAGAACATTGATGCTGTGGCTGATCTGGTTCGGCATCGTGTATTCGTACTATGGCATTTTTACCTGGCTGCCCAGCCTGCTGGTGAAGCAGGGCTATACCATTGTGCAGTCTTTTGAATATGTTTTGGTGATGATCCTGGCGCAGCTGCCGGGCTACATTGCAGCCGCATGGCTGGTGGAGAAACTGGGGCGCAAAGCGACGCTTGCTGGCTTTATCGGCTGCTGTGCGGTTTCCGCCTACTTCTTTGGCCAAGCCGAAACGGTGACCATGATTGTGGTCTGCGGCTGCCTGATGTCTTTCTTTAATTTAGGCGCATGGGGCGTGCTGTATACCTATACGCCGGAACAGTATCCAGCCAATATCCGCGCCTTCGGTTCGGGCTGGGCTGCAGCGGTTGGCCGCATGGGCGGCATTGTGGCGCCGTTGGCGGTGACGCATATGATGGTTATGAACAACGGCTTCAGCTATGTCTTCAGCATGTTTACTGCCGTGCTGCTGGCCGTGGCTTTTGTGATTGTAGTGTTGGGTGAAGAAACCAAAGGCAAGACCTTAGAGTCCATGGGCCTATAAAATCGATGTGGCGGCAAAAGCGCAGCACGGTGAAAAGCCTGCTGCGCTTTTTTTATTTTTGAACAAGCATTTTCAGCTGATTTTGATGAATGGAAATGACTCATTGGCCAATGCAGCTTTGAAATAGCGCGCTGAAGCGGTGAATTCAGATGAAATCTACAGGCCGAATGAAAATTAGAAGTTGATAATATAAAAAAAAATGGATAATTTTACGGCAATAGATCGATCATAAGACACGATTTGTCGCTGTGTTGAAGAACATACCCTTGTGTATGCGCCAGCTGCGACATAGCATAAGAACCCAGATATAAAAACGAATTTATTAGGATTACAGGTTGTTATGACAAGCCTTGCGCATCATGCGACAGAAAACCGTTCCGTAGCGGAATTTACCGAACAAGCCTACCTCAACTATGCCATGTACGTGATTATGGACCGTGCATTGCCGCATATCAGTGATGGCTTAAAGCCTGTGCAGCGCCGTATCGTTTATGCGATGAGTGAATTGGGCCTCAAGCCCAGCGGCAAGCCGAAAAAATCGGCGCGGACGGTGGGTGATGTGCTGGGTAAATACCATCCGCATGGCGACTCTGCCTGCTATGAAGCCATGGTGCTGATGGCGCAGCCGTTCAGCTACCGCTATCCTTTTATTGAAGGCCAGGGCAACTGGGGTTCGCCGGACGATCCAAAATCCTTTGCGGCCATGCGTTATACCGAAGCTAAATTGTCGCCTTACAGCGACTTGCTGCTGTCTGAATTAGGACAGGGGACATGCGACTGGCAGGACAATTTTGACGGCTCCATGAAAGAGCCGGTGAATCTGCCTGCGCGTGTTCCGAATATTCTGTTAAACGGCACCACCGGTATTGCCGTGGGCATGGCGACGGATATTCCGCCGCATAACCTGCGTGAAGTGGTGAAGGGCACAATTGCACTGATCCGCAACCCGAATTTAACCGATGAAAAAGTTGCTGAATATATTCCGGGTCCAGATACCCCGACCAGAGCGGAAATTATTACTGCGCCGGATGAATTGCTGAAACTGCAGACTACAGGCCGCGGAAGCTACCGCACCCGTGCGGTTTATACCATTGAGAAAAATGAAATCATCATCACTGAGCTGCCTTATCAAGTCTCAGGCTCCAAAGTGATTACCCAAATCGCCGACCAGATGCAGGCGAAGAAATTGCCGCTGGTCAGCGACCTGCGTGATGAATCAGATCATAAAAATCCAACCCGCCTGGTGATTGTGCTGCGTTCCAACCGCATTGATGCAGAATCGGTGATGAGCCATTTATTTGCCACCACCGATTTAGAATCCAGCTACCGCGTCAACATGAACATGATTGGCGCAGACGGCCGTCCGCAAGTGAAATCCATCCGCCGCATTTTGCTGGAATGGATTGAAATCCGTAAAAATACGGTGACCCGCCGCCTGCAGTACCATTTAAATAAAATTGAAAAGCGCCTGCATATTCTGGGCGGTTTGATTATTGCCTATTTAAATATTGATGAAGTGATCAAGATTATCCGTGAAGAAGATCAGCCGAAGCCGGTGCTGATGCTGCGCTTTAATATTGATGAGATTCAGGCAGAAGCTATTTTAGAGCTCAAATTGCGCCACTTGGCCAAGCTTGAGGAAATGGAAATGCGCCGTGAACAGGATGAATTGGAAGCCAAAGCCGCCATTATCCGTGAGCAGCTGGCCAATCCTGAGTCGCTGAAAAATCTGATCATCAATGAACTGAAAGACGATGCGAAGAAATTCGGCGATGACCGCCGTTCGCCAATTGTGCGCCGTGAAGATGCGCAGGCCATCAATGAACAGGACATGCTGCCGGCAGATCCTGTGACCGTAGTGCTGTCAGAAGCCGGCTGGATCCGTTCCGCCAAAGGCCATGAAGTTGATGCCGAAAATCTGAATTTCCGTGCCGGCGATCAATACCTCAGCCATGCACAGGGCAAATCCAATCAGCGGGTCTATGTGCTGGATGATGCAGGCCGCAGCTATGCGCTGGCCATTAATTCCTTGCCGTCTGCACGCGGATTGGGAGAACCGCTGAGTTCAAAATTATCTCCAGCCAGCGGTGTTGGCTTTAAGCAGCTGTTGATTGCAGATGATGATGCAGAATTATTGGCAATCAGCAATAAAGGCTATGGCTTTAAAACGCAAGCCAAGCAGCTGGATACCAATGCCAAAGCGGGTAAAGCTTTCCTTACTTTGTCTGATGATGCGCAGCCGATGAACCTGCAGCTGGTTGAGCAGGCGACGCATCTTGCGCTGCTCAGTTCAGCGGGCCGTTTGCTGGTCATCGATTTGGCGGAATTGCCAAGCCTGAATAAAGGCAAAGGTAATAAATTGATACAACTCGAGGCTAAGGATCAGCTTGCATCTATGATAGCGTTGACTTTAGATGATGTAATTCAAGTGGTTGCAGGTCAGCAGCAATTAAAATTAAAAGGCGATGATCTGCAGAAATATATGGGCAAGCGTGCTTCGAAAGGCGTGACCCTGCCGCGCGGATATCAAAAAGCAAATAAACTGTGCATTCAAAGATAATACTAGCATCCATGGATCGAAATACGTTATATATGCAAAGTATTCGTGAAATGGATGCAATATTAGGCTCACACAAGTTAAATAATGAGCGGCTTAATATTGAGAAAAACAGTTGAATTATTAAGGATTACTGACAGGAGAATCGGGCGTTATGGAAAAGATTTGGTTCGCAGAATACCAAAAGACGGGTATTCCAGAAACTGTAGAATTACCGCCGGAAAACACATCACTGAATGATATTTTTGAACGTAATTTTCAGAAATTCGGTTCGCGTGATGCCTTTATTTTTATGGACAAAGTCCTGACATTCAGCGAGCTGGATGAGGCAAGCCGTAAATTTGCGACCTATTTACAAAGTTTAGGTCTGGCAAAAGGTTCGCGTGTTGCGGTCATGATGCCGAACGTTCTGCAGTATCCAGTCGTGGCCTTGGGGGTGTTCCGCGCTGGTTTGGTTTTGGTCAACGTTAATCCGCTGTATACCTCGCGTGAGCTGGAACATCAGCTTAATGATTCAGGCGCAGAAGTGCTAGTCATTGTTGAAAACTTTGCTTCTGTCTATCAGGCGATTCTGGGTAAAACGCCTGTGAAGCATGTGGTCGTGGCTTCCGTTGGCGATATGCTGGGCGCATTGAAGGGCACTCTCGTGAACTTTGTATTGCGTTCTGTGCGCAAGCAAATTCCGGCTTGGGATATTCCAGGCCATATCCGCTTTAATGCTGCGATGTCCAAGGTCAGCGCAAGCAACTATAAGCGTCCAAGCTTAACCTTAAGCGATACCGCTGTACTGCAGTATACCGGCGGTACGACGGGTGTTTCTAAAGGTGCAGAATTAACCCACCGCAACCTTGTTGCGAATATGCTTCAGTGTGACGGCATTTTCCAAAGCAAGTTTGGCCAGCAAGACGGCCAGCCGGATGACCGTATTTTCTGCGCATTGCCGCTGTATCATATTTTTGCCTTCATGGTCTGCGCGCTGTACGGCATGTACAAAGGCCAAGCGAATGTACTGATTCCAAACCCGCGTGATTTGCCGGCTGTAATTAAAGAGCTGCGCAAATACCAGCCGACCTTCTTCCCGGCAGTGAACACTTTGTTTAATGCATTGGTCAACAATGAAGAATTTAAGCAGCTGGATCACAGCAAAATGAAAATGGCGATGGGCGGCGGCATGGCTGTTCTGCCATCCACAGCGGCGGCATGGAAAAAAGTCACTGGCACGAATATTATCGAAGGCTACGGCCTGTCGGAAACTTCACCGGTTGCGACGGCGAATCCGCCATCATCTATGGAATTCAGCGGCACGATTGGCATTCCATTGCCATTAACCGAAGTTGCTATTCTTGATGATGACGGCAATGAAGTTGCATTAGGCGAGCAGGGTGAAATTTCAATCCGCGGCCCTCAAGTGATGAAGGGCTACTGGAACCGTCCGGACGAAACTGAAAAAGTCATGAGCAATGGCTTCTTCCGTACCGGCGATATCGGTGTGATGGATTCCCGCGGTTATATTAAAATTGTTGACCGCAAAAAAGACATGATTCTGGTGTCGGGCTTTAACGTCTATCCTTCTGAAATTGAAGAAGTTGTTTCTAAGCATCCAAAAGTGCTTGAAGTGGCTGCGATTGGCGTGCCGGATGAAAAATCTGGTGAAGTGCCAAAGCTGTTCGTTGTGAAAAAAGATCCGTCTTTAACGACTGAAGAAGTTTTAGCCTTCGCAAAAGAAAACTTAACCGGCTATAAGCGTCCGCGTTATGTTGAGTTTATGGATGAATTGCCAAAATCGAATGTCGGCAAAATCCTGCGTAAAGATTTGCGTAAAACGGCTTAATCTGCACCATAAAAAAAGCGCCTTCAGGCGCTTTTTTTAGTGCTGCGCTTTTATTTTTTCATCAGCCAGCGGTCAAAGTAGCGGCGTCCAACGCCAAAAATGCCGAGAAAAATAAACATGGCGCCAAACTGCAGGCTGAATTGGCTTTGCTTAAAGGTGCCGTGGCTCAGCACATTGTCAATGATGCAATACACGAGAATGGCAATAGCCCAATGCCATAACGGCCATTGCTTAATGGATACCGCGTAAAATGCCGTCCAAAGCATGATAAAGGTAAAGACGGTCGACCAAACATTCATATTGGCGCAGATCACAGTCAGCAGAAAAGCTGTAACAGGAGTTACAATCTTTAAAACACGGTCTACCTGCAGCTGGTTCTGGCGCTGCTTTTCCAGCACCTCGAACATTTCTTTTTGATCCGGACTGACCATATTCAACCTATACACAATTAAAGAAAACACTCTATTTAACAAAATTTATTGACGAATTGCCATGCTATGATGGCACTTATAAATTCATCAAGAGAAAAAACACATGCAAAGCATAAGTGGGATCATTTATCTCATTTTGGGCGCTTGTCTGCTCCCTTATGTTTTTACCTTTATTGCAAAAAAAACGTCAGGCCTGACAGCAAAAGACCATCAAAATCCAAGAGAAGCATTGGCTAAAGCAACAGGCATTAGCGCCCGCGCCAATGCGGTCCAGCAAAACAGCTTTGAAAGCCTGCCTTTATTTATCGGCGCTGTGCTGATGGCTGAGTATATGGTGATTCCGCAAAGCTTTATTATGACCTTGGGGATTGCCTATATTGCGCTGCGCATTATTTACGGCATCTGCTATTTGGCCAATTGGGCAACTTTGCGTTCTATTATTTGGACGCTGTCCATGCTGTGTCCTGTATGCCTGCTGCTGATTATTATTAAAATTGTTTAGGCCCACTAGCATTTAGATGAAAATTTCAATGCGCAAAGGCAAAATCAAAAAAAAATACCGAAAAACCGTTATAATTGACGCGGTTTAAAAGATTTAACTTGTTAAAGAGCAATGCTATGAGCTACAGCAATATCCCAGCGGGTAAAGATGCGCCAAATGACATCTATGTAATTATTGAAATTCCTGCAAATGCAGCGCCAATCAAATACGAAATCGACAAAGATTCTGATGCGCTTTTTGTGGACCGTTTCATGGGTACAGCAATGTTTTACCCAGCGAACTACGGTTATGTGCCAAACACGTTGTCACTGGATGGCGACCCGCTAGACGTGCTGGTTGTTACACCGCATCCAGTAGAGCCGGGTTCTGTCATCCGCTGCCGTCCAGTCGGCAAATTGAACATGGAAGATGACGGCGGCGTAGATGCAAAATTAATCGCTGTACCGCATGACAAATTGACACCGCTTTATAAAGATGTCAAAGAATATACAGACCTTCCAGAATTGCTGATCAAGCAAGTTGAGCATTTCTTTGCTCACTATAAAGATTTAGAAGCTGGCAAATGGGTTAAACTCAGCGGCTGGGAAGGTTCTGAAGTTGCTAAGCAGGAAGTGCTCAGCTCTATCGAAGCGTATAAAGAAGCAAATAAATAATTGCTTTGCATCGGGCGGATGTATCCAGCCCAAATAAAAAAACCTGCACATTGTGCAGGTTTTTTTATTGGCTTGAATATCGTGTGAATTAGAATAATTTCACAGGGATATCCAAGAAAATGCGCCATTCATTGGTATCGCCAATATAAGCGCCTTCATATGCGCTGTTTGCGCGGTAGATTGAGTTGCGCAGGCGCAGGCTGGCATCTTTGGCAAAACCGCTTTGCACAGTATATTTCACTTGGTTAAAGAATTCATTTTCTTTACCTTCGTCTGCTGTGCCGGCAACATTAATATCCCAGCCATAAACATAAGCGGTTGTCCAGTTTAAGCCTGGAACGCCTAATTTGCCGAAATCTAGGTTGTACTGTACTTGTACTGATTTTTCATGGTTGCCGATAAAGTCAGACAAGTATGAGTTCGGCAGGTAAATGCTTTGGAAACCGTCCGCATTTTGGCCATAATCATAGCCAACATTACCGGTATTTTGTTGGTATGCCAGCATGAGGTTGTGCGCGCCAGTATTATAAGTGCCTGAGATCGCCCAAATATTATTGGTTTTTTCTGAACCGGCAATGCCTGTTGCTGCATAGTTCGGTAAAACCTCACCTGTTGCAGAATAAGTTTGCGCATTTTTATCAAATTTAGTGTGGTAGCCGCTGAAGTCATATGTCAAAGAGCTGCCGTTTTCCAAAGCTTGCTTATAGTTGGCATTTACATAGTGGCGGTCTAATTTATTTTTACTGTCTAAGCCATAGTATGAGGCATTCAGGGCATCGCTGAATTTATATTTTGCGCCCCAGACGACTGCGCTTTCCAGGTGGTTGCCGTCGGTATTGATTTGTTCAGACATTTGGTTTTTAGTGAATTTACCGGCAGTCAATTCCAGGCCATTGATTTCGCGGCTTGTCGCTAAAACACCTTCGAAATATTCAGGCACCATGCGGCCAGTATTGCTGGCAAGCACAGGCAAGTCTAGAACTTGTGTACCGTAGCGCACTTCAGTATTTGAAATGCGCGCTTTCACATTGGCGCCGCCGCGTGCCCAATGGTCATATGTATCACCGGCTTGTTTCTTGCCATTTAATGTTTCACGGGGAATCATGTTGTTGCCGGCATTTTTGTTTTCGCCCAGCTTGAATGAAGCATCGCCAACGGCACCTATACCAAAGCCAATCACGCCTTTGGTATAGCCAGACTCTAAATCAAAAATTGCAGATTGAGCTGCAGAACTTTGGTCTTTTACGCCAGGCGCTTTCTTATCACGGTTAATGTAACCTGTGCGGAAAAGCACCGATCCTTCGGCATCTTCTACAAATCCTTTTGATTCGCTTTGTTCGCTTGCAAACGCTGTTGAAATTAAAGCTGCGTTAACAAGCAGCGCCAGTGTAAGCTGTTTTGATTTGAGCATTGGGGTAAAGCCTTATGCAGAAAATATATAGTTAAAGAGTTCATAGATTGTATAAGTTTTCTATAAAAAAAGATCATTTTTATTGTTCTTATTACACTAAAGTTACGCATATTTTCGATAAAGTGTATAAAAAAATCTGCTAACAAAAACTAAATATTTCTAAGATTGTTTTTTAATTTTAATTAAAAACATAGAGATATATTTATTTTAAAGCGGAATGGCTATTTCGCGATGCAGCTTTGATTTTCTTGAGGCTGTATCAGCAGTGCAAAATTCAGAACGCTTAAAAGCGGTTGCTGACAGATTGCTTTTTTTGCCGTGTGGCCGCTCAAAAAGGATGTTCTGCAAAACTGAAGCTGCTGGCTGGTGTTTAAAATATTCTCGTGAAAAGTGTTTCAATATTGTTGGTTAATTGATCGAAATTTTGAATTTTGCCTAACTGGAATATGCTGAAAGTGAAAATCAATAGGTATCGGTCAAGCTTAAAGTTTCATCATATCTGAAATATAAGTTTACCAAAAGTTATAAAAATAATTAAAATCCAGCCTCGGGAAAAACAATTTTGCAAATATGCATATAGGGGAATCATGCCTGCATTTTCACACCGGACAGCAATGGCGCTATTGCTGGCTTTGACTTCATTTCATGCGTTCGCTGCAGACAAGGCAGAGGCGTCCAGAGCGCTCACCGGCAGCGTGTCCATTTTAAGCAAGTATATTTACCGCGGCGGTGTGGAAAATGATGATGCGGCTTTGCAGGCGGGTTTAGAATATGCGCATAGCAGCGGCGCATTTGCCGGCTACTGGGGATCGACCTTAGATTATGATGCAACGGATGAAAGCAAAGACTCGGGGTTTGAGCATGATTTTTATCTGGGCTATGGCCGTACGCTGAATGAGGACTGGAGCTATAGAACTCAGCTAACCGCTTATGTCTACCAAAATGGCGGCGCGGTTTATAGTGAAGATGGCAGTGAAAAGCGCCGTACCACAGGTGTAGAGCTGCTGAATAACCTGGATTATAAAAACTTAAGCGTGGGGCTGGCGGTCATGCTGGCCGATGTCAATTACAGCAATGCCGGCGATATCTATTTAAGCGCGGCATATGAGCATGCATTGCCGCAGGATTTTGCCTTAAGAACTTCTGTTGGCGGGTTTATCTATAATGACCGCCGTGATGATGGCATTGTCGAAACGGCGGAACATGCTGTATTTTCCGAGGCGCGTATTGGCTTGGCGAAGGCGTTGGGCAAGACAGGCGCTGAAGCGGTGCTGGAATATGTCTGGGGCGGCCAGGACCGCATGGGTGAATCACTGGAAGATCAGACATTGATTGGATTGAATTACAGCTTCTAAATTGATATCGCAATCCGGATAGATCCTCTAAAAGTGTATAAATGCAAATTTATGCACTTTTTTTAAGCACTTTTGAATGGTGTGGTGAAAAAATGTACTCAAAAAGAGGCATTTTTTATAATTGGTTACAAGTTGCTTATTTGCATGGCTTTCAGCATGCATTGTGAAGATGCTTCACGGTGCACCAAAGAATCATGCGCTTACGCATTGCCGTGATTTAAAATTAAATAATTAAAAAACAAGAGGGTAATGTCTTGGATTGGGGGCTTATAAAACGGTCATGAATTTTTTATCCAGCTGTTTTGAAAAGTTGGCACAGCGTTTGCTACTTCTCAGTGAGTTTCAAAAATCTTCTGGGGATTCCAAAATGTTAAAAAAATTACTTGCTGTGACTGCTTTAACTGCTGCATCAGGCGCTGTATTTGCTGAAGATGCGCCAGCAATGCCATTTGGCTTAACCTTTAGCGGCAGCGCTGCGGTGACGACCGATTACCGTTTTCGCGGTGTGACGCAAACTCAAAATGACCCAGCGGTACAGGCCGGTTTTACATTAGGACATTCTTCAGGTTTGTATTTTGGCCTTTGGGGCTCAAATGTGAATTTTGGTTCAGGCACGCCAAGTCTGGAATTAGACCCGTCAATTGGTTATGCGACAACTTTAGAAAGCTTCAGCAGCAAGCCAGTACTTGATGTAGGCGTGGTGTATTACAATTACCCAAGCGCGAGCGATTTAAATTGGGCAGAATTGTATGGGAAACTGACATTTAAAGAAGTTCTTGCCTCAGGTGACAGCCTGTTAACCAACATTAACTATACCAATGATTATGCCGCTGCGGATACCAGCAGCTGGAACATCAATGCAGGCTATTCAGTTCCATTTGGTTCATCAGGCTTTGGCGGAGTGGCAGGCTTAGGTTATACCGTTGTGGATGATGAAAATAAATATGGATTCAGTGGTGATGATAACTATATTGACTGGAAAGTCGGTGTGACTTACGGCTTTAAATCAATTCCAGGCGCAACAGCTGAATTGGCAGCCATAGGCACCAATATGGATACAGATGGCATCTATGAGCCATCTTCACGCGCTGTGGAAACAGGCGCAGTTTTTACCTTAACTAAGACTTTCTAATTTAGAATGTGCTGGAAAAGCCCTGGATGCTGATGCATTCAGGGCTTTTTTATGTTTATTTCTGGGCTGTTCGGCTTTTGCGCATCTGCACTATGGCATTTGCCCTCTGTAGGACAAGGCTTCTGAAAGATGCTGTGTTTGAATGCGCTCTTCTAAAGCCAAATCAGCAATAGTGCGCGCCACCCGCAGTACGCGGTGGTAAGCTCGGGCAGACAGATTCAGGCGCTGCTGCGCCATATTCATCATGTTCTGCGCTGTGCTGTCTAGAACAGCATGCTGTTCCAGCTGTTTGGGACTGAGCGCCATGTTGGCGAAGTTTTGCCGTTGTATTTGCTGCTGATAGGCTTTTAATACCCGTTCGCGCACTTGGGCGGAGGTTTCCGCGGGCTGTTTATCCTGCAGTTCAGATGCCTGCAGCGGCGGAACATCAATATGCAAATCAATTCTGTCCAATAAAGGCCCTGAAATTCGGTTTTGATAGCGCTTAATCGCATCTGGGGAGCACTGGCAGCGGGCATCCTGATTGAATGCATAGCCGCAAGGACAAGGGTTCATTGCGGCAATCAGCTGAAAGTTGGCTGGAAAGGTGATCTGCCGCGATGCGCGTGAGATAATAATTTCTCTGGATTCCAGCGGCTGGCGTAAAACTTCCAGCACTTTCCGGTCAAATTCCGGCAGCTCATCTAAAAACAGCACGCCTAAATGCGCTAAGGTGATTTCACCGGGTTTGGGGTTGGAGCCGCCGCCTACCAAGGCAATGGCGGACGCCGTATGATGCGGTGCGCGGAAGGGGCGGTGGCCAAATTCATGCTTTGCGCTGGCAATCGAATAGATGCTGGCAACTTCTAAATTTTCCTGCAAATTCAATGGCGGCAGAATGCTGGATAAGCGTGAAGCCAGCAGCGTTTTTCCTGTTCCGGGCGGGCCGCGGAACAGCAGAGAATGCCCGCCGGCTGCGGCAATTTCCAATGCGCGGCGCGGCCGCAGCTGGCCTTTGACATCAGCCAAATCAAATTGATAGCTGGAGAAAGATGCCGGCTTCACTGCATTAAATTGCAGTAAAGGCGCGATTTGATTCAAATGATCACAAACATCTTTTAAATGGGTGGCAGCAAAAACTTCAAAATTAGGCAATTGAGAAGCTTCCTGTGCATTCTGTTCCGGCACAATCAGCTGATGCTTCGCCTGCTGGCAGGCAATCGCGATGCTTAAAGTGCCGGTGGTCGGGCGCAAATGGCCATCTAATGCCAGCTCGCCAATAAACTCCAGCTGTTCTGCGGCGCTTTCAGGCAATTGGCCAGATGCGATTAAAATGCCTAAAGCGATGGCGAGGTCTAAGCGTGAGCCATCTTTGGGCAAATCAGCAGGCGCCAAATTAATGGTTAAGCGTTTGGTGGGGAATTGAAATCCGATGTTGATAATGGCTGATCTGACCCGGTCTTTACTTTCCCGAACAGCCGCTTCCGCCAGTCCAACAATGGTTAAGGAAGGCAAGCCTTGGCTGAGATGGACTTCAACTTCTATTAAAGGGGCATGCAGGCCCAATAGCCCGCGGCTATAAATTTTGGCAAAAGACATATTATTGTTCCGTTATAGTGCATTTTTTTTAATCGTTATGCGTCTAATGCTGCACTAAAAAAGTGCTTATTTTTTGTTCTGTATTTTCAATTCGAGTGATTCTACTTGTTTCAGCAGCTCATTCAAACGCAAGTTTGCATTATTCAAAGCTGTGCGCTGACGTTCAATTTCTTCCTTAGACACTAAATCCATCTTGCTGACCGCTTCGTTCAGCAGTGCGCGTACATTATGTTCCAGATCTTTTTTGGGCTGATCCAGCTGTTCCATAATGGCTTGAAGTAAAGTTTCAAACATTTTTGATCTCCGTCTGATGCAGATGAGCGGGCAGTGTAGCATTGCCTTGCTGCAGACTATAGTATTTGAACTAAAAATAAGGCTGCTTCCGATGGGTAATATGATCATTCTTATGATAAATATGTCTAATTTTCGCGTCTAAAGCAGCATTCGAAGTCTAAAATAGGTTATAAATAAAACTCATGCCGGAAGCTTCTATTTTCCCCGACCTTGGAACTTTTGGCATGAAAATTGAACATAAAACCTTACTGGTGAAAGAAGCCGAAGGAAACCACACATGAAGCTTGTAACTGCAATTGTAAAACCCTTTAAATTAGATGATGTGCGTGAAGCGCTGTCTGAAATTGGTGTTCAAGGGATCACTGTCACTGAAGTGAAAGGATTTGGCCGTCAAAAAGGTCATACAGAACTATACCGCGGCGCGGAATATGTTGTTGATTTCTTGCCTAAAGTAAAAATTGAAATCGCAATCAGCGATGAAATGGTGGATTCAGTGATCGAATCTATTACACGTGTTGCAAGCACAGGAAAAATTGGCGACGGTAAAATCTTCGTTACCAATTTAGAACAAGTCATCCGTATTCGTACTGGTGAAACTGGTGCTGACGCTGTCTAAAAAATTGGCACGAAGTTTGCTGAGTACCTAATAACTCACAAAATAGGTCGGGGGATACGAATGAAAAAAATGCTACTTGCGCTCAGTCTGTCTGGCGCACTCTTAGGCGGTTCTGTTGCGTGGGCTGAAGAGGCCGTAACAGCACCTGCTTCTTCAGAAACGGCAGCCGCTTCAGCAGCTGAAACAGCCGTTGTGCCTGCAGCTGCAGAAGTTCCGGCAGCGGTGCCTGCTGCGCCAGCACCTGCAGAAGAAGGGCCAAAACTGGACACAGGCGATACCGCCTGGATTTTAGTTTCAACAGCGCTGGTGCTGCTGATGACGATTCCCGGTTTGGCGCTGTTCTACGGCGGCATGGTCCGCAAGAAAAACGTGCTCAGCACCATGGCGCATAGCTTCGTCGCTGCGGCTATCGTCAGCATCACTTGGGTCGTGATTGGCTATACGCTGGCGTTTGGTTCAGGCAATGCCTTTATTGGCGGTTTGGATAAACTGATGCTGTCCGGCATTACGACCGCTGCGCTGACGGGAACCATTCCTGAAATTCTCTTTGTTATTTTCCAAATGACCTTTGCCATTATTACGGTTGCCATCATTACCGGTTCTATTGCAGAACGGATGAAATTTGGCGCTTTTGTGGCTTTCATCACCGTTTGGTCTATTGTTGTCTACGCGCCAATCACGCATTGGGTGTGGGGCGGCGGCTGGTTGGGCAGTGATGGCGCGCTTGACTTTGCTGGCGGTACTGTGGTGCATATCAACTCAGGTGTTGCAGGCTTAGTGGCAGCGTATATGCTGGGCAAGCGTATGGGCTTGGGCCGCGAATCGATGGCGCCGCACAATCTGGCTTTAACTGTTATCGGCGCAAGCCTGGTATGGGTCGGCTGGTTCGGTTTCAACGGCGGATCCGCTTTGGGGGCAAATGGTTCTGCTGGTTATGCGCTTGTGGCGACTCAAGTAGCGGCGGCGGCGGCGGCGGTAGCATGGCTGATTACTGAAAAAGTGGTGCGCGGCAAATCATCAGTATTGGGCGGCGCGTCTGGCGCGGTAGCTGGCTTGGTAGTGATTACTCCGGCAGCCGGTTTTGTGACGGTGGGCGGTGCGATGGCGATGGGCCTAATCGGCGGTGTCGTCTGCTTCTGGGGCATTACTGCACTGAAACGCGCATTGAAAGCCGATGACTCTTTGGACGCTTTTGGCCTGCATGGCGTTGGCGGTATTGTGGGCGCGATCTTAACTGCATTCTTTGCCAGCCCATTCATTATGGGTGACAAAGCGCCAATAGACGTAATGCATCAATTATGGGTGCAAGTTGAGGGTGTATTGGCAACAATTGCTTATTCTGCAGTATTGACATTCATCATCCTGAAAGTGATCGATCTGGCCATTGGCATCCGTGTTGAATCTGATGATGAACGCATGGGCCTGGACTTGAGCCAGCACGGCGAACGTGTAGAATAATAATTCAGCGCAACAATTCATATAAAATATCAATATATTGTGTAAAACAGCCCGAAAGGGCTGTTTTTTTTCCATATATTGCGTAATGCTCTACAAAACTCATAATTTTTGCTACACTTTAAATCCATCAGGATTTGTTCAATTAAACCGCTATGCATTGTCCATTTTGCAACGCTGCAGACAGTAAAGTAATCGACTCGCGTTTGGCGGCTGAAGGCTGTCAAATTCGCCGGCGCCGTGAATGCGTGTGCTGCGGCGAGCGGTTTACGACTTTTGAAAGCTACGAAGTCGTGATGCCCCGCGTGATCAAGTCCGATGGCAAGAGTGAGCCTTTTGATGAAGCTAAACTGCGCCGTTCGCTGATGCACGCGCTGCAGAAGCGTCCCGTCACGCAAGAACAGATTGAAACAGTGCTGAGCGATATTCAATTGCAGATTCGCCGTTTGGGCGAGCGTGATGTGCGCTCATTGACCATTGGTGAAATTGTCATGCAGTCACTGTTTGCGCTGGATCATGTGGCCTATGTGCGTTTTGCTTCGGTGTATCAGGACTTTCAGGATGTCGAAGCGTTCCGCCGCCAAATTGAGCAAATGCAGCATCGTGGCCAGTAAGCAAATTCAAATGAGATATCAACATGTCTGAAACCAAGTCTGATCAGGACTGGATGCAATTTGCATTGACGGAAGCAGCTTCGGCTGTTTACCGGACACGGCCAAACCCTGCAGTCGGCTGCGTAATTGTCAAAAATAATCAAATCATTGGGCGCGGCGCAACAGCGCCTGTAGGCGGGCCGCATGCCGAAGTTTTTGCCCTCAGGCAAGCGGGTGAGCAAGCCCGCGGCGCAACCGCCTATGTGACTCTAGAGCCGTGCGCGCATTATGGACGCACTCCGCCATGCGCTAAAGGGCTGGTGGAAGCGGGGATTGCGCGGGTCGTCATTGCCTGTGCAGACCCCAACCCATTGGTCGCAGGCAAAGGGGTACAGATTTTAAAAGATGCCGGCATAGAGGTTGTGCAGGGCATTGGTGAAGCGCAGGCCGCGGCGCAAAACAGAGGCTTTTTAAAAGCCATTGCGACGGGAATGCCGTATGTCCGCTTGAAAATCGCCTCCAGTTTAGACGGACGCACGGCCATGGCATCCGGTGAATCCAAATGGATTACGGGTGCCGAAGCGCGTTTGGATGTGCAGCATTGGCGCGCCATTTCCGGTGTCGTGATTACCGGCATAGAAACGGTATTGGCGGATGACTGCCAGCTGAATGTGCGCCAGCTTAAAGACACTGAAGACTTAAGCGGCGTTGTGCAGCCGAAACGGCTGGTCTTAGACCGCCAGGGGCGTCTGCCTTTGAATGCTAAAATACTGATGCAGCCTGAAATGGTGATGGTCATGGGGCCATTCCGTCAGGAACTTGCGGATTTAGGCGTCACGCAATTAAGCGTGCAGCCTTTAAATACACTGCTGCAGAGCTTATCCCAGCAGTACCAGATATATGATGTGCTGGTGGAAGCCGGAGCGACGCTATCGACTGCATTTTTGCAGGAAAAATTAGTTGATGAACTGATCAGCTATGTTGCGCCGGTATTTTTAGGCCGTTCAGCACGCGCGATGTTCAATGCGGAATTTGACCGCATGGCAGAGCAGCTCCGCTTTAAGCTGGTGGATATTGCCCAAGTGGGTAACGACATCCGCTTAATGCTTATTCCTTCACAAGAGACACTATGAACTCAGAGTCTGCGGTTTATCACAAACGCCGTCACGCGGCACGCACTACCGATGAATATCTTTTCCATCAGCTGGTTCCTTATTTAGGCAACAAGCGCCGCTTGCTGCATCTGATTTTAGAAGCGCTGGAAAGTACGGGAACGCTGAACCGTGAAGATGGCCGGGCGCCGATATTTGCCGACTTTTTTGCCGGTTCTGGGGTCGTATCGCGCCTTGCCCGTCAAAATGGCTACCGTGTCATTGCCAATGACTGGGAGCCGTATAGCCACGCCTTAAACAGCGCGATTTTATCCTGTGTTGATGCGCCTGCGTTTAAAGAGCTTGGCGGCTATCAAAAAGCTATTGCTTATTTGAACCGCTTGCCTGAAGTGAAGGGCTGGGTGACGCATAATCTGTGTCCGCGCAATGATGAAATTTATGATCCGGCGCGCGACCGCCTGTTCTTTAAACGCCGCAACGGCATGCGTATAGATGCCATCCGCCAGCAAATTGCCGCATGGCAGGCGCAGGGCGCGATTGATGATGTGGAAATGAGCGCTTTGCTGGCGCCGCTGCTGTATTCAGCAAGCTTTGTCAGCAATACCAGCGGAGTATTTAAAAGTTTTCACCACGGCTGGGGCGGCAAAACTCAAACTGCGCTGGAGCGGATTGAATCGCTGCTGTGGCTGACGCCGAGCCGTTTTTGTGAAATTGGCGATCCAAAACGCCCTGCTGCGGAAATGTGGTGTGTAGATGCGCAGCATTTGGCCAGCCAAATGAGCAGTTTTGAAGTGGATGTGGCGTATCTTGACCCGCCGTATAACCAGCATGCATACAGCAGCAACTATCATGTGCTGAATGCGCTGACATTGTGGGATCAGGCGGACTTGCCGACGCCGGATACCAAAGGCTTTAAGAGCGGGATTGACCGTGCCTGGCGCAAAGAGCGCCCGAGCCCCTATAACTCGTCTAGGCATGCCAAAGAAGCGTATGAAAAATTATTGGAAACAATTAATGCGCGCTTCATTCTGACCAGTTATTCTACAGACGGCAATATTGAAGCGGCCGATTTGCTGCAGGCCAACTTAAAGCGCGGGCGTGTGACTTTGTTAACGCAAGATGTGCCGCGCTACCGCGTCAGCAAGCAGCGCCAGTCTGAACGCGCGCGGGTAT
>RRZT012830918.1_pt1 | contig 17909 bp, 13 predicted proteins | sample 2165551 | NCBI WGS metagenome assembly RRZT01 (sample SAMN10456910, study PRJNA506462) | wastewater metagenome | biome: wastewater; feature: sludge; material: wastewater sludge; isolation source: wastewater sludge with Escherichia coli K12::gfp cells carrying plasmid... | place: USA: Moscow, Idaho...
ATTCATTTATTTGAGATGATATATATTTAATTTGTGTCATATTTATTATAATTACGATTTAAATACTTTTTTATTATTATATTTAAATATCAAAAAAGTAGAGTTTTTTTATTTACTCTACTTTTTGGGGGGCAGTTCAAACAAATAGGTTCTTTTTTCTTACTCTTTTCTTAAAGATTTATAATATACTTGGCTTGTAATTAATAATTACTTTGAAATTATGATTAAATAAATGAAAGTGTTTCTTACTTCATTCTTAATTTATTTATATTATACTTTATTCGTAATTTTAAAATTACAATTATTAGAATTAATATTTTCAACTAAGAACACAAAATATTTATACATAGACTTGTAAAATATTAAAACTAATAAACAATTTATTTTTTATTTATTAAATTTATATATTATGAATGCAAAAAAAATACTATTATCTTGAGCTTTAATTGCTCCAATGTTATGAGTTTCAGCTTTAACTTATGCTTCTGATTCAACTACAACTACTAGTACTTGTACTGTTGATATGGCTACTGTAAAAACTATTTTAGAAAAACAAAAAGCCTGAACTACTCTAACTACTGAAGAAACTGCAACTCTTGAATCAGCAAAATCTTGTAAACAATGAGGAAGTAAATGAAATGCTCCTGAAATGACAGATGAACAAAAAGCACAAATGGAAACAATAAAAGCACTTCAAGCAAAAAAAGCAGCATGAACAACTCTTACAACAGAAGAAGAGGCAACTTTAACAGCTTGGGAAGCAAATAAACCAACTGACACAAAAAATGATTCAACAAAAACTGAAATGACAGATGAACAAAAAGCACAAATGGAAACAATAAAAGCACTTCAAGCAAAAAAAGCAGCATGAACAACTCTTACAACAGAAGAGGAAGCAACTCTAACAGCTTGGGAAGCAAATAAGCCAACTGATACAAAAAAAGACACAACAAAAACTACAACTACTAAAAAAACTACAACTTCAAAATCTAATTTATCTGATACATCTAAAACAAAGTTAAATACAACAGCTTCAAAGTTTTTTTCTAAATTATCTAGTTTAGATACTGAAGCAAAATTAGAAAAATTAACTACATTAAAAACTAAATTAACTGCATTAAATACAACTCTAGCTTCTGATTCAACTCAAGCAACTTATGTTGAAATGATTTCATATATTATTGAATTAGTTCAAGCTCAAATTGATGAAGTGTCTTGAAGTGATGATAGTTCAAGTGTTGATAGTTTAATTAATTCATTAATAAACTAGTCTTACTCAAATCTTAAACATATTAAATATAATTACTTTGTAATATAAAATATTAATTGAGAAAATATAGAAAATACTCTTACTTAATTCTTATTATTAATCATTAATATATTACAGTAATTAAAAATTACACATAAAAATTAAATTTATATAATATTTCTTTTGTCTTGATAATATAAAAATATAATTATATAGATAATTAATAAAAGATTACTAAAGAAAAAACATAAAAATAATTTTTAAAATAAAAAACTTTATAAAATAACTATAACATTATGAAAAATAAATTTTTAGCTTCGGCTCTATTATTATCTTTAACTGCTGCAACAGGAGTTGCATTAGCAGCTGATACTACAACTACTACTTCTACTTGAGAAACTACTACTAAATCAAGTCATAAAATGCCAGAATTAACTGCAACTCAAAAAGCTGAATTTGAAGCAATTAAAACTATCCTAGATAAACAAAAAGCTTGAACTACTCTAACTGATGAAGAAACTGCAACTCTAAAAGCTTTTGAAGAAGCTCACCCAAAAATGAATAATGATGAAAAATGAGGTAGACAAGGATGAGGATGAAGATGAATGGGTAGAGGATTAGAAATGTGAGGATGAAAAATGATGACTGAATTAACTTCTGCAGAAAAAACAGCTTTAGAATCAATGACTGATACTGAAAAAAAAGCTTTCTTTGAAGAAAAACAAACAGAAGCTAAAGCAAAAATGGAAGCTCAAGAATCAGTAATGGATAAATTACTTGCTGGAACTACTCTAACAGCTGATGAAGAAACTGTTAGACAAGAAATTATTACTCAAAGAGCTGAAATGAAAGCTAAACAAGCTGAAATGGATGCAATGAAAGCTATTTTAGAAAAACAAAAAGCTGGAACTACTTTAACTGATGATGAAACTGCAAAATTAACAGCTTTTGAAGCAAATAAACCTACTGATATGGGAAAATGATTTAGAGGTGAAAAAACATCTAATGATACTACTACTCAAACATCAACTGCTGAATAATTAAAAGAGGTGAAAACCTCTTTTTTACAAAAAAATACTGAAAATCTTTTCAGTATTTTTATGCAATTTTTGAGGAAGAATTTTTCTCTTCAATTTTATTTAAAGAAATGATTTCAACCATTTCTTTTTTTGTTTCTAATAAAAAATTTTCCATTAATTTTTGTATTTTTTCTTGCATTTTTTTTCTCCTTTGTGCTTAAATTTTTTAGCTGTGAGATTATAAATAAAAATAGTTAAAAGTCAAAATAAAAAACTCAAATAAAAATTTGCATTATTTATAAAAATAGATTATACTATGGAGGTAATATTTATTAATTAATTTAAAAATATGGAAACAGCTATAAAAATTACAAAAAGAGAAGAAAATGGTGTATTTATTTTCGAATTTGCTTGAGAATTAGATGAAACAAATGCAGACAAAATATTTACACAATTATATAAAGATATTGGTTCATTTGAATGAGCTAAAATCATTTTAGATTTAGCAGGATTAAAATACTTAAACTCAAAATCTATTGGTTATATTGCTGATATTTTTTCAAATATTGAAGAAACTGAAAGACAAATGTTTATTGCAAATTGTGATGAATGAGTTAAAGATATTTTAGAATTAGTATGAATTACTACAATTGTTCCTACTGTTGATTCTATAGCTGAAGCAATGGCTCAAATGGCATAATACAAAAAATACAAATAAAAAAGCAGAAAAATATTTTTCTGCTTTTTTGTTATTTAAAAATATGTAAGTACCAATTGTATTATTTTACAAAAAGTAGAGACAGATTGCAATCTGTCTCTACACAAAATAAATAATTTTTTTACATAACATTTACCATATTGAAAAATGGAAGTAAAATAGCTAAAATCATTGTTCAAACAATACTTCAAACTACAATAATTACAACTGGTTCAATAGCTGTTGAAAGATTTTTTATTAAATTATCAAGTTCTTTTGTATATTTATATGAGATTTTTTGTAATAAACTAGATAATTTTCAAGTTTGTTCTCAAATTTTTACAATAGATGTAAGTTCAATTGGGAAATATGGGTCTTCTATTCATGAACTAATTTTATCAATTCACATTAATTTACTCAAACTTAATCATTCTCAAATTCAAGCTTCAATTTCTTCTATTTTTTTCTCATAATATAGATTTCAAATAGTTTTTTTAGTAATATTTAATGATTCATTTATTAATATTCAGTTTGAAAGTAAACTTCAAAGTGTATTTGAAAAAATTATTAGTATTTTTTTTCTAAAAATTTCTCAAAAAATAGGTAAGTTTAGAATATATTTATCAAAATTGTACATAACTTTTGGTGATTTTTTTAACATCATAATTGATAATATTAAAATCATTATCATAATAATTAAAATAGCATAATTATCAGTTATAAAATGAGATAAATCAATAACACTTTGAGTTAATCCAGGAAGATTTGCTTTAGCATCTTTATACATTCATTCAACTCTTGGAATAACAAAAACCATAAATCAAATAATCATTGTTGTAGATAATAAAACAATAATTGCAGGATAAATTAATGCTCAAACTATTTTTTGTCTTAAATCAGCATTTTTTCAAGATTCAGTTTTTATAATATCAAAACTTTGAGCTATTTTTCAAGTAACTTCTCACATTTTTATTATGTAAATATCAAAATTTGTAAAAATATTAGTATATTTTGAAAAACAATCTTGTAATTTTTTTCATTTTCACATTTCTTTTATAGTGTTTTCTAGAATGAATTTTATTTTTTTATTTTTTGTTTGCAATAACATTATATTCATTGCATTTAACATTGGAATTCCTGATTCTATCAAATTAAATAATGAATCAAAAAACATTATCTTATCATTTCAAGATATTTTTAGTGTTCAAGGATTATTTGAATTTAGATTATTCTTAAGGCTTTTTATATTTAATAAATCTTTTAAATTTTTCATTTTATGCTATTTTAAAAATTATATTTTAAATATTTTATCATTTAATTTGTTTTTTTACAAAAATTTTTATAATATAATAGTGTATTTTAATTTGATTAATTATAATTTGTATGTTTAAATTATTTTGAGTTTGAAAAGAAGAAGAAAATTTTGATGATGAAGATTTAGATGTTGAGGTTATCGATGCTGAAGAAATTGATGATAAACCCGATATTGGTCAAGTTGCTTTAGATGTACTTGATGGAGAAGATTATATTTATGTAATTGCTCCAATTGCTTGAGTTTTGTATGAAGATATTGATTTATCTATAAATAAAACAATTTTAACTATAAAATGAACAAGACAAAAACCAGAAGAATATTTTTTAGAATGAGTAAAAATTAAAAATGAAGAATGTTTTTGGTGAAAATTTTCAAGAAATATAATTTTACCTGAAAATCTTGATTTTGATAGAATTAGAGCTTATATGCAAAACAATTTGTTAGTTGTAAGTTTACCAAAATTAAAATATGATGTAAAATCTGTTAGAATTAATAAAATAGAATCTTAATCCCCAAAAATATGTGAGATAAAAAAATAGAAAAACATGCTAAAAATATTGATAAATTAATTACAGGACTTATTTTCTGAACTACAGTTGCTGGATGAGTTTATGGAATTTCAAAAACTAAAAAATGAAAAAAATTATTTTCAAAAATCCTTGATAAATCACAAAAAGAAGTGAAAAAAGTAAAAAAATTGCAACTTTGAAAAAAAGCTTGGAGATGATTTTGAAAATGATTAATTTTTGTTGTGTCTTTATTTTCTAAGAAAAAATAATGAAAAAATTAATAATATTATTTTTTGTTTTATTTGTAAATATTACTTATGCTGATTGCACTTACAAAAGTGATTTTGATAAATGTAAAAAAGCATTAGATGCTTGAACTCAAAAAACTCTTGAATTTGCTTGTGTTAAATGAGATGACGAAAAAATTTATACACAGATAATTTTAGATGAGAAATTTAGATGAGTTGATAATAAAGTAGTAAATTATTTAACTGGTTTAGAAAATGATAAAGATAAGTATTTTTGAGAGAAATCTCAACTAAGTCTTTTTGATGCAGTTAATGAAATAGAAAACAAATTTGCTATTGATTGACCTTTTGCTAAAAAATATTTTAGTTTTTGTGAAATAGGGGAAAATACTATTTATAGTGAGGTTTTGTCATGTTTGTGAACATTACAAACAACAAATTCTCTAAAATATTTTTCACAAACTAGATGTAATGATTTGATTGAGAGAAAAATGTCAATAAATAAACATGTGGCATATAATATTTTAAAAATGAACAAAAAACAAATTGAAAAAGACTCTAAAAAGACTTTTCAACAAGAAACAAGAAAATCATTTAATGCACTACATGAAGTTATAATGAAAAATATTTGATATTTAACAAAAATATTAAAATCTTGGACAGTTAAAACAAAAAATGTTTATACAGGGTAAAAAATAAATTAACTCATAAATTATCAACTGTATGGGCAGACCTATTTGTCTGCTCAAGTTATAGATATTAATTTTTATAATATAAAAATTTTTTAACTAGATAACTTTGTCATTCTGACGAAAGTCAGAATCTTAAAATAAGTTTTCATTATTATAAAGAATAATTAACTTCAGTATGATATAAAAATCAATTTAGGATAATAAAAAAGTGTTCATAATTACTAAAAAATAAAAAATGAATTTTGAAAATATTTTAAAAGAAAGATTTGGACTTGAAAGTTTTAGAGAATGACAATTAGATATAATAAAGAGTGTTGTTGAAAAAAATGACACTCTTGTTTTTATGCCAACAGGTTGAGGAAAATCACTTATTTACCAATTTTCTTGAATGATTTTAGAGGGAGTTGTGATAGTAATTTCTCCTCTTATTTCTCTAATGAAAGACCAAGTTGATAAATTAAATGAATTGTGAATTAGAGCTGAACTTATAAATTCAACTATAAATTCTACTCATAAAAAGCTTATTTTACATGAGCTTGAAAATACTGATTTCACTGAAATTAATCCGATAAAATTTCTATACATTGCTCCTGAAAGACTTAATGATGAGGAGTTTTTAAGAGTGGTTAAAAATACAAAAATAGCTTTAATTGCAATAGATGAGGCTCATTGTATAAGTCAATGGGGGCATGATTTTAGACCAAGTTATTTAAAAATTAAAGATTTTATAGGGGAATTAAGGTCTGTTTGAAAAACTAAATGAGAATTATTCCCAATAGTAGCATTAACAGCTACTGCAACAAAAAAAGTAAGAGCTGATATTGTAGAAAGACTTTGAATTACTGAAAATAGAGTTTTTACAAAATGATTTGATAGAAAAAATCTTATATATATTGTCAGAGAAATCACAAAAGAAAAAGAAAAACTTGAAAAAGTTCTTGATATTATCCAAAAAACTCCACCTTTTTGAATAGTTTATTGTTCAAGTGTAAAAAATGTTTCAAAAGTTTACCAATACTTACTAGAAAATTGAGTTAGAGTTTGAATTTATACTTGAGAAATGCAACCAAATTTAAGAGAAAATGAGCAAAATAATTTTATGACTTGAGTTTATGATATTATTGTTGCAACAAATGCATTTTGAATGTGAATTGATAAAAAAGATGTTAGATATGTTATTCATTACAATTTACCTTGAAGTATTGAAAACTATTACCAAGAAGCCGGAAGAGCTTGAAGAGACTGAAAAAATAGCTATTCTATAGTTATTGCAAGTTATCAAGATACGATTATTCAAGAATTTTTTATTGAAAATATTCATCCACAAAAAGAAACAGTTTTAAAGTTATATGATTTTTTATACAAAGATTTTCAAATTGGAGCCTGAAACTGACATCAAATACTTCAAACTTATGCACAAATTGCAAGTAATGCTTGACTTCAAAGTGGGATGCAAGTTTGAACTATTTTGAAATTATTTGAAAAATATAATATTGTAAAAAGATGATTTGAGGCTGAAGATAGTGACGATTTTAGAGGAAAATGAATTACACTTCTATCACCCAAAACTACTTATGATAAAATTCCTATTTTATGGCATCATCAAGCTACACTAAAACAGGAATCTTACTTTAAACTTGAACAAGTTAAAAAATTACTTTTTAAACCTGGTTGTAGGAAAAAATTTATTTTAGAATATTTCCAAGATGAAGAAGATTTAGCATTACTTACTGATAATTGTGGAGTTTGTGATTATTGTATTGATAAGAAAAATTTTGCTAATTCTCCTGATAAACAAATGATTCCATATACAGTTTTTTTGATATTACTTGAATTTGTAAAAAGGCTTGATGAAAAATTTTGAGTAAATGTTTTAGTTTGAATTTTAGTTTGAAGCAAAGAAAAAAAACTTATTGATTGGAATTTGGATTTAGATAAAGATTATGGAATTTTATCTATTTATTCAACTGATTTTGTAAAAGCAATGATAGAAAGTCTATATGAAAATGGTTTTTTATACAAATCTATGTGAGAATATCCAAAAATTTGAATATCTCATAAAGGGATTGATTCTATTTTTAATAATAAAGTATTGATTGCTGAAGATGAGAATCTTCAAACTTCAATAATGATGAAAACTAGAAATGCTCCAAAATATGCTCTTGAGCAAATGGAAAAAAAACATACTACAAGAAAAATTAAAGTAGAAAAAGTAGATAAAATTGATACTTACACTCAAACTCTAAATTTACTTGAAACTGGAATAACTCTAGATGAAATAGCTAAAAATAGGGAAGTTACACTTCAGACTATTGAAAGTCATTTAGTAAAACTTTATGAATATGATAAAATTTCTTTATCAAAAATTATGCAATACTCAAGTTTGGAAACATTAAAAGAAATAAAAAATACTATAAATTCTAAAAATCTTGAAATTGATAAATTGTCTACTATAAAAGAAAATTTATCTTCAAAAATTAGTTATTTTGAAATAAAAATAGCTTTGGCTATGATGTGAAAAGGGGATTTGTAAATTTCCCTCATCCCTAGTCCCTATCCTTTGAAGGAGAGGGGAATATAAAAGAAAAATAATTTTTAGGGAACGATTGCATTGTTACGAAGAAATGTAGAGACAAAAAATTTTTTGTCTCTACTAAAAATCAAAAAAAATAACCAATTTTTAAATTGGTTATTTTTTTAAATATAATTTTTAACAGCAAATCCTGACACAATAGCAGCAGTTTCACATCTTAAAATATTTTCTCATAGAGTACAAGCAATAAAGTTATTTTCAGTAAATTTTTGTATTTCAGTTTCATCAAAACCTCATTCTGGTCAGACAAAAATATTTATATTAGTTTCATTTTCAATACTTAAATCTTTTAGTGAAGTTTTAATATTTCCATCAGTATGAAAAAAAATATTTTTCTCATTTTTTAAACTATTTATATCTAGTTTATCAAGAAAAACTATTTCAGGAATAATATTTCTTCCTGATTGTTCACAGGCTTCAATAATTATTCTTTGAAGTCTTTCAAATTTATTTTCACTAATTATTAGTTTTTGACTTCTTTTTGAATTAAAGAAATAATATTTATCATATCATATTTCAGTTCATTTTTGAAGAATTAACTCGATTTTATCTAGTTTATTTGGTGTAGCTTGAAATAAATTTAAGCTAAATTTTGAAGTATTTTCTTTTTTTATTATTTGTTTCACAAAAACAAAATCAATATTTTTTTTATTTATATGATTTAATTTAAAAACTATATCAATATTTTCTTTTCAATCAAAAAATATAACTTCATCATCTTCTTTTAATCTCAAAACTTTTGTGAATTGATTTATCATTTCTGGCTCATCAATTGTAATTATCTCTTTAGATAAATCTTTTTCTATATAAAATCTTTGCATAATTTATTTTTAATATTAAAAAATCCTGAAAAAATTTCAGGATAGTTATTATCTAGGCATTCCGTAAAAATCTAAACCTTTAGCATCAACCATTGATTTAGTTAAGAAATTTTTCTTTTTTCCTTTTATGAAAAATCCTCTATCATCAAGAATTCATTGATCAATAAGAGTTTGTGGATTTTTAGAATCAAGTTTTTTCTTTGGAAAGTTTCTTTTATTTTCATAATAATGAGTTCTTTCTTTATAAGATTGGTTTTTTCTTGATTGTGGATTTTCATTTCCCATATAAACTTGGAAAGAAGCTTTTTTATTTTTAGATAATTTTCTAGCTGCAGCTTGTTTTTTTACTACTCTAGATGAAAGTCCGTGACTATTTGCCATAAATTCAATTTAATTAATAATAAATAAGTGTTCGGCAAAGATTATATTCAAAAAAATCTATTTTTCAAATTTTTTTTAGAATTTAGGAGAAAATAAAAATTAGATTTTAAAAAATAGTATTTTAACTTAATTTATCTATAAATATTCTTTTTTGTGCTTTTGGTTAAAAAAGTACAAAAAGTTGGTTTTTATGTATATTATTTTTAATAATATTATTACAAATTTTAGTTTAATATTTTTAATATAATATTTATTTTTTCCTTAAAAACTTGTTTTAATGCCAAAAAAAATTATAATTATAACTATTATAATATATGGTTACTTTGAGGGTATGGAAATACAAAAATATGATTACACAAATGTTTGAAAAAAAGTATCAAAAATTATTCAAATAGCTCAAATTTATCTGAAAGATGATAAGGATTTAATTGAGTCTGAGATTCAAAAAGCCTATATTTATGCAAGAGATGCACATGAAGGTCAATTTAGGCATTCTTGAGACCCTTATATTCTTCATCCAGTTGAGTCATGTATTATTTTAATGGATTTAAATCCTGATTTACACACTATTCAAGCTTGTTTACTTCATGATGTAATTGAAGATACTCCAAAAGATTACTGAGATATTGAGGAAGATTTTTGAAAAGAAGTAGCATATTTGTGTGGGTGAATGGAAAAACTTTCAAAAGTAAAATATAAATGAGAGGAAAGAACTATTTGAAGTTTAAGAAAAATGTTTGTTGCAATGAGTGAAGATATTAGAGTAATTTTTATCAAACTTTCTGATAGATTACACAATATGAGAACTCTAAAATTTCATCCAAAAAAAGAAAAACAACAAAGAATTGCTTTAGAAACTCTAAATATTTATTCTCCAATTGCTGATAGACTAGGTCTTCATAAAATTAAGAATTTACTTGATGAAGAATGTTTTAAAATTTTAAATCAATATGATTATAACAAAGTAAAAAAAGAATTATCAACTCTTTCAGGTTCAATGAAAGAATTTAGAGATAATGCAAAAAAAGAAATTGATAAATTGCTCATTTGAACTTGAGTAAATTATGAAGTACAATTTAGAGTTAAATCAATTTATTCAATTCATAATAAAATGCTTAAAAAATGAATAGAATCAGCTTCAGATTTATATGATATTTATTGAATAAAAATACTTGTTCCAGATATTGAAAATTGTTATAGAGTATTATGAATTATACATAATACTTGGACTCCGTTACCTAATAGGTTTAAAGATTATATTGCATTACCAAAACCAAACTGATACCAATCTCTTCATACAACAGTAGTTTGACTTTTAGAACATTTTAGAAAACAACCTACAGAAATTCAAATTAAAACATTTGAAATGGATTTAAAATCAGATATTTGAGTTGCAGCACATTTTGAATATAAAGAAAAATGATCTAAAGTAGCAAATGATATAAATTGGGTAAAACAATTAAAAGAATTAACTTCAAGTTTAGAAAATAATGATTTTATTGATTCTCTTCAAATAGATCTATTTAAAGATAGAATATTTGTTTTGAGTCCAAAAGGGGATTCTGTAAATCTTCCAGCAGGTTCTACTCCAATAGATTTTGCTTATGAAATTCATACTGATTTATGAAATCATATAGTTGCAGCAAAAGTAAATGGGGCAATTTATCCTATTGATAAAGAACTTAAAAATGGTGATGTAATTGAGATAGTCACAGATAGAAACAAAAAACCAAATCCATTTTTTATTTCAGTTGTAAAAACTATCAAAGCAAAAAATAATATAAGAGCTTTTTTAAAAAAAGAAGATAGTGATCTACATCTTGAAAGAGGTAAAGATATTTTTAATAATTTGCTTGAAAAACTTTGACTTGAAAGAATGGATAAAGATTTTACATTCTTAAAACAGTTTGACGGAAGAGTTTATAATGTAATTGAAAGAAAACAAATACTTGAGCAATTTTGAAGTTTTACAACAAATCCTCAAGCAATTCTTAGAAAAATTTTAAAAGAGAAAAAGATTAATATTCTAGAAAAGGAAAAAAAGCAAAAATTATGACCAAAATCTGAAGAAATTACTGATAATAAACAAAAAGTAATAATTATTTGATGAGAAAAAAATATTCCATACAAAATTTGAACTTGTTGTGAATCTAATTTGTCTGATAAAATAGTTGCTTATGCAAATGCAAAATGACAAGTTGTTATACATAATAGGGATTGTATAGTATTATCAAGATTGCAAAAAGATAGATTATTAACAGCTTATTATCAATGAGAAGAAGTTCAAAATATAACTTTTGATTTAGATTTAGTTGTTTTAAATAAAATATGAATGTTAAAAGATATATCAAAAGTAGCCTTTGATATGAATATAAATATTTCAGAAATTGTTGCTAAAAAACAAAAATTAAATCATACTTTAATGAAACTTGTTTTAGAAACTGAATGATATGACTATTTAATTATTGATAGATTTATAGAAAGAATTAGATTTGTTTTAAACTGAAGTTTAATTGAAGTAAAAATTAATAAAGTTAGTGATAATTAGGAAAGAAGAAGAGAATAAGGAAGAAATAATAAAAGTAGGAGGTGAACTTATCTGTTCACCCTTTTTATATATAAATTATTTCTTGCAATTATAATAAAAATAAGTAAATAGTAAGTAGTATGTATTAAAACTATAAAATATGAATAAAACAGAAAAAGAAGCAATATTGCAATATTTAAAAAATTGTATAGTTGATGATTCAAAAGAAGAATTATCAATAGAGTTAGATATGCAAAAATCTAATTCTTGAAAATTATTCTTACCAGATAAAAATAATGATTTTCTTGTTGAAAATTTTTCTTTTACAGAGGAAGAGTTAAATTTGTTTTTTGAAAAATTAAAATGAGAATGAATTTGAAAAGAAAAATCTGAAATTATTTTAGAAAATATGGATATTTTAGAATTAGAAAATAAAGAATATTTTTTAGAAAAATGTTTTCAAGAATATAAAAGTAATTCAAATTATGATAAAACTAATTGAAATAGTAAAAATATAAAAACATTAATTGAATTTATAAAATGGTGAGATAATTCCTTAAGACAAAAAACAATATCTAAAATTAATAATTTTATTTATTATAAAAATTCTGATAAAGAATATTTAAAATGAGAAGATTTAGAAAAATTATTTTTTTCATGAGATAATGATGAATGAATAGAAAAAATTGAGTTTTTTTGAAATGATAATTTCCTAGATTTTTATGACAAAAATAAAAAGGAAAAGATATATATCTGTTTAGAAAATGTATTAACTGAAAGAAATAAAAAATTAATTTTTCAACCATTGTATTTTATAGAAGTTGAAATTGAGGAAAATGCAGAAGAACACTTTTTTACTATTTCTATTTCTGAATCAAATGTTGCTTTTAATTTTTTTGTAGAATATTATTGAAAAAAGCTTTTTAAACTTGAAAATAAAAAAGAGAAAGATGAATGATTTGAATTAGAAAAAGATATAGATTGATTATCTAGTTTTAAGTCAAAAATTGATCTATATAAAGCTAATATTATAAAAGATTTTGATAAGGATAAAATAAATAAAAATCCTTGTTTAATATCTGCTAATGACATCTGATTTATTAAATGATTATTAAAAGAATATCAAGAATTAATAGATGAAAAAGACTTATCGGATATTTGAAATACTGGATTATGAATAATTTTTAATGAATCAAATTTTACAAAAAATAATATTTTAGAGTACACTAATTTTACATTATTAAACAAAGAACAAGCACTTGCAGTAAAAGAAAGTTTAGAAAATAAATTATCTGTTATTGTATGACCCCCATGAACTTGAAAATCACAAGTAGTTGTAAATATAATGCTTAATGCTTATATAAACAATAAAACTGTACTATTTGCAAGTAAAAATAATACTGCTGTTGACACTGTTTTAAAAAAAGTTGCTGAATTAAATTTGAGTTATTACCCATTTTTGAGATTATGAAGTAAAAAGGCTCAAGATGAGTGGTATCCAAAAATAAAAAATAGTTTACTTCAAAATACTCAAACTCATAGAATTGATTTTCAGAAAATAACTCAATTACAAGATTCTATTTCAATTTTAGAAAATGAAATAGATATAATTGAAGATAATTATTTAGAATATTTTGAAGAATATGAAAAATTAGAAATTATTTTAAATGATTATGAAAAATCATTTAAAGAATATATTTATACTAAAAAAATAATCTGATTAGATTTTGAACTTATAAGTGAAATTAAATTTAGTTATTTAGAAACTTTAGAAAAAATTGAAGCAAAAGAAAATGAAATCAAAAATGAAATTTTTAAAATTCAAAATATTTTAAATGAAAATAAATATTTAAATAATATTTTACCGAAAATAGAGAATTGAAATTTAAATAATGTAAATTTTTGAGAAATTATATCTTGATTAGAAAAACATAAAAATATATTAGATAATACTGAATTAAAAATTGAAAAAAATAAATCAGTATTTAATGAAAAATTAAGAGCTAATTCATATGATGATTATTTAAAAAATATTCCTGAGGTATTATCAAAAATACTTATTAAAAATAATTTTATTAATTATGAAAATATTAAACTTTCTTTTTTAAAAGAAATACAATGAGATATTATAGAAGCTGAAAACTTTTGATTTTTTAAAAAACTTTTTTGATTTAAATCTAGACAAATTAAAAAAAATAGAAAATTATATTATGATATAATTGAACAACAAAAAAATGAAAAAATAAAAAATTACTTTTTAGATTTTTCTGAAAATATTAATAAAAATACTGAATTATTATTTAAAATAAAAGAATTATATAATTTAAAGTGATTTGAAGAAAAATTTGTTGAATATAACAAAACCAATAAAGAATATTCAATATATTTGACAGAGTCAGAAAAAGAAATAAATGTTGTAAAATGAGAATGTGATAATTATATTAAACAAATATCAAATGAGTTATTTATTGATTTATATAATTATGAATATGAAAAAATAATAAATGTTATTGAACAAATACATAATTTATATTGATTTATAAAAAATAAGAATTATTTAAAAATAGAATTAAATGATAAATTAATTAAAAATCAAAATCTCATTACAGAAACTAATAATTATTTTAATAAAAATTATGATAAAGAAATTTTAAATTATATATCAAAAATTGATAATAATAATTTTATTGAAAAACTAGATAGTATTTTAAAATTAGAAGAAATAAATATTCAAACAAATATTATAAGTGATAGATTTCAAGAATTAAATTATTTAGAAAAAAATGTAACAGAATTAAATAAAGAAGTTTTTGAATTACAATGAATTTTAAAGGATACATCACTTGATTATTTATCATATCAAATTTCAGAAAATATAAATGATATTAAACCAAAACTAACTGATTCAGTTGATAAAATTTATAGTGAGTGATATAAAGATTTTTCAAAAGAATGGTGAAGTACTTCAAAAACCATATATCTTGTTGAAAAATATAAAAAACTTTTTGAATGAATAAAAATATTTATTACAACAAATTTATCTACTACTAGTATACCTTTAGAAAAGTGATTTTATGATTATTTAATCATAGATGAAGCTTCACAAAATGATATTGCAAGTATTATCCCATTACTTTATAGAGTGAAAAATGTAATTATTATTTGAGATCCAAATCAATTACAAAATATTGTATCCTTAAAAAATGATGATATTATTAAAATATTTTATAAGACTTTAAGAAAGAAAAATTTAACCTCTAAAGATTATGCAGAAGATTTTAGAGATATTTACAATTTTAATAATAGTGTTTATTCGAGCTTTGCATCAATATATAAATGAAAATTAAATAAAAATTCAGTAATGTTAAATGAACATTTTAGATGTCATCAAGATATTATAAATTATTCAAATTTTATAATTGAAGATTATAATTTATTTCCAAAAGTATATTGAAAGAATAAAAATTTACAAAATACTTGAATCCCTATATGAATTCATTGGGTTGAAGATATTAAAAGTGATAATAATGAAAATTCAAAAAGAAATGAGAAAGAAGCAGAATCTATAATTAGATATTTAAAAGAAATTTTACAAATTATGTGAGATAAAATTTCTATATGAATAATTGCCCCTTTTAGAAATCAAATTAATTATATCAATGAATTAATAAGAAAAAATAAACTAGAATGATATGAAAATGTTTTAGTAGATACAGTTCATAAATTTCAATGAGATGAAAAAGATATAATTTTATTTTCTACAGTATATCCAAATACAAAAGCTTACAAATTTTTAAATGATGTAAATTTATTAAATGTTGCAGTTTCAAGAGCTAGAAATAGTTTTTTAATTTTTTGAGATAAGCAAGCTATAAAAAATTATAAATGAGAAAATTGAGAAGAACTTTTATATACTACACTGATTAGATATATTGAATCTTTAAATAAATGAAAAGAAGTAGTTAAATATAGAAAATATGATACTGAATTTGAAAAAATATTTTTTGAAGAATTAGAAAAAGCTTGAATTAAATTTGATTATCAATTTCCTATTTATGATTGAAAATATACTCTAGATTTTAGAGTGAAATTAAAATGAGCAAATAATTACTTAAATTTAGAATTAGATTGAGAAATTCATAATAGACAAAAAAGTTATGATTATACTAGAAATAGAAAAGTTGAAAAATTATGATATAAAGTTATTAGATATTCTAATTCTTATATGAAAGAAAATATGTGAGAAGTTATTGATTGATTGAAAAAAATTTGTGAATTAAATTAATTTTACAGAGCAATATAACTTTTTTAAATAATCTAAAAACATATTTTTCATAAAAAAACTTTACAAATTCAAAAATAAAACTATACTAACCTCAGTCAAATTTTTGACAATATCCAGAGTAACACTTAGAGAATAGGCTCGTTTAAAGTGTTCAGCAACCAGTATCTTTTAGATAAAACGGTGCTAAGTCCTACCCTTATGGGAAAGATATTTTTAAGAATTATTATTATTCAAAAAACTATAAAACTTTCTCATAATCTAAGGGAAAGTTTTATTTTTTTATCTTTTTAGATTATGTTACAACATATTACTAGTGAATCTGTTACTTCAGGACATCCTGATAAAATTGCTGACCAAATTTCTGATGCAATAGTTGATGCTTGTTTGGCTCAAGACCCATTTTCAAGACTTTGATGTGAAACTTTAGTTGCAAATAATAATTGTGTAATTGCTTGAGAAATTACAACAAATGCAAAAGTTGATTATGTAGAAATTGCAAAAAATACTATAAAAAATATCTGATATGACTCTGATTTAAAATATTACAATTATGATAATATTGATTTTATAAATTTTGTTCATACTCAATCAAAAGATATAGCACAAGGAGTTGATGTTGGATGAGCTTGAGATCAATGAATTATGTATTGATATGCTACAAATGAAACTTCAAACTTTTTACCACTTCCAATAAGTATTGCTCATAGTTTGGCAAAAAAACTTGAAGAAGTAAGAAAAAATAATGAGATTGATTATCTTTATCCAGATGGTAAAACTCAAGTTACGGTAGTTTATGATGAAAACAATAGAGCTATTTGAGTTGATACAGTATTAATTTCTACTCAACATGCAAAAGATGTTGACCAAGAAATTTTAAGAGCTGATTTAATAGAGAAAGTTATTACTCCAGTTTTATTAAATTATGGTTATAATACAAACGATGTAAAACACATTTACACAAATCCTACTTGAGTTTTTAATATTGGTTGACCAGTAGGGGATTCTGGACTTACTTGAAGAAAAATAATTATTGATACTTACGGGTGAGTTTGAAGACATGGATGAGGTGCATTTTCATGAAAAGATGCAACAAAAGTAGATAGATCAGGAGCTTATGTTGCTAGATATTTAGCAAAAAATATTGTAGCTTCAAAAGTTTGTGATAGATGTGAAATCCAAGTTTCTTATGCTATTTGAATTGCTCAGCCGACAAGTATTTATATTGATACTTTCGGAACTGCAAAAGTTGAGGTTGAGAAAATTATAAATGCAGTAAAAGCAAATTTTGACTTAACTCCAGCTTGAATTATTAAAAAACTTGATTTAAGAAAACCTATTTTTTCAAAAACGTCAACTTACTGACATTTTGGTAGAGACTGATTTACTTGGGAAGAACTTGATAGTGTTCCAGTTTTTGAGGAATTATTGAAATAAAAAAATCTTCCATCTTGAACTGCTCCCCATTTAGTGGAGTGAATAAAAAAAGCTTTATAAATTAATTAAATGATTTCTGTATTGAACAGGAGTCATTTTTTTTCTGTTCCATTGAGGTCTGAAATTATTATAGTGAAAT
>RRZT010819234.1_pt1 | contig 17906 bp, 14 predicted proteins | sample 2165551 | NCBI WGS metagenome assembly RRZT01 (sample SAMN10456910, study PRJNA506462) | wastewater metagenome | biome: wastewater; feature: sludge; material: wastewater sludge; isolation source: wastewater sludge with Escherichia coli K12::gfp cells carrying plasmid... | place: USA: Moscow, Idaho...
CCGGGCTGCTGCTGGATGCAAACCGCTCGCAAAGTATTGCCGTAGTGGGCAATGTGAGCGTGGCGATTGTGGTGGCCATGGCGCTAAGCTTGGCCATGTTTTATTGGCAAGGCCAACCACTATTGAGCACAGAAACCTCGGCCTACTTGGTGCACGCCAACCAGCCGCTGGCCGGGCTGGCGCTGTATTACGCCGCCATTGCCGCCGTGTGGTTGTTTTGCTCGGGGATTATTGCCGGCTTTTTCGACAACCGCGCCGATTATTTGCAGCTGGCACAGCGGATTCAAGACCATCCTTGGCTGAGTAAAATCATGCGCCCGGCCACCCGCAAACGCTTGGGCGAATATCTACACCAAAACTATGGCTCGTTGATGGGTAATTTCCTGTTCGGCGTGCTGTTGGGGCTGACCGGCTATATCGGCCACCTTACCGGCCTGCCCCTGGACATCCGCCATGTGGCCTTTGCTTCCGCCAATCTGGGCTATGCCGCCGCCAGCAGCGGCATGGGCATCGGCCTGTTTTTGCTGAATTTGCTGTTTGTGCTGATGATTGGCGTGGTGAATTTATGGGTGAGCTTTGCACTGGCATTGGTGGTGGCTCTGCGCGCCCGCGAAGCCCGGCTGGGCAATATCGGCACCCTACTCTCCGCCGTGGCCGCCGAAGTCAAAGCCCGCCCCTTAAGCTTGGTGTTTCCGCCGAAAAATGAAGTTGAGGCAACAGCGGCGGCTGAGGAGGAAATGCCGAAATAAGCACCAATGGCCGGCAATAAAACAAAAACGGGCACAGCGCCCGTTTTTGTTTTATACCAATCCTAAAAAACAATACCAATTCTAAAAAATAACCTTACAAAAAAAAAGCAGTTCGTCAGTATCATTTGCGTAGGTCGGATTCTTGAATCCGACGTTTGGCCATCGGCAAAGTAATGTATAGTGGAATGAGAGAAAAAGTGACACAACGAGTAGCTTGGGTTGCAAACCCAACGGTTTTTGCGGCTTGCACGTTTTGTTGGGTTTACAACCCAACCTACTCGTTGTGACACTTTTTTAGGCATTTCACTATAAGGGCCTTGTTCTGCGAACCAGACTCATAGGATGCGCCAAGGCGCATCCTATGCCGTATTTTGCGTATTTTAATTTAAGGTTATTTTTTGGATGGGTATTACGCAGCTATTTAGCAAGGCTGCCTGAAAGGTAAAACCGCCATCCATTACCAGACTTGCATTCGGTAATCCATTGGCCAATGATAGCCGTAGGCCGGATTCTCTTTTCTGTAATCAATTAATTGATTTCAGACAGCCTAAAACACCCTTACGGCCACAGCGACACCAGCCACAGCCGCGCACGCAAGCCCCAATAAGAGCTGATGCCGCTGGTGCTGAAACGCATTTGGCCGTCTTTCACCAGCACAATGGTGGGCGTGGCCGCCACTTGCCATTGGCGCGACCAATCGCCTTGCTTGTCGTTTAAATTGGCAAACTGCCAGCCGTGTTGGTGCAGATAAGCATCGATTTGGGCATCGCTGCCCGATTGCAACGCCACGCCCAGCACCGCATGGCCGTTGCGCGCCAATTTGTCGATGGCGGGCGAAGTGTGGCGGCAGATGCCGCACCAGCTGCCCCAAAAATACAGCACCAGCGGCTGCTCATGGCTGAGCGCCCGCAGGCTCACGCTGCGGCCATCCACCAGCTGCAACGGCGTATCGGCGGCTTGTAAAGGCTGTTGCGGCGCACGCCACCAATCCACGGCAGCGCCCACCAGCAATAAGATTACCGCCAATTGCAGCGCTTCGCGCAGCCAACGCCGCCATTTGGGTTTGCTCTGAGTGGCGCTCATTTCAATTGCCTGCGTTCGTATACGGCTTGCGCCAAGGTACCGGCGTCCACATACTCCAATTCGCCGCCCAAAGGCATACCGCGTGCCAAACGGCTCACCCGGTAAGGCAGGTTTTTAAACAACTCGGCCAGCACATAGGCGGTGGCATCGCCCTCGGCGGTGAAATTGGTGGCGATAATGATTTCTTCCACTGCACTGTTTTGCAGCCGTGCCACCAGTTTTTCCAAGGCAATATGGCTCAAATCCATACCCTGCGCCGGATTCACCTGCCCCATCAGCACAAAGTAAAGGCCATCGTGGCAATTGGCCGCTTCCATGCTGGCCACATCGGCCGGCATATGCACAATCATCAGCCGGGTTTGGGCACGGGTTTCATCGGCACACACATGGCACAAATCGCCTTCGCAAAAGGTGTTGCACTGCCGGCAATGGCGCACTTGCAACAAAGCCTGCTGCAAGGCGGCCAGCAACTCTTCGGCACCGTCGCGCTTGTGTTGCAGCAACTGATAAGCCATGCGCTGCGCCGACTTGGGGCCGACATTGGGCAAAACTTTCAGGGCTTGGGTGAGGCGGCTGAATGCGTCAATGGGTTTCATGGTGTCTCTGGGTATACAGACAAAAAACTTCAGGCAGCCTTAATAATGATTCAGGCTGCCTGAAAACAAGGCGCACGCTTTATTTGAAAAAGTCGCCCATGCCTGCGGGCAAATTCATGCCTTGGGTAAACTGCCCCATGCGCTCGGTGCTGGTGGCTTCGGCTTTGCGCACGGCATCGTTTACGGCGGCGGCAATCAGGTCTTCCAGCATTTCTTTGTCGTCGGCGGCATCGGCCAACAGGCTGTCGTCGATGTGGATGCGTTTCACGCCGTAGTGGCAGTTCATGGTGACGCTCACCATGCCGCCGCCGGCTTCGCCGTTTACTTCCACATTGGCCAGCTCGGCCTGAGCTTGTTTCATGCGTTCCTGCATTTGTTGGGCTTGTTTCATCAAACCGCCGATTCCGGCTTTTCCAAACATGGTATGTCCTTTTTTAGGGTTGAATGTTTTTTATAGTGAATTAAGTGGTTTCTTTCAAAATCAGGCTTTCAGGCAGCCACTGCGCACCAAACAGGCTGAGCAGGTTTTGCACGGCGGTGTCGGCTTCCAGTTGTTGCTGCGCCTCTGCCCGTGCTTCTTGCTGCAAACGCTGCAAGCGCATGGCTTGGGTTTCCAGGCCGCTGTCTTGCTGCCAGGCTTCGGTACTAACCTCAATACGGCTGCCATAGGCGGCGGACAATACTTCGGCCAGCCGTTGCAGGCGTGCTTTATCGGCGGTGATTTCGCCTTCGGAAGCCAATGCCAATTGCAAATGGCCGCCGGCAGCATCAAAAGCAGCTACCGCCGAATGCTGGGCAAACAACTGCACCGCACCGAGTTTGTGCGCCAGTATGGCCACGATTTGCGGCCAGTTAGCCGCCGTAAGTTCGGGCAAGACCGCAGCGGGGGCGTTGTCTTGCTGCTCGGTGTTGGCAATAGGCGGCGATGCGGTGTCCGAAGCGAGCGGCGGTGATGCCAAGGCTGCCTGAACATCTGTTGCGGCCACGGCATGATGTTGTTCTGCTGCCGTGGTGGCCGATTGGCTGGTATACGCTGCGGCTTGCGGCTCGGCCAAAACAGGCTGAGCTGTAGATTCAGCCCAAGGTGCAGCCGCATAAGCCGACACGTTGGCGGGCAGGTTTACTTCATCCTCACTAGGGGCGGTTTCGATAACTTCCGCTTCGGCGGCCATTTCTGCTTCGGTATCCAGCCACGGCGGGATGTCGGCATGATCCGCACCAGTGTCGCTATGCACCGTTTCCACCTCTGAGGCTGCCTGAAACTCAGGCACGGCGTGGTGTTGTTCTGAGGTTGATTCGGTTAGCGCCACATCGGCTTTGGGCACGGCAACAGGCGCTATCGCAGCGCTGGCTGGTGGCGCATCCTGCAAACTGCTGCCGCTAATTTGGCCATTGACGGGCTGTTTGGCGGCGGCCAGTGGTGCAAAGGCGAGCATACGCAGCAAGGTCATTACAAAACCGGCGTATTCTTCCGGCGCTAAGGTTAAATCCTGCTTGCCGCGAATGGCGCATTGGTAATAAAGCTGGATTTGTTCACCGCTTAAGCTTGCGGCCAGTTGTTGCAGTTGCGCACGTTCGGGATCGTCGGCGGCCACGGCAGCGGGAATGGTTTGCAACAAGGCCAGCCGTTGCAGTAGCAAGGCCAGCTCGCTTAAGGCATTGTCAAAGCCGATGGCGCGTCCGGCCATTTCGGCGGCTTTGTCCATCAGTGCGCTGCCGTTTTGTGCCGCTAATGCGGCCAATAGGTCGTAGAGATAGCTTTTGTCTACCGCACCAATCATTTGGCGTACATCGGCCTCGTTTACGCTGCCGGAGCCCATGGCAATAGCTTGATCCAGCAGGCTGAGCGCATCGCGCATGGAGCCCATCGCGGCGCGACCCAGCAATTGCAAGGCGGCGTCTTCGTAGGCGGTGTTTTCGGTGCTGAGCACATGCGCCAGGTGGTCGTGCACTTGCTGCACATTCAGGTTGCGCAACACAAATTGCAGGCAGCGGCTGAGCACGGTAATCGGTACTTTGTGCGGATCGGTGGTGGCCAGAATAAATTTAACGTGCTCGGGCGGCTCTTCCAGTGTTTTGAGCATGGCGTTGAAGGCACTTTTCGACAGCATGTGCACTTCGTCGATAATGTAAACTTTGTATCGCCCCAGCGTGGGCGCGTATTGGGCGTTTTCCAGCACTTCGCGGATGTTGTCGATGCCGGTATTGGAAGCGGCGTCGATTTCGAGCAAATCCACATAGCGCCCGGCGTCAATCTGAGTGCAGCTGTCGCACACGCCGCAAGGTTCGCCTGCTTCTGCGTGCGGGCAGTTCAGGCTTTTGGCCAAAATACGCGCAATGGTGGTTTTGCCCACCCCGCGCGTGCCGGTGAGCAAATAGGCGTGGTGCAAGCGGCCTTTGCCTGGGGCATTCACCAGTGCTTTAACCACATGTCCTTGGCCGACCAAATCGGCAAATTTTTTCGGGCGCCATTTGCGCGCCAATACTTGATATGCCATGGTTTTCCATTGTATTAAATGGGTTCAGGCAGCCTTATCTATGTTCAATCGATTTCAGGCTGCCTGAAACTGCGTTTACATCACCAGCGGTTTAATTGGCCCGGCAAGTGCGCAGCAATACGGTTTGGGTGCCCATCGGCGCGCCCATGGCATCCAGTGCGCTGGCTTGGGTGAGCATATCGCCGTTTACTTTTTTGGCATTGGCCGGGGTGGCTTTGCCGGTGGTCCAAGTAAGGCCATTGCCGTAATAGCTGTTTTGACGCTCGCCTTGGGCATCGTTGAGTACGCGGTAGAGGCCTGGGGTTAGTTGATCGCCGATTTTAATTTGCGCCACCACCAAGGTGTTGTCTTTCACGCCATACATGGCGCCTACTTTTTTCGGCCCTTCGGGGCTATCGCAGGTGTAGGTCACTTCTATTGTGCTGTCGATGCTGGACACGTCGGCCAATTGCATATTGCTGGCGGCAGCGGTGCCGGCATTGGTGGCATTTGAAGGTGCTTGTTGGCTGGCGCAACCGGCCAGTGCCAATAATGCCACGGTGGCGATTAACATTTTATTCATTGCGATTCACTCCTTAAATTGATTAAACCAAAGTGCAAAATCATACGGCCTTTACAAGCCGCCGTTACCGCCGCGCAAGCCGTTGGCAATTTCGCGCACGGCGCTCACATACATGCGGCTGTGATTATACTGCCAAACGGTGTAAAAATTATTCAAACCCAGCCAATACTGGTATTGCCCCGGGGCGATTTCCAGCTGGTAGAGCAGCGCTTTTTCACGGTCGGCCACGTGGCCGGGCACTTGCACGCCCAAACGGCGGAAATCGCCCACGGTGTGGTTAAGCTCGGTTTTGGCATCTATCATTGCCTGCAATTGCGGCGTGATGTTGAGCTGCACCGGCACCGCCATCGGCGCGCCGGTTTGCCAACCATGCTGCTTCATATAATTGGCCACGGATGCGGCCACATCGCCCACATTATTCCAGATGTCGCGGTGGCCGTCGCCATCCCAATCCACCGCCCATTGGCGGTAGCTGGAAGGCATAAACTGCGGCATACCCATGGCACCGGCATAGCTGCCTTTAAAGGTGAACATGTCTTGCTTTTCTTCATGCGCCAATTGCAAGAATTGATCCAGCTCTTTTTGGAAAAACTCGGCACGGCGCGGATAGCTGAAGGCCAAGGTGGTGAGCGAATCGCCCAAGCGGAACGAGCCCATATTGCTGCCGTAGTTGGTTTCGATGCCCACAATCGCCACAATCAGCTCCGAGGGCACGCCATAACGCTGTGATACCGCGTCAATCACCGCCACATTGTTGCGCCAGAAACGGTCGCCATTTTGAATGCGGCTGCCGCTAACATTATTTTGACGAAACTCATACCATGGCCGCGATGTGCCGGGGCGATCCATAATGCTGATGATGTTTTGCTTGTGCTCGGCACTGCCGAAAAACACCTCCAGCTCGGCACGTGAAAAGCCGCCACGCGCCACGCGCTGATTGATAAAGCGCTGCACATCCGGGCGGGTGAGCAAGCCTTGGCCGATGTATTGGCTGTCCAAATGGGTTTGATGCTCTGGCACCGGCGGCACCGTTTCGGCAGTCGTTTCGGTTTGCACCGTGGCGCTTTGGCAGGCCGCCAGCAACATGGCCAGCGTCAGCGTGGGCAGATGTTTTTTCATGGCTTCGCTTCCTTACAATACGGGTATGGCAACAAGGGCGCAGTTTACCACAACAGCGCAGCGACCAAAGCATTCAGGCAGCCGCAAAGGCTGCCTGAAACACATTCAAACGATATGGCTACTAAACTTATATAGTGGAATGCAGAATAAAGTGATACAAGGCGCGAAGCCGCAGACAGTACAGATAGTACGGCAAGGCACAGCAACGCCGTAGCACTTTATTATCCATTTCACTATACCGCATCCGCACGGCTTTTAACCACCTGATCAATCAAGCCGTATTTCAGCGCTTCTTCAGCCGACATAAAATTGTCGCGATCGGTGTCTTTTTCCAATTGCGCCAATTTTTTGCCGCTGTGTTTGGCCAACAGCTCATTCAGTTTTTGCTTGAGCTTCAACAGCTCGCGGGCATGGATTTCGATATCCGAAGCCTGGCCGCCCAAGCCGCCGCTGATTAAAGGCTGGTGAATCATCACGCGGCTGTTGGGCAGCGCAAAACGCTTGCCTTTGGCGCCTGCCGACAACAAAAACGCGCCCATGCTGGCGGCCTGCCCCAAACACAGGGTGGACACATCGGGCTTGATGAAATTCATGGTGTCGTAAATCGACATCCCCGCCGTTACCGAGCCGCCGGGCGAGTTGATGTAGAGCGAAATATCCTTATCCGGATTTTCGCTTTCCAAAAACAGCAGCTGTGCCACCACCAGATTGGCGGTGGCATCGTTAACCGGCCCCACCAAAAACACAATGCGCTCTTTTAAGAGGCGCGAGTAGATGTCGTAAGCACGCTCGCCACGGCCGCTTTGCTCCACCACCATCGGCACCAAGCCTAAATTATCGATTGTCGGCATCATTTAAATTATTCCTAAAAAATTTAATTTCCAAATTAATAAGCACAATTTTTAATAGATTCTATTAATTTTTGCTTTGATAACGGATGATAATAACCATCAGAATGTCTAACTTCAACTTGACTACCATTTTTATCGTCAATAATTTTGATATTATAATAATAACGCATTTGGCCTGCTTGATATGCCCCAATAAGAAATTCAGAAAATCCTTGGTTATTATATGTATTTTGTAACAGTCTATCAGGCCTCAGGAAATTAAATTTATCTAGCAAGCATTGCGTTATTACATCGGTAGATTTACTAGAAGATACTGTATCAACAGGAGAGCTAATTCTTAAATCCGCGGGTGAAATACCAACACAACCACCCAAGAAAAACATCAATGCCACTAATCCAGTAGATTTCACAATACTTCACCTCAATGAAAGATGATTTTATACATCGTAAGCACTAAATTATTGGTTGCTTCTTAAATCTAAGGTATAAGAAAAAGCACCCAAGCAGCGCTAAACCACTTCGGTGCTTTTATCAATATAACGGTTTCAGGCAGCCTTAGCCTTGCTGACCCATCACTTCGTCAAACGACATGGCTTTGTCGGTAACCTTGGCTTGGCCCAATACATAGTCCACCACATTGGCTTCGATGGCCAAAGAAGTGGGGCCTTGCAGGTTTTTGGCATCGCTCATATACCAATCAATCACTTCTTGCGGGTCTTCGTAGCTTTCGGCAAATTCGCCCACGATTTCGCGCACTTGGCCTTCTTTCGGCTCCAGCTTTTGATCATCCACCAGCTGCGCCAAAATCAAGCCCAAAGCCACGCGGCGTTCGGCTTGCTCGGTAAACATATCGGCGGGCAAGTCTAAATTGGCCGCATCCATGCCTTGATTGGTGAAGTTTTGCTTCATGTCTTCGGCCAAACGGGCGGCTTCTTCGGCCACCAAGGCTTTGGGCAATTCGATGCTGGTGGCGGCCAACAAGGCGTTCATCACGCTTTCTTTGGTTTGGTCTTTCACGCGGCGGTTCACTTCGCGGCTCACATTTTTCTTCACTTCTTCGCGCATTTTGGCCACATCGCCATCCACAATGCCCAAAGTTTTGGCAAATTCGGCATCCACTTCCGGCAACACCGCTTCGGCCACGTTTTTCAGGGTGATGGTGAACACGGCGGTTTTACCGGCCACGTCTTTGCCATGGTAGTCTTCCGGGAAGGCCACGGTGACTTCTTTTACATCACCCTCTTTCATGCCGCGGATACCGGCTTCAAATTCAGGCAGCATCTGGCCTTTGCCCAACACAAACGGGTAGTTGTCAGACGCGCCGCCTTCAAAGGCTTCGCCGTCGATTTTGCCGGCAAAGTCGATAATCACACGGTCGCCGTCTTGGGCTTCGCGCTCCACGCGGTTAAAACGGGTGCGTTGTTGGCGCAGGATGTCGATGGTTTTGTCGATTTCGGCATCGCCCACTTCGGTAGACACTTTCACCACTTCTTGTGCGCTCAAGTCGCCCACGGTCACTTCGGGGAACACTTCAAACAGCGCGGCTACTTTAAACGCTTTGTCGTCATCTTGCGCTTCCAAGCCTTCAAAACGCGGGAAACCGGCCACTTTAACATCGGCTGCGCTCACGGCATCGTAAAAGGCTTTTTGCACTTCTTGGTTCAGCACTTCATCGCGGATACCGGCGCCATACATGGCGTCGACCATTTTCAGCGGCGCTTTGCCGGGACGGAAGCCGTCTACTTTGGCGCGTTTTTGTGCATTTTGCAGGCGCGCGGCCACATGGGCGTTGATGTCTTCCCACGGCAAAGCCAAAATGATTTTACGTTCCAGATTGCTCAATTTTTCTACCGTTACGCTCATCGCAAACCCTTAGTCTTTCAATGTGTTGATTGTATAAAATAGCGAACCCGCGCCACCGTATTGCCAAGATTGGCGGCGCACAGTAGCCGTGGGTACAAAACTAAAACCGCTAGTGTATCATAACTGAGCCGCTGTGTTTAAGCGGGTAATGCAACTAAAAAATAAAGCAGGCTGCCTGAAATACGTTTCAGGCAGCCTTGTGCACAATAATAGCCAATCAACCACACCGCACCATCACAAACCGCACCATCACGCCGATGCCACTTTCATCAAGCGCTGCACTTCATGCCAATGGCCGTCAGGGCGCGCTTGCAATACCGCCACCATGCCGTGCGCGGTGCTTTGCTGTATTGCCGCCGCATCTTGTGTTTGGCTTTCAGGCAGCCTTTGCGGTGCCAGCAAATCCATGCGGCCCAGGGCGGCAAAACGCACGGCGCCCAAATCGGCTGCGGCAGCCAAGAGCGGCGGCCATTGTTCGCCCCATAAGCCGTGCCAGCCGTAAGGGTTCAGCGGAGCCGGTAAGGGCGTGGCGGCGGTGGGTAAAAACAACATGCCGCGCAACACCGAAACGCTGTGAATTTGGGTATCTGCCGACACGCCCGCACGCAGCAAGGCTGCCTGAAATGCGGAGCTGTGCGCCAAGGCCAGTTGGTTGTGCAATTTGGCCGCTTTGCCCGCCAAGGTGTCGTGCGGATTAAGGCCGCGCCAATGCCCGGCACCGCCATAGTATTTACACGCCAATTCAATGTGGTAAAGCGTACCGTTGAGCTCGGCGATAAAATCGGCCGCCCCGGCAGTTTGCCCGTTGGCGGCCAATACCGGCAGATTGTGCGCCAGCAAGCGCGTGTGCGGGGCGTGCGCCAGCCAAAACGCCAGCAGTTGCTCGGCATACACGCCCAAGCGCTGGCCAAACGGTGCGCGGGTTTGCAAAAAACGTTGCAACGCTGCCGGATTATCATCCAGCGCCAACAGATAACGAAAACCGCCTTCGCCCAGCAAGGTACGCACAGGCAGCTCGGCACCGCTTAGCCACGGCGGCGGCGCGGTGAGCAGCACGGCCAAATCGCGCACCGCCGAGGTTTGCAGCTTCCACCATAAGGCGTCAAGTGCATAGTTCATGCAGCATTCCTTTCAGGCAGCCTATTCTATTCAATAAAACCACTTAACTGCGTTAACCCGCCTTGTTATCTTACAAATTTTCAGAATGGGTATTATTTGATTTGCCGCGACACGGTATTGAAAAAACCGCGCAAGATGTCGATGTCTTCGGTAGTGGGCGCGGCACGGTCGAACAACACCGCCATGCGCCGCATCAAGCGCGCTTCGTTGCGGCGGTTGAAAAAGCCGGTTTCATTCATCAATGCCTGCAAATGCGCCACCATGCCCGCGGTTTGGGCGTGGGTGGCCAAGTTGGGTGATTGCTGTAAATAATCCATCGGCACCTCGGTGTGGCTGAACAGCTCGTAGCTCACCACTTGCACCGCCTGTGCCAGATTCAAAGAAAAATAATCCGGATTGCCGTTGATGGTCATTAAGCGGTTGCAGCATTGCACTTCGTCTATGCTCAAGCCAAAGGTTTCATTGCCAAACACCAGCGCCACCGCCTGCCTGGCCTGCGCCGCTTGCAATAATTCGGGCGCCAGCTGGCGCGGGGTGTGCATCGGCGCGGTGAGCTCGCGTTTGCGGCTGGTGAGCGCACAGCTGAGCACCGTATCGGCCAGCGCTTCTTCCAAAGTGGCCACAATACGGGCGTTTTCCAACACATCGCGCGCGCCGGAAGCCAATACAAAACTTTCTTCAGGCAGCCTGAAATCTTGCGGCTGCGCCGGGTTAAACAGCGGCGGCTCGGCCGTCATCGGCGTGGCCATCAGATTGGGCGCCACCAAGGTGAGCCGGGTAAGCCCCATGGTTTTCATGGCGCGGGCGGCGGCGCCGATATTGGCTGGGTGGCTGGTGCGCGACAGCACCACATGGATATGATGAAGATAAGCAGGCAAAACGGGTTTATCGAGCATGGATTTGACTTTGAAAAAGCGGAATAAGCAGTGTTTCAGGCTGCCTGAAACACCAAACGCGCCATTGTATCGCAAAGAAACTAAATAATCCTACGGCGTTGGCTCGCCTGGTCGTACGTATGTACTGTCTGCGGCTCCCCGCCTTGTATGATTTATTTTCTTTGCTATAGCGCAAATCTGCGTGGCTCAATCAGCGCAAAACATCATTTCAGGCAGCCTTTAATGGCCACAACTGCTGCAATTAATCCGCTGCGCCCCTATGGCAAGCATTTATTTTGGCGTATAATTTGCGCCAACTTGCCGCAAGCGTTTGCATTGCGGCTTTTGCTCTTTGAATTTGCAGCCCTTAACAAGCGCATCCGGGCATCGCCGAGCGCCGCCAAACACGAGTACGCACCATGACCCCCATTCTCACCACCGCTTTTAAAGCCGCCCGCAAAGCCGGCCACATGATGACCCGCGCCGCCGGCAATCTGGACGCCATTAAAGTAGACAGCAAAGCCTTTAACGATTTTGTGTCCGATGTCGACCGCGAAGCCGAAGCCATTATTCTGGACAGCCTGCTCTACAGCCATCCGGACCACCTTATCCGCAGCGAAGAAGGCGGCTACTTTACCGGCAGCAAAAGCCGCGACGGCGTGGAAATCCGCCAGCTCAGCGCCGCCGAAGTACCGGCCAAGCCCGAATACGAATGGATTATCGACCCCTTAGACGGCACCACCAACTTCTTGCACGGCCACAAACAATACGCCATTTCCATGGCCTTGCTGCACAAAGGCGTGCTGGCCGAAGCGCTGGTATTCGCGCCCGAATACAACGACCTCTACACCGCCAGCCGCGGCCAAGGTGCACTGCTCAACGACAAACGCATCCGCGTTAGCAACCGCATCGAATTGCCGCAATGCCTGATTGCCACCGGCTTTCCGGTGGTAGACCAAAGCATGATGGACACCTACTTGGCCATCCTTAAAGACTTCCTCGCCAAAACCGCCGGTGGCCGCCGTGAAGGCGCGGCATCGCTGGATTTGTGCCATGTGGCCAGCGGCCGCGTAGACGGCTTTTTCGAATTCAACCTCAAACCGTGGGACATCGCCGCCGGTGCCCTGATTGCCAAAGAAGCCGGTGCCATCATCACCGATATGCACGGCGAAGGCGATTGGCTGGAAAGCGGCGACATCGTGGCCGCCAATCCCAAAATACTGGCGCAAATGCTGCAAATTATCGGTGCGCATCTGTAATTTTGTAGATACAGTCAATATTTAACCGGCCTTGAAGGCCGGTTTTTGTTTGTACGGCATCAAGATTTCCGGTTGTCCTACAGCATCGATTTAACTTGAAGTTAGGCACCCTGAATCACCTTAAGAAGCTGTTCGAAAGCTCCGCGTCGGTTTGAGCTTCATTTTCTGGATAACTATCAACACACCAGCTAACCCCGTATAACACATTTCGATTTGCCCCTTAAACCGTTCAACCGTACAATCAACAGCCTCTGCACATAATGAAATGATAGGAAGCGCCATTATGCTGGCCATTATCGGCGGCAGCGGCTTAAGCACGCTGCCTGAAGTGTCGTTCACCCGCAAGCAAATCATCCGCACGCCTTACGGCCTGCCGTCGGCACCGTTGTATTTCGGCCGCATGGGCGCGCAGGAAATGGTGTTTTTGTCGCGCCACGGTGCGCATTATGCTTTGGCGCCGCACGAAATCAATTATCGCGCCAATCTGTGGGCGCTGCGCGAAGCCGGTGCCGAAGGCATTATTTCCGTCACCGCTGTGGCCAGCTTGTGCGCACACATCGCCCCCGGCTCGCTGGTGATTCCGCACGATTTAATCGACTACACCTACGGGCGCCACCACACCTTTTTTGAAGGCCAAAACCAAGAAGTGGTGCACACCGATTTTGCCTGCCCCTACAGCGAAGACTTACGCCACAGCATCCGCTCACTGGCCGCCGCCACCCATACCCAGCTTACCCAACAAGCCGTTTACGCCTGCATCCAAGGCCCGCGTCTGCCCACCTGCGCCGAAGCACGCCGCTATGCGCAAGACGGTGCCGAAGTGCTGGGCATGACCGGCATGCCGGAAGCCATTTTGGCGCGCGAGCTCGGCCTGCCCTATGCGCCCGTGTGCGGTGTGATTGGCCAAGCCGCCAATTTGTCGTGCACCGACACCACCCCCGACTTCCGCCGCCAACACAGCCATGCCGCCATGGCGCACATCCGCCATCTGCTTACCGGCTTGGCCGATAACGAAACCGCATAATCCTTGGCTTGTTTTCAGGCAGCCTTTAATGCTAGGGTGTGCACAGCACACCCTAGCATTAAATATAGGCCATCATGACAATGGCAAGCCAAAGCCTTTACCAGCCTGCTTTGCAGACACCGCTAACTGGTGTACTCTTACTCGGTTTTCCGCCGCACCCCGTTTTTTTATGATACGCAAACTCAGATCTGGCAAGTTTTGGCTCAAGCTGTTTTTCTACGGCGGCGTGGCGGCTCTTTTGCTCACTTTAAGCGGCTATGCCGGCCTGTATTATTTATTTAGCGAGCAACGCCTGCACAGCATGGCCGAACAAGCACTGGCCGGCAGCGGCCGCCAGCTGTATTTCGACCAACGCATCGGCCGCAGCTGGTTTCCGCGCCCCACCGCCACGCTTTACCATGTACGCTTAAGCAATCCACACAGCGATAATGTTGATTTGAGCATCGACCAAATGCAAATCGGCTTGGCTTGGAAAACCCTGTTCGGCCAAACCGCCATCGAAAAATGGGTATGGCAAGACGCGCGGCTGCGCCTCTACCGCCATACCGATGGCCAATGGAATTTCCACGACTTACGCCAACTTGGGCAACAGCAAGCCGACCAAGCACCCGCCATCAACCGCCTGGTGCTGCGCAACGGCCAAATCGACCTCTACGACGGCGGTCACCGCCACCACATCAATCAAATCAACACCACCATCCGCCAATTCAGCCAAGCCCAAAGCCCGTTTGAAGCCAGCGGCCAATGGCAACGCAGCGGCTGGCCGGCCGTGCAATGGCAAGCACAAGGGCAAAGCATTCGGGCGCAGCCGTGGCAATGGCAGAATATGCGCGTTAACCTCACGGCCACACTGCCTTATCTGGGGCCCAGCACCAGCCAATGGCAGTTTAGCGGCGTGTGGCAGCCGCAAAACAGCAGCCTGTTAATGCAGCAATTGCAATGGCAAAGCCAAAGCCAGCAGTACAAGCTCACCATGAACGGCAGCGGTAATCGCTGGCAAGTGGGCTTGAGCCATCTGGACTTGCCACAAGCTTCGGTGACACTCAATGCCGAACAAGACGGCAACAGCGGCAATGCCACCGTATTGCTCAACCGCGTGTTCTGGAATCAGCAAAGCGGTAGCGTGGGGCATTTTCAGTTTAACGGCGGCTGGCAGCAAAACAACAATCAAACCCTGATTACCAGCAGCGGTGCCTTTAACTGGCTGGCCGACACCCGCTGGCAAGTAGACGATTTCAATTTCAGCAGCCATCAAGACACCGTCAACCAACTGCCCAATCCGCGCTGGAGCAGCGAATTGAGCGGCAACATCAGCGGCCACGGCGGCAATCAGGCACACATACAGCTGGGCGGCACCTTCGATGGCCAAAATCTGCAATTAGCAGCCGACTACGCCCGTGGCGATAAGGGTCAAGCCGACAACCTAAACGGCAGCCTCAACCTCGGCCAGCTGTCATTGCGCCCTTATTGGCCGCAAAAAACCACCCTGGTTGCCAACCCTGGGCTTAATAGCCAATGGCGCCAATGGCTGGCTGGCCGTCAAACCGAATGGCAAGTAGCGGTGGGCCGCATCATCACCCCCTTTGGTCAGCTGGACAACTTCAGCAGCCGTGTCATGTTAGATGCCGAACAATTGCGCATCGACAACATCCGCGCCCAGCTCTACGAAGGCAGCAGCCAAGGCCATGTGCTGTTGCGCAATGATGGCCACAATAGCTGGCAGCTGGCGCAGCGCTTCACCCACATCCAAATCAAACCCCTGCTGCAAGACGCACTGAATTTCCACAACCTTGACGGCCAAGGCAATGCCGACTTCCAGCTCAACGGCCAAAACGCCCTTTCCGATAACTGGGCACAAAATCTGGGCGGTGAGGTAAAGCTACAATTGCAACAAGGCAGCTGGCGCGGCATCGACATCAACAATATTTTGCAGCGCAGCGGCAACCCTGCCACCTTAGCCTTTAACGAACAAAGCCACACCCCGTTTCAACATTTTGAAATCACCGTGCCCATCAGCCAAGGCATTGGCCGCAGCCGGCACACTTGGCTGAATGCCGCCAATTTCGATATCGACGGCAGCGGCACCCTCGATTTTGCCCAACAGCAAATGAATTACGATGTGCGCGTACACACCCGCCAAAGCAGTGGCAGCGACACATTATTGCCGTTAAAAATCAGCGGCTCACTCACCCGCCCCAGCTTCAGCCTTGATTTTCAACGCCTTACCGAAGGCCTCAATACCCCGCAGCAAAAAGAACAAGCTTTGCGCCAAACCCTCAAGCAGCAATGGCTGTGGCTCAACCAAGGCAACACGGCTTCCGCACCATGAATGCCGTTATCCACCACTGGCAGCACTGGCCTGACAGCGCCGAATTGGTGCAATGCTGGCAACAACACCAAACACAGCAAGCACAACAGCCGCTGTATTGGCATATCCACACCGATAGGCTGCCTGAAAGCCACTGTTTCAGCCCCGGCCATGCCGATTTCAATCAACGCTTACAACAAGCGCTGCGCTATTGGCAACCGCCCGGCCATTACTGCATCCCCCATCTTCTGCCCAACAGCACGCTGATGCTGTTGCCAGCGCATGAATCCGCCCACACACCCGGCCCGCCATGGCTGGCAGCTGCACCGGCGCTGCCGGTAACGCATGTGGCGGTGGTGGGCGCAGGCATTGCCGGAGCCGCCACGGCTTATGCGCTGGCACAGCGCGGCGTGGCCGTTACCGTATTGGAAGCGGGCCAAGCCGCCCAAGCAGCCTCAGGCAACCGCCAAGGGCTGCTGTATGCCAAAATCGCCGCCCATTCCACCGCGCAAACCGAGCTGCTGCTGGCCGCTTATGGCTATAGCCGCCAGCTATTGGATTTAACGCTGCCTGAAAGCCACGGCTGGCACGCTTGCGGCGTACTGCACCTCAACCACAGCCCCGGCGAACAGCGCCGCAACCAACAATTGGCACAGCAACAGCCCCACAGCACACTGTATCAGGCCGTGAGCGCCGCAGAAGCCGGTATATTGGCAGGCATCCCCATCAACCAAAGCGGCCTGTGGTGGCCGCACGGCGCTTGGCTGCACCCGCCCGCTTGGGTTAACGCCCTGCTCGCCCATCCCAATATCCGCTTGCACGAATATGCCTGCGTTGAAAATATAGAGCGCCACCACCATACTTGGCAGATTAGCTACCGCCAACACGGCCAAGCACACACACTGGCGGCTTCGCATGTGGTGCTGTGCGGCGGTGCCGCCAGCGCCCGCCTGCCCTTGCTGCACGGCTGGCCGTTCCAGCCCATCCGCGGCCAAACCAGCACCGCCCGCGCCGGTGTGTTGGCGCAACAACTGCGCTGCGCACTCAGCGGTGCCAGCTACATCAGCCCGGCCTGGCAAGGACAAGTGTGCTTTGGCGCCAGCTTTGTGCCCAACGATGCCGGCCACGATTGGCGTGCCGCCGAACAACAGCACAACTGGCACGAACTGCACCGCCTTAATCCCGCGCTGGCTGCCGATTTGCACATCGCCAATCCCGACAATCATCAAACCAGCGGCCACGCCGCCGTGCGCTGCGACAGCTTCGACCATCTGCCGGTGGTAGGCGCCGTGGGCGATGCCGCCGCCATGCGCCAAATTTATGCCAAGCTCGCGCACGACAAAAACCAGTGCATCAACATCCCCTGCCCGTGGCTGCCCGGCATTTACGTGAACACCGCCCACGGCAGCCGCGGCTTGGCCACCGCCCCCTTGTGCGGCGAAGCCGTGGCCGCCGCCATCCTCGGCCTGCCCTCACCTTTATCCCCGCGCTTGCAACACGCCTTACACCCCAACCGCCTGGTTATCCGCAGCCTCACCCATCATCAGCCGTGGCCGCTTTAAATGTTTTCAGGCAGCCCTATTGAACTGAAAATAGACACCCGCATCAAATATCACTATTTTTTAGGCTGCCTGAAAGGAAGATATGCCGCACCTGCGTAAGCAGGTGCGATGAAAGCGGTAGCAATACGATTTCAGGTAGCTTTTAATGAATGATACCAATTCTAAAAAATAAACCATTTTAAAATTCAACCCATATCAATTGACGTATAGGATGCGCCAAGGCGCATCCTATACCGTATTTTGCGAATTTTAATTTAAGGTTATTTTTTAGAATTGGTATGACTGCGTAATTTCAGCTATTTAACTGAGTTACGCATGAGTAATGAAAGCACAGCCATTTACAAACTATTTTGTTTAAACTGCCTGAAACGAAAAAATCCGTGCAGCCTTCCCCTTGGCGCAGCCGAACGGAACATGGTTTTGGCGGGAATAAGGGCG
>RRZT011796637.1_pt1 | contig 17903 bp, 17 predicted proteins | sample 2165551 | NCBI WGS metagenome assembly RRZT01 (sample SAMN10456910, study PRJNA506462) | wastewater metagenome | biome: wastewater; feature: sludge; material: wastewater sludge; isolation source: wastewater sludge with Escherichia coli K12::gfp cells carrying plasmid... | place: USA: Moscow, Idaho...
ACAACACCTTAGTAGAAATTAACCAAACCGCCGCAATGACACTGCGCAACGGGCTAAAAAGCTGCGAGGATTTATTAAAGCTGCAAGCCAAAATGCTGGGCGGTGCATACACGCCAACCGATGATGATGACGACGACGATGCAAACACCGTGCGCTGGATTTCCGCCACCGTTGTTCCGGTAACGGGCGAAATGGGCGGCTCCACCAAGCTCATTTGCATGGAAAACGATATCACCGAGCAAAAGCTGAATCAAGAAAGGCTAAATTTGTCTGCCACTGTAGACGGCTTAAGCGCGCTGTATAACCGCAGCACCACCGAGGCATATATCAACAGCTTTTTACAAGCAGAGGGCAATGCCGGCCAACACGCGTTGCTGCTCATTGATATCGACGCGTTCAAATCGGTCAATGATACGCTGGGGCATGTAAAGGGCGATGCCGTCATCACTGAATGTGGCGAGCTTTTACGCCGCGTTTTTCGCCGTAACGATATCGTGGGCAGAATCGGCGGCGATGAATTTGCAGTTTTATTAAAGGATTACGGCACACCGCAGCTGATTATTGCAAAAGCAAAAGACGTGTGCAACGCGTTTCGCCAAACGCAATACCTAGAGGATGAGCCAACCAAAACGGTAAACATATCCGCCAGCATCGGTATTGCGCTGTACGGCAGCGACGGTAAAACCTTTCACGAGCTTTATACCAATGCCGATAGCGCCTTGTATGCCGCCAAACATGCGGGGAAAGACCGTTTTGCTTTCTTCACAAACACAGAAAGCCTATAATCGGCAAGCGGCAAAAACAGCATTTGTGCTTACCATGCGGTGCGTTTATGCTTACCAAGAGGGTGCATTTGTGCTTATTAAGCGGATGCGTTTGTGCTTATCATGCGGATGCGCGTGGCGATACCATAGGCTAGTTTGCCACCTTTTTTGCGTGGTATATCCCGTATATAGTCAAAACCCGGCCGCAAAAGCGGCCGGGTTTTGTGTTGCGCGGATGCCTTAATATTCTTTCTTTTTCACAATGGCAACGCTTATAAAGTACGATGCTACAAAAACGGCCAGCACCAGTGCGGCCAATATCCACCCGATAACGCCAAGTGTGGCTTCGCTGGGCATAGGGATTTGCAATTCCTTTAAAATGCCAATGCCAAACATGCCAATCAAAAACGGCAGCATATAGCCGATGGTGATAATTAACCGCGATTTTTCTGCGCCATATCGCAGCAATATCGGCGTGTTCACGGATGCGGCAAATAAAAACAAAAGCGCGCACACTGCCGTGGTGATCAAATGCTCAAGATACGACCCGCTTACCAGCATCACCACAACCCCGCCAACGAGTAAGCAGCACAATGCGCCAACCCCAAGCCCGCAGATAGCCAAAACGTATTTTGCGCCCACAATATCGTGCACAGTCAGCGGCATTGTGCGTGCAAAGCGGTTAAAGCCCGAAGCCTCGTCAAACGAGGTGCCCGAGGAAATCATCACATAAGACACCATCATCAAAACACCCGAAAAATACGCCGAGCTTTTCATGTAAATCGATAGCGCGGTAAACAGCACAAGCATGATCGCATACTGCTTAAAAAAATACGAGCGCACGGAAAAAAGGTCCTTTTTAATCAAGGCTAGCATGTGCAGCCCTCCTTTGCAATAAAGGTCATAATATCATCCAGCGACACGCTGTCCACCAGCAAATGCGGAAAACGGCGCTGCACCTCTTGGCGGTTATTAATTAGCGCTTCACAGCCAAAGTGCGAACGGCGCACGCCTGCCAGCACCGTTTTATCAAGCGCAGCAAGGTCGCTTTCTGTGCATTTCACCACGGCATAGCTTTGCATAATGTCGTCCTTATTGCGCGTAAACACAATTTTACCTTTATGGATAAAGGTGATGTAATCCGCCACTTTTTCTAAATCGGCCGTGATATGGCTGGATAGTAAAATGGAGTGCTGCTCGTCTTGGATAAATTCCATAAACAAATCCAGCATTTCGCTGCGCACCACAGGGTCAAGCCCGCTTGTGGCTTCATCTAAAATCAAAAGCTTTGGCTTATGTGCCAGCGCAGCGGCAAGCTGCAATTTCATTTTCATGCCGCGCGAATACTCTCGAATCAGCTTTTTTTCCGGCAGGGAAAATCGGCGCAGCATATCGGTAAATTCGCGCTCATCCCAGTTTTTGTAAATGCCGCGCATTATGGGCGAAATATCGCTTACGCGCAGCCCCGCATAAAAAAAGCAATCCTCCATCACCACGCCAATTTGCGCATTTACACGCAGCGCGTCTTGATACGGCGAAAGCCCCAATATCTGCACCTCGCCGTGCGATGGCTGAATAATGTTCAGCATAGATAAAATGGTGGTTGTTTTGCCCGCGCCGTTCTCGCCGATAAATCCCATGATGCTGCCCTCGGGCACTGCAAAGCTAACATTATCCAGCGTAAAATCGCTGTAGCTTTTGCATAAATTGTTTATTTCGATGGCGTTTTTCATACGCTTTCCTCCAGTAAAATATTCAAAATAGATGCCACCTCAACGCCCGAAATGCCGGCACGCCGCGCAGTGTCCAGCGCGTTTGTCAGCGCCGTTTCCACTTGGCGCAGCGCCTCTTCGCGCAAAAATTCGGTGTTTTTGGCCGCAACAAAGCAGCCCTTGCCCGCCACGGTTTCAATAAAACCGTCGCGCTCAAGCTCCTCATAGGCGCGCTTGGTGGTGATAACGCTGATGCGCAGTTCCTTTGCCAAAAGCCGCATGCTGGGCAGGGCGTCCCCCGCAAGCAAAGCGCCTGTCAGCACTTGCTCTTTAATTTGCATGGCAATTTGGTCGTAAATGGGGCGGTCGCTTGCGTTGCTAATCAATATTTGCATAGGCACCTCTGGCTTTCATCGAATCGAAATCCGATATACTGTATATACACTGTATATACAGTATATACTTTGCGATTGCTTTTGTCAATAGGGTAGTTGTATAAAATAATTGCACTGTTTTATTCCTCTTTTTCTCAATGCGCGCGCCATCGCACAGGCAAATGAAAACAATCAAATTTAAAAAGCCGCCATAAGCATTTAAGGCTTACGGCGGCGCAATGGTTTATCCCAATTCTTTTTTACACAGCTTTGCAAGGTCAGCGGCAAGGGCGGTAATCTGCTTTAAATCCTTGCCCTCTGCCATAATGCGTAAAAGCGACTCTGTGCCCGATACGCGCACGATAATGCGCCCCTCGTCGCCCAGCGTTTGCTTTGCTGCGGCAATGGCATCCTTAATGGTGTCGTTGTTATAATACGCCAGCTTGCCGTCCCGCGTCAGCTCCACATTCTTCATCACTTGCGGGTAGCGCGTCATCACAGCGGCCAGTTCTGAAAGCGGCTTGCCGCTGCTTTTCATATGGCTTAAAAGCTGAATGGCAGTCAGCTGCCCGTCGCCTGTGGTGGCAAAATCACGGAAAATCACATGCCCGGATTGCTCCCCGCCAAAGCAGTAGCCCTCCATCTCCAGATCCTCCAGCACATAGCGGTCGCCCACTTTGGTTGGCACAAATTTAATGTCGTTCGCTTCGCAAAATTTTACAAAGCCCAAATTGGTCATAATGGTGCCCACGGCGGTATCGCGCCGCAGCTTACCGCGCTTTTTCATGTCTAGCGCGCAGATAGCCATGATAAAATCGCCGTCAATTTCATTGCCTTTTTCGTCCACGCAAAGGCATCGGTCGGCGTCGCCGTCAAACGCAATGCCGGCATCCAGCTGATGCTTTAGCACATACTCACGCAATGCCTCTAAATGCGTGGAGCCGCAGCTTTCGTTAATGTTTACGCCGTTTGGCGAAGCCGAAAGAATTTGTGCGTTTGCCGAAAGCTCGGTAAACAGTGCCGCGGCAGTGGTTGCGGCGCTGCCGTTGGCGCAATCCACCGCGATATGCAGCCCCTCCAGCGAATAATGCACCGTGCTTTTTAAATGCTCGATGTAATCGCGCGCCGCCGTGGCCGACACGCTAACAGTGCCAAGCTCTGCGTGGGTGGATAGCACGGGCGCGTCCTCGCCGTCCAGCACAATGGCCTCAATGCGGTCCTCCAAATCGTCGGGCAGCTTAAAGCCGTCACCGCTAAAAATCTTGATGCCGTTGAAAGGGAAGGGGTTATGGCTGGCAGAAATCATAATGCCGGCATCCGCTTTGTATTTTCCAACCAAATAGGCCACGGCGGGCGTTGGCATTACACCGATGCTAATTACATCGGCCCCCACCGAGCACAGCCCTGCCGCCAGCGCCGCCTCTAGCATATCCGAGGAAATGCGCGTGTCCTTGCCAATCACCACAAGCGGGCGCCGCCTGCGCCCTTGCATTAGCACCATCGCCGCTGCGCGCCCGATATTCATGGCAAGCTCGGCGGTAAGTTCGCTATTGGCGATGCCGCGCACGCCGTCTGTTCCAAAAAGTCTGCCCATGTTTTTCTCCCTTTCCTATATCACAAATGATAGCGCCGTGCCAAGCTTTCGTTAGCGCTGCGGCACGCAGTTGCCATCGTCTTTATAAATGCAGTTTGCCTCCACAAGGCCGCGCACGCGGCATAAAGGATACACGCGCGTGCCCCGCCCAATTACCGTGCCTGGGCACAGCACCGCGTTGCAACCAATTTCCACCGCATCGCCCACCAAAGCGCCCAGCTTTTTAAGCCCGGTTGGCACAGGCCCATCGGGCGTTTTAATCGCCACAAGGCTTTTATCGCTCTTCACGTTTGAAGTAAGCGAGCCCGCACCAAAATGCGCCTTATAACCTAAAATGGAATCGCCGATATAGTTATAATGCGGCACTTGCACACCGTCAAACAAAAGCGCGTTTTTCAATTCAACCGAATTGCCAACCACGGCGCCCTTGCCCACGATAACACTGCCGCGGATAAACGCGCAATGCCGTATTTCTGCGCCGCTGTCGATAATGCAAGGGCCGATAATCAATGCGCTTGCCGCCACCGTGGCATCCGCCGCAATCCACACATCATCGCCGCGCTTTTCATATCCGCCCTCCAATGTTTTGCCCAGCTGCAATATAAAATCCGACAGCTGCGAAAGCGCCGTCCAGGGCGCATCCTGCTTTTCCAAAAGCGGCGCGGCAATGGTTTTACTTACATCAAATAAATCGTTTACACACAGCATCTCTCATCACACCTTTGCTTTCTACACATACAGCTTTGCCGTTTTCAGCACGCTTTCATAAAGAGCGGTGTCGGCCTCGGTTTCGCTAAAAAAGCCAATGTTTACAATATAATCGTCGCACTCTAAAAGATAATAATAATTAAACCAGGGTTTATCCGCATCATGCGGCTGCGTTTTAAAGGTGTATAAGCGCGCGTTTGCCTCGCCCAGCAGCATATCTGTGCTGGATAAAAGCCCAAGCCCATCGGGCAGCCCCTCCACCTTTACTTCGTAGCGCGATGTAAGCGATTTTGGATATAGCGCCTCGTCGTTACCTTTGCGCACAGTGTCTATCACCTCAGCGGCTTTATATTCGCCGCTGCTGAACACGCTGTACCCGTCAAATTTCCATTCGGGCGGTACGTGCATTTCCAATAAAATATATTCCTTTTCGCCCTCAGGTAGAATCGTCACAAAGCCCACAGGCCATTGTGTAGCGTCCATATCGGCTGGGGGCGGCGCCACGCTGGCACTATCGGAACTTGAAGCCAAAGACGAAGCAGGCAAAGACGCAGAGGACGACGGCGCAGAGGATGCCCCCGCGCCGGACGCAGAGGCCGACGGCGCGCTTTGTGCGTCGTTTTCGTCTTTTTTGCCGCAGGCCGCAAGCATGGCAAGCGCCAGTAAAAGCGCGGCGGTTTTTGTTACAATGTTTTTCATATACGCGATCCTTTACAGTAATCTATTTCAATACTTCCGGCCCCGCAAGCAGCAGCTTGCATTCGGCCAATATTTGTAAAATTGCCAAATTCATTTCGTCCTTAATGGTCAAATATTCTGCATACACCGTGGTATTGGTAAAATACACCACGCTTACTTGCAGTGCCCCGCGCACAAATTCGGCAAAGCGCACTTGCACGGTATCGCCCACAATGCCCGTATTTGCCAAAAGCAAAGCGCGCGTTTTTTCCAAAAAGGCTTCCATTTGCTCGGCGCTGGCCGTTGCGGGCAGCGGCAAAGTAAGCGAAACTTTGCGCATTTGCATGCGCGTCCAATTGGTGATGGCCTCGGCAGACAGCATCGAATTTGGGATAATTGTCAGCGCGTTTTGAAAGGTGCGCAGCTTGGTAGAGCGAAAGGTGATATCCTCCACCACGCCTTCGTGTGCGCCCGCGCTAATCCAATCGCCAATTTCAAACGGCTTTTCCAAAATGATAATCAGCCCGCCAAAAAAATTGCCTGCGGTGTCCTTTGCGGCAAGCGCAATGGTTAAGCCGCCAAGCCCGAGGCCTGCAATTAGGCCGTTGATATCAAAGTTTAGCTCACTTAGCACAATTACAACGCCAATTGCCAGCACAATGCTTTTAAAGATATAGCCTAAAAAGCGCGACACCGTGGCGCTGGTTTCGATATCCAGCTTATTTTGTAAGCTTTGCAAAAACACGCTGGCAATATCGCTCGAGGCCACAAAACCGCACACCATTAATACAATCACGGCAATGCGCCACAGCTTTAACAGCGATGCGCCATACGCCACGCCGAAAGACAGGCCCAGCGCCCCCGGCAAAAGCCACAATGCAATAAACATGCTGCTCAACCATATAAACACGGTGAAAGGCATGCTAAAGCCGCGCGCAAGGATGCTGTCTGCGCGGTGTTTTGTGCGCTGCAAAAGCCTTTCTAAAGCAGGCCCCAGCCGATGCTTGTAAATACGGCTGAAAATAATGCCAATCATCAGCACCGCTAAAAGAATTGCGATGCGCATAAAATCTGGCGTAATACCGCTTAAATGTAATAAATTCAAAAGGTCACACTCCATATATCAATTTGCACAGTTGTATAAAATATGTAGATAAACGTCCACGGATTATCATACCACACTTCGTTTTGCATTGCAAATACTTTTTATCTGTGCTAGTATATATAATAGTCTAGTTCAAGGCGGGGTGCAAGTCCCCACCGGCGGTATAGCCCGCAACCGTTTTTTGTTTAGCTGTCTTTGGGCAGTTTGATGCGCATTGCCCTTTGGCGTGCACATCAAAACATATGGCCGTGGCGTAGCCACAAGGCCATTTCGTAAAACCGCTACATGGTTTTATGAAAAAACGCTGATTTGGTGAAACTCCAAAGCCGACGGTATAGTCCGGATGAAAGAACGGTAACACAAGTGCTGTGCGCCTTTTGCAATGTCTTTTTGCGGCTTTTGCCCGTAAATAGGCAGGCAAAAGGCGTTTTGTTTTATTTGTGTGCCTTCCTAAAGAAGACCAATCTAGCAAAAGAAAGGTAGCGTGAAGCCAGTTTCACGCTGGGTTTGTGCCGGCGCGCGCTGAATACATTCGGTAAAGCCAAACGGCCAAAACCCCGGAAAGGATGAATTGAAGATGCAAAAACCACGTATTTCCACACGCAAGCTTACAGCGATGGCGCTGTTTGCCGCCATTTCCACGGTGCTCATGTATATCGAGGTGCCCATTCCCTTAATGCCGCCATTTTTAAAGCTGGATATCAGCGCTGTGCCCATTATGATTGGCTCGTTTGCCTTTGGCCCGTTTGAGGGGCTTGTGATGTCGCTGATAAAAGCGATGGTGCATGCGCTTTCCTCGCAAACAATGGGCGTTGGCGAAGTGGCAGATTTTTTAATTACAGGCTCATTTGCGTTCACAGCAGGCCTGCTATACCGCCGCCATAAAAACAAAAAAGCCGCCGTCACGGCGTGTGCAGTATCCATTATAACGGCCACGGCCGTGGGCACACTGGCCAATTATTTCTTGCTTTTGCCTTTTTATGCCGCCATGTACAATATGCCGCTGCAAGCCGTTATCGATATGTGCAGGGCAGTTAATCCGGCCATTGACTCGCTGGGCAGCTATATTTTGCTTGGCATTGTGCCTTTTAATCTGTTAAAAGGCACAATTGTGGCAGTGCTAACATTTTTAATTTACAAAAAAATCAGCACCTTTTTACACCGCTACACACAAGACGCACAGCGCTAAATTTTGCGCATTGACAAAGCGCGAAAAATGCCGTATAATAGCATCGAAAACTAAATAACAACTTATCAAGAGTGGCAGAGGGACAGACCCTGTGAAGCCCGGCAACCTACCTTACGGTGTGGTGCCAAATCCTGCGGGAAACCGGAAGATAAGCTTTTTACAGCGTCCGGTATTTACCGGACGTTTTTTGCGTTTTGCCGCGTGGCAAGCGCATGCTTTCCCGAGTTGTTACGGATTTTCAAAGCAATATATTTGAAGGCACAAAGCTTGTGGCTTTTTGCTTTCAAGCGGATTTTGCGGCCGCGTGCAAACCCTGTTTTGCGTGCAAGCGCACGGTGTTTGCTGATGCATCTGCCGCACTATCCCTTTAAGAAAGGAAGAGTAATTATGTCAAAAATCTTGTTCACATCCGAATCCGTCACCGAAGGGCATCCCGATAAAATTTGCGACCAAATTTCCGATGCCGTGCTGGACGCCATTTTAGAGCGCGACCCCAGCGGCCGCGTTGCCTGCGAAACCACTGTCAGCACAGGGCTTGTGCACGTAATGGGCGAAATTACCACCGATTGCTATGTGGATATTCAAAAAACCGTGCGCGACGTAATTCGCGATATCGGCTACACACGCGCCAAATACGGCTTTGATGCCGATACCTGCGCGGTGCTGGCCAATATTGACGAGCAAAGCCCCGATATCGCAATGGGTGTTAATCCGGGCGGCGCGGGCGATCAAGGCATGATGTTCGGCTTTGCCTGCGATGAAACGCCAGAGCTGATGCCGCTGCCCATCTCGCTTGCGCATGCGCTTGCCAAGCGCCTTACCACTGTGCGCAAAGACGGCACGCTGGATTACCTGCGCCCCGATGGCAAAAGCCAGGTAACGGTGGAATACGATAACGGCGTGCCCGTGCATATTGATTCGGTTGTTATATCCAGCCAGCACGCACCCGATATCGAAATGGATGGTTTGCGCCGCGATATTCAGGAATTTGTAATTTTGCCCGTTTTGCCAAAGCATTTGGTAGACGATAAAACCAAGTTTTACATTAACCCCACAGGCCGTTTTGTCACGGGCGGCCCGCAGGGCGATTCCGGCCTTACCGGCCGCAAAATCATTGTGGACACCTACGGCGGCTATGGCCGTCACGGCGGCGGCGCGTTTTCGGGCAAGGACCCCACAAAGGTAGATCGCAGCGCAGCATACGCCGCGCGCTGGGTAGCCAAAAACATTGTTGCCGCAAAGCTTGCCAAAAAATGCGAGGTGCAGCTGGCCTATGCCATCGGCGTGGCCGAGCCTGTCAGCATCATGGTGGATACCTTTGGCACAGGCACAGTGGCCGACGAAGCAATCGAAAAGGCCGTGGAAGCGGTGTTTGATTTGCGTCCCGCCGCCATCATTGATGCCCTTGCGCTTAAAAAACCAATTTATCGCCGCTTGGCCGCCTACGGGCATATGGGCCGCGAAGATTTAGGCGTGGCATGGGAAAAAACCGATAAAATCGAGGCTTTAAAGGCCGCTTTATAGGCCTTTCTTCTAAAATAATCCATTTTACCACATAACACCGTTCACCAAACCATTTTCTCTCGCATATCGTGAGTATACAGCAGGCGCTTTTTACGCGTCCTGCCGGTCGGCAAAGCGCCGGCCAAAAACACGATGGGGGGCAATGTGATGCTGAACGGTGTTATGCTTATTATTGTTACGATGTTTGCGGTGCTTGGCGCATATTTCTTGTCGGATGTGCTCACTGCCTGCATATTCCGCGGCAATGATATTCCGCGCGCGGTGGTGCTTTTATCCACAGGCTCGCTAGAGCAAATGTGGAATGGCGTTTTAGAGGTGCGGCAAAAAAATCCCGACTGTGAAGTGATTATCCTTTGCACCGGAGCAGTGGACGAAAAAGCGCGGCTAGAGCCATCGATGCGCGGCGTTTCATTTGCCACGCCCGACACACTCGGCGTAACGCTGTGCACGCGTTTACATTTACAAACCGTGCATAATCCTGTATAATTAAAGCATTGTGTTGCCTGCAAAGATGGCACGGCATAACGCCTGTACAAATCAACTGCATGGCAAAATGCCATAGGGCACAGGATAGAATCGCAAGGATAACCGCCGCTAAGGCGCGGTTAATAAAAATACAAGGAGGTGTAGCCGATGGATACGCTTTTGCGTTTAGAGGGCACCGTAGAAAACGTGGTGTATCACAACGAGGACACCGGCTATACCGTTATCGAGCTTAGTGCCGAGGATACCCTGATCACCGCAGTGGGGGAGCTGGGCGATGTCAACGAGGGCGAAGAGCTGATTTTGCATGGCGTGTATACAACGCATCCCAACCACGGCAAACAGTTTAAGGCAAGCCTGTGTGAAGCGCATTTGCCGCAGGATGTCGGCGCGATACGCAAATATCTGTCCGGCGGCGCGCTGCCTTATATCGGCCCTGCGCTTGCAAAGCGCATTGTAGATGCATTTGGCGCCGAAACGCTGGATGTCATCAGTGCCGAGCCAGAGCGCCTTGCGCGCATCAAGGGGCTTACGCCCGCGCGTGCGAAAGCCATTTCTAACGAATTTCGGCGCATTTTTAATATCCGCGAGGCCATTGCTTGGCTTGCGCGCTATGGTGTGTCCTCGGCGGCAGCTGTGGAGGTGTATCGCCTTTACGGCGCTTGCACCATTGAAACCGTGGCCAATAATCCGTATGTGCTATGCGCAGGCGGGCTTGGCGTGTCTTTCAAAATGGCCGACGCTATGGCGGCAGAATTGCAAATTGACGGCGAAAGCGATCGCCGCGTGGGCGCTGCCATCCTGTATGTGCTGCGCCACAATCTGCAAAATGGGCATACCTGCCTGCCCGCAGGCAAGCTTTTGCAAACAGCGTGCTCGTTTATCGGCGTTGCGCCCGAGCGCGTGGCCGCCTGCGTGGACAAGCTTTTAGAGGATGAAGAGCTCACCAGCGCCACCGTGGGCGAAAAGGAATATCTATATCTGCCCGAATATTATCGTGCAGAACAAAATATTGCCGCTTATTTGGGGCACCTTGCGGGCTTCCCTGAAGCGGCGGCGCAGCATGCCGATAAATTGATCAACGCAAATCAGCTGATCAGCGGCATAGAGTATGCGCCGTTGCAGCGCAAGGCCATCACTGCGGCGCTGGCGCAGCACGCGCTGGTGCTTACAGGCGGCCCAGGCACGGGCAAAACCACCACCATCAACGCCATGATTGCCTGCTTTGAGCAAATGGGCGAGCGCGTGGCACTGGCCGCGCCCACAGGCCGTGCGGCCAAGCGCCTGTCGGAATTAACGGGGCGCAAGGCACAAACCATTCACCGCCTATTGGAGGTGGATTTTTCAAAAGACAATTTGGTGCGCTTTATTCATAACGAAAAAAACAAGCTGCGCTACGACGTGGTGATTGTGGACGAAATGAGCATGGTGGACGTGCTGCTGTTTGAAAATCTGCTTGCCGCCTTAAAGCCCGCCTGCCGCGTGATTATGGTGGGCGATGAAGATCAGCTGCCCAGCGTTAGCGCAGGGAACGTGCTGGGCGGGGTGATGGCATCGGGCATTGTGCCGGTGGTGCGCCTTACCGAGATTTTCCGCCAAGCGGCGCAAAGCCTGATTGTGTCAAACGCGCACCGCATTGTGGCGGGCGAATTGCCGCAAAAGGGCGATAAATCTAGCGATTATTTCTTTTTAGAATCACAGGGCGAGGCCTGTGCCCAGCTTGTGTGCACGCTGGTGGCGCAGCGCTTGCCGGATGCCTATCATTACAATGCCATTACGGACATTCAGGTGCTTTGCCCCACCAAAATTGGCCCGCTTGGCACCGTGGCGCTTAATACCCGCTTGCAAGAGCTGTTAAACCCGCCCACACCCGCCAAAAAACAGCTTTCGCATATGGGGCGCGTGTTTCGCGAGGGCGACAAGGTCATGCAAATCAAAAACAATTACGATATCCAGTTTACGCGCGATAACGGCGAAGACGGCGTGGGTGCATTTAACGGCGATATGGGCATTATCGAGGCTGTGGATGTGCGCGGCGGCGGCCTTGTGGTGCGCAGCGAGGATCGGCGCATCGTCTACACGCAAGAGCATCTTGCGCAGCTGGAAACGGCCTATGCCATCACCATCCATAAAAGTCAAGGCAGCGAATTTGCAGCGGTGATCATGCCGCTTGCCGAGGTGCCGCAAAAGCTGTGCTATCGCAATTTGCTGTATACAGGCGTTACGCGCGCGCGCAGCCTGTGCATTTTAGCAGGGCAAATGTCGGTGCTGGAGGGCATGGTGCACAGCGTGAAGAACACGCTGCGTTTTTCCTGCCTGTCGGCATTTTTAAAGGAGGGCGTGCCTTGCAAGCGGCCGATTTCTGGATAAAGCTCCTTTTTCCGCCGCGCTGTGGTTATTGCAATGCAGTGTTGGGCTTTGCGCCGTGCTGTGATGCATGCGAAGCTGCGCTGCCGTCTGTTCGCCGCGAAGCGGGGCAGGCGCTGGATAAAACACGGCATACGCTGGGTTTTGTGGATGTAGCGCTTGCGCCGTTTCAATATCTGCCGCCCGTAAAGGGCGCCATTTTGCGCTTTAAGTTTGCAGGCCGTGTCGATTTGGCCGCCTTTTTTGCACAAGAGTTATTTTTTACCATAAACACTTGTAAAACCTTACCAGTATTTGATATAATTGTAGCCGTACCATCCGGCAAACGAGAGCTGCGCCGCCGCGGCTATGATGTGCCCGCGCTGCTTGCAAGCGCATTGGCAAAGCGGCTTGGCGTTCCGTTTATCAAGGGCGCTTTGATAAAACCGTATGATACTACGCCGCAAATGCAGCTTAGGGGCGATGCGCGCAGGGCCAATTTAATTGGCGCGTTTGAAGCCGCTTGCCCTGAGCAGCTGGCCGGAAAGCAAGTGTTGCTGGTGGACGACGTGATAACCACTGGCGCTACCGTAAACGAATGTGCCAAAACCGTGCGTTTGGCCAATGCAAAAGGCTGCTCGGCAGTGTGCATTGCGGTGGCGGGCGATGAGGCATCTTCGCCTGCAACAGGCAATGCGGGCTTTGTTACGTTGGCATAGCCGTGTATATAGGCAAGCGCCATAACACAGGAAGGAAGTGGGCCCGTGGCACAAAATGATATTGGCATTGATTTGGGCACTACCACCATTATTATCAGCGTGGAGGGCAAAGGCATCGTACTCAATGAGCCCACCATTGTTGCGGTAGACACCAAGCGCCAGCAGGTGCTGGCCGTTGGCAACGATGCGTTTGCTATGGTGGGGCGCACGCCCGCAAACATTTCTGCCATCCGCCCTTTAAAAGACGGTGTTATCTCCAATCACCTGCTCACCAAAGAGCTTATTCGCCGTTTTATCGGCAAGGTATATGATTCGCATTTAATCAAGCCGCGCGTGGCGGTGTGCGTGCCCTCTGCCATCACAGGTATCGAGGCCAATGCCGTGGTGGAGGCCGTTGTTAGCGCGGGTGCGCGGCAGGTGTTTTTAATCGACGAGCCAATTGCCGCGGCGCTTGGCGCAGGCATCGACATTACGCAGCCGCACGGCCATATGGTAATTGATATGGGCGGGGGCACCAGCGATGTAGCAGTTATCGCGCTTGGCGGCAAGGTGCGCTCGGCTTCTGTCAACGTGGCAGGCAATACGTATGACGAAGAAATCGTGAAGCACATTCGCCAAAAATTTAATTTAGTTATCGGCGAAAAAACAGCCGAACAGCTGAAGAAAACAGTTGGCTGCTGCGACGAACAGCTAGACTATTTTGAAACCGCCGAGGTAAAAGGGCGCAATCTGGTTACGGGCCTGCCGCAGCGCATTACCGTAAACACTGCGGATATATACGAGCCGATTTTGCTTTGTGTAGAGCAGATTGTTGCCACCGCACACAGCGTTTTAGAAAAAACGCCGCCGGAGCTGGCGGGGGATATTTTTATCGAGGGCATTTGCCTTACAGGCGGCAGCGCGCTTTTAAAAGGCCTTCCATCTTATTGCGAGCGCAAGCTGAAGGTAAAAACCTATGTGGCCGATGACCCTATCAACTGTGTTGCGCGTGGGTCAGCCAAATCGCTTACAATGGATACCACGCTGGAATCCGGCTTCACGGATGCCACGCCGCGCATCGGCAAACGATAATAGCCATGTATTTTATGTAAAAACCCCCTGCGAAAACGCTGTTTGATTGCGTTTTTGCAGGGGGTTTTATTATATGCTCAAAGTTGCAGCTTTTGGCAAGTTACCCGTTTGCCATACGCCAAACGCTGTACAATAGCATGCGGCAGCTTATGCCGAGTCGCGCGTTTGCCAAAAGCTATGCGCCACACAAATGTGTCAACAATTGCAAAGCCGCGGTTTTGCAATTAAGCAGCGTTTATTTAAATAAATGCATGTCCTCGCTTTTGTTCAGCTGCACAAAAATGGTTGCGGCAATCGGCAGGCCAAACAAGCCCAAAAAGCCAAACATCTGTGCGCCCACAAACATACACACCAGCGTAATCAGTGGATACAGGCCAATTTGCTTGCCCACTACGCGCGGCTCTAGGCTTTGCCGCACCACGGTAACGATGCCGTATAAAATCAAAATACCTGCGCCAAACGGGAAATTGCCGGTTACCAGATTGATAATTCCCCAGGGAATTAAAATGGTGCCCGTGCCCAAAATGGGCAAAATGTCTACCATCGCAATTAAAAACGCCAATAAAATGCTGTTTTCTACGCGCAATAGTGAAAGCCCGATGGATAGCTCCACAAAGGTAATAGACAGCAAAATGGCATAGGCTTTACCAAATTTAAACAGCACATCTATGCCGCTTTTTTTAATTTTAAACAGCAGGTCTTTTGCGCCGCTTGGCAGTTGCTTTGTGAAAAACGAGGTAATTAAACCGTAATCCACCACGCAGAAAAACGACACGATGATGGTTAAAAGAAATTTCACAAAAAACGAGGGCACCTGTGTGGCAGCGGCGGTCACGCCCGCAATTGCGCCAGAGGAAAGCGCGGTAATAAAGCCCGAAATGCTGTTTGCAAGGCTAGTGCCCGCAGCGTCGATAAAATCCAAAATCGTGGGGTTAAATTGTGCAACCAGCTGTTCAATGCTGTTTTGCGTTGCAATCAGCGCGGGGGATATGGTGGATTCATAAAAGGCGGGCAAGCCCAAAAACACATCGCGCAAAAGGATAATCAGCCGCGTGCCCAGCACTGTTAAAAGTGCCGCCAAAATTACATAAAACACAATCAGCAGCAAAATAGCCACGGGCGTTTTAGAAAGCTTTGTTTTCTCGGTAATTTTGCGGATAAGCGGCTGCAAGCAAAACGCAATGATGAACCCCAGGATAAACGGGGTTAATACCGGCAAAGCATATTTTATCACCAAATATGCAAGCCCCAGTATCAGCCCGTAGAATATAAATTTTATGATAAATGCGCGCATTTTTTCAAGGCTTGGCATAGTAGCCACCATTTCCTTTATAAATTCAAAATTAGTAGGCGCCATCAAAGATGAGGCCTACTAATAGTATAGTATACCCAAATGAAAAAAACTATAGGTTTTTAACGAAATTTCTATTTTATTGCAATATCCACGCCATTAATGCGCACGCTGGCCACTTCGCTAACCTCAATGGGTATGGCAAACGCATTTTTAATGGTGATAGCCTCTGTGTCGCCCTCGTAATTTACCGTGCAGCTAGAGGAAACAAACGCAATTTCCGTGCCATCTAATCGCCTTGCTGTTACATTTGGGCTTTCGGAATAATCAAACATCTGCCCGTGCCCTTTCACCGTCACACCAATGGGCGACACGCTCACGGAGGTGATTTCCCACGGATTCATATTGATAATGCAGCTTGCGGTTTTTTCGGCCGTCACGCTTTGCAGCACAAACGAGGTTTCCCATTCGCCGACAATCTTTTCTGCATAGGTGCGGGTATTTGCCAGTAAATGCAGCTTTGAAAGGTCTGTGCCCTCAGGCAGGGCAAACACCTCTTCTTTATAATCGGCATAGCGATGCCATTCGTCTGCCTCAATCACTTTGCCAAAGCTTACGCAGCCACTGGGCAAAGCGGAAAGCGCTTCGCCGCTTTCATCCGAAAAGCTGAAATACAGCGTATTATAGCGCCCCATATCATCATCGGGGTTTTGCTGTAAGCGCAAAGTGTTGTTCACAATGCCGTATCCCGAAAGATAGGTCCACGGCGCGCTTGGGATGCGGAATATGCTTTGCTCGGGCATTAAAACAGGATAATTTTTATTGTTAATTTGCGTATGCATCGTGTCGTAATATTCGTTGCCGCTTACCTCGCTGATATCGTTTGGATAATGCAGCGCGCGCGCATTGCTGTTTGCTGCAATGTCTGCCGCGGTGTAGCCGGTGTCAATATTCAGCTGCTGCGATGCGCCCGTTAAAATGGTGTTCAGCGAAAGCGTAATTTTTTGCCCATCCAGCTTTTCGCCCCCCGTGCCCGTCACGCGCAGCGTGGCAGTGCGCGAGGCTTCGTCGTAATGAATCACCTCGGTGCGCGGGAAAACAATGCCGTCAATTGCAATATCATACAGCTCGGTTTCGGCATCAATGCGTTTGCCTTTCAGGTCCTGCAAGGTCATATAAATGACAACGGCGTCATCGTCGTTCATGGCGGCCAACACCTCCATGCGCACATCAGAGGAATCGCATTGCTGCACCACAGGCTGCACCATATCCATAATATTTTGCCCCAAAAGCGATACCAGCCCCGATAGCGAGGGCGAGGCCAGCGCCGCAACGCTGCAAGTAAGCATCACACAGCATGCGGCAGCAACGCTAATGATGCGCTTAAACGGAATCACCTTTAAAGTCGGTTTTTTGGCGCGATAAGCGGCTTGCAGCGCTTTTTGCGTGTCATACCGAACGCCGCAAAGGCGCGAATCAATCGCGTCTTTGATATGTTTATTGCTCATAATACCAGCCCTCCAATCGCTTTTTTAACAGTGCTCTTGCCCGCTTTAAGCGCACGGCCACCGTAGAGGCGGGCGTTTTAAGCACCGAGGCAATTTCCGCTATCGGCATATCCTGATAATAAAACAGTAAAACAACTTCTTTGTATCGGGGCTTTAGCCGCATAATTTCTAAAAGCAGAGTATCATCCTCGTGCGCTTTATCGTCTTCGCAGGGGATGTCGTTTAATTCCTCCACCACGTCTACACGCCGATTCCATGCGCTGCGCAAATAATCCTTGCATACATTGATGGCGATGCGCATAATCCATGTTTTTTCGCCGCAGTTTCCTGTAAATTGCGCGTAGTTTCGATATATTTTTATCATTGCATCCTGCACGGCATCCTCTGCCAGCTGCATATCCTTTAAGTAAAGAAAACACATGCGAAGCATAGATGTGCCGTATTCAGCGGCAATGCGTTCCATATCCACAGGAAAGTCTGTCAGTGTTGTGTGCATATCCTTGCCGCCTTTCACCAAACATTAGACGCAGCAGCGCTGCAATTTCTTTCAAAATTTTTACAAGTTGCTTATAAATGCAAAAATCCCTAAGCGCCCACGTACGCTTTTGCAAAATCATTCTATTTTATTATAGAAGTCTTTTGTCAAAAACGCAATAAAGCGTTGCATCTTCATGCAAATGCGGGTAAAATAGAACAAGAGTAAAAGGCCGGATTTGTAAAGGGAGGTAAGGAAAACGACAATTAAAACCATTGTGGAGCTTTACGATAAAGAGCCGGTGGAAAATGTGCTTTCCGCGTGCATTTTCGATCCGCGAATTTTAGTGTATATTTGCGATG